>CAJDTV010000045.1_pt1 | contig 37699 bp, 32 predicted proteins | sample 7389921 | NCBI WGS metagenome assembly CAJDTV01 (sample SAMEA7055654, study PRJEB34461) | soil metagenome | biome: terrestrial ecosystem; feature: Peninsula; material: soil | place: Antarctica | collected 2016 | reverse complement strand
GGCGCCCTTCAACCTCTACTACGCGCCCGACCCGTCGAGCCAGATCGCCTGCACCATCGGCGGCAACGTGGCCGAGAACTCGGGCGGCGTGCACTGCCTGAAATACGGGCTGACCCTGCACAACGTGCTGAAGGTACGCGGCTTCACCGCCGAGGGCGAAGCGATCGAATTCGGCAGCGAAGCGCTCGACTGCGCCGGCCTCGACCTGCTGGCGCTGATCGTCGGCAGCGAAGGCATGCTGGCCGTCACCCTGGAAGTCACCGTCAAGCTGGTGCCCAAGCCGCAGCTGGCGCGCTGCATCATGGCCAGCTTCGACGACGTGCGCAAAGCGGGCGACGCAGTGGCCGCGGTGATTGCCGCGGGCATCATCCCGGCCGGCCTCGAGATGATGGACAAGCCGATGACCGCTGCGGTGGAAGACTTCGTCAAGGCCGGCTACGACCTGACGGCCGAGGCGATCTTGCTGTGCGAATCGGACGGCACGCCCGAAGAGGTCGAGGAAGAAATCGGCCGCATGACGCAGGTTCTGCGCGGCCACGGCGCGACCGCCATTGCCGTCAGCGAAGACGAAGACGAGCGCCTGAAATTCTGGAGCGGGCGCAAGAACGCCTTCCCCGCGTCCGGGCGCATCAGCCCCGACTACATGTGCCTGGATTCGACCATCCCGCGCAAGCGCCTGGCCGACATCCTGCTGGCGATCCAGCAGATGGAAAAAAAGTACGGCCTGCGCTGCTGCAACGTATTCCACGCGGGCGACGGCAATCTGCATCCGTTGATCCTGTTCGACGCCAATGATCCCGACCAGTTGCACCGCTGCGAGCTCTTTGGCGCCGACATCCTGGAGACCAGCGTGGCCATGGGCGGCACGGTGTCGGGCGAGCATGGTGTGGGCGTCGAGAAGCTCAACAGCATGTGCGTGCAGTTCACGGCGGCCGAGAACGACCAGATGCTGGGCGTCAAGCGCGCCTTCGATGCGGCCGGCTTTCTGAACCCCGGCAAGGTGATCCCGACACTGGTGCGCTGCGCCGAATACGGCAAGCAGGTGGTGCGCGCCGGCAAGACCTTGCCGTTCGCCGATCTGCCGCGTTTCTGAGAAACATCCAATGAATGCATTGCGCGGGCTGGCCTGGCTGCTGGTATTCCAGTCGATGGGGGAGGTGCTGGCGCGCGGCCTGTCGCTGCCGCTGCCCGGCCCGGTGATCGGGCTCTTGCTGATGTTCCCGGGCTTGCGCTTTGAAGCGGTGCGCGAGCCGGTTGGCGAGTGCGCCGATTTCATCCTGTCGCACCTGTCGCTGCTGTTCATTCCGGTCGGCGTCGGCGTGATGACCCACCTGGCACTGCTGAGCGAATACGGCGGGCGCATGCTGGTGGTGATCGTGCTGTCGACCTGGATCGGACTGGGCGTGACGGCCGTGGTGCTGTTCTGGCCCGACCGCGGCACCCAGAAGACGGCGCCATGACCAGTTTTGTCGACCTCTGGATCTACCTGTCCGCCACGCCGCTGTTCGGGCTGACGGCCACGATGGTGGTGTACCTGGTGGCGCAAACGCTCTACACGCGGCTGGACAGCGCGCCGTGGGCCAACCCGGTGCTGTGGTCGGTGGTGGCGCTGGCCGGCGGCCTGCTGGCCACTCAGGTGAGCTACCAAAGTTACTTTTCGGGGGCGCAGTTCATCCACTTTCTGCTCGGCCCGGCGGTGGTGGCGCTAGCCTGGCCGCTGTGGCAACGGCGCGCCGAGTTGCGTGCGCGCTTGGGCCGGCTGCTGGCCGCGGCGCTGCTGGGCGGGGCGGCCGCCAGCGCTTCGGCCGTGGCGCTGGGCTGGGCCTTCGGGCTGCCGCATGAGGTGCTGCTGTCGCTGGCGCCGAAATCCGTCACCGCGCCGGTCGCGATGGCCATTGCGCAGGAAATCGGCGGTATCCCGGCGATGGCAGCGGTATTTGCGGTGCTGACCGGCATGGTGGGTGCACTGTCGGCCAAATACCTGTTCGACGTACTGCGCATTTCGACCGCGGCCCCGGGCTGGGCGGCGCGCGGCTTTGCTATTGGCACCGCCGCGCACGGCATCGGGGCGGCGCGCGCGCTGCACGTCAACGCCGACGCCGGCGCCTACGCCGGGCTGGCGCTGGGTTTGCAAGTGGTGCTGGCAGCGCTGCTGATGCCGTTGATTGCGCGCTGGATTTAGCCAGCGAACTGGGCCCGTGGCGGTGTGATCCGCATCCAATCGCCTCGGGTCAAGCGGGGCGTCCGCGCGGTTATGCAGGCCGGGCATATGGAACCCACTATTGCGTCGTTGGCGTGACGGCAAAGTGGCGTAAAGATCGGCGCACTCCTGTCTTTGGCTGTCCTGGGGTGGCCTGCGCCCCACGAAAAAACTGTTTGCTCTCGCCGTCCTTTCCCTGACCAGCGCCAGCTGGGCGCTGGCGGCCCAACCGCTTGTGACGCCCACCGAACTGCAGGCGCAGCAGACAGCGCCGCAGGGACGCGTGATCGATATCCGCGATGCCAAGGCGTATGCCGCGCAGCAATTCCGGTGCACTGCCTGCGCTGCCCCAGCTGACGCAGCTGGGGCAGCGCCTGGGCCTGGGTCCCGACAGCCACGCGGTGGTGGTTTCCAGCGGCGCCGATGCCACCGACTTCGGCGGTGCGGCCCGCGTTTACTGGACGCTCTAGGTGCTCGGGCTCAAGGAGCTCTCGATCCTGAACGGCGGCATGAAGGCCTGGAGCACGGCCGGCCAGCCGCAAGACAGCAAGCTGCCACAAGTGGTCGCCAGCCACTTTGCGCCGACGCTCGAGCCACACCTGATCGCCACGCGCCAGGGCGTGGCCGAAAAAATCAAGGCCGGCAATGCGACCCTGGTCGATGCGCGCCCGATCGCTTTCTTCGAGGGCCAAACGCGCCACCCGGCCGCCAAATTGCCCGGCACGCTGCGCGGCGCCATCAACCTCGACCACGCACGCGGGTTTGCGCCCGGCAGCAGCACCTTCATCTCCGTCGCGCAAGCCAAGAAGGTGGCGGCCGGTCTGGCACTCGACGCCCACCCCGAAACCGTGGCCTTCTGCAACACCGGCCACTGGGCGGCGACCGGCTGGTTTGCACTGTCCGCAGTGCTGGGCCGCAAGAACGTCTCGCTCTACGCCGGCTCGATGGTCGACTGGACGCAGGACGCCAGCAGCTTGCCCATGGACAACGTGCTCAGCCGGGGCCAGCAGTTGCTGATCGACGCCAAGCTCTGGGCTGCGCGCACCTTCTGAACCCATGAGGTGTTTTCCCCTTGCGGCCGTTCTGGCCGCTTTTTTTGTGTGGCTCGCATGGGGCGTCCCGGTGCGACAGGCCGTCCTGTTTGGCGTCGGCATCGGCTTTGGCGCCGCCCTGGCTGGCACGCGCCTTGGCTTCACCACCGGCTGGCGCCATCGGGTCCAACAGCGCGACCCGCGCGGCGTCATCGGCCAGTTGCTGCTGCTGGGGCGGGCGGCCTGCCGGTCGATGCCGTTGCTGGCGAAGTTTCCCGAACTCACCGCCGCGCTCGGGCCGCCCAGCATCAGCCTGCGGGTCGGCGCGTTTGTGTTTGGCCTGTCCATGCAGATTGCCGATGGCTGCGGCTCGGGCACCTTGTACAAGGCCGGACTGGGCGTGCCGTTCAACATGGCCATCCTCCCGCTGTTCGCGCTTGGAAGTTTTCTGGGGTCGGCACAGCTCGACCGCTGGCTGGCACTGGGCCGTCTGGAGCCGGTCGGCCTGATCGGCGCATGGGGGTGGGCGCCCGCGCTGGGCGCCACCTTGCTGGCGCTGGTGCTGGTGGGCTGGGGCGTGCGCCGCTGGGCCGGCACCGACAAACCGTGGATCGAGCGGCGCTGGGTGATCGGCGCCGTCGCGCTGGCCGCCCTGGCCGCGCTCAACCTGCTGCTGGCCGGCCAGCCCTGGGGCGTGGTCTACGGTTTTGGCCTGTGGGGCGCCAAGCTGGCCCACGCCAGCGGCGCGTTCGACCCGAGCACCAACTGGTTCTGGAGCCAGCCCGGCAATGCACAACGGTTGACGCAGTCGTTGCTGCTGGACGTGACCTCCGTCACCAACATCGGCCTGCTGGGCGGCGCACTGTGGGTGTCGGCCAGGCGCAGCGCCAGCGAAAAATCGCTGACCGGCACGCAGTGGCTGGTCGGCATGGCGCTGGGCTACAGCTCGCGGCTGGCCTTTGGCTGCCACGTCGGCGCCATGTTCAGCCGCATTTCAACCGGCAGAATTCACGGCTGGATCTGGCTGCCGATGGCCTTTGCCGGGGCGCTGATCGGTGTACGCGTACGCCGCTACTTCAACTTCTGAGCGGCGCGGCGATGAAACAAAATCTCGGCTTGCGCATCGTTTTCTGGACCGTGCTGGCGGCCTTTCTGGCCTGGGACTGGTCGCGCTCAGCCCCGATCGACCTGCGCCAGGAGCCCCCGCTGATCGCCGCCGGCTCGGGCCACGCCAGCGCAGGCGGGCACTGCTCGATGCCCGACTAGGCCGGCTTCAACGACGGTACGGGTTGTGCGGCGGGTGGCCGTGGCGATCGTCACGGCCGTGCCCGTCATTGCGCTCATATCGGTTATATCGGTCATATCGGTCATGCCGGCCGTATCCATCATGGCGGCCCGGGCCTGTGTGGTGGGCTCGATCCCAGCCACCTTGGCGCATGTCCCATCGGCCGCCGCGCTGCTGCCAGTGCGGTGTGCGATAGACGTAGCCAGGACGCGCACGCAACCAGACGCCATTCATCCAGACGTGACGCCGGCCGCGCAACTCCCAATGACCGGGTGCCCAGACCTGGCCGACGCGTGGCGAGGGCACGCGTTCGAAGCGCGGCGGCGGCGGGGCTCCGATGCGCACCGTGATGGACGGTTGGGCCAGCGCTGACACCGGCACCAGCACAGCACCGAGCGACAACAGGACCGTGGCGGTGGCGGCAACAACAAATTTTTTCATGGGTGTTCTCTCTGAATGAACGGACAGCCCATGATCCGCAGCCTTCGTAAAGCTGGTGTGACTGCGGGGCGAAGGTTTGTGTCGGGCTCGGTGTCCCCCGATGGCATATCTTGCCCCATCACACGGCGGGTCGGCCGGTGCTACCAGGTATCGACGAAAACCCCGGGCGCTTGCGGCGGGTGCGCGGCGGATGCCAGCCCACGCACCAGCCAGGCGCGGGTGTCGGCCGGATCGATCACGGCGTCGATCTCCAGCGTCTGGGCCATGTTGATGGCCTCGCCGTTGGCGTACTGCCGGTCCACCAGTGTCCTGAACAGTGCGTCGCGCTCGGCTCCTTCGCTGACCGCTTCCAGTTCCTTGCGGAAACCCAGGCGCACGGCGCCTTCAAGGCCCATGCCGCCGAACTCGCCGGTCGGCCAGGCCACGGTGAACACCGGCGCATCGAAGCCGCCGGCAGCCATCGCCATCGCGCCCAGGCCGTAGCCTTTGCGCAGCACCACGGTGAAGTAGGGCACCCGCAGGTGCGCTGCTGCAACGAACATGCGGCACACATGGCGCACCTGCGCCTGGGCCTCGATTTCGGGCCCGACCATGAAGCCCGGCGTGTCGCACAGCGCGATGAGCGGCAGCCCGTGCGCATTGCACAACTGCATGAAGCGCGCCGCCTTGTCGGCGGCGTCGGCGTCGATCGCACCGCCCAGATGGTGCGGGTTGTTGGCCAGCAGGCCGACCGGCTTGCCCTCGATGCGCGCCAGCGCCGTCACAATGCCAACGCCGAAGCCGGCCCGCAGCTCGAGCAGCGAGCCGGTGTCGGCCACACCGCGCAGTGCGGCGCGCACGTCGTACACGCGCAGCCGGTTTTCCGGCACGACGTGGCGCAGAGCGCGCGGGTCGGCACAGTGCCAGCCCTCGGTCACGCCCTGGAAATACGAGAGGTATTGCTTGGCGGCCGCCACCGCCGCGGCCTCGTCCTCGACCAGGATGTCGATCACTCCGTTCTTGGACTGCACCCGGCTCGGGCCGATCTGCTCGGGCGCGAACGTGCCGAGACCGCCGCCCTCGACCATGGCCGGGCCGCCCATGCCGATGTTGCTGGCGCGCGTTGCGATGATGACGTCGCAGCAGCCGACCAGCGCCGCGTTGCCGGCGAAGCAGCGCCCATGCACGATGCCGACGACCGGCACCTGGCCCGAGAGCCTGGCGAACTGGCCGAAGGTATGGATGTCCAGCCCCGCCACCACGGCGACGTCGGTATCGCCCGGACGACCGCCGCCGCCCTCGGCAAACAGCACGACGGGCAGCTTCAGTTGGTGCGCGATGCCCAGCATGCGGTCTGTCTTGCGGTGGTTGCGCATGCCCTGCGTGCCGGCCAGCACGGTGTAGTCGTAGGCCAGCACGGCACAGCGCGACTTTTCGGGGCCGAACAGCCCGGCGTTGACGCTGCCCAGGCCCGTCACCATGCCGTCGGCGGGCGTGTTGGCGATCAGGTCGTCGAGCGTGCGGCGCCGCGTTTGAGCCGCAATGGCCAGTGCGCCGTACTCGATGAAGTTGCCGGCCCCGGCGGGGTCGCCCGGTGCTCCCGTGGCTGCGCCCAGGTCACACAGGTCGGCAATGTTCTCGCGTGCCGTGCGGCCGCCCTGCTGGTGGCGCTTGGCGATGGCCGCCGGGCGGTTCGCGTCCAGCGTGGGGGCGTGGCGGACGATGACCTTTCGCAGGTCGGGGCGCACCGCATCGAGATCGAGCGTGGCCTGCGCCTGGGCCGTTGCCGCCTGCGCGTCGACCGCTTCGAGGCGCACCAGCGACTGCCCTTCAACCAGGTAGTCGCCCGGCGCGGCCAGCAGCGCGACCACCCGGCCGGCCGCGGGCGCGTGCAACAGGTGCTCCATCTTCATGGCTTCGAGCACGCCGAGCTGGGCGCCGGGCGGCACCAGGTCGCCGACGCTGACCTCGAACTGCACCAGCCGGGCCGGCATCGGCGCCTTGACGGTGAACTGGCCCGCGACCGGGTCGGCCTCATTTTCGGCTGTTGAATTTAGATGGAAAGTGCCTGCATCGCCGGTCTCGCGGGTCGCAGCAGCAATCGTTTTGCCAGCAGCGTCGTGCCGGTGCGCCGCCGCCAGCAGGTCCGCCAGGTGCTCCTGCACAAAGCGCGTGTGCACCTGCTGGCTGGCAAATTCGGGTCGCTCGGCCAGCGCGCGGAGCAGCCCGAGGTTGGTCGCCACGCCCTCGATGCGGCATTCCTCCAGCGCGCGCAGCGACCGGCGCAGCACGTCGGCAAAGCGCGCCGACGGCGAGTGCACGATCAGCTTGGCCAACAGCGTGTCGTAGTGCGGCGAAGGCGCCAGGCCGGTGTAGCCGTGCGTGTCGACACGCACCCCGGGGCCGCTGGGCAGATCGAAGCGCGACAGCGTGCCGCTGGCCGGACGCGCCTGGCCCTTCGCATCGAGCGTCTCGGCATTCAGCCGCCACTGCACGGCAAAGCCGCGCTGCGGCGCGGTGTGCGCGGGGTCGATGCCGAGCTGGGCCAGCGTCTGGCCGGCGGCCACGCTCACCTGCAACTGCACCAGGTCGAGCCCCGTCACGGCCTCGGTCACGGTGTGCTCGACCTGCAGGCGCGCATTGGCCTCGATGAAGACGAAGGGCAGCGCGGGCGCATGCTCATCCACCAGAAATTCGAAGGTGCCCAACCCCTGGTACTGAACGGCGCGCGCCAGGCGCAACGCGGCTTGCGTGATGGTGTCGCGCAAGTGCGCCGGCAGCGAGGGGCTGGGCGCGATTTCAACCAGCTTCTGCCGTCGCCCAGCACCTGGATCTCGATGTGGCGAGCATGGCGCATCAATCGCTCGACGTAGACGCCGTCCACGCCGAACGCCGCACGGGCTTCAGACATGCAGCGCGCGTGCGCCTGTGGCAGGTCGGCCAGCTCGAGCACCGCGCGCATGCCGCGCCCGCCGCCGCCGCCGATGGCCTTGACCATGACACCGGCGTCGCCGCCCTCGGCTTGCTGCGCCACAAAGAAGGCCTGCGCCTCGGCCAGGGTGACCGCGCCGGCACTGCCGGGCATCACGGGCACCTCGCACTGCAGCGCCATCTCGCGGGCCCGGGCCTTGTCGCCAAACAGCGCCAGCTGCGCGGGCGTGGGCCCGATGAAGAGCAGCCCCGCCTCCAGGCAGGCCTGCGCGAAATCGGCGCGCTCGCTCAGGAAACCGTAGCCAGGATGCAGCGCGTCACAACCGTGCGCGCGCGCGATGGCGATCAGCGCGGCGCGGTCGAGGTAGGCCGACGGCCCGGTTGCCGCCAGCGCCACCGCGCTATCGGCCCGCTGCGCGTGCAACGCCTGCGCGTCGTCCTGCGCGTAGACAGCGACGCTGGCGATGCCCATATCGCGAAGCGCACGCACCAGGCGCACGGCGATTTCGCCGCGATTGGCAATCAACACTTTTTTGAACATATCAAGCTATCTCTGAAGTTATCTGATGTAGGCCATCGCAAGGCCGCCGCGACTAACGCAAAGCGCGTTCGCGACACGCCGCGCAACCGGCTGCGCCGGGCCACTGGTGTTGCCCCCTGGAAGGGGGGCGCCAGCCGACGTGGGCAAGCCTGGGGCAGGGCGAGTTACTTCAACAACCGGCGCAACACCTTGCCCGCCCCCGTGGTGGGCAGCGCGTCGATGAAGACCACGTGGCGCGGCGCCTTGTAACTGGCCATGTTGTCACGCGCCCAGCCGATCAGTGCCTGGGCGTCAAGCACAGCCTCGGGCTTCTTCACGATGAAGGCCTTGACGACTTCGCCCTTGTTGGCGTCGGGCTCGGCGACCACGGCCGCCTGCGCCACGCCCGGGTGCTTGACCAGGATGGTTTCGACTTCTTCGGGAAACACGCTGTAGCCGGAGACCTTAATCATTTCCTTGAAGCGGCCGATGAAGGTGAGGTAGCCGTCAGCGTCCAGTTTGCCCACGTCGCCGGTGTGCACCCAGCCGCCACGCAGGGTCGCGGCAGTGGCCTCGGGTTGGTTCCAGTAGCCCTTGAAGGTACCGGGGCTCGACACGATGATCTCGCCGGTTTCATCGACCCGCTTGTCGGCGCCCGTATCGGCGTCGACGATGCGCAGGCTGACGCCCGGCACCGCGACGCCCTGGGTGCCCCAGCGCGGCGCATCGTGCGGCGTGTAGGTATCGCAGGTGTGGGTTTCGGACAGGCCGTAGGCGGCCTCGAACGAAGCGCAGTTTTTTGCATGACCACGCCACTGCGCGGCCAGCGCCTCGGTGAAGTTGATGCCGAAGCTGGTGACCGGGTTCATGCGCAGGCTGGCCAGATCGAAGCGTGCAATGTCGGGCTGGTGCATCACCGCCACGTTCATGGGCGCGATGCTGTACCACCAGCTCACCTTGTAACGCTCGATCGCCTGCAGCACCGCATGCGGATCGAAACGGTGCAGCAGCACCGAGGTGGCGCCGGTGAGCACCGGCACGTTGATGCCCATCAGCATGCCGGCGATGTGATAGAGCGGCGCAATCGACAACAGCACATCCTCAGCCCCGACTGCGTTGCAGTCGGCGGCAGCGCTGGTTTTGAACAGCGCATTGCCATAGCTCAACATCGCGCCCTTGGGCAGGCCGGTGGTGCCCGAGGTATAGGTCATGAGCGCCACGTCATCCAGGTCGATGGCGACGGGCTGCGGCGTGGCGCCGCTTTGCATCACGGCCAGGAAATCCTCACACTGTGCCGGCATGACGCGAGACGCCTGTTGCGCGGCGAGCAACTCAGGAGGCAGGTCGAGCGTGGTGGCCTTGGGCGATGACGGCAACAGGTCGGCATAGTGCACCGCGAACACATGCTCGATGGCGCTTTGTGGCCGCACCTTGTCGACCACAGGAAGCAGCGACGAGGCCGCCACGATCACGCGCGCCTTCAGGTCATTGACCTGATAGGCCAACTCATGCTCCTTGTTGAGCGGCCCGCTCGGGCAGACGATGGCACCGATCTTCTGGATGCCAAAGTGCGCCACCAGGTACTGTGGACAGTTGTTCAGGAACAGCACCACCGGCTCGCCCTTTTTCACACCCAGGGCCTGCAGCCGTGCGGCAAACGCGTCGCTGGCATGGTCGAGCTCGGCGTAAGTCATCGTCCGGCCGTACCAGATGCATGCGGCGTGGCCGCCGCGTTGGCGCGCGTGGGCCCGCAGGTAGTCGTGCAGCGGTTGCTGCGGGTGCGCGCAGGGCGCGGGCGAAGCGGCCGAAAAAGGGGGGGCGGTGGTCTCCATGACGTCATTTTCTCAGGGTTATCGATAGGTGAAACGCCAAACCCGGCGCTTGCCAGGATGGGATGGTGCACGAAAAATCCTACCGATAGGTATTACTTCCGCGACACCGCGCCAAGGCCCCGCACGGCCGGCTTCCGGCCGACAAATGAACGACATGAACGTGCCGCACGGCACCGGCCGGCAGCGCGCCGCCACAGCCGCAACCGACGTGCAACGCGAGCGCATCCTGCAGACCGCCACCCGATTGTTCGCCGCGCGCGGCTACGCCGACACGACCATGGATCAGATCGTGCGTGCGCTCGATGCGACCAAGCCCTTCGTGTACTACTATTTCCGCGACAAGCAGGAGATTTTCGAAACGCTGTCGCGGCGCCCCACCGTCGATTGCCTCAGCGCCATGGATTTCCCGCCCGACGACCCCCGCCCGGCGTGTGCCAAGGTGATGGAAGGCATCGAGCGGCTGGTGCGCGCGACCATCGCGCACCATCCAGCCGCTTTCTTTCCCTACCCCGACCCGCAGGCCTATCGCCCCGAGTACCGTGCGGCGCAAAAGAAGCTGGCACATCATTTCTACGACCAGCTCTGCCCCTTGCTGGAACAGGCCCGGCGCGACGGCGCTCTGGATTTCGGCGGCACGCGCATCGCCGCGCTCGCCGCCTGCAGCCTGCCCGGTTTTCTCTACACCGGGTACCGCCCCGATGGTCGCCTTTCACCCGATGCGCTGGCCACCGAGCTGTCACGGCTGGCCTGGCGCGTACTGGGTTGGCGAAACTAGGGAATACCCCTGCGAGCCCTTGGCGCGAGGGCGCCTGTGCACCCGGATACTGCAGCCCTGCGCCAACCCGGCTGCTGCACCGCATCACCCAAAGCCCAAGGAATCGCCATGTCAGGCAAGAACCCGCTGCACCCGATCCCGCACCCGGCGCGCAAGCCGTTCGTCGGCAACCTTCTTTCGATCGACTCCGACTCGCCAGTGCTCGACATGTGGCGCATCGCGAAAGATCTGGGTGGCATCTACTGGCTCGACATGCCCGGCATGCCCGTCATCGTGGTGTCCGACCCCAAGCTGGTGGACGAGCTGTGCGACGAGACACGCTTCGACAAGAGCACCAACGGCGCGCTGCGGCGGCTGCGGGCGGCTTCGCACGGGCTGTTCACCTCGGACACGCACGAGAAGACCTGGTCGATGCCGCACAACATCCTGTTGGCCAACTTCAGCCAGCGTGCGATGCAGGCCTACCACCCGATGATGCTGGACATAGCCGAGCAGCTGGTCGCCAAGTGGGAGCGCCTGAATTTCGACGACGAGGTCGACGTCACGCGCGACATGACCGCGCTCACGCTCGACACCATTGGCCTGTGCGGCTTCGGCTACCGCTTCAACTCCTTCTACCGCGACGGCTTCCACCCTTTCGTCAATGCGATGGTGCGCACGCTCGAGACGGTGCAGGACCGGCGCGGCCTGCCGCTGGAAGAGCTGATGATGAAGAAGCAGCTGTCTCAGCAGCGCAAGGACATCCGCTTCATGCACTCGATGGTGGAGGACATCATCGGCGAGCGGCGCGCCAGCGGTGCCGACCTTGCGTCCAAGCCCGACCTCCTGAGCTACATGATCGCCGGCGTCGACAAGAAGAGCGGCGAGCAGCTCGACGACAAGCAGATCCGGGACGAGTGCATCGAATTCCTGATCGCCGGGCACGAGACCACCAGCGGCCTGCTCTCGTTCGCGCTCTACCACCTGATGAAGAACCCGGCCATCCTGGCGCGCGCGCAGGCCGAAGTCGACAGCGTGTTCGGCACCGACCTGTCGGCGCGTCCCAACTACGCGCAGGTCAATCGCCTGCAGTACGTGCTGCAGATCCTGAAGGAGGCGCTGCGCCTGGCGCCCACCGCACCTGCGATCGCCAAACGCGCGCTGGCCAACACCGCCATCGGCGAGGGCGGCAAGTACACCATCCACAAGCGCAACATGATCATCCTGCATGCGCTGGCGATGCACCGCAACAAGGCGGTGTGGGGCGAGGATGCGGACGAATTCAACCCCGAGCATTTCACGCGCGAAGCGGAGCGCGCGCTGCCGCCCAACGCCTTCAAGCCTTTCGGCACCGGCCAGCGCTCGTGCATCGGACGCCAGTTCGCCTTGCAGGAGGCAGTGCTGACGCTGGCCCTGATCGTGCAGCGCTTCGATCTCGTCGATCACCACAACTACCAGCTCAAGATCAAGGAAGCGCTGACCATCAAGCCCGAGGGCTTTCGCATGAAGGTCCAGCTGCGCGCACCCGCTGCCACGCGCGGGCGCCCGGCGATGCCCAACAGCGCCACCGAAGCCGCACAAGCCGAGGCCACCAGCCCGAAGGCGCGGCCCGCGGCGCCGGCCGGCTCGCGCCACGGCACCACCCTCTTGGTTCTGCACGGCTCCAACCTGGGCAGCGCGGAAGAGCTCGCGCGGCAACTGGCCGAGGCCGGCGAGGCGCGCGGCTACTCGACGCGGCTCGCGTCGCTGGACGACTACGCCGAACGCCTGCCCGCCACCGGCGCGGTCGCGATCGTCAGCGCCTCCTACAACGGCGCTGCGCCCGACAACGCGGTCGAGTTTGCGCGCTGGCTCGATGCCGCCGACGGCACTCTCAATGGCGTCGCCTTCAGCGTCTTTGGCTGCGGCAATACCGACTGGGCTGCCACCTACCAGGCGGTGCCGCGCCGCATCGATCAACGCCTGGGCGAACTGGGCGCACAGCGTGCCCACGCGCGCGGCGAGGGCGATGCACGCGAAGACATGGACGGCGCCTTCCACGATTGGGCCGATGCGCTCTGGCCCGCGCTGGCCAGGCGATTCAAGCTCAAGCAGGCCGACAGCGCCGCGCTGAAGCAGGAACCTCTGTACACGCTGGAGAGCGTGGCGCCGACGCAGCGCAGCGCGCTGGTCGAGGCACTGGGCGCGGTGCCGCTGCGCATTGTCATCAACGACGAGCTGCAGCAGCAAGCGCGGGACCTGTCCGCGAGCCGCTCCACGCGCCATATCGAGCTCGACTTGCCGGAAGGCGTGCACTACCGCGCCGGCGACCACCTGAGCGTGGTGCCGCGCAACAGCCCGGCGCAGGTCGCGCGCGCCAGGCAGCGCTTCGGCTTCGCGCGCGACGCGCATGTGCGCCTGCACGTGGCGCCCGGACGCAAGGCCTTCCTGCCAGTGGATGAGGCTGTTTCGGTCGAACGTCTCCTGAGCGATTATGTCGAACTGCAGGACGTCGCCACGCGCAAACAGATCGGTGCGCTGACCGAGCACACACGCTGCCCGGAGACGCAAACCGCGCTGGGCGCCCTGCTGGACGGCGACGAAGCCGGCGCCGCGCACTACAGGAGCGAGGTGCTCCAAAAGCGCAAGTCGGTGCTCGACCTGCTGCAGGAGTTCCCGGCCTGCGAGCTGCCCTTTGCAGCGTACCTGGAAATGCTTTCACCGCTCAATGCGCGCTACTACTCGATTTCGTCCTCGCCACGTGTCGCAAAGGACCGTTGCAGTGTCACCGTGGCCGTGGTGCGTGCGCCGGCACGATCAGGGCGCGGCAGCTTCGAAGGCGTGTGCTCCAGCTTCCTGTCGCGCGCCGCGGCCGGCGACACCGTGCACGGCTTCGTGCGCACCAGCACGGCCGAGGGCTTCGCCCTGCCGGAAGACCCGGCCAAGCCCATCATCATGATCGGCCCAGGCACGGGTCTGGCACCCTTTCGCGGCTTCCTGCAGGAGCGCGCGGCGCTCAAGGCGCAGGGCGTGGCGCTGGGCGAGGCGATGCTGTTCTTCGGCTGCCGGCACCCGACCCAGGACTTCATCTACGCCGAGCAACTCAAGAGCTGGGCCGACCAGGGCATGATGCAACTGTTCACCGCGTTCTCGCGCGCCGGCGACCGGAAGACTTATGTGCAGGATCTGATGCGCGAGCACGGCGATGCCGTGTGGCAAATGATCGAGGACGGCGCCATCCTCTACATCTGCGGCGACGGCTCGCGCATGGAGCCCGACGTGCGCGGCACTCTGACGGACCTCGCGCGCGGCAATGGCTATGACAGCCAGGCCTGGATCGACCAGATGATCGCCGACCAGCGCTATGTGCTGGATGTGTGGGCCACCAGCTAGGCTCACCCCCCAGGCTTGCCCACTTCGCGTGGCCCGCAACCAGTTTGCGGGGGCAACACCTGCCACCGGGCAAAGCCCGTTGCGCGGTGGCCCGGTTCGGGGCGCCGGGCACTTTGCAATGGCGCGAACGCCTGGCTGAATCGGTGCTCGAATCCCGGCCAGTCGCCAGCAGCGTAGCATTTCGCTCTTTCGCTCTTTCGTCCTTTCATCGTTGCGTGCCTCCCCTTTACTCATGCGCTCCCCTTTGCGTTTCTCCTTGCCCGCTGCGGGCGTGCTGCTGGCGTTGCTGCTGGCCGGTTGCGCTGGCAGCGCGGCGCGGCGCCTGTCGTACGAGCCCGAAGAGTTCGATTCGACCACCACCCACACGCGCAGTTATCTCGCCACCGAGGCCCAAACCTGCGAGGCAGCCCGGCGCGCCCTGTTGAGTCAGGGCTACCTCATCTCGGCCGCCAACAGCGACCTGGTCACCGGCCGCAAGAGCTTCCAGCCGGACAACGACGTGCACGTCGAGGTCGAATTTCGCGTGGTCTGCGCGCGCGAAGGCCAGAGCAAGGCCGTGCCGCGCCGCGCCGTTGCGTTTGCCACGGCGCTGCAAGACCGCTACAGCCTGAAGAAAACCAACAACTCGGCCAGTGTCGGCGTCGGCATGATCGGCTCGCTTTCGCTGCCGTTCTCGGCGAGCGACGACGCGCTGGTCAAGGTGGCCAGCCAGACGCTGACCGACGAGCGTTTTTACGACCGCTTCTTTGCACTGCTGGACCGTTTCCTGGCGGGGCAGCATGTCGAGGACGAGCCCGCGCCCGCCGCACCGGCACCGCCGGCCGCGCGCAGTCGCCCTGTTGCGCCCGCGGCAGCGATCGAGCCGCAGACGCTGGGCACGCCAGCGATGGACACGGCGCCCGCACCGGTTACCGTTCCGGTCCCGCCGGCGCCAGACCGGGGCTGAAGCGGGGCTAAGGAGGGGCGCATCGGCCCAGCTGAGCCGGGGCGCAGGAGCGCAGCGGCGTCGGTGCTGCACGCCGGTTGCTGACCGTCAGCAGCGAGCTGGCGGGCACGCGCCGTGGGCCGGTCCCGGAGGGCGCGTTTGATGCGTTTGACGTCCTTTATTTCAGCGCGCCAGCGTCGACTTGCCGAACAGGCTCTCGATCAACTCGACGGCCACCTCGGCGCTGCGGTTGCGCACGTCGAGCGCCGGGTTGAGTTCGACCACGTCGAGTGACCCCACGCGTGCGGTGTCGGCGATCATTTCCATGCACAACTGCATCTCGCGCCAGGTCGGGCCGCCGCGCACGGCGGTGCCGACGCCGGGCGCATCCAGCGGGTCGAGGCAGTCGAGGTCGAAGCTGATGTGCAGGTGCGTGTCGTCGTCGACGTCTTGCAGCGCCTCGGTCATGGTGGTGCGCATGCCGTGCTCGTCGATGTGGCGCATGTCGAACACCTGCAGGCCAAGCGTGCGGATGGCCTCGCGCTCGGCGGCGTCGACGCTGCGGATGCCGATAAAGCGGATCGCCTCGGGTCCGAAGGCTGCGCGCTCGCCGCTCCAGCCGGTCAGCGGCGCCGGGCCGTGGCCGAGCAGGCAGGCCACCGGCATGCCGTGCAGGTTGCCGCTCGGGCTGCCGGCCTCGGTGTTGACGTCGGTGTGGGCGTCGAGCCACAGCACGCGCAGCTTGCGGCCGCGCCGGCGCGCGTGCCGGGCAATGGCGCTGATCGATCCGACCGCCAGGCAGTGGTCGCCGCCCATCAGGAGCGGCACATGGCCGGCGCCGAGCGCTTCGTCAACGGCGTCGTAGACGCTGCGATTCCAGGCTACGACCTCGTCGAGGTGGTGCAGTCCGAGGGTCGGCGCAGCCCATGGCGCGGCCGGCCCGGCGAGGTTGCCCCGATCGAGGACGTGCAGGCCCTGGCGCGCCAGCGTTTGCGCCAGACCGGCGACCCGCAGGGCATCGGGCCCCATGCCGGCGCCGCGCACGCTGGCACCAATGTCGGTCGGTGCGCCGATCAGCTGGACGGTGGGGACCAGGGGCTGGGTCATGAGGTCTGTCTTTCGAGCAAAAATTGGTTGGAACACCCGTCGAGCGATCGCAAGGAACTACTCAATCAACAGCAATTCAGGGTTCAAGCGTACGCCGGCACGAGGCCGCGCCGCAGGCGGCTGCTGATGCTGTCGACGATGAAGACCAGCACGAACAGCGCCCCGATGACGCTCGCCACCTGCGGCTGCTGGAACAGCGAGAGGTGAAAGTACAGCATCTGCCCCAGGCCGCCGGCGCCGACGAAGCCAAGGATCGCCGCCATGCGGATGTTCATTTCCCAGCGGTATAGCGTGTACGAGAGCCACTGCGGCGCGACCAGCGGCAGGCTGCCGTAGGCCAGGGCGGCGACGGCGCCGCTGCCGGCGTCGAGCAGCGCACGCTCGGGCGCCGGCGCCACGTTCTCCAGCGTTTCACCGAACAACCGGCCGAACACGCCGGTGGTGTGTAGCGCCAGCGCGAGCACGCCCGCGAATGGGCCCAGGCCGGCCGCCAGCACCATCAGCGCGGCCCACACCAGCTCGGGCACGCTGCGCAGCAGGTTCAGCACGAAGCGCGTGGAATGCCGCGCCGTCGCGCCGAAGCGGCCCGATGCCGGCAGCGCCAGCAACGCGCCGGCAACCAGCGCCAGCAGCGTGCCCAGCGCCGACACGGCGAGCGTTTGAAGGGCGCCCCACGCGGTCTTGGCCAGGAAGTGCGGTGACAGGTCGGGCGGAAAGAATTCGGCCACGAAGCTGGCCATGGACCCCATCGATTCGCGGCTGAACAACGCGCCCAGGTCCAGGCCCAGGTAGACGAAGCTGGCCACGACCGCCGCCAGCATCAGCGCGCCGGCGGCCAGGCAGTTCAGGCACGGGCCGGCGGCGTGCGCGCGTTCGGCTGCAGTGGGCGCGCTCATGCCAGGCTGCGTCGCAGCGCGGCGCTGATCGCGTCGGCCATCAGCACCAGCAGCAGGAACACGATCAGGATGCTGCAGGTTTCACCGCCATTGAGCATCTTGATCGACTGGTCCATCAGCTGGCCCAGCCCGCCGGCGCCGACGAAGCCCATCACCACCGAAGCGCGCACCGCACATTCCCAGCGGTACACGGTGTAGGAGGCCAGTTCCTGCGTCGCGCCCGGCAGCAGGCCATAAAGGAGGGCCGCAACGCGCCCGCTGCCGGCCTCCAGCAGCGCCCGCGCCGGGCGCGTGTCGCCCGATTCCAGGATCTCCGAATAGACCTTGCCGAGCATCCCGCCGTAGGTGATAGCCAGCGCCAGCACGCCGGCACCCGGCCCGAGGCCGAGCGCGCGCACCAGCAGCAGCGCCCACAGCACCTCGGGCACGGCACGCAGCGCAGTAAGCAGGCCGCGCGCCAGCGTTCGCACCGCCTGCCCGCGCCAGCGCCCGCGACCAGGGCCGATGCGCGAGATCGAGAGTGACTGCGTCACGACGAAGGCCAGCGGCGCCGCCAGCACGAAGGCCAACGCAATGCCGGCCGTGGCCATGGCGAGTGTTTCGAGCGTGGCGCGCGCCAGCAACCCGAGGAAATCGGCCGACAGCGCCGGCGGCACGAAGCCGGCCAGGAAGCCGCCCATCACCTGCATGCTGGCGGGCGTGAACAACGACAGCGGCCGGAACTCGGAAATCACCAGCATCGGCCACAGCAGCAGCAGCGCCAGCACCGCGGTACCCAGGCGCCTGCGCGCTAGCGGGTCGCGCGCCGGGGCCGAGGCCTGGGCCGCGCTCAGCATGCTGCCCTCGGGCGGCCGTTACGCACAGCGTCCATCACCGTGCTCGGTCGCGACGCGCACGGATTCGATGCTTCCCGCAACCTGGTCGGCGAGGTTCTGCTCGCTCGTGCGGCCCGGCGCCTGGGTCGGCAAGTCGCCACCCTCGGTGGCATACAGCGCATGCAGCATGGTCTGACTGACCGCGCGCGCTGGCGCGTCGAACACCAGCTCGCCGGCGCGCATGCCGATGATGCGCTCGAACCACTTGAGCGCCAGGTCGACCGCGTGCAGGGACGCCACCAGCGTCGCGCCGGTGGCGTGACTTTGCGCCACCAGCTCGCGCAGCGCCGCATCGGCAAGCGCCGGATCGAGCGACGACACCGGCTCGTCCGCCAGCAGCAGCTGTGGCGCCTGGTACAGCACGCGCGCCATCCCGACGCGCTGCAGCTGGCCACCCGAGAGCCGGTCGCAGCGGTCGAACAGGCGATCGGCCAGGTCGAAGCGCGCCAGCGCCGCCCGCGCGCCAGCGATGTCGCTGGGCAGCAGCAGCGAGGCCAGTGCGCGCCGGCCGGACCAGGCGCCCAGCCGCCCCGCCAGCACGGCCGTAATGACACGCAGGCGCGGCGGAATCGGCGGCGCCTGGTGAATCAGGCCAACGCGGGCGCGCAACGCGCGCAAGCTGCCCGGTGGCAACTGCCACGGCCGCACGCCCAGCACCTCGATCTGGCCTTCGCCGGCGCGCAGGGCGGTCGCGATGACGCGCAGCAGCGTGGTCTTACCGGCGCCCGAGGGGCCGATGATCGCGAGCCGCGCGCCGCACTCGAGCGAGAACTGCACGCCGCGCAGCGCGCGCTGGCCATTGGGATGCACCAGCCCGAGCCCGTGCAGCGCCAGCGCGGTTTGCGTGGTGGCCCCGTCTGGCGCGGCCGATGCAGGGTCGACTGTGCGCAGCGCACCCTGGCTCCGCGTGTCGCTTGCTTTCAAATACGCTGCTCCAGCGCGCTTACTTGATCAACCCGGCCGACTTGCCGGCGGCCTCGATGCCGTCGTAGTTCGAGCTTTGGGTTGGCACGAATTTCGAGGCCCGTTGCAGCGCCAGGATCTCCTTGTCCCGCGGATTGCTGGCATCGAGCTTGAGGAAGGCCTCGGTCAGCTTCTTCGTCACGGCCGGGTTCAGGCCGGGGCGCACGGTCCAGTTGTAGTCGTAATAGGTCGGCGTGGTCGCCAGCACGCGCACCTTGGCGGCATTCGGGTTGTTCGCCTCGACCAGCTTGTCCCATACCGAAGCGTTGAGCACACCGGCCTGGGCCCGCCCGGCCGCCACGAAGGCCACGGTGGCGTCGTGCGCGCCGGAGTAGGCGACGGTCTTGAAGTCCTGCTCCGGATCGATGCCGGCCTGCTGCAGGAAGTAGCGCGGCATCAGGCTGCCCGAGGTCGAGGACGGGGCGCCGAAGACGAAGGTATCGCCTTTCAGGTCGTTCAGCGTTTTCGCCTTGCTGTCCAGCGGCACGATGAACTTGCTGGTGAAGACCTGGTCTTCGGCGCGCTGCACGATGGGTGTGGCACCGCCATGGGTGCGCAACCGTGCCTGCACGTAAGTGAAGCCGCCCAGCCACGCCATGTCGATCTTGTTCGTGGCCAGCCCTTCAACCACGGCGGCGTAGTCGGTCACGGGCGTGAACTGCACCTTCAGGCCGGTCGCCTGCTGCAGGTAGTCGCCCAGCGGCTTGAACTTGCGTTGCAGTTCGGTCGGCGCCTCGTCGGGAATGGCCGAGACACGGAGCACGCCGCTTTGCGCCTGGGCGGTCGCACCCGCGCCCAGGATCAGCAGGGAGAACAGGGTGGTCTGCAGGAACTGTCGTTTCATCATCATGGAGGTGCTTCCGTTGCGGTGAGGTGAAATAACAGGTGGCGCTTAAACAGCGGCGGTGCGAAAGCCCGCAAACACATCGTTGCGCCCGGGCAGGAAGAAGTTCCGGTAGCGCGCATCATGCAGCCGCGCGTGGGTGACGAAGGCGCCGCCGCGCAACTCGCGATGGTCGCCAAACCACGGTGCAGAGTAGTCCCGGTACGGGCCGCGCGCAAATCCAGGGTAAGGCTTGAAGGCACTGGCGGTCCACTCCCACACGCTGTGGCCCCATGCGAATCCTGCCTGCGAAGCGGGCGCCGGGTGCACCGTGGCGGCATATTCCCACTCGGGCGCTGTGGGCAGCCGGCGCCCGGCCCAGCGCGCAAAGGCCTCGGCTTCCCAGGCGCTGACGTGGATCACAGGCTGCTCGGGATCGAGCGGCAACCAGCGGTCGAACCAGCGGGTTTCCCAGCCGGTTTCGGGGGCCGTTCCCAACTCCGTTGCGGACCGTTGCGCCGGTCTCCCGCGGCGTGGAGGGCGGCGCCAGCGCGCCGGATGGCTGATGGACTGCGCCGCGCGCCAGTGGCCCGCTTCATCCGGCCAGAACGCGGGCTGGTCATAGCCGCCGGCCTCGACAAAGCGCAGGTACTGCCCTGCCGTAACCGGCGTGGCATCGATCTCGAAAGCCGCCAGCGTCACGAGCTGGCCGGGCACTTCGTTGTCGAAAGCGAAACCGGGGCCCCCCGGCGGCCTGCCGATGCGCATTCGCCCGCACGCCAGCGTGAGCGCCGGCGTGCGCTCCATCCGGGGCAGCGCGACCCCGGCCGGCGCACCGTAGCCCAGCGCGGCGCGCGTCCAGGCGAAGGCCTCGCCGTGCATGTCCTCATGAAACAGCACCAGACGATGCCAGTACAGCGCCTCGTCGCTGTCGCCCTGCTGCGCCAGCGCGGCCAGGCAGGCCTCCAGTTGGACGTCGAGGCGGGCGTCGAGTTCGGCCCGCGTCGGCAGCGTCACGCTCCAGCGCGCATCGTGGGCCAGGCGTGCCGAGTCGAACAAAGCGTCGGGCCCGGCCACGCGAGGTGGCCGGCTCGCCTGCAGCTGGCCGTCTTCATCGAGCGCGTGCGGCCCGCGCAGCAGCCAGAATTCGGCGAACCATGCGAGGTGCGCCAACTCCCATGCGACCAGATTCACACCGGCTTGCAGCGGCATGCGCCACTGCGCATCGCTCAGGTCGAAGGTCCAGGCCCGCGTGCGTGTCCGGCTGTCACACAGTGCCGCCGTCAACGCCGCGCCGGCCAGTGTCCGGGCGTCAGTTCCGGCCTCAGGCATGAGCGCGCCGGACTGGCCCAAGGGCGAACTCCCGCTGGGCGCCGTGGCGCGCAGCGCCAAGGGTGCTCCCGTGCGCAGGACGGCAGCGCGCCCTGCCTGCCAGAATGACCGGATGGTCAAGCCCCGTGTCCTGATTGTTTCGCCGGCGCTGGCAGATGCCAATAACGGCAACTGGCACACCGCAGCGCGCTGGCAGCGGTTTCTGGCGGGGGTGGCGCAGGTCGACATCGTGCGCACCTGGAGCGGCCAGGCGTGCGACGCCCTGATCGCGCTGCATGCACGTCGCTCGGCCGACTCGATCGCGCGCCTGTGCGCGGCGCGGCCGCTGTGCCCATTGGCGCTGGTCTTGACCGGCACCGATGTTTATCGCGACATCGAAAGCAGCAGGGAGGCCCAACATTCGCTCCAGTGTGCCAGCCATCTGGTGGTCTTGCAGCCCGATGCGCTCGACAGGCTCGACGCGGCGCAGCGTGGCAAGACGCGGGTGATCCTGCAGTCGGCCAGCCGCCTGCGGCGCCACGACCGGGCGCACGGCATCGATATCGTGGCGGTCGGGCATCTGCGGGACGAGAAAGACCCTTTGACCTTGATGGCCGCCGCGCGCCGCCTGGCCGATACGCCGGCCGCGGCGCAGATCCGGATCATCCACGTCGGCGCAGCGCTCGATGCGACGCTGGGCGACGCGGCGCGCCGCACCATGGTCGAGTGCCCGCACTACCACTGGCTCGGGGCGCTGCCGCGCACGGCCGCGCGGCGCTGGATCGCGCGCGCGCGGGCACTGGTGCACATGAGCTGCATGGAAGGCGGCGCGCAGGTCGTGATCGAGGCTGTGCGCTCGGGCGTGCCGGTATTGGCCAGCCACATCGGCGGCAACCTGGGTCTGCTGGGCGCGGATTACGAGGGCTACTTTGCCGTCGGGGACGACGCCGCACTGGCGGCGCTGATGCGGCGCTTTGCCCAGGAGCCGGCCTTTGCGGCCCGGCTGGCCGATCAGTGCGCCCTGCGTGAGCCCGACTTCGCCCCACAGCGGGAGCGGGACAAGGTACGACGGCTGCTGCACGATCTGCTGGCGCAACATGACCGGTGACGGCGGGTCCGCGCAACGCTCGGACCCAGTGGCACCGAGCGTTCCACGGGGAGGCAACCCCATCAACAATCGCTTGACTTGCCCGCTGCCGGGGGCGAACGGCATTCGCCTCACGCGCTACTCGCACGGCGGCCGCTGAGGCTGCAAGGTCGCGCCCGGCGTGCTGTCGGAGATGCTGAAGAACCAGGCCGGCGCGCTGGTGCCGCCCGCGCTGATGGTGGGCAACGACAGCGCGGACGGGGCCGCCGTTTATCGCCTGAACGACCCGCAGGCGCTGATCGCCAGCACCTATTGTTTCGTGCCGATCCTCGACCCTCCGTTCGAGTTCAGCCGCATTGCCGCGACCAACGCCATCAGCGACGTCTACGCCATGGGCGGGCGCCCGATCATGGCGCTGGCCCTGCCGGCCATGCCATCGATTCGGTCGAACCCATCTATGGTCGGGTGGTGATGGGGCTGGTGCACCCGGACAAGGTCAAGCGCAATGCGCACGCCAGGCCCGGCGATGCACTCATTCTGGGCAAGCCGCTGGGCGTTGACGTCCTGTCGGCCGCACTCAAGAACGACGCGCTGGACGCCGACGGCGCGCGCAGTTGATCCACGACACCACGCTGTTGAACAAGCCCGGCGTTGCACTGGCCGAGATGGATGGCGCGCCTGCGCTGACCGGCATCGGGCGCTTTGGCCTCGCAGGCCACACGCTCGAGCTGGCGCGCGGCTGCGGCCTGCGCGCGGCCATCGAATGGTGCCGCGTGCCGCCGCTGCCGCAAGTGACGCAGCTGGCGCAGGCCGGCCACATCACCGGCGCCTCCGGCCGCAGCGGGGCCGCCTACGGGGCCGAGGTCACGCTCGGCGCCGCGCTGCCGGCTGGAGCGCGACCTGGTGTCCGACCCGCAAACTTCGCTCGCCCTGCTGGTGAGTTGCGTTGTGTCTGGTGTGGCCAAGGTGCTCGCGCTGTTCCGCACGCAGGGCTTTGCGCAGGTCGCGGTCGGCGGGCGGATTTAAGCTGGTGCCGGTCCGCAGGTCGGATAACGCTACAAAAATAATGGCTTATAACGCACGAACCACGGGTGTCGCGGCCACTCTTGATTGAACTTCCTCACGCCCGACGCCTCCCGCGTCGCACCTGCGTGCTGTTGCATGTGGCGCTGATGCGACGTGCCTGGACGCAGTCTCCACCGGCGGCGGTGCTGGCGCTTGCCGGGTGTAAACACCGAAGCCAGACAGGCTGTTGGAGCGCCGTAGGCGCGGTATGCTGATTGACCGCACAGACCCAGCACCAATAAATGGGCGACGCGAGCTTTGGACAGCGCGCAATTTCCGGAGACTCGACATGAACCACCTGAGCGGCCTCGATGCCACGTTTCTGCACCTCGAGACACCCGAGATGCCCATGCACGTGGGCTCGCTCAACGTGCTCGAATTGCCCAGGGACTACAGCGGCGACTTTTACGAGGATGCCAAGAAGTTCCTGGCGGGGCGCACCCATCTGGCCGGCGTCTTCACGCGCAAGCTCGCGTTGATGCCGTTCGATCTGTCCAATCCGGTATGGGTGGACGACGACGACCTCGACCTCGACTACCACGTGCGCCACATCACGTTGCCCAAGCCCGGCACCAACCGCCAGTTGCAGCAATACGTCGCGCGGCTGCACTCGACGCTGCTCGACCGCAGCCGCCCGCTGTGGGAGTTCTTCATCATCGACGGTCTGCACAGCGGGGAAGTGGCGCTTTACACCAAGGTGCACCACGCCGGCATCGACGGCCAGGCCGGGGTCGCGCTGGGCAAGGCGATCTTCGATTCCGAAGCGACCGGCCGCGTGGTCAAGCCGCCTCGCGCCCGCGCCCACAGCCACAACTACCAGCTCGGCATGGCCGAACTGGCCACCGCCGCGCTGCGCAATACGGTTCAGCAGTACGTCAAGCTGTTCAAAATGGCGCCGGCGCTCGCGCGCGTTATTGGTGGCCTGGCCAGGCCCGATGAAAAGGCGGCCGCCAAGGCCACGACCGCGGCCCCCAGGAAGTTCAACCTGTTCGCGCCGCGCACCTCGCTCAACGTGTCGATCACCAACCAGCGCACCTTCGCCGGGCGCACCATTTCTCTGGCCGAGACCAAGCAGCTGGCCAAGCACTTTGGCGTCTCGCTCAACGACGTGGTGCTGGGTACGGTGGCCGGCGCACTGCGCAACTACCTGCAGGACAACAACGAATTGCCCGCCAAATCGCTGGTGGCCGGCGTGCCGGTCAGCCTGCGCGCAGCGGGTGATGAAACGCCCAACAACCAGGCCAGCAGGATCCTGGTCAGCCTGGCGACCGACATCAAGAACCCGGTGGCACGGCTCAAGGCCATCAACGCCTCGTCCAACGCATCGAAATCGACCATGAACCGCTTCAAGGCGGTGATGCTGGACGACTTTCCGATGTTCGCCGCGCCCTGGCTGGTGTCGGGCGTGGCCTCGATGGTCGGACGGTCGGGCATCGTCAACCTGTTGCCGCCGACGGCCAACGTCGCCATCTCCAACGTGGCCGGTGCGCCGTTTCCGATGTACTTTGCCGGCGCACTGGTGACCAGCTACTACCCGGTGTCGATCGCCAGCCACGGCACCGCGCTCAACGTCACGGTGCAGAGCTACAACGGGCGCATGGACTACGGCCTGATCGCCTGCCGCCGCGCGGTGCCCGACATCACCTCGATAGGCGACTACATGCTGGACGAGCACAAGCTGCTGATGAGCCTGATGCAAAGCGAGCAAACGGCGCAAACGGCGCAAACGGCGTCAGCCGCGCCTGCCCGCCAGGGCGCAACCGAAGTGACCGCCAAAGCACCGCGCAAGACCCCCGCCCGCAAGGAGGCGGCCCGTGCCGTGATCGAACCCGCGGTCAAAGCGCCCGCAGCCAAGACATCGGCGGTCAAGGCGCCCACCAGGACGGCTGCGCGCAAGACCACGACTGCTCCTGCGCGCAAGACGGCGGTCCGGCATGCGCCGGCCACCAAACGACTCGGCAGTGCGGCGCCGCGGGCGTGAATCGACGGCGAAAGTGCGTGAATTGGGGCAGTTGGACTAAGTTTCCAATGGTTCTAGCTTTTCAGGCCTAGGCCCTTGCGAAGAAGATAGCGCCATCGCATCGCGCGAACCTGTCAACTTCACCCAAGGAAATCATCATGTCCACACAAAATCTCTCTAGCGTTGCCATCCACGTCGTCGGCCAGTACCACGACGCAGCCAAGACGCTGGTGGGCGCCTACCGCGCCGGCGCGCATCGTCTGCTGGGCGGCGCCGCTTCGCGCTACAGCGAGTTCCTGGGCAACCGCCAGATCCCCATGGTCGGCGACACGATCAAAGCCGCCCTGATCGGCGCGCAAGAAAAGGTCAACGGCTTCCTGGCCAACCGCCTCGACATCGACAGCGGCCGTGTCGTGAGCGTGATGGACCGTGTGGCCGCAGGGACCACCAGCGGCATCGAGTCGGTCGCCCACGCTGCCGCACGCGTCGAGTCGCCCATTGCAAGCACCGTGCTCGAGCAGGTGAGCGCCTTCAACCTGCCCGTCGCCAACCTGTCGGCCCAAATCGCCGACAAGATCGCCGCCGGTGCCAAGCAGATCGAAGTGCGCGTCGCGGGCAGCCAAGCAGCCCCGGTCGTGGGTAGCGTCAAGGCGAAGAGTCAGGCCGCCGTCAAGCCGGTTCGTCGCGCGGTTCGCAAGAGCGCCTGATTCGATCGAGGCGGACGGTCTTTTTCTCGGCATCCATTCATCGGAGTCACGCATGGTCGATCGGCCTAATGAACCGGCCCGCCTGAAGAAAAAGGCGGCGCCTTCCAGCAACGCCGCGGTGGCTCAAAAGTCTGTCCCGGCGCCCACGACGGCGCCGGTCGCGAAAGGCGGCGCTTCGACCAAATCCTCCGGCCGCGCCAGGCCGCCGCGCGCGGATGCAAAATCACCCCGAACGGCGGTGCCTCCTGCCGATGGCAAGCCGGGCGGCGCCCAAGGCCTGCTGCGAGCCGGCCTGAAGGCGCTGGGCAATGTGCGAAACGATGTTGCCAAGCGCCAGGCCAACGTGATCGAAAGCTTGCTCGGCATTGGCTCGGGCGACCCGAGCCACGCTGTGGCGCCAGCCGACAAGGCGGCAACGCACCGTGGCTTTCCCGGTCTCGACAGTTTTGGTATCCGCAAGTTCGAAGACGTGTTCGACCAGCGCGTGGCCAGCGCGCTGGAGCGCCTGGGCATGCCGGGCGCCTCGGAGATCAGGGCGCTGCGCGACGAAGTGCAACAGCTGCGCGAACAACTCAAGCCACCGGCGCGGGCCAAGCCAGCGCCGCGCAAACGCTGAACGCGCCGACCGCACGACGCCCGCTCGCCATCGGCCACTCCGCACTCCCGCTGTCACGCCCGTTTTTTCCGTTTTGGCCAGCCCCAACACCCGCGAACGTATTCTTTTGGCCAGCCTCGCGTTGTTCAACGCGCGGGGACTGGCGGCGGTGTCAACCCACAAAATCGCGGCGGAGCTGGGCATCAGCCCCGGCAATCTGCACTATCACTTCAAGGCCAAGCAGCTGATTGTCGGATGGCTGTTTCGGCGTTTCCTTGAACCGCTGAACGGCTCGTCGGCCGCGATCACGGCCATCGACGATCTCTGGCTTGCGCTGCATCTGCGCTTCGAGGCCATCAACGAATACCGTTTTGTCTACCGCGACATGGCGTTTCTTTCAAGCGAATACCCGGCGCTGGGTCAGCGCGCGCAGGCGCTGACGGCGCAAAACTTGCTGGCCGCGCAGGCCCTGTGCGAAGGGCTGGTGGTTTCGGGCGTGATCGAGACCAGCGCCGAGCAGGCACGCATACTGGCGCTGCAAATGGTGTTCACCACCACCTGCTGGCTCTCGTTCGAGCGGCTGGTGCCAGGGCGCGACGCGCTGGCGCAAGCCGACCCGGGGCTGGCGGCCTTTTACACGCTGACGCTGATTTCGCCGTATGTTTCGAGGGAATCGAGGGCATACCTCGAGTACCTGCGCGGCAAATATCTCGGATAAATGAAGCTGCCGTCCGACAAGTCGCCCAGCGCGACGCCCCCATCTCCTCCATCATAGAAGCCATGAAACCTGGGAGAAACGGATGACGACCCACGCACACAACGCCATTGAACCGCCGTCGCGCCTGCTGCTGCTGGCCGAATTGCGTGGCATCTGGGAAACCGGCGCCGGCATTGCGATGTGGCCTTTGCTGCAGCTGACACCGCGCGGCGATGGTCATCCGGTGTTGGTGCTGCCCGGTTTGGTGGCCGGCGATGGTTCGACCCGCCTGCTGCGCCGTTTCCTCAACTCACGGGGCTACGACGCGCATGGATGGGGACTGGGCCGCAACTTTGGGCCGCGCCCTGGCATCGAGGACGGCATGGTCGAACGGCTGGCGTCGCTCCATGCGCGCGAACGTCGCAAGGTCAGCCTGCTCGGATGGAGCCTGGGCGGCGTCTACGCGCGCTTGCTGGCGTCGGCCCATCCGGAGTTGGTGCGTGACGTCATCACGTTGGGTTCGCCTTTTTCGGGCGCTGCCCGGTCCACCAATGCATGGCGCATCTACGAAGGCGTGAGCGGCCAGAGTTCGCAAGACCCCAAGCGCATGCAGCACGTGCAGCCGACGCCGCCAGTGCCCACCAGCTCGATCTTCAGCCGCACCGACGGCGTGGTCGCGTGGCGCTGCAGCGTGGAGAAAACCAGCGCGCAGTCGGAAAACATCGAGGTCATCGCCAGCCACCTGGGCCTGGGCGCGCATCCGGCGGTGCTGTATGCCGTGGCCGACCGCCTGGCCCAGCCGCAGGGCCAGTGGAAGTCCTTCAATCGCGGCCTGCTCGGGCCGCTGGTCTATCCCGACCCCGACCGCAACGTGTAAGTTGCGCAGCGCCCCAAAAAGCCGGCATCTGCCGGCGCTTTTGATGGGCCTTTTCAAGATGGCCGCGCTGCCGGTCAGGATGCGCTCGCAAGCCACCGCATAGGCGGCAGTGCGCAGGCTGATCTTGTGCTTGTCGGCCGTGTCCCAGATGCTGTTGAGTGCGTTCATCATGATGCGGTCGAGCCGCACGTTGATCTGGTCCTCGTCCCAGAAGAATGACGAGAAATCCTGCACCCATTCGAAGTAGCTCACCGTCACGCCGCCGGCGTTGCAGATCACGTCGGGCACCACCAGCACGCCGCGCTCGGCCAGAATGTCGTCGGCCGCCGGCACCGTGGGGCCGTTGGCACCTTCGAGGACCAGCCGCGCCGTGGTGCGCTTGGCGCGTTCGGCGCTCAGTTGGCCTTCCAGTGCAGCCGGGATCAGGATGTCGCACTTGACGTCCCAGAAGTCGTTGTCGTCGACGGCCTCGCCACCGGGGAAGCCGGCCACGCCCTGGCGCCGCCCGTAGGGCAGCAGCGCCGCCATGTCGAAGCCCTTGTCGTTCACCAGCGTGCCGGTGTGGTCCTGGATGGCCACCACCTTGGCGCCGGCCTCGGCAAACAGTTCGGCCGCGACCGAGCCGACATTGCCAAAGCCCTGCACCGCCAGGCGGGCACCGCGCAGGTCGAGCCCGCCGCGCCGCGCCGCCTCACGCCCGGTCACGAAGACGCCCCGGCCCGTGGCCTTGACACGACCCAGCGAGCCGCCCAGGTGCAGCGGCTTGCCGGTGACCACGCCGGTCGCGGTGGAGCCGGTGTTCATCGAATAGGTGTCCATCATCCAGGCCATGATCTGGGCATTGGTGTTGACGTCGGGCGCGGGAATGTCGGTGTGCGGACCGATGATGATGCCGATCTCGCTGGTGTAGCGGCGCGTCATGCGCTCCAGCTCCTTGATCGACAGCTTTTTCGGGTCGACCCGGATACCGCCCTTGGCGCCACCGTACGGTACGTTGACGGCCGCGCACTTGACCGTCATCCAGGCCGCCAGCGCCATCACTTCTTCGAGCGTCACGTCGGGGTGGAAGCGTACACCGCCCTTGCCGGGTCCGCGCGACAGGTTGTGCTGCACGCGGTAGCCCTCGTAGTGGGCGATGGTGCCATCGTCCATCTCGATCGGCACATCGACGATCAGTGCGCGCTTGGGGCGCCTGAGCGTCTCGGCCCAACGCGCCAACTCACCCAGGTACGGCATGACGCGGTCGACCTGCATCAGGTAGGTGCCCCACGGACTGTCAGCGGTGGGGGAGACAAAGGACAGTTTTTCGTTCATGGAAGATCCTGTGATGATGGATGAATAGCTGAAACGATAGCCGAGTCGCCGGCGCGACGCCATCGGTTGCGCGCGCGACCTTGTCCGCTGGCCGCTGGCCGAAAGGGCGACGCGATGGGCGCGCGCGACTCCCACCCGCGACGCCGACCGGCCCGGGCGCGGCACCCGCTCAGCGCGCCCCGAAGATCGCAGTGCCAACCCGCACCATCGTGCTGCCAGCGGCAATTGCCGCCTCCAGGTCGCCCGACATGCCCGCCGACAGCGTGTCGAGCATCACGCCGGCCGCGCGGATTTGGTCAAAAACGGCTGCAGCGCCCATGAACAGGGCGCGTTGCGCTATGAAATCTGGAGCAGGCTCGGGGATTGCCATCAAGCCGCGAAGTCGCAGCCCCGGCAACCCGGCCACGGCCTGCGCCAGCTGCACGGCTTCTTGCGGTGCCACGCCGGACTTGTTGGCGCCGCCGTCCACGTTGACCTGCAGGCAGACCTGCAGCGCGGCCAGATGCGCCGGGCGTTGGTCGCTCAGGCGCTGCGCGATCTTCAGGCGATCCACGCTGTGAACCCAGTCGAAATGCTCGGCTACAAGCCGCGTCTTGTTGCTCTGCAGCGGGCCAATGCAATGCCATTCGAGTTGCCCGCGCAGGTCGGCCAGCGCCTCGATCTTGGCCACGCCTTCCTGCAGGTAGTTCTCGCCGAAGGCGCATTGACCGGCGGCATGAGCTGCGCGCACTGCTGCTGGCGCAAAGGTTTTGGAGACCGCCAGCAGCCGCACGCTGGCCGGATCGCGACCGGCCAGCGTGCAGGCTGTCACGATTCGGTTCTGAACTTTCTGGAGGTTGGCAGCAATCGTCGTCATAATCGTCAAAATCGTATCAAAACGTCACTGGCGCAACGTCATCGACCAAAGGAGTTCCGTGGACATTACCCAACTGCTGGCGTTCAGCGTCAAGAACAAGGCATCGGACCTGCATCTGTCATCGGGGCTGCCGCCGATGATCCGGGTCCATGGCGACGTGCGGCGCATCAACGTCGACGCGCTCGATCACAAGGTGGTGCAAGCCATGGTGTACGACATCATGAGTGACACCCACCGCAAGCATTACGAAGAATTCCTGGAGGTCGACTTCTCGTTCGAGATCGATGGCCTGGCGCGGTTTCGGGTCAACGCCTTCAATCAGGCGCGCGGCGCGGCGGCGGTGTTTCGCACCATTCCTTCGAAAATTCTGTCTCTCGAGCAACTCGGAGCACCCAAGATTTTCGGCGACCTGGCGCTCAAGCCGCGCGGACTGGTGCTGGTGACCGGGCCCACCGGCTCGGGCAAATCGACCACACTGGCCGCGATGGTCAATTACCTGAACGAAACCGAGTACGGTCACATCCTGACGGTGGAAGACCCGATCGAGTTCGTGCACGAATCCAAGAAATGCCTGATCAACCAGCGCGAGGTGGGGCCCATGACGCTGAGCTTCGCCGCCGCGCTGCGCTCGGCCCTGCGGGAAGACCCGGACGCCATTCTGGTGGGCGAAATGCGCGACCTGGAAACCATCCGGCTGGCCATGACTGCGGCCGAAACCGGCCACCTGGTCTTTGGCACTCTGCACACTTCCAGCGCGGCCAAGACCATCGACCGGATCATCGACGTCTTTCCGGGCGAAGAAAAGGACATGATCCGCGCCATGCTGTCGGAGTCGCTGCAGGCGGTGATTTCGCAAACGCTGTGCAAGACCAAGGACGGCCAGGGCCGCGTCGCCGCGCACGAGATCATGCTGGGCACGCCGGCCATTCGCAACCTGATCCGCGAAGGCAAAGTGGCGCAGATGTACTCGTCGATCCAGACCGGCGCCGGCCAGGGCATGCAAACGCTCGACCAGTGCCTGACCGATCTGGTGCGCCGCAGCGTCATTTCTGCCGCCGAGGCGCGCGGCAAAGCCAAGATTCCTGAAAACTTCCCAGGCTAGATATGCTCTCCCCCCAAGCTGCGGCGCACCGCGAGTTGCCTACTCCTGCCCGGCGAGCGGCGGGCGCTGTCAGCGGCCCCGCAAAGCCGGTTGCGCGACGGCTCACCAACGCGCTTCGCTACGCGTGCCGCGATGGCGTCAACCCACCTTGCGCGATAGCGCAAACTTTGGAGTGATTCGATGGAACGCGATCAAGCCAGTCAGTTCATCAACGATCTGCTGAAGCTCATGGTGAGCCGCGGCGGCAGCGACCTGTTCATCACGGCCGACTTTCCGCCGGCGATCAAGGTCGACGGCAAGGTCACCAAGATGTCGGCGCAGCCGCTTGGCGCGCAGCACACGCTGGCGCTCACACGTTCGGTCATGAACGACCGCCAGATCGCCGAGTTCGAACGCACCAAGGAGTGCAATTTCGCCATCTCGCCGACCGGCATCGGGCGCTTTCGCGCCAACGCCTTCGTGCAGCAGGGCAAGGTCGGCATGGTGCTGCGCACCATTCCGGCCAGGCTGCCCACCATCGACGGCCTGGGCATGCCCCAGGTGCTCAAGGACGTGACGATGTCCAAGCGCGGCCTGTGCATCCTGGTCGGCGCCACCGGTTCGGGCAAGTCAACCACGCTGGCCGCCATGATCGACTGGCGCAACGAAAACTCGTTCGGCCATATCGTCACCATCGAAGACCCGATCGAGTTCGTGCACCCGCACAAGAACTGCGTGGTGACGCAGCGCGAGGTCGGCATCGACACCGACAGCTGGGACGCTGCGCTCAAGAACTCGCTGCGTCAGGCGCCCGACGTGATCCTGATGGGCGAGATCCGCGATCGCGAAACGATGGAAAACGCCGTCGCCTTTGCCGAGACGGGCCACCTGTGCATGGCCACGCTCCACGCCAACAGCGCCAACCAGGCGCTCGACCGCATCATCAACTTCTTCCCCGAAGAACGACGCTCGCAACTGCTGATGGACTTGTCGCTCAACCTGCGCGCGCTGGTGTCGCAGCGCCTGGTTCCGACCGAAGACGGGCTGGGGCGCATCGCGGCGGTCGAGATCATGCTCAACACGCCGCTGGTCTCCGACATGATCTTCAAGGGCGAGGTGGCCGAGATCAAGGAGATCATGAAAAAGAGCCGAAACCTCGGCATGCAGACCTTCGACCAGGCCCTGTTCGACCTGTTCGAGAACGACGCGATCTCGTTCGACGACGCCATCCGCAATGCCGACTCGGCCAACGACCTGCGCCTGCAGATCAAGCTCAACAGCCGGCGCGCGCGCAGCACCGACCTGGCGGCCGGCACGGAGCACCTGACCTTCTGAGGCACTGGCCGGGCACGACCGACCGCTGCGGCCGCACTCTCAAGTCTTGAACCTGATCAGCAGGTTCAAGAGTTTTCTCGCTCGCCCGGCGTAGGGCGGCTGAAGCAGCAGCTGGACCGCCGACCACGCTCCCTGGTAGAAAATCGGTCGCAACTTGGAGAAGGTGTTGAAGCCCTCGTGTCCGTGGTAGTGCCCCATGCCGCTCGGGCCGACGCCACCAAACGGCAAGTCGTCCTGTGCCACGTGCAGCAAGGCCTCGTTGACCGAGACCCCGCCCGACATCACACGCGAGATGTAGAACTGCTGCAGGTTGCGGTCATGCGTGAACGGGTAGAGCGCCAGCGGCCGGTCGTGGGCGTTGATGTAGTCAGCCACCTCCTGCTTGTCGCGGTAGGTGCGCACCGGCAGGATCGGCCCGAAGATCTCGCGCTGCGACACCAGCATGGCTTCGGTCGGGTTCAGCACGAGGTGCGGCGCGAACTTGCGCCGCTGCGCATCGGGGGCTTGCCCTTGGGCCAGATTGACCAGTGTCGCGCCGTTCTGGCTTGCGTCGTCCAGCGTCGCTTGCAAGCGAGCAAACGCGCGCTCGTCAATGATGGCGGTGTAGTCGGGCCCGTTGAGATCGGGAAAGCGCTGCGCAACGAGGCGCTGGCAGTGGGCGACAAACTCGGGCAGCGCGTCTTCGGGAATGAACACGTAGTCGATGCTGGTGCAGATTTGCCCGGCATTGAACATCTTGGCCCACATGATGCGTTCGGCCGCTGTTTTCAGCGGGAAATCGGGGCCGACGATGGCCGGCGCCTTGCCGCCGAGTTCGAGCGTCACCGGGGTCAGGCTGCGCGCCGCACTGGCCATCACGGCGCGGCCGGTGATGCCCGATCCGGTGAACAGGAGGTGGTCGAAGGGAAGCGCCGCAAACGCCGGCCCGCGGCCGCCGCCATCGTCGAAGAATCGCAGCTTGTCCTCGGAAAAGTACTTGGGGCTGAGCTCGATCATCAGCGCCGCCAGATGGCGCGAGTTCTCCGACATCTTGACCATCGCCCGGTTGCCCGCGGCGAAGATGGCGGCCAGCGGCACGAAGCTCAGGTTGAGGGGAAAGTTCCACGCCACGATGACACCGACCACGCCCAGCGGCTGCGGGATGACGCGGTTACGCGCGCCGGGGTAAAGCAGAACATCGATGCGGCGCTTTTGCGGCTTCATCCACCTGCGCAGGTGCCGGGCGGCATCCGAGAGGCTCTGGAGCGCGACCAGGAATTCAGCAAACAGCGTCTCGAACTCCGACCGGCTGCCGTAGTCGAGATGGATCGCCTGGACGATCCGCTCTCGGTTGTCCTTGAGCAGGCGCGACAGCGACTGGAGGTCGGACAGCCGCTCGGCGTGCGTCGGCTGCGGATGCGCCAGATAAGCCGCGCGCTGGCGCTCGAGGCAGCGCGCGAACTCGCCCGCGAGCATGACTTCGTCCAGCTTGAAGACGGGTGCGTTCATGGCGCCTCTTTCAGACCACGGAGGTTCGATGATGCACCGGAGGCGCGCCTTGCGGGCCGCGCCGCCGGGTAGCCCTTTGCCGGGCGTCTCGTCACCCGCTTTTGACAACCGCTGCGCGCGCTACCGGCCGCTCACCGGCCGCCGCCCTGGCGGACCGGCACGGCGGCACAGGCCCGGCACAGCATCAGCGCAAGGCGGTGCAGTGCCTGCCAGCCACTGGCCGGCCAATCGGGCTGCCTCAATCCCTTGACGATGCCGTCGACCACGTGGGCCGAACGCAGCAGGCGCGCCAGCATGCGCTCGTCCAGCCGCGGCAGCACGCGCTCGAAGGCGCGCTCGCGCACGCCCCAGATGCGATTTTCGCGCAGCGCCATCGGCAGCGGCCGGCCCGCAGCGATGGCGTCCTTGACGCGCTTGAGCGCCCGGATGTCCTCGGCCAGCGCGTAGTGCACCAGCACCTCGGCCTCGCCCTCGGCCTGCAGGCCGTCAAGCATGCGCGCGACGCGCAGCGGGTCGCCGGCCAGCACCGCTTCGGACAGCTTGAAGACATCGTAGCGCGCGACGTTGTTGACGGCGCCCTCGACCTGCTCCCACGACAACTCGCCCTCGGGATGCAGCAGCGCCAGCTTCTGGATTTCCTGGTGCGCCGCGAGCAGGTTGCCCTCGACCCGGTCGGCAAAGAACTGCAGGGTGCGCTGCCCTTCCTCGCCGGCCTTGACGCGCTGGCCCTGGCGCGCCAGCCGCTGCGCAATCCATGGCGGCAACGCGCTGCGTTCAACGGCTTCCACCTGGAGGGTGGCGCCGGCGCTTTCGAGCGCGGCAAACCAGGCGGTGCTGCGGCTCGCCTTGTCGAGCCGGGGCAGCACGACCAGCGTGAGCGTGCTGTCGTCGCCGGCCGCGGCTCGCGCGACCTGCTGCAGCGCCACGCTGCCGTCCTTGCCGGGCTTGCCTGAAGGGATGCGAATCTCGATGATCTGCTTGTCGGCAAACAACGAGAGCGAGCCGCCCGCCGCCAGCACCGCGCTCCAGTCAAAGTGCGCGCCGGCCACGGTGTACGAACTGCGCTCGGTGTAGCCCTGCACGCGGGCCGCGTCACGAATCGCGTCGGCCGCCTCCTGTGCCAGCAGTGGCTCATCACCGTGAATCGTGTAGAGCGGCGCCACCCCTTTTTTCAGGTGAGCGTCGAGTTGGGCGACAGCGAGTTGCATCAGAGGGATTTGACGGCGGCCACGCGGCGCAGGATCTGCTGCACGACATCGTTTTGCATGTCGCGGTAGAGCAACTGCTCTTCGCCTTCCTTGGCCAGCGCGTTGGTTTCGCTGTAGCTGATGTCGCGCTGCAACGCGATTTCTGTGGGGCCGATCAGCTCCTTGCCGGCCGGCGTGCGCAGCCGCAACCGCACACGCAACCCCAACTGCAATTCGCGCACCAGGCCGGCTGAATCGGTCGCCACCACAACGCGGTCGCGGTTCTCGCTCAGGATGTCGAGAATCGCCTCGGCCGTCATGGCCTGCTCGGGCGGCACCAGCGTCAGGGTGCCGGTAGCCTTGAGGTTGCGGCGCAGCAGGTTCACCAAAGCGGCCGCAGCCGGTGAGGCCGAGCGCGCCCAGCAGCACCAAGCGGCGCCGGGTCGGGGGCGAAGAGCGGGTCATGACGCTCACACCACCACGTTGACGAGCCGGCCCGGCACCACGATCACACGCTTGACCGGCCCCGCGCCGGCGTGCTGGGTGAACGCCTCGCTGGCCAGCGCGAGTTCTTCGATCTGCGCGCCGGTGGCATCGCAGGGCACGCGCAGCGCACCGCGCAGCTTGCCGTTGATCTGGAGCATCAGCTCGATCTCGTCCTGCACCAGCGCGGCGGGGTCAACCACCGGCCAGGACGCATCGAGCAGGTCGCCATGCGCCTGGTGATAGCCGAGTTGCTGCCAGAGCTGGTGGGTGATGTGCGGCGTGACCGGGTAGAGGCAACGCAGGAGGATGCCAAAGCCCTCGCGCAAGACGGGCAACGTTTGAGGCAACCTGGCCAGCAGAATTTCCCTTTCCGTGGCACTCGCTTTGGTCAGGTCTTCTTGCGTTAGCAGGATGTCCTTTTCGCCCTCCAGCGCATTGAGCAGCTTCATCGCGCCCGACACCACGGTGTTGTATTGCATGCGCTGGTAGTCGTAGTCGATCTGGCGCAGCACGGTGTGCAGCTCCAGCCGCAATGCCTTGGCGTTTTTGCCCAAAGCGGCTGTGACGCCGGTACCACGGGCGGGAGCAGCTAGCGTACTGGCAGCCGACGGCGCTGCCGCCAGCGCGACACCGAACTGCCACACGCGGCGCAGAAAGCGCGAACTACCTTCCACCGCCGCGTCGTTCCACTCCAGCGTGGCCTCGGGCGGCGCGGTGAACATGGTGTAAAGCCGGGCGGTATCGGCGCCGTATTTTTCGATCAGGTCTTGCGGATCGACACCGTTGCGCTCGCTCTTGCCCATCTTTCCAATGCCGCCGTATTCGAGCGGCTGGCCGTCGCCCGCCGTGCCGCCGGTGATGCGTCCCTGCGCGTCGAGCACCGCAGTCACTTCGAGGGGTGGAAAGTAGTCTTTGCCACCCTTGGCGTTGCGCCGGTAGTAGATGTGATTGAGCACCATGCCCTGCGTCAGCAGCTTGCTGAAGGGCTCGTCGCACTGGACCAGCCCGAGGTCGCGCATCACCTTGGTCCAGAAGCGCGCGTACAGCAGGTGCAGGATGGCGTGCTCGATGCCGCCGATGTACTGGTCCATTGGCATCCAGTAGGCCGCACCCTGGCCAACCATCGCCTGGTCGTTGGCCGGATCGCAGTAGCGCATGAAGTACCACGACGAGTCGACGAAGGTGTCCAGGGTGTCGGTCTCGCGCCGCGCCGGCTTGCCGCACACCGGGCAGACGACACCGGCGTGGAAGCCTTCGTGCTTGACCAGCGGGTTGCCCGAGCCGTCGGGTACGCAATCGGTTGGCAGCACCACCGGCAAATCGCTCTCGGGCACCGGCACCGCGCCGTGCTCCTGGCAATGGATGATCGGGATCGGCGTGCCCCAGTAGCGCTGGCGGCTCACGCCCCAGTCGCGCAGGCGCCAGGTGGTCTTGAGCTCGCCCAGGCCCTTGCGCTTGAGCGCGTGAGCCACGGCCAGCACGGCCTCCTGGAAACCCATGCCGCTGAAGATGTCGGAGTTGATGGTCAGGCCGCGTGTCTTGTCGGCGTACCAGTCCTGCCAGCGGTGATAGTCGAAGTGCGGCTCGTCCTCGACCAGCACGACCTGCTCGATGTCGATACCGTATTTGTTGGCAAAGGCAAAGTCGCGCTCGTCGTGCGCGGGCACGCCCATCACGGCGCCGTCGCCGTAGCCGATCAGCACGTAGTTGCCGATCCAC
>CAJDTV010000057.1_pt1 | contig 38791 bp, 31 predicted proteins | sample 7389921 | NCBI WGS metagenome assembly CAJDTV01 (sample SAMEA7055654, study PRJEB34461) | soil metagenome | biome: terrestrial ecosystem; feature: Peninsula; material: soil | place: Antarctica | collected 2016 | reverse complement strand
GGCGCCTCCGGCGGCCTGGCAGGGGCCTCTAGTTCAAAGAAAATCAAGCAAAGACGAATTCAACAATCCGCCTCGAACACAGAAATTCGGACACTCCCGGATGAGTGCACCCCGTGCTCGGGTAAAGGCCCGGATTGAGGCCTGAAAGGGTCGACAACACGACTCAACGAGCCAAACGCAGGCCAAAAACACGTCCGCCCAATCCGAAAATCTGATGACAGCCTCGATCTGCGATCTGGATCGGCTCATGACGCGGTTGTTCAGATGATCCCTAGGGTAAACTTTTTGCAGGTAATGCCCTACTGACGCAGAGTCGTCTGCGCCGATGGCCCGACAATCGACGGCTGCCACTTTTCGAGGAAGCCGTTCGTGAAGATAAAAAGTCAAAGGGATTTCTATTCGGGCGTCATGTTCACCGCGTTCGGCCTTGCGTTCGCGTTGGGCGCCACCTCCTACACCGTGGGTACCAGCGCGCGTATGGGGCCGGGATACTTCCCGTTGATCTTGGGCATCCTGATGGTGGTGCTCGGTCTTGTTGTCATGTACACCGGACTCGCGATCGAAACGGTTGATGGTGAAAAAGTAGGTCGCTGGGCCTGGAAGGAAGTCGGTTTTGTGTTGGGCGCCAACGTGGTGTTTGGCATTCTGCTGGGTGGCTTGCCGAGCATCGGCCTGCCGGCCATGGGCATGATTGCGGCGATCTACGCGCTGGTCATCATTGCCAGCAAGGCCGGGTCGGAATTCAGGTGGCGCGACGTCTGGATGCTCGCGACGGTGCTCGCTGTCGGCAGCTACGTGGCGTTTATCTGGGCCCTCAAGCTCCAGATCCAGGTGTGGCCGACCTTCATCACCGGCTGAGGAATTCGATATGGAACTGGTTTCGAACCTTTCACTCGGCTTTGGCGTTGCCTTCACCTGGATCAACCTCGCGTACTGCCTCGTGGGTTGCATTCTGGGCACGTTGATTGGTGTTCTGCCCGGCATTGGCCCGGTCGCCACCATCGCGATGCTGCTGCCTGCCACCTACGCGCTGCCGCCGGTGTCCGCCCTTATCATGCTGGCAGGCATCTATTACGGCGCCCAGTACGGCGGCTCGACCACCGCCATTTTGGTGAACCTGCCGGGCGAGTCATCGTCGGTGGTGACCGTGATCGATGGCTATCAAATGGCGCGCAAAGGCAGGGCCGGTCCAGCGCTCGCTGCAGCCGGGCTGGGATCGTTTTTTGCGGGTTGCGTCGGTACCCTCATGCTCGCAGCGTTTGCCCCGGCCCTGACCGAAGTGGCCTTCAAGTTCGGTCCGGCCGAATACTTCTCGCTGATGACCCTGGGCCTGATCGGCGCCGTGGTGCTGGCCTCGGGCTCGCTGCTCAAGGCCATCGCGATGATCATTCTGGGCCTGTTGCTCGGGTTGGTCGGAACCGACGTCAACAGCGGCGTGGCCCGTTACAGCTTCGACATTCCGGAGTTGACCGACGGCATCGGCTTCGTGGCGATTGCCATGGGCATCTTCGGGTACGGCGAAATCATTGCCAACCTGTCGCGCCCCTCGGAAGATCGGGAAGTCTTCACGGCCAAGGTGCAAGGCCTGTTCCCGACCAAGGAAGACTTCAAGCGCATGACGCCAGCGGTGCTGCGCGGCACGGCGCTCGGATGCGCGCTGGGCATTCTGCCCGGCGGCGGCGCATTGTTGTCGTCTTTCGCGGCTTACACGCTCGAAAAGAAGACCAGGCTGCAACCCGGCGAAGTGCCGTTCGGGCAAGGCAATATTCGCGGTGTGGCAGCGCCCGAGGCGGCCAACAACGCGGGTGCCCAGGCCTCGTTCATTCCCCTGCTGACACTGGGTATTCCGCCCAACGCGGTGATGGCGCTGATGGTGGGTGCCATGACGATCCACAACATCCAGCCCGGACCTCAGGTGATGACCAGCAACCCGGAACTATTCTGGGGCCTGATCGCTTCGATGTGGATCGGTAACCTGATGCTGGTGGTGCTCAACTTGCCCCTGATCGGCTTGTGGATCAAGCTGCTGTCGGTGCCTTACCGCCTGCTGTTCCCGGCCATTGTGTTGTTCTGCGCCATCGGCGTGTATTCGACCAACAACAATACCTTCGACATCTGGATCGTGGCTGTATTCGGCTTTGTAGGCTACCTGTTTTACAAGCTCGGCTGCGAGCCCGCGCCCCTGTTGTTGGGCCTGATTCTGGGACCGATGATGGAAGAGAACCTGAGACGCACGCTGCTGCTGTCGCGCGGCGACTGGTCCGTTCTGGTCACCCGCCCGCTATCGGCCGGATTGCTGGCCGGTGCCGTGCTGCTGTTGGTGATCGTGCTGCTGCCATCGGTCAAGGCAAGACGCGAAGAGGCCTTCGTCGAGGAGTGACAAGCCGCGGCCTGGCAATCGAAGCGGCGCCTGCGGGCGCCGTTTCGCATGGCACGTGCCATGGGTGAAACGGTGAGAATCGACGCTTTGGCACGTTGCGCTGCTCCTTCGCCCCCCATGAATTTCGATTACACCAATCCGTATCCGTCAGTCCGCCATCCGATCTTTGCGCGCAGCGTGGTGGCCACATCCCATCCGCTGGCCGCGCAGGCCGGGCTGCGCATGCTGCAACACGGCGGCAATGCGGTCGATGCGGCTGTGGCCGCTGCCGCCGTGATGACGCTGGTCGAACCGGTCAGCAACGGCTTGGGGAGCGACGCCTTCTGTATCTTGTGGGATGGCAAAAAACTTCACGGCCTCAATGGTTCGGGCCGCGCTCCACGTGCCTGGACGCCCGGCTATTTCAGCTGCAAGTACGGCGCCGATGCTGCGGCGCCGCCGCAGCGCGGCATGGATTCGGTCACGGTGCCGGGTGCCGTCGGTAGCTGGGTGGCGCTGTCCGAGCGCTTTGGCAAGTTGCCGTTTGCCGACCTGATGGCCCCGGCGATCGAGGTGGCCGAGCGCGGCTACATGGTGCCGCCGGTGGTGCAGCGCAAGTGGGCTGCTGCCGTCCCCCTCTTGCAAGTGCAGCCCGGCTTTGCCGAGAGTTTCATGCCGCGTGGCCGCACGCCGGAGGTGGGGGAGCTGTTTCGTCTGCCAGCCGCCGCTCGCGGCCTGCGGGCGATTGCACAAACGCGCGGCGCGGCCTTCTATCGGGGCGAGATTGCGCACGCGCTGGTGGCGTTTTCCAGCGCGCACGGCGGGAGCCTGGCGCTGGGCGACCTGGCGAGTTGGCAACCCGAATGGGTCGAGCCTATCGCGCGCGACTACCGGGGCTACACGCTGCACGAAATTCCGCCCAGCGGCCAGGGCATTGCGGCGCTGATGGCGCTCGGCATGCTGGAGAAGTTCGACCTGGCGTCACACCCAGTCGATTCGGTGGCGTCGCAGCATTTGCAGATCGAGGCCATCAAGCTGGCCTTTGCCGATCTGCGCCGTTATGTGGCCGAGCCATCGTCGATGACGCTGGCTCCGTTGCAAATGCTCGATGACGGGTACTTGGCCGCGCGTGCCAGACTGATTGACGTGAATCAGGCACAAGACTTCAAGGCCGGCAACCCGGTGCAGGGCGGCACCATCTACCTCGCGGCGGCCGACGATAGCGGCATCATGGTGAGCTTCATCCAGAGCAACTACATGGGCTTCGGCTCGGGTTGCGTCGAGCCGAAGTTTGGCGTCAGCCTGCAAAACCGAGGTCATGGCTTCAGCCCGCAGGTCGGCCATCCGAACCTGGTGGCACCGGGCAAGCGGCCATTCCACACCATCATTCCGGCTTTCCTCACCAAGGAGGGCCGACCGGTCATGAGTTTCGGTTTGATGGGTGGCGCGATGCAGCCGCAGGGCCACGTACAGACCCTGGTGCGCATGCTCGACTACCGCCAGAATCCTCAGGCGGCCTGCGATGCGCCGCGCTGGCGCTTCAACGCGGGCCGCGAGATCAACGTCGAGCCCGGCACAAACGTGGCTGTCGTGCAAGGGCTCAAGGCACTCGGCCACCGGGTCCAGGTCATCGATGACTCCTACTTCGACTTCGGCGCCGGCCAGTTCATCTGGCGCATGGAGGGCGAACCGGGCGACGCGGAACCGCGCGGTTACCTGGCTGCCAGCGATGCGCGGCGCGACGGCCAGGCGGTCGGCTTTTGAAAGCGCCGATAACACCGCGTGTTTCGGCATCAAACAACGCTTTGGTGGCGGACCTGCCTGCGCAGGAAGCTACGGAAAGCATAGCGCCCGGCCTTGCACTGGCAACCTTCGGCGCGATCGCCTTCAGTGGCAAGGCGATCATCGTCAAGGTGGCCTACCGCTATGGTGTCGATGCGGTCACGCTGATCATGCTGCGCATGCTGTTTGCGCTGCCGTTTTTCGTCTTGATGGCGTGGTGGGCCGGGCGCGGCAAGCCGCCGCTCACACGACGCGACTGGCTCGGCGTGTTGGGGCTGGGGTTTTCGGGCTACTACCTGTCAAGCTTTCTCGATTTCGCCGGGCTGGCCTACGTCACGGCCAGCCTGGAGCGCCTGATCCTGTATCTCAATCCGACCCTGGTGCTGCTGTTCGGCTGGCTGTTCTTTCGCCGTCGCATCACGCGCTGGCAGCTGGGCGGGATGGCGATCAGCTACTGCGGAGTGATGCTGGTATTCGGCCACCAACTGTGGTTGGACGCAGGCGGTGGCGGCGTTGCCGTGGCCGCGTGGGGCACGCTGCTGGTGTTCCTGAGCGCGATCAGCTATGCGATCTACCTTCTGGCGAGCGGCGAATTCGTGCAGCGGCTCGGCTCGCTGCGCCTGGTGGGCCTCGCGACCAGCGTGGCTTGCCTGTTTTGCATTGCGCAGTTTGCACTGCTGCGCCCCCTGAGTGCCGCCACGCAGGTCGCGCCTGAAGTCATCTGGCTGTCGGTCCTGAATGCCACGCTGTGCACTGCGGTGCCGGTGCTGGCCGTCATGATGGCCATCGAGCGCATCGGCGCCGCCATGGCCGCGCAAAGCGGCATGGTTGGCCCGTTGTCAACCATCTCTATGAGCGTGTGGCTGTTGGGCGAGCCGTTCACCGCCTGGCTGGCGGCCGGCACGGTGCTGGTGATTGCGGGGATTTTTGTATTTACCCGGCGGTGACTGTTGCTCGCCCGCCTGGCTTGCCCACTTCATGGGGCCGCCAACCCTCTTCGGGGGCCACACCTGCGGCCGGTCCAAGCCTGTTCCGCGGTGGCTCTCGTGCAGTCTTGCGGGTATTTCTGCAGCGCCCGCCTGGCACGATGGCGGTGTCAAATGCTGAGATCGTTCAACCAGGAGAACTGACATGGATTTGGGAATTGCCGGCAAGACGGCCTTGGTGTGCGGCGCCAGCAAGGGGCTCGGCTACGGCTGCGCGCTGGCGCTGGTGCGCGAGGGTGTGAACGTGGTGATCGTCGCGCGCGGGGCCGAGGGGCTCGATGCGGCTGCTACGAAATTAATAGCTGCTTCGGGACGTGAGACGGGCCTTACCGGACCTTTTGTCAAAAAAGTGGCGGCCGACATCACGACAGAGGCCGGCCGTGCGGTCGTGTTCGCGCTGCAGCAGAACTTCGACATCGTGGTCACCAATGCGGGCGGCCCGCCAACCGGTGACTTTCGCAGCTGGGACCGGGCGGCCTGGATCGCCGCAGTCGACGCCAACATGCTGACGCCGATCGAACTCATCAAGGCCACGGTCGACGGCATGGCTGCGCGCGGTTTCGGGCGCATCGTCAACGTCACTTCCAGTTCGGTGAAGGCACCCATCGACATCCTCGGCCTGTCCAACGGCGCGCGCAGTGGCCTCACCGGCTTCGTCGCCGGCGTGGCGCGCAGCGGGCTCGCAGCGAAGGGTGTGACCATCAACAATCTGCTACCGGGCTCCTTCGAGACCGACCGGCTGCGTGGCACGATGCAAGGCGCAGCCCAAAACTCGGGCCAGGATTTCGACGTCGTATGGGAAAACCGCAAGAAGAGCGTTCCAGCACGGCGCTTCGGCATGCCCGAGGAGTTCGGTGCTGTGTGCGCGTTTTTGTGCAGCGTGCATGCGGGCTACATGACGGGCCAGAACGTGCTGGTCGACGGCGGCGCGTACCCGGGGACTTATTGAGTTCCTGACTTCAAGATTGGGGAGTCGGTCCACTGCGCAACAGCTTGCTGCATGCTTGGTGGCGCGTGGAACCGTGGCTCCTGACGAGACCCGCCGCTATGCGGTGCGGTGGCACTATCGGGTTGGGGGAAAAAGGCTTCCGCCGCGTCGCCGCACCACCACGCTCCCCCGTCCGCGGTAACGCTGCGCCAGGGCACTCCCCCGATCGTTGAACCGTTACCCTGCCGTCAGCGCGCATCCACAGTGATCCCGCCGGCACGCGACACCGCGCATGCACCACCGGCAATCGTGGCACTATGCCTTTCTAGTTTTTCAAGGAGAAGACACTGATGATGAGCAAAGCCGTCCGCATCGACCGTCATGGCGGCCCAGAGGAACTGAAAATCGTCGACGTCGAAGTGGGCGAGCCCGGCCCCGGCGAGATCCGCATCCGCCACAAGGCCGTGGGCCTGAACTTCATCGACACCTACCAGCGCAGCGGCCTCTATCCGATGGCCATGCCGCTGCAACTCGGCATGGAAGCTGCGGGCATTGTGGAGGCGGCCGGTGAGGGCGTCACGCACCTGAAGGCGGGCGACCGTGCCGCCTATGCCAGCGCCCCGCCCGGCAGCTACTGCGAACTGCGGGTGATGCCGGCCAAATGCGTCTGCAAGCTGCCGGATCGGATCTCATTCGAGACCGGCGCCGCCATGATGTTGAAGGGACTGACCGCCCAGTACCTGCTGCGTAAGACGCTGCCGGCCGAAGGGCTGCAGGCCGGCGACTTCATCGTGTTCCATGCAGCCGCCGGTGGCGTCGGGTTGATTGCCTGCCAGTGGGCCAAGGCGCTCGGCCTGCAACTCATCGGCACCGCTGGGTCCGATTCCAAATGCCAGTTGGCGCTGGCGCACGGCGCGGCGTACGCCGTCAACTACGGCAGCGAAGATTTTGTCGCCCGGGTCAAGGAAATCACCGGCGGGCAGGGCGTGAAGGTGGTCTACGACTCGGTCGGCAAGGACACCTTTGAAGGCTCGCTCGATTGCCTGCGCCCGTTTGGCTTGCTGGCCAGTTTTGGCAACGGGTCAGGACCGGTGCCGCCGTTCAACCTCGGCCTGTTGGGTGCCAAGGGCTCGCTCTACGTGACGCGCCCGACGCTGTTCACCCACATCGGCACACGAGCCGCCACGCAGGCGATGGTCGACGAATTGTTTGCCGTGGTCGAAAGCGGTGGCGTCAAAATTCCGGTCGATCAGCGATATCCGTTGGCCGAAGCCGCGCAAGCGCATCGCGACCTGGAGGCGCGCAAGACCACCGGGTGCACCATCCTGACGCTCTGAGCTTCGGGCTTACCCACTTGGGCAAACTTTTTTTCAATAACGCGTCGCCGGTCAAACAGCTTGGGCCGTCATGAAACGTTCCCGCTTTCTCCCGGACAATTTCACACTTGCGCTGGTCACGGTGGTGGGGCTGGCGAGCGCGCTGCCGGCGCGCGGCATCGCCGCTCCGTTCTTCGAGGGACTCACGACCGTGGCCATTGGCCTGCTGTTCTTTTTGCATGGTGCCAAGCTGTCGCGCGACGCCATTCTGGGCGGTATCACGCATTGGCGACTGCACCTGTTGGTGTTCGCCTTTACCTTCGCGCTGTTCCCAGTGCTCGGCCTTGCACTGCGCCCGGTGCTGACCCCGCTGGTGACGCCCGAGTTGTATGTCGGCGTGCTGTTCCTTTGCGTGCTGCCCGCCACGGTGCAGTCCGCCATTGCGTTCACCTCGCTCGCGCGCGGCAACATTCCGGCGGCCGTTTGCAGCGCGTCGGCATCAACGTTGCTCGGGGTGTTCCTGACGCCGGTGCTGGCCGATCTGATCGTGGTGCAACACAGTGGTGCTGCGTCGTCGCTTGGCTCCATCGGGCGCATCCTGTTGCAACTGATGGTGCCGTTTGTCGCCGGCCATCTGCTGCGGCCCTGGATTGCGCGCTGGGTGCATCGGCATGCACCGATGCTCAAGTTCGTCGACCAGGGCTCCATCCTGCTGGTGGTCTATACCGCCTTCAGCGCCGCCGTGATCGAGGGGCTCTGGAAGCAGGTCCCCGCCAGCGCACTGGCGGGGCTGGTGGTGGTCTGTGTCGTGCTGCTGGCGTTGGTGCTATCCACGACCACCTGGGTCAGCCGCCGGCTCGGTTTCAGCAAGGCCGACGAGATCACGATTGTTTTTTGCGGCTCCAAGAAGAGCTTGGCCAGCGGCATCCCGATGGCCAAGGTGCTTTTTGCCTCGCACGCGGTCGGCGCCATCGTGCTGCCGCTGATGGTGTTCCACCAGATTCAATTGATGGTTTGCGCGGTCATCGCGCAACGCTACGCGCGCCGCCTGAGCGTTGCGGAGGAAGCCGCGCCGGGCCAGAGCGCGAAGGTCGCGGCAAGGTCGAAAAGCGCGCACTGAGCACCTACTCAAGTTTGGCCAGCCGCGATTCGCGCAGCCGGCTTGGCGCCAGCGCGCCGGCCGAATCGAGAATAGGGTAGGCAATCGCGCAGATGTGCGAGTTGATGCGCTTCAAATCGCTGATGAGGTCGATGTGCAGCGAGCTGGTCTCGATGCTGAGCGCGCTCTGCTCGGTCAGGCGCGCCAGGTGCGCGGTGGCGTAGCTGCGTTCCAGCTCGCTAAAGCGCATTTTTTCTTCCAGCAGCTTTTGCGCATCACGGATGTTGCCGTTCAGAAACACGCTCATGCCGAGCCGCAGGTTGGCCACCAGCCGTTCGTGCAGCTCGACGATCTCGGCCATGCCGGCTTGCGAAAAACTGCGCTGCGGCTTGATCTTCTTGTCGGCTTGATCTTCTTGTCCTCGATATCGATGATCACGCGCTCGATGATGTCGCCGATCTGCTCCATGTTGATGGTGAAGCTGATGATGTCGGTCCAGCGCCGGCTCTCGTCCTCGCCGAGCGATTCGCGCGAGATGCGCGTCATGTAGTACTTGATGTCGGTGTACAGCTGGTCCACGGTGTCGTCGAGATTGCGCAATTCCTTGGCCAGTTGCAGGTCGTTGCTTCGGATCACGCCCAGCATGCCGATCAGCATGGTCTCGACCACGTCGGCCTGGCGCAGGGCCTCGCGCGCTGCATTCGAGATGGCCAGCGAGGGGGTCGAGATGGCCGAGGGGTCCAGATGGTTGAGCCGGATATCGGTACCCGTCGGCGTCGGCACCGGCAGCAGCCAGATCGCGACTCGGGCGGCTGCGCCGGTGAAGCCGATAAATCCGAAGCTGATGATCACGTTGAAGGCCAGGTGCGACAGGACCACCAGCTGCGTCGCGTCGGGCAGATAGGGGTGGGCCGCGCGCAACCAGAGGCTGATGAACGGCGCCGCCAGTGCCACGCCGAGCGCCTTGAACAGGAAATTACCGAGCGTGACCTGGCGTACCGCGGCGGGCGATTTGGCCGTGGTCAGCAGCGCCAGCAGGCCGCTGCCCAGGTTGGCGCCCAGCACCAGCCCGAGCGCGACTTCGAGCGGCACCACGTTAGAGTGCGCCATGGCCGCCACCAGCAGCACTACCGCCAAGCTCGAATACGAGACCACCGCGAGTGCGGCGCCAAGCGTGATCTCAAGCAGCACGTCGCTGGTGAGCGACGCCAGCAGTTCGCGCACGGCCGGCGAGGCAAACAGCGGTTCGGTGGCTGCCACCACCAGTTGCAGCGCCAGCAGCATCAGCCCGAGGCCGATTAGCACGCGACCGATGCGCCCGGCCGGGGCGCTCGAATGGGTGATGAACAACACCACGCCGACGAAGATGCAAAGTGGCGAAAGCCACGAGAGGTCGGTCGAGATCAACACCGCCATCATGGCCGTCCCGATGTCGGCGCCGCGCATCACCGCCAGCGCCGCCGGAAGCGTGATCAGGCCCTGGCCGACGAACGAAGACGTCATCAACGCCGTGGCCGTACTCGACTGCACCAGCGCCGTGACGCCAATGCCTGAAAGTGCCGCCGTGAAGCGGTTGCGCGTGCCGCGCGCCAGGAACTTTCGCAGGTTGGCGCCGTACACGCGCAGCACGCCAGTGCGCACGAGTTGGATGCCCCACACCAGCAGCGAGATCGCCGCCAGCAGATTCAGCAGATGTTTCATTGCCTATGAGCATAAACGCCCCGTCGCAGCGGCGCCGGCTGTCTCCGGCCGTGGGCAGCGAGTGAGCAAAACACCGCAGAACCAGCTTTGCCGGGCTGCCGGTGCCGTCCCCGGCAGAGGTTTGGCGAAGCCACGCGCGGTGCGCGCAACTGGGGGGCGAGCCCTACTTCCCTCGGCGCACGCGCCGCAGCTCGTCGATGATCAGCAAGACGGCACCCAAGGTAATCGCACTGTCGGCCACGTTGAAGGCGGGGAAGTGCCATCGACCCAGATGGAAGTCGAGAAAGTCCACCACGTAGCCGTGCATCATGCGGTCCACCACGTTGCCGACGGCGCCACCCAGGATGCAGGCCATTGCCCATGAGAACAGCTTCTGCCCGGCGTGCGACTTGAGCATCAAAAGAATGAACAGCGCCGCCGCCACGCCGATGCCGGTGAACAGCCAACGCTGCCAGCCCGCCGCGTCGGCCAGGAACGAAAACGCCGCGCCGGTGTTGTGGGCGCGCACGATGTTGAAGAAGCTGGTCAGGGTGGTTGAGTCGCCCAGCTTGTAGTAACCCAGGATCAGGGTCTTGGTGAACTGGTCGATCAGCAAAATGACCAGCGCCACGCCCAGCCAGGGCCACAGGCTGGCGGACGGCCCGCGCGAGGCGCGCGCCATCAAGCGACCGTGCGCAGTTCGCCGGCGCCGTACAGGTTGCTGGTGCAGCGGCCGCAGAGGGTCGGGTGCGCGGGGTCGTGGCCAACGTCAGCGCGATAGTGCCAGCAGCGTTCGCATTTCGAGTCGGAACTGGCGCTAACGACCGGGGACAGGGCGCTACCAGCTATCAATTCGATGGCGGACGTGATGAAAACGAACTTCAGGTCATCGCCCAGTGACGCCAGCAAACCATGGTCTTCGGGCGGCGCCGTGAGCATCAGGCTGGCCTGTAGCGAGGAGCCGACCTGACCGGCTACACGCACCGTCTCGATTTCCTTGTTGACGCTGTCGCGGATCTCGCGGATGCGCGACCACTTGCCCAGCAACGCTGCATCGGGCGTGCCCAGATCGCAATAGGTCTGGGTGAAGACTGATGGCAGCGTGCCATCGGGCAATGCGGCGGCACGGCCACAAAACGTCCACGCTTCTTCGGCGGTGAAGCTCAGGAATGGCGCCATCCAGCGCAGCATGGCTTGCAAGATCTGCCACAGCGCGGTCTGTGCGCTGCGGCGTGCCAGCGAGTTGGGCGCTGTGGTGTACAGCCGGTCCTTCAGGATGTCGAGGTAGAAGCCGCCCAGGTCCTCCGAGCAGTAAAGCTGCAGCTTGGCGACCACCGGATGGAATTCATACCCCCTGTAGTGCGCCAGCACCTCGGCCTGGAACTGCGCAGCGCGGGCGAGCGCGTAGCGGTCGATCTCCAGCATCTGGTCCAGCGGCACCGCGTCGTTTGCCGCATCGAAGTCGCTCGTGTTGGCCAGCAGAAAACGCAAGGTGTTGCGGATGCGCCGGTAGGCGTCGACCACGCGCGCCAAGATTTTGTCGTCGCCGGCGATATCGCCCGAGTAGTCGCTGGCCGCTACCCACAGGCGGATGATCTCGGCGCCCAGCTTCTTGTTGACTTCCTGCGGGTCGATGCCGTTTCCCAGCGACTTGCTCATCTTGCGGCCGTGGCTGTCGACCGTGAAGCCGTGCGTCAGCAGGGCGCGATAGGGCGCGCGGCCTTCGAGCGCGCAGGCGATTAAGAGTGACGAGTGGAACCAGCCGCGGTGCTGGTCGTGGCCTTCGAGGTACAGGTCGGCTTCCGGGCCGCTCAGGTGGTGCCCGCTGGCGTGCGTGCCGCGCAGCACGTGAAAGAAGGTCGAGCCCGAATCGAACCACACCTCAAGGATGTCGGTGCTCTTGGTGTAATGCGGCGCATCCTCCAGGCCCAGGATCTCTTCGGTCGTCACGCGGCTCCAAGCCTCGATGCCGCCCTGCTCGACGACGGCGACCGCCCTGTCGAGAATTTCCATCGTGCGCGGGTGCAGCTCGCCTGAATCCCTGTGCAAGAAGAACGGAATCGGCACGCCCCAACTGCGCTGGCGGCTGATGCACCAGTCGGGCCTGTTGGCGATCATGTCGGACAGCCGCGACTTGCCGTTCTCGGGGTAAAAGCTTGTGTGCTCGATGGCCTCGAGCGCCATCCGCCGCAGCGTTCGTGGCGCCTTGTCTTTCGTGAAGACGCCTTCGCCTTCATCCATGCGGATGAACCACTGCGCCGCTGCGCGGTAGATCACCGGCGTCTTGTGGCGCCAGCAATGCGGGTAGCTGTGGCTGATGGTTTCGGTGGCGAGCAGGCGGCCCGCGTCGCGCAGGGCGTCGATGATGAGCGGCACCGCTTTCCAGATGTTCCGACCGCCAAAGAGCGGGAAATCGGCCGCGTACGCGCCGTGGCCCTGCACCGGATTCAGGATGTCGTCGTAAGCGACGCCATGTGCGACGCACGAGTTGAAGTCATCCACACCGTAAGCGGGCGACGAATGGACCAGGCCCGTGCCATCGTCGGCGGTGGCGTAGTCGGCTAGGTACACCGGAGACAGTCGTTGGTAGCCGTAGCTGCCGTCTTCACTTTTGACGTCGTACAGCGGGTGCTCGAATTCGAGCCCGCCCAGCTTCTCGCCTCTGACGATGGCCAGCACGGTGCCGTCAAGTGCATAACGGTTCAGGCACATCTCGACCAGCGAGGCCGCCAGCACCAGCAGGCCGCGCTTGGTATCGACCAGCGCGTAGTCCAGCTCGGGGTTCAGGTTGATCGCCTGGTTGGCCGGAATGGTCCACGCCGTGGTGGTCCAGATGACGGCGAAGACTTCGCGGTCGCTGAGCTTGATTCGATTGAGCCGGTGGTCGTCGTCCTCACCCGACAGGAACGTTTTGAGCACCTTGGCCGCGTCATGCGCTTTGAAAGCCACGTCGATGGTCTGCGACTTTTTGTCCGCATAGTCGATTTCGAACTCCGCGAGCGATGAGCCGCAGTCGAAGCACCAGTACACGGGCTTGAGGCCGCGGTAGACGAAGCCACGCTCGATCACCCGTTTGAACGCGCGCAGTTCGCCGGCCTCATTGGCGAAATCCATTGTCTTGTATGGATGGTCCCATTCGCCCAGCACGCCCAGGCGCTGGAAATCCTGCATCTGCTGCGCGATCTGCTCGGTGGCGTAGGCACGGCTCTTGGTCTGCATGTCGGCGCGGCTCAACTTGCGGCCGTACTTCTTTTCGATCGCGTTCTCGATCGGCAGCCCATGACAGTCCCAGCCCGGCACGTAGAGCGCGTCGAACCCTGCGAGCTGGCGCGCCTTGACGATCATGTCCTTGAGGATCTTGTTGACCGCGTGGCCCATGTGAATCTGGCCGTTGGCGTAAGGCGGGCCATCGTGCAGGATGAACTTGGGCGCACCGTGGCGCGCGTCGCGCAGGCGGTGGTAGCGACCCTCGTCGTTCCACTGCTTGACCCACCCTGGTTCGCGCTTAGGCAAGTCGCCGCGCATCGGGAACGGCGTGTCCGGCAGATTGAGTGTGGCGCGGTAGTCGACGGCGGCCGCAGCAGTGGCGGGAGCAACGGGAGGGCCAAGGCTGGCGGGAGTCAGGGTAGCGTCGGACATGGTGGTGCGTGACATTCGGGAAGCGAAGCGGGTGCAGGAAAAAGGGGGCGGAAGATTCGTCCGGCTGTAAAAGGCTCGACCCGAACGGCGGCGCGTCGGCGTGGACAAGAGCTGTTCGCCCTGAGCCTGTCGACGGGCGGCAGCACGGAGCGTGCAGCGCTAAATTCGATCGCGGGTGGTTTGTCGCTGCGTCTGCGCGTGGCCTGACGCAAAAAAAGCGCGGGCCTGATCGCGATCTTTCGCGATGCCTGCCGCCAAAGCTTCAAGGCTCTCGTACTTGAGCTCGTCGTGCAGTTTGTGCAGAAGTTCCACCCGGATGATTTTACCGTAGCCACCACTGCTGCCGAGCGGCTGCGGCCAGTCAAGGCAATGGGTTTCCAGCAGCACGCGCCCGCCATTGACGTCTGCCGGGTCGAGCGAGGGCCGCACGCCCAAATTCGCCACGCCCGGGAGCGCGTGTTCGCCCAGTCCATGCACGCGCACTGCAAAAATGCCGCTGGCGGCCGGCTTCCAGTGAGAAAAGCGCAGGTTCAGCGTGGCAAAGCCGAGGCCGCGTCCCAGTTTGCGGCCATGTACCACGTGGCCGCTGATGCTGTAGGGGCGCCCGAGCAGCGCCTGGACGTCGTCCAGGCGCCCTTCGGCCAACGCCAGGCGCACCGCCGAGCTCGATACTCGCAAGCCGTGCACCTCGTAGCTGTTCATGCGCGCCACATCGAAGCCGCCCGTCTGGCCGGCCGCGTTGAGCAGGGTGTAGTCGCCGGCGCGCTGGGCGCCAAAGCGGAAGTCGTCTCCCACCAGCACATAGCGCGCCCCGAGACCGTTGACCAGCACCCGCTCGATGAATTGCGCCGGCGACTGGGCCGCCAGCCGGGCATCGAAGCGCAGTACCACCGCCTGCGCGACGCCGCAGGCGGCCAGATCGGTGAGTTTGTCGCGCAGCGTGCCGATGCGCGCTGGTGCCACTTCAGGCCGTTGGTGCAGGGCGGCAAAGTAATCGCGCGGGTGCGGCTCAAAAGTCAGCGCACAGCTGGGCACGCCACGCTGGCGCGCCTCCGTGTTCAGCAGCGCCAGCATGGCCTGGTGGCCGCGATGCACGCCGTCGAAATTGCCGATGGTCAAGGCGCAGGCCGGAGCTAGGCCGGGATGCTGGAACCCGCGGAAAACCTGCATGGAGTGATATCTTTTTGATAGCGCCCTGCGCCCGCTGGATGGGTGCACAAGGGCGATTTGTCACGAAACCGGTATATTGTGACGCAGTGCACCCGGCGTTCGCGGCGTCAGGTGCACCGTGTGTTTTTCCGTGGTTCTTCCTTGAGGAGACGTGGTTTGAAGGTCTTGAAGCTGTCGGCCCAGGGGTTGCCGCAATCATGGATTTCGCTGGAGCAGGCGGTGATCCACTATGCGGCGGATGAAGTGCGCTGGGAAATGGGCGCCCAAGTGGCCCTGTTTCGCGGCGGGCACAACGCGGTCACGGGCAAGCAGTCGCAGGTCGCGGTCAACAGCATCATCGGCACCAAGGGCGTGCCGCGCATCAACCCGTTCATGCTGCGCCCTGGGCTCACCAACACCAAACTGTTCTCGCGCGATCGGCAGATTTGTGCCTACTGTGGGCAGCATTTCGCGGAAGAAAACCTCACGCGCGAGCACATCGTCCCCTGGGTGCAGAACGGCACCGACAGCTGGATGAACGTGGTCACTGCCTGCAAGCCATGCAATCACCGCAAAAGCGGCCGCACGCCTGAGCAGGCCCACATGCCGCTGCTGTACACGCCCTATGTTCCGAGCCTGTGGGAAGACTTCATCCTGCGCAATCGCCGCATCCTGGCCGACCAGATGGAGTTCCTGGCAACCCACCTGCCGCGCAGTTCGCGATTGCACGGCTGACCCCAGGCTTGCCCACTTCGTGTGATCGTCAAGCCCTACGCAAACGGCAACACCAGCAGCCCGGAAAGCCGATTCTGCAGTGTTTGTAGAAGGACGGATTGCGAGGTGGTACCGGTCGTACGACTCACGATTTCCAGGCTGGCGGGCGTTTTTCGATGAAGGCCTGCACGCCTTCGAGCGCGCTGACTTCCATCATGTTGCAGGCCATGGTTTGCGTGGCATCGGCCAAGGCGCCTTCAATGCCGATTTCCAACTGGCGGTAGAACAGGGCCTTACCCAGGCTCAGCGCGACCTTGGGTTTGGCCACGATGCTGGCGACCAGGCTTTCGATTTCGGCGTCGAGTGCTCCGGACCGGGCCACACGATTGACCAGGCCACGAGTGTGGGCTTCGTCAGCACTAATGAATTCGCCGGTCACCAGCATTTCGAAGGCCGCTTTGCGGCCCACGTTGCGCGACAGGTTGACGCTGGGCGTCGAGCAAAATAGTCCGACGTTGACGCCGCTGACGGCAAAGCGCGCATTGCTGGCGGCCACCGCCAGGTCGCAAGCGGCGACCAGTTGGCAACCGGCCGCAGTGGCAATGCCGTGCACGCGGGCAATCACTGGCACCGGCAGGCGCTGCACGGCCAGCATGAGCTCGCCGCACTGGCTGAACAACTGCCGGTAGTAGCCGAGCGACGGCTGGGCGCGCATCTGCTTGAGGTCGTGGCCGGCGCAAAACGCCTTGCCGGCGCCCGCCAGCACCACCACGCGGGCCGAGTCGTCGTGTGCCACGGCAAGCAGTTCCTGCGCCAGCGCCGCCATCATCTCTTCCGACAGCGCGTTGAAGGACAGTGGGCGGTTGAGCGTCAGCGTCACCGCGCCTCGCGCGTCATGCGAACGCAACACGTAACAAGAATCGTCGGTGTGTGCCATGGTTTTGCCCTGTATGAAAAGGTTCAATAGGTTAGTTCGAGCACGCTGATATGCCCGCTGGTCGCCGGCCAGCTCAGGCCGGTGACGCGTTCACCATTGAACTCGCCCGTCACGGCGCGCGGCGTGATGCTGGATAGCTGCAGCTTCGAGCTGGAAACGCCGGCACCTGGCTCCGGTACGCCTGGCAGCTGGCTGTGGCCATCGAGCCGAATCGTGTCGCGCTGGCGGTCGAAATAGCCGCGCGGGCGCGTGAAGATGACCACCGCCCTCGCCTTGGCGTCGGTCTTGGCCAGGCGCTCGGGGCGCAGGTTGACCACCGTACTGCTGCGCGGGAACGCACTGCGGTAGATGTGCGTCGTGGCATAGCCGGACGCGCTGATTTCGAACTCGTAGAGTGTGCCGGGCTGCGCCGCAATCGGCCCCCAGCGGCCGTCGGCGCCGATGGTTTGCTCCAGAAGCGCTGCGCCGCGGCGCGCACCCGCCACCGGGTCGACGGCAAACACCGCCAGCCGCGCTCCGACCAGCGGCAGGTTGTTGGGGAAGTCGCCGCTGGCAACGTTTTGCGGGTCCAGGCCCAGCCCGGTCAGATTGCCAGACAGCGCCACGGTTGCTTCGGGTACCGGCTGCAGCGTGTCCGGCGCCTTGCCGGTGAGAAAGCGCCAGTCGGCGTCGAACGCAGCAGCCGAGAACGAGGTTTCACGGTGGTCGACGCCCGCCAGCACCACGTTGGTCGCGCCCTTGAGCGCGGGCCCGTCATAGCCGACGCCCGTCGGCTTGCCCTTGGCGCCGATCCACAGGCCGTCAGGCTGCGCGTACTTGTCGTTGTGGTCGGAGCGAACCGTCAGCCATTGCACGCCCGGTGTGACTTCCAGACCGTCCGATCCGGGAGGCAGCACGCTCCCGTCCTTGCCCTTGGCGGCGTTGAGTTGCCGCAGAAACGGACCCAGGCCGGCGAATTCGCTGCCCGGCATGAAGCCGGGGATTGCCCAGATGCCGTGCGCCGGGTTGCCGCCCAGGATCACGTGGCTCACGAGCTGGTCGCCGCCACCGTTCTGCACATAGTTGCGGATGGCGTTGCCGCCGCGTGAATTGCCGATCAACACCACCTTGGCGGCGCCGGTGACCTTGCGCACGCGCTCGACCTCAGCCTTCAGGAAGGCCATCGACTCGGCCGTGGAGCTGCGACCGGGCTGCTCTTTTGCGTCGTCGTCGCGCGCCAGTGGCCACCGTTGCTCGAGAGCAAACAGCCGGTCGCGCGGCCAACCATTCGACTCGAAACGCCAGATCGTGGTCTGCCACAACGCAGCCGTGTCGCCATTGCCGTGCATGAAGACAACGGGGGGCCACTCGGCGAGAGGCGGCGCGGGCGCAGTGGACGGGGTGGCGCAGGCGGTTAAAAGCACGGTAGTCAGGCCCAGGCTCAAAACGTTGCGTCGTGAGGTCATTGGAGGCTTTTAAATTTAAACGAAAACGCCCACCAGCGAAGGACTGGCGGGCGCAAGTCGCTACTAAAGTAATAGCGTTACGCAGTCACGCAAACACCCCCGCAGTGTCGTTCATTCTGGCCGAAACCTCGCCCAGGTGGTGCAGCGTGTCGCCGAATGTCATCTCCAGCTGCGTCAGTTTCCTGAAGTAATGGCTGCCGATGTATTCGTCGGTGACGCCGATGCCGCCATGCAATTGCACCGATTGCTGGCCCACAAAGCGCATCGACACGCCGAGCTGGTACTTGGCTCGCGCCATCGCCTGGCGCCGTTCGGATGCTGGCGCATTGAGCTTGAGGCTGGCGTAATAGCTCATCGAGCGTGCCAGTTCGAGTTGCATCTTCATGTCGGCCACGCGGTGGCGCAGCGCCTGGAAGCTCGCAATGGCGACGCCGAACTGCTTGCGCGTGTTCATGTAATCGACCGTGAGCGCGAGAGTCTTGTCCATCACGCCGACGGCCTCGGCGCAGGTCGCGGCAATGCCGATGTCGGCCGCGTACTCGAGCGCCGCCAGACCGTCCAGGCTGACGAGTTTGGCGGCCGCCTTGTCGAACACCACTTCGGCAGAGCGGCTGCCGTCTTGCGTGCCATAGCCGCGCGCTTCGACGCCGCTCGCGTCGCGCTCGACCAAGAACATGACGATCTTGCCGCTGGCTTTCGCGGGCACGAGGTAGGCATCGACCAGGTCGCCGGCCGGCACGAGGCTCTTGCTGCCGGTCACGGACCAGTTGTCGCCGGCGGGGGTGGCGGTGGCCGCGCACACGTCGAGCCGGTAGCGCGCCCGACGTTCCTGACAGGCCAGCACGACCAGCGCTTGGCCGCCGGCGATGCGCGGCAGCCAGTCGCTCTTGAGTTCGTCGCCGGCGTAGTGGCCGAGCACGCCGCCGGCGATCAAGGTTTGCGCGAAGGGCTCCAGCACGATGCCACGCCCGAGCTCTTCCATCACCACCATGCCTTCGACCGGGCCCATGCCCAGCCCGCCATCGTCTTCGCCGATGTACAGGCCACCCAGCCCCAGTTCCGCGAGGTCGTCCCACGCTTCGCGCGAGAAGCCGCCGCCGTCCTCGATCGACTTGCGGCGCTCGACGGTGTAACCCTTGTCGACCCATTTGCGAACGGCGTCGCGCAGTTGTTCCTGGTCGTCGGTGAAATCAAAGTCCATTTCTATGTTCCTCGCGAAGCTCTTGCTGGAGCCCCCTCATGGAGGCGGTGTAGGGGAGCGGTCTCGTCGCGCGATGCGCGGGCCGTTTTACGGCGTCAGCCGAGAACGGTCTGCGCGACGATGTTTCGCTGCACCTCGTTGCTGCCGCCGTAGATGGTGGTCTTGCGCATGTTGAAGTAGGTCGAGGCCAGCGGCGCCACGCCCACGGCAGCGCCCGGAAAGTTGCCCTGCCAACCGGCTTCCATGGCTTCACGGATCAGCGGCAGTGCATACGGCCCGGCTGCCAGCATCATCAGTTCGGTGTAGCGTTGCTGGATTTCGCTGCCCTTGATCTTGAGCAAACCCGCAATGTCGAGCGAGTTCTTGCCCGCCGTGGCGGCGGCCAGCACGCGCAGCACGAGCATTTCAAGGGCCACCACGTCAACCTCGACCTTGGCGATCTCGTCGCGAAACCGCAGGTCGTCCCAGAGGCCTTCGCTTTTGGCGATGCGCTTCAGGCGCTCCAGCTCGCGTTTGGCGCGGTTGACGTCGGCGATGTTGGTGCGCTCGTGGCTCAGCAGGTGCTTGGCGTAGGTCCAGCCCTTGTTCTCTTCGCCGATCAGTTGGTCGGCCGGCACTTCGACGTTGTCAAAGAACACCTCGTTGACCTCGAAGCTGCCGTCCATCAGCTTGATCGGGCGCACCGTGACGCCCGGCGACTTCATGTCGAGCAGCAGGAAGCTGATGCCGGTTTGCGGCTTGCCTTCGTTGCTGGTGCGCACCAGGTTGAACATCCAGTCGCCGTACTGGCCGAGCGTGGTCCAGGTCTTCTGGCCATTGACAATGTACTTGTCGCCGTGCCGCACCGCACTAGTCTTGACCGAGGCCAGGTCCGAGCCCGCGCCGGGCTCACTGTAGCCCTGGCTCCACCACACTTCGCCGCTCGCAATGCCGGGCAGGAAGCGTTTTTGCTGCTCGGCGTTGCCGAAAGCCTGGATCACCGGCGCCACCATCACGGGGCCGAATGGCACGATGCGCGGCGCGCCGGCGAGGGCCGTTTCTTCCTCGAAAAGGTGCTTTTGAATCGAAGTCCAGCCAGGCCCGCCGAAGTCCTTCGGCCAGCCGTAGCCGAGCCAGCCCTTCTTGCCCAGGATCTTGGCCCAGCGCTGCATGTCGTCGCGCGTCAGGTGCAGCGAGTTATGGACTTTGTGCGCCAGTTCTGCGGGAAGGTTTTCCTTGACCCAGGCGCGAATCTCTTCGCGGAACTTCTGTTCTTCGGGGGTGAAGCTCAAATCCATGCTTGCCTCGCTTTGCGTGCGTTTACGTGCGGTGTTGCCGTAATGGCAGGAGTCTGCCAGAGCAATGCTTTTAGCACGACCCTGCGCCGTTTCGCTGTCCGCGCCGCGACAAGATGGCCGGCGCTACTACCCGGCAAACGCGCAGGGATAATTCGCCGTCCCATGAAAAATATCGTGATCCTGATCTCGGGCGGCGGCTCGAACATGGCCGCCATCGTGCGCGCCGCCAACGACGGCAGCTGGGCCGAACGCTTTGGCGCCCGCGTGGCCGCCGTCATCAGCAACAAGGCCGATGCCGGTGGCTTGCAACTGGCGCAGCAGCAGGGCATTGCCACGGCCGTGGTCGATCACAAGGCGTTTGCGTCGCGCGAAGACTTCGATGCCGTGCTGGCCGCCGCCATCGATGTCCACGCTCCGGCGCTGGTGGTGCTAGCGGGCTTCATGCGCATCCTCACGCCCGGTTTCGTCGCTCGCTACGCGGGGAGGCTACTCAACATCCATCCCTCGCTGTTGCCGGCCTTCCCGGGGCTGCACACGCATCGGCGTGCCATTGAAGCCGGTTGCCGCGTGGCCGGCGTGACGGTGCACCATGTGACGGCCGAACTCGATCATGGCCCGATCCTGGCGCAAGCCGCGGTGCCCGTGCTGCGCGGCGACACGTCCGAGATGCTCGCGGCACGCGTGCTCGCGCTGGAGCACCGCCTTTATCCGCAGGCCATCGAGTGCTGGTTGTCGGTTGACACAAAGTAATACACAGAATAACGTTTTGCCCTATCACGGGCGCTCGGTGAAGATTCCAGCTTTGCAGGCAACCGTTCCTTGGCCGCACTGGCCGGTTGTGCTGCGCCGGCTCCTGCTCCTGCTCCTGCTCCTGCTGCGGCTGCGGCTGCGGCTGCGGCTGCAGCCCCGGCGCCGGGGCCCGCCGCTCAGTGCAACGCGAAGGGTGGCAAGTTTGCGGTCGGCGAGCGAGCGACGACGCCACTAAAAGCAGCGGCGCGTGTGCGTGCACGTGCGTCAACGTCGCGGCTTCTCCGGCCCGGACAGGCGGCCACGATGGAATCGGATGGCAGCCGTCGGAGCCCGAGCGTGGATGCACGCGAGCGGGTCAAGGCGGTTCACTGCGATTGAGCCGATGTTTTGGTATCGAAAAGACAGCCTATTTCGCCCATGGCCGGTGCTACGGCCCAATTTGATCTAAATTTCATGAACCGGTGAACGGCACTTGCGTTCAGGCAGGCCGCTTCCTGGAACATGGCAGTCGGGCGCACCCGGAGCCCGTGCTCGCCATAAAGTGCACGGCAGAGCGTCATCGGGTGCAGCGTTGCGCTGGGGCGCACTGTGCCAATCACGTCGTATTCGCCGCCTTTGTGGTCGCGCTAGCGTCCGGGCAGCGTGTCGATCAGGCGCGCCAGATGGTCGGGCATGCGGCCGATTCTCGCGTCGCTGGTACCAACCCGGATGGGACAATCGCCTGATGCATCCTAAAGCCCTGCTCGTGGCCTGTGCCGACCTGGTCGGCTTGGTCCTGAAATTCGATCATCCGGCCGACCAGGTGGTCTCGCGGTTCTTCCGTGATCACCGCGAATTCGGCCCGCGTGAGCGCGCCACCCTGACGGAAAGCGTCTACGCTGTCCTGCGTAAGAAATTGTTGTTCGATCATCTCTCGCCGTCCGGCAGCGGTCCCAAGGAACGGCGCATGGCGATCCTTGGTTTCGCCCATGTCCAGGACGATCAGGCCCGGCGTGCCGGCACCAGTCCCGGCCAGTCGCAACGCGACTTCCTGAAAAGTGCGCTCAACGAGACCGAGCAACGCTGGCTCGACAATTGCGACCACGTGAAGCCGGCCGATCTGCTGGAGCGTCATCGCCATAACCTGCCCGAGTGGCTGGTGGCGCCGCTCAAGGTGCAGCTCGGCGACGAGTTCTGGCCGCTGGCCGAAAGTCTGCTAACGCCGGCACCACTCGATTTGCGGGTCAACACCCTGACAGACAAAAGGGCCGAAGTGAAGGCGGAGCTTGCGAAGGCTACGATCAAATCAATCGCGACTCCATATTCGCCGTGGGGTTTGCGGGTCGAGGGCAAGCCGGCCCTCAACAAAGTGGACGCATTCACGCGCGGCGCCGTCGAGGTGCAGGACGAGGGGTCGCAGTTGCTGGCGCTGCTGCTTGATGCCAAACGCGGCGAAATGGTGGTCGATTTTTGCGCCGGCGCCGGCGGCAAGACGCTGGCCATTGGCGCCTGTATGCGCAACACCGGGCGCCTGTATGCATTCGACACCTCGGCACACCGGCTCGATGCGCTCAAACCGCGGCTGGCGCGCAGTGGCTTGTCCAACGTGCATCCGGCGGCGATTGCCCACGAACGCGACGAGCGCATCAAGCGGTTGGCCGGCAAGCTCGACCGCGTACTGGTCGATGCGCCGTGCTCAGGGCTGGGCACTCTGCGCCGCAACCCCGACCTGAAGTGGCGCCAGTCGCCCCAATCGGTGAAGGAGCTAGCGCTGTTGCAGGCGGCCATCTTGCAAAGCGCGGCACGGCTGCTCAAGGCGGGCGGACGGCTGGTCTATGCGACTTGCAGCTTGCTGCCCGAGGAAAACGAAGCGATTGCGCAGGCGTTTTCTGCGGCGCATCCAGATTTTGTCCAGCAGGACGTCGCTGCACTGCTGACGGGACTCAAGGTCGAAGGCGCCCACGGGCTGTGCACCGGCGGCGAAACTGGAGCGCGCTATTTGCGGCTGTGGCCGCATCGGCACGCGACCGACGGCTTCTTTGCGGCGGCGTGGCGTCGAAAATAGGCATAACGTCCCAAACGAGCGCGAATCCTGTGCGAGTTCAAAGGAAAATCCCCTTTGAAGCTAGCGCGCCTTAAAATGGTAAGTTGTCTGGAGGCCGCACTTTCGCGCGCCATGGAGTATCGAACACAATGTTTTTCCCTGACTCTGCCGTTCTGAGCGCGGCCATCACCTGGCTCGGCCACGGCTTGTGGGATCTCACCTGGTGGGAGGTCGTGCTGTATACGCTCGTCACCACACACATCACGATCGCTGGTGTCACGATTTTTCTGCACCGCACCCAGACGCACCGGGCCATGGAACTGCACGCGATTCCGTCGCATTTTTTCCGCTTCTGGCTCTGGCTGGGAACCGGCATGGTGACGCGCGAGTGGGTCGCCATCCACCGCAAACACCACGCCAAGTGTGAAACCGAAGACGATCCTCACAGCCCCGTCACGCGCGGCATCGACACCGTGCTGTGGCGCGGCTCTGAGCTGTATCGGGCCGAAGCCAAGAACCAGGAAACCATCGCCAAGTTTGGCCAGGGCACGCCCGACGACTGGATCGAGCGCAACCTGTACAGCCGTTACAGCGGGCAAGGCGTGGGCTTGATGCTGATCCTCAACGTCGCGCTGTTCGGCGTTCTTGGACTGACGGTATGGGCGGTACAGATGATCTGGATTCCGATCACGGCCGCCGGCATCATTAATGGCATCGGTCACTACTGGGGCTATCGCAACTTCGAGTCGCCCGATGCCAGCACCAACGTGTCGCCGTGGGGCATCCTCATTGGCGGCGAAGAGTTGCACAACAACCACCACACTTACCCGACGGCCGCCAAGTTTTCCGTCAAGCCCTACGAATTCGACATCGGCTGGGTCTACATTAGCCTCATGACGAAGGTCGGCTGGGCCAAGGTGCGCAAGGTTCCACCGAAGATTCGATGGGGCGACATTCGTCCGGTCGCCGACGAAAACACGCTCGAAGCCGTGATCGCCAATCGCTACGAAGTGATGGCGGGTTATGCGCGTGAGGTGCGCCGAGCCTGCAAAAATGAAATCAATCTACTCAAGACCAAGGGTGCCGATCTGTCGGCGCTCAAGGCCGCCAGGAAGTGGCTGCACCGCGACGACGACAAGGTGCCTGCGGCCGCCCGCCGAAAGTTGATTCAAGCCCGTGCTGTGTCTCCCGTTCTCGATCAGATGATGACGATGCGCGAGGAGTTGCGCCAATCGTGGCTCAACACCTCGCGTTCTCGTGAGCAACTGGCGACCGATCTTGCGGCCTGGTGCCGCCGCGCCGAGGAAAGCGGCATTGCCGCCCTGAGGGAGTTCTCCATCATGCTGCGCGCCGTGCGCGCCTGATGTCTGGCGGGCGGTTCGCGGGCTCTAGATCCAAAGAAACCCGCTGCTGCGAGTTTTCCTGTGCGATGCACGGCCACCGCTTGTTGGGCGCGTCAGCGGATTTTGCGTCTGTCGAGAATCACCAGGGCGATCCCCCCAAGAATGACGACTGACGCGATGAACAGGCGTGACGTGACGGCCTCATCGAGGAGGACGATGGCGCCCACCGCTGCAATCACGGGGACGCTCAGTTGCACGCTGGCCGCGCTGGTCGCCTTGAGCCCACGCAAAGCCGTATACCAAATGATGTAGCCCACGCCGGAAGCCAGGGCTCCTGACGTAATTGCATAGCCGATTCCCGCAGCATCCAGCGAGGCGTGAGTTAGCATGGCCGCGCTCAGGCCGACAGCAAAAACCCCCGCGCGCAGGAAGTTTCCCGCGGTCACGCGCGCCGGGTCCGCGGTGCCCTTGCCGCGCAGCGAATAGACGCCCCAGGCCGCACCGGCGGCCAGCATCAGCAAACCTTCACGCAGTGGCGGAGCCGACAGCCCTGGCAGCAAAAGCCCGACCAGCCCCGCAAAGGCCACGACCAGCCCCACGATCTGCCATGTCGACAATCGCTCGCCGCTCCACAGTCCATAGCCAATCATAGTGACCTGTACGGCGCCAAACAGCAGCAGAGCGCCGGTACCCGTCGGCAGGCCGGCATAGGCAAACGAAAAGCAGGCCGCATAGCAAAAAAGTGAAAATGCAGAGAGCCAGTTTCCCGATAACCCGGGTGCGCCACTCCGGGTTCGCACGATCAACCAGAGCATCAGAGCGCCAGAGAGGATGCGAATAGACGTGAAGCTGGCCGGGTCGATGGCGGTGCTCTTCAGGGCCAGCCGGCACAGCAGGGAGTTCCCCGCGAAGGCCATCATGGACATGCATGTTAGGACGGCTACCCCGGCGTGTAACATTAAAATGTGATCGGGTCAGTTGAGCTTTTGGGTAGTCTACGGCGTAGCCGGCACGGCCCGACAGTCAATGATGCGATGAGTCCGCGCCAAAAAAAGAGAAGGCTCGCCATCGCGAGCCTTCTCTTGTGCAAACCAGGTTGAATTACTTCAGCTTGATTTCTTTGTATTCAACATGCTTGCGCGCCTTCGGGTCGAACTTCATGATCGACATCTTCTCGGGCATCGTCTTCTTGTTCTTGCTAGTGGTGTAGAAGTGGCCGGTCCCCGCGGTGGATTCCAGTTTGATCTTTTCGCGTCCGCCTTTGCTCGTTGCCATGATTGTTCGGCAGGAACCGGCGCTTGGTTTTGTTGTTGGCGTGGGAAACATTGTTCCCGACCATCGGGCCCTTGCCCGTGACTTGACATACGCGTGCCATGTGGCCACTTCTTTCATGAACAGCTGGCACCGCTCACAACGCCTCGGCAGGCAATTGCGCGGTGTTTTACAGCTTGACCTCGCCAGAAACGGGTGGCGGTAGCCCGAAATCACCGATAGACAGCAGCTGTCAATTTCGGCAAAGCCTTGGATTATAGCGAGGAGTCGCTAGCCAAGGCCAAGCAGACGATGCTTAGCAGTGAGCGACGCGATACGTCAGAACGGGCTTGCCCGGCTGCTGGGAGTTGTGCGCGAGGCGGCACCCAGTGCGCGCAGCCTGGGGTCGAGCAATCAGTCTTGCTCGAGAAAACGCTGCGCGTCCAGCGCCGCCATGCAGCCCGTGCCTGCGCTTGTAATCGCCTGGCGGTAGATATGGTCCTGCACGTCGCCGGCCGCGAACACGCCGGGCACGCTGGTCATGGTTGCCATGCCTTTGAGGCCCGTTTGCGTGATGATGTAACCGTCCTTCATTTCCAGGTGGCCCTGGAAAATGTCGGTGTTCGGATGATGGCCGATCGCGATGAAACAGCCTTTGAGCGCGAGCTCCTCCGTGGAGCCCGTTTGCGTGCTCTTCAGGCGTACGCCCGTCACACCCGAATCGTCACCCAGCACTTCATCGAGCACATTGTGCAGCTTGAGCTCGATCTTGCCTTCGGCCGCGCGGGCATGCAACTTGTCGACAAGGATCGGTTCGGCGCGGAACTTGTCGCGGCGGTGGATCAGTGTGACCTTGCTGGCGATGTTGGCCAGGTAGAGCGCTTCTTCGACGGCGGTGTTGCCGCCGCCAACCACACAAACTTGCTGGTCGCGGTAGAAAAAGCCGTCGCAGGTGGCACAACCTGAAACACCGCGGCCCATGAACGCCGTCTCGGACGGCAGGCCGAGATACATGGCCGAAGCGCCCGTGGCAATCACCAATGCGTCGCAGGTGTAGGTGCCGCTGTCGCCGCTGAGGCGGAACGGACGCTGGCTTAGGTCGACCTTGTTGATGTGATCAAACACCACTTGGGTCTTGAAGCGTTCGGCATGCTCCAGAAAGCGCTGCATCAAGTCAGGTCCCTGTACGCCATTCACGTCGGCCGGCCAGTTGTCGACGTCTGTCGTGGTCATGAGTTGGCCGCCTTGAGCCATGCCTGTGATCAGCAGCGGCTCCAGATTGGCGCGCGCTGCGTAAATGGCCGCCGTATAGCCGGCCGGGCCGGAGCCGAGAATGAGAACTTTGGCGTGGGGAGCGGTGATCATGGTGGAAGGTCTATCAATTGCGCTGCTGCTGCGTGTACATTTTCGGGGTGACAGCCCGTGAGTATCGTTCCCTGGATTCAGGTCGATACATGTTGTGGTTTCAATACGCGCAATTGTATGAATTCCCCAGAATTCAGCTTGCGCTCTACCCTAGGGGATGATGGATGTCGATGCTTTCCAATCTTGAATTGTTGCGACGGGTACCTTTGTTTGCCGCATTAACGCCGGCACAGGCGGCAAGCATTACTGATGCGATTGTCAAAAAGCGTTACAAGCGCGCGGAGGCGTTGGTTGAGCAAGGCGAAAAGTCGAACGCTCTTTTCATCATCCTGACCGGCCGAGCGCGCGTGATGAGCACCGACAGCCGCGGTCGCGAAGTCATCCTGGCAACGCTGCATCCCGGCGACTACCTGGGCGAGATGAGCCTGATCGACGACGAGCCGCATTCGGCAACTGTTCGCACAGAAGTACAGACCGACGTATTGACGCTGCGTCGCGACGCCTTCTCGCGCTGTCTGCCGGAGAACTCGTCAATGTCGTACAACATCATGCGCGGCCTGGTGCAGCGACTGCGCCATGCCGACCGCAAGATCGAATCGCTGGCGTTGATGGATGTCTACGGCCGGGTCGCGCGCTCTCTGCGCGAATTCGCGGTGGACAATGCCAAGATGGTCGGCGCCTCGCGCGAGATGGTCAGCCGCGTCATGAAAGACCTCGAGGAGCGCGGTTTCGTCCAGACCCAGGCCGACGGTTCGATGATCATCAAGGACCGGATACTCTCGCTCACTTGACGTGTCGCTGAAAGTCTCGGGTGCATCGCCTGCGCCGGCAGATCCTTCAGCGTTGACACCGGATGCCGCCGGTTTTAGTTTGCGGCCCGCTCGTCCTGAGCGCTGACCGCCTTGTTTTTTAATGACCTATTCCCTCCATACCCTGCAATCTTCTGCGACGCCGTCCGACGGGCAACCCGTACGCCTGCGAGCAATCCGCTTTGCGCACGAAATTACCCTGATTGCGGGCTTCGTGCTGCTGTTGTTCTGGCTCCTGGCGATGTTGAGCTTCACGCCGTCCGATGCGGCCTGGTCGACCTCGGGCACCGGTGGTGACATCAAGAACTGGGGTGGTCGCATTGGGGCCTGGGTGGCCGATGGAGGCTATTTTCTGGCCGGCTATTCGGTCTGGTGGTGTCTGGCCGCGGGGTTTCGCGTGTGGTTGTCGTCGCTGGCGGGCTGGCTGCGCGGCAGCGGCCCGACGTCGGCCGAGGTGCCGGTGCTCGGGCGCTTCAACCGCAGTCGGTTGGCGTTCTGGTTTGGCCTTCTGCTGCTGCTGCTGGCCAGCGCCATGCTCGAGTGGTCGCGCCTGTACCGGCTCGAGTTCCGTTTGCCGGGGTATGGCGGCGGGGTGCTGGGTTATTGGGTCGGGCCGTTGGGTGTCAAGTGGTTGGGATTTACCGGTTCCGGGTTGATCGCCATCGCAGCTGGGGTCATTGGCTCGGCCTTAGTGTTTCGTTTTTCATGGAGCCAGATTGCGGAGCGCGTCGGCGGCACGGTGTATTCGCTGTTCGAGTCGCGGCGCGAGAAGCGCGAGATCGCCGAAGACCTCGCCATGGGGCGGCAAGCCGTACGCGACCGCGACGAGTTGTTGTCCGATGCGCAGGCGGGCGACGAACTCGAAGCGCCTGACGAGGAGTTGCGCATTCGGCCGCGTGCCAAACGCCGCGCGCTGATGCCGCCGGTACAAATCGAACCCGCACTGGCCGAAATTCCCAAGAGCGAGCGCGTGGCCAAGGAGCGACAAAAGCCGCTCTTCAAGGAACTGCTTGACAGCAAGCTGCCCCAGGTCGACCTGCTCGACGCCGCGCAGTCCCGGCAGGAAACGGTGTCGGCTGACACGCTGGAGATGACGTCGCGCCTGATCGAGAAGAAGCTCAAGGACTTCGGCGTCGAGGTGCGGGTGGTGCTCGCTTCGCCGGGGCCTGTGATCACGCGTTACGAGATTGAGCCGGCCACCGGCGTCAAGGGTTCGCAGGTGGTCGGACTGGCCAAGGACCTGGCGCGTTCGCTGTCGCTGGTGTCGATTCGCGTCATCGAGACCATTCCGGGCAAGAACTACATGGCGCTCGAGTTGCCCAACGCCAAGCGCCAAACCATCAAGCTGAGTGAAATTCTGGGCTCGCAGGTCTACAACGAAGGCAAGTCGATGCTCACCATGGGGTTGGGCAAGGACATCATCGGTAACCCGGTGGTGGCCGATCTGGCCAAGATGCCGCATGTGCTGGTGGCCGGTACCACCGGCTCAGGAAAGTCGGTCGGTATCAACGCCATGATCTTGAGCCTGCTCTACAAGGCCGAGGCACGCGACGTGCGGCTCCTGATGATCGACCCGAAGATGCTTGAAATGTCCGTGTACGAGGGCATTCCGCACCTGATCGCGCCCGTCGTGACGGACATGCGCCAGGCCGCCTACGGGCTGACGTGGTGCGTGGCCGAGATGGAACGCCGCTACAAGCTGATGAGCAAGCTCGGCGTGCGCAACCTGGCCGGCTACAACGCCAAGATCGACGAAGCCAAGGCTCGCGAGGAGTTCATCTACAATCCCTTCAGCCTGACGCCCGACGACCCGGAACCGCTGACGCGCGAGCCTCATATCGTGGTCGTCATCGACGAACTGGCCGACCTGATGATGGTGGTCGGCAAGAAGATCGAGGAGCTGATTGCGCGGCTGGCACAAAAGGCGCGCGCCGCCGGCATCCACCTGATACTGGCGACGCAGCGCCCGAGCGTCGATGTCATCACTGGCCTCATCAAGGCCAATATCCCGACCCGCATCGCGTTCCAGGTGTCGAGCAAGATCGATTCGCGAACCATCCTCGACCAGATGGGCGCCGAGGCCCTGCTCGGCATGGGCGACATGCTGTACATGCCCAGCGGCACGGGGTTTCCGATCCGGGTGCATGGAGCCTTTGTCAGCGACGAAGAAGTGCACCGCGTGGTGGCCTACCTCAAGACCCAGGGCGAGCCCGACTACATCGAAGGCGTGCTAGAGGGGGGAGCCACCGACGGCGACGGTGATTTCATGGGCGAAGGCGGCGCTGACGCCGAGAAAGACCCGATGTATGACCAGGCGGTCGAAGTCGTGCTGAAAAACCGAAAGGCCAGCATTTCCCTGGTGCAGCGCCATCTGAAGATCGGCTACAACCGCGCCGCGCGGTTGGTCGAAGACATGGAGAACGCCGGACTGGTGAGCGCCATGGGCACCAACGGCCAGCGCGAGATCCTGGTGCCGGCGCGCGCCGAGTAGCGTGGGCGCAGTCGCGCGGGGCGACGCGCTCTGATACGTGTTTTGCAAAACTTGACCTGCGCGCGCCGCGTCTTCACCGTCGCGACGCACGCACCACCGCGCCATCGGCTACCGTGTCGCCCATGAACCCATCGACCATGCTTGATCGCCTGCTGCCGCGCCGCCCGCTTCGCCTTTTGGCGGCCATCGTCGTTGCCACCAGTGCTCACGCTTGGGCTGGCGGGCTCGAGAGCCTCGAGTTTTTTGTCAAGACGGTTAAATCGGGGCGTGCCGATTTCACGCAGACCGTGACGGCGCCGCCCAGAGACGGCCAGCCGTCGCGCGCCAAGGTGTCGAGCGGCACCTTTGAATTCCAGCGACCCGGGAAATTTAGGTTCGACTACCAAAAGCCCTTCGCGCAGACCATCGTGGCCGACGGCAAGACGCTGTGGCTCTACGACGTCGACCTGAATCAGGTGACCGAGCGCAAACAGGCGCAGGCACTCGGCTCGACGCCGGCCGCACTGATCTCTGCCGCGCCCGACCTGCGCGCGCTGCAGGCCGATTTCACGCTGGAAGACGCACCCGGACACGACGGCCTGCAGTGGGTCAAGGCCACGCCAAAGAACAAGGACGGTCAACTGCAAAGCGTGCAAATCGGCTTTCAGGGCGACGCACTGGCGGCACTCGACATCCTCGATAGTTTTGGCCAGCGCTCGCTGCTCAAGTTCAGCAACGTGAAGGTCAACCCCGCGTTGGGGGCCAGCACATTTGCGTTCAAGACGCCGGCCGGCGCGGACGTCCTCAAGCCGTAGTTGGCGGGGACGCCGTGCCGTCAGCGTGTGGTATCGCTGGGTGCTCCTGGCCGCATGCGAATGAACCTTGCTGGAACGCCACCCCAGATTTCATAGGGTCCGACCGACTCGGTGACCACCGAACAGGCACCCACAATCGCACCGCGGCCGATCGTGACGCCCTTGGTAATCACACTGTTGGCACCGAGCCAGACGTCATCCTCGAGCACGATCGGGCTTTCCCCGTCGCTGCTTTGCTGCGTCATTGGCTTCTCGCGGCTGGCGAAGCCGTGATCGTGATCTACCAGCACGCAGCCAGAGGCGATGAGAGCATGCCGGCCGACCGATATCCGACGATGAACGTTGAATTGGCAGCCGGCGCCGATGAAGGAGTCGTCACCAATCAAGATCGTCGGGCCGGGTGCCCAGATCCCATCGAACTTCAGGAAAACACCGTGCTCAATGGTGCAGCGCCGTCCCAGCGAGACGTGATGCGGCCAGGTGACGTGGATATGTGGCAGTAGCGTGCCGCTTCCTACCTGCATGCCCAGTAAGCGCCAAAACAGTGTTCGCGGACGGGTCACGAAGATGCTCGCCGCCAGCGCGCGCAGACGATAGACCGCCCGGTCGAAGAACGGGGGCTTCGTGCGTCCAGGGTGTGCGCGCAGCGGGAGGCGACAGATATTCATGCAGGAGTTCCAGTTTATGCGGCGTACGGTTCCTTGCCGTCTTGTGCCCAGAGGCATGAGTGACAATCCGTTACTACGGCGGCCGTCTGGCGACTCCCAAAATGCCGCTGCGTCGAGTGCCTCCTTTGCCTCTTCCCCGCCTGCCGAGCTCCTACTGGCCTGGCCACGCCGGTGGCAGCGCGTCACGCCGGGCGCCAGCGCCAGGGCAACGCCGCCGGTATCTCGGTTGGAAGCGTCCCGTGCGATGAACAAGGCTATCGCCAGCCAGAACCACGGCACCAGCGGTATCGCCACCAGCAGCACGATGTCCGGCCGCGCATCCACAACACGGTGTTCATGATGCCCCGTCGGCGTGCGATCGCGCCGGCGGCAAAGGCACCGAGCGCACTGAAGAGAAACGTCAGCGTCATGCCCGGTCCGATATCTGCCAGACGCCGCTCGAACGTGATGGCGAACCAATAGGCGATCAATGGCCCGGCCAGGCCGGTCCCCAAGCCGTTCAAAAGGTTGGCCAGTACAAGCTTCGCGTGCAGGCGGTTTTCCGTGTTGCGTAGAGGGTCGCCGCTGACGCGAGCTGTCGTGTCGGACGCCGTTGGCGCTGGTTCCCGTGCCAGCCACGCGAGCGCGAAACTGGCCAACGATCCGACCAGCGGCAGCAAACGCCCTCAGCGGCGTGCCCAGACCCATGTCGATGGAATCGACCGCGCCGTTGGCACTGAAGACGCGACCGTGCTGCTGCATCGGCAGTTCGAATGCCAGCCAGGCCTGCTCAACCGGTGCGAAAGAGCCCGCCGAGCCGTTGGCGCCCTGCCCGAAGCCGCCGAGCACGGCGGCCAGCACCAGTGGCCACGGCGTGGCGGTGCCCGTCGCAATCACCGCCGCCAGCATCTGCGCCAAGTCGTAGCCCAGCAGGAACATGCGCCGACCACCGCGGTCGCTCAGGGGGCCGACGACGATCGTCAATAGCGGCCCGAACGGCAAGGCGCCCAGCACCGCGCCGATCGCGGTACCGGTCCAGCCGAGCGCATGCAGATACAGCGTGAACGCCACGACCAGCGCATCCTGTCCGACGCTGCGCACTGCGCGCTGCGCGCTCGCCGATCAGCAGGCGCGCCTCACGGGGCAGGGACGCTTGTTGCGGGGGGTCACGCCTGCCATGATGGCATCGCGCGCGGCTGTGTGAGGTCGCTGCTAACCCAACGGAGATTCGCGAATGTCTGGCACGGTTCTGATTACGGGTTGTTCTTCAGGCATCGGCGCGGCCGCGGTGCGACGTTTTGCGCAGCAGGGCTGGGACGTCGCGGCAACCCTGCGCAACCCTGCGGCGGCGCACCTCGAGGACGGCGTCGGCAGCGTTGCGACCTATGCGCTGGACGTGACCGACCAGCACTCGGTCGACGCAGCGGTGGGCCAGACGATCGAGCGCTTTGGGCAGATCGACGTGCTGATCAACAACGCCGGCTACGGCCTGTTTGGCCCGTTCGAGAGCGCCACGCAGGACGTGATTGAACGCCAGTTCCAGACCAACGTCTACGGCGTATTTGCCGTGACCCGCGCCGTGCTGCCGCACATGCGTGAGCGCGCCGCGGGCGTGATCATCAACGTGGCCTCGCTGACGGGCCTGGTCGCGATGCCGCTCTACTCGCTCTATGCCGCCTCCAAGTACGCGGTGGTCGGTTTTTCCGAATCGCTCAGCCACGAGCTGGCGCCGCTGGGCATCCGGGTCAAGGTGATCGCGCCTGGTGCGGTCGCGACCGACTTCTCGGGCCGTTCCCTGGCGCGCACCTTCGACGGCGACGGCGGCCCCTATGCGGACTCGATCCGCAAGGTCATGGGCGTCTTCGCGGCCAATCGCGGCACCAGCAGTGCGTCGACACCGGAACGACTGGCGCAGGCACTCTACGAGGCGGCCACCGACGGTAGCGCGCGGGTACGCTATTTGGTCGGCGATGATGCGACAGCCCTGATGCAGGCACGCCAGGACATCGGCGAGGAAGCGCTGCTGGGCGCGATGCGCCAGCGCTTCGGGTTGACTGGCTGAATCACGCCGCCCGCAGGTTCGCGCGCTGGCGGCCCCTTGTCAGCAAGAGGGTGGTTTCCCTGCCCTCACGTTACGACTGCGCGCGTGACCGGCGCGGCCCAGGCCTGTCAGTCCGGCGGTGCCTCCTCGCGCGGATCGCCCCGCCGGAACACCTCGCCATTCGTGGCCGTGATGCTGCCGGTACCCATGTTGCGCAGCGCCCATGGCCACGTGTGGTAACGGGTCCGCAGGGTGCCGCGGGCTGATTACGGGCCGAAAACAAAGTGGTCGTGATACTGGACTCCCGATATGAGCACTGCCCGTTTCAACAAGGCCTGCTCCTGCGCGGGGGTGATGACGAATTTGTGGCAGCCTTCGACTTGCGGCCCGATGCCGGTTTGCGTCACTGCGGTCCTTGTGACGCGACCGATCGGGACCCCGAATGTGGCCGCTGGGACGAGGCACAGCTGCGCGACCTCGGCAGCCGAGGCGGCTGTGCGCCTGTGCGGCCCGCACGGTGGTTCATGTGGCACATGTTCGCCGTGTGACCCTCACCACTTGAAGTGCACCGCATGCGCGGCCGTGTATTCGGCCAGCGGGCCGATGCGCTGCAACGGGCCGGCGACTTGCTCCGGCAGCTTGACGTAGGCATGCGCCATTACAGTCCTGGGCACCGGTGCATCGGTTGTCTCGACCTCGATGGGAACACGCAGATAGCCGTTGGGTCGACCGAGCCGTTCGAGCTGATCCATCACCGCCAGCGCTCCTGCCGAAACCTCGTACACTTCGCCGATAACATGGTGGCCCGAATCAAGCGACAGCACCAGGCAGGGCACATGCCCTTCGCCAAGCAGGTACAGCGGCAAGCGCTCGCACGTGCGGAACGCGCCGGACTGCCGCACGCCGTGGTTGAGGTGCGCATTGAGAAAACCCGCCTTGAGCGAGCCGTACACGAAGACCAGTGACATGGGTTGACTGCGTGATGCCCTGAGGTTCGATTTGCCTCAGCGCGAAACACTTGCTACTAAAACAATAGCCGCTCCCACACGCAAGGCGGGGGCCAAGGCTTTATTTTGTGTTGAACTGCACATGCTGCCCGAGCGTCATGGGAAGCTCCGAGTTGTGGGGTTAGACAAGTTAGCGCAAGCCGCCATTCTGGCCCTTGGCGCCCGAATCACGCCCGTTTTCGCAGGAATAGGTGCGTCGCGTGCTCGCCCCAACACGCTAGTCTCGAACCGGCAGCCCACCTGGCGCCGTTGGATGTCTCAAGCAGGTGCTCGCCTTCGCCCAGCAGCCAGGCGAACACGGGTTGGTTGGCCGTGGCCTGATGAAGTTTTTCTGGCCACCCGTTCAACTTCAAGCGCGAAAACCGAAGCAGGCGCCCACAGGGCACGCAGGGTACTGGCCACCCCCCCGGTGAGCGTGTGCACTTGCTCGACGCGGATCGTGCGTCATGCGCCTTTCTACGGATTGCCTGACGCCGGAGATCGGCCCGGTGCGCCTGCCTGCCAGCTAATTTGCATGGTCGGCTGGACGCCGGGCTTATCGCCAGATCAAAGCCGCAGCATGGTCTTAATGGCACGCCGTTCGTCCATCGCGCGGTAGCCTTCGGCGACATCCTTGAGGGGAAGCGTCAGGTCGAACACCTTGCCGGGATTGATCTTGCGCGTCAGGACGAGCTCCATCAGGTGTGGCAGGAACCGGCGCACCGGCGCAGGACCGCCGAGCATGCCGGTCTGCGAGGAGAACAGCGCCTGTCCGTCAAGCTCGACGCCATGCGGCACACCCACATAGCCGATCATGCCGCCCGGCCGCGTGCAGTGGAGAGCTTGCAACATCGATTCCCGCATGCCCACGCATTCGAGGACGGCGTCGGCGCCGACACCGTTGGTCAGGGCCTTGATTCGGGCCACGCCCGCATCGCCGCGCTCCGAGATGATGTCGGTGGCACCATATTCGAGCGCGAGATCCTGCCTGGTCTTGTGGCGGCTCATCGCGATGATTCGCGCCGCACCCATCTGGCAGGCCGCCAGCACGCCCATGAGGCCGACTGCACCGTCGCCGACGACCACGACGGTCGAGCCCGGTTTGACGCGCGCCGCGTCGGCCGCATACCAGCCTGTGCCCAGCACGTCGGAGGCTGCCAGCAGGCTGGGGATCAGGTCGTCGGTGGGCATCCCGGCGGTTGCGACCAGCGTTCCGTCGGCCAGCGGTATTCGCGCCAAAGGTGCCTGCGCGCCGGTCATGAACTCGCGCTGCTCGCAGGACGATTGGAAGCCGTAGCGGCAATGCGGGCAGGTGTTGTCCGACAGGACGAACGATCCGACGACGAACTGCCCCCGCTTGACCGAGGTGACCGCACTGCCGACCTCGACCACGACGCCGCAGTATTCGTGTCCCATCGCCATTGGCCTGGTGACATTGTTCAGGCCGCGGTAAGGCCACAGGTCAGAACCGCAGACACAGCTGGCCGACAGCCGGATGATGGCATCGGTCGGCTTCAGGATCTTCGGTTCGGGGACTTCCTCGCAACGCACGTCGCGTGGCCCGTAAAGAATGGTTCCGAGCATTTCAATTTCTCCTTTCAATGGGTCGATTGACGCGCAGCGCGAGGCCATCGATGCCTGACGTTTTACATCGGCGACCGCTGAAGGCGAAACCTGCAGTAGCGAGCCGCTCAATGGACGGCCGCGCGTTTCGCTTTGAGCCATGTCCGAGCGAAAGAAATGGCCGACTGTAGGGCCGCGCGCGAGCCGACGCCTGGCGCAGCCCTTCGATCAGCGCGCGCGGCACTCGACCGGCAGCGGATCGACTTGCCGGATGCGGCGTCTGACGCGTTGTTCAGGCATTCGGTGCTCGACTTGTCGGGTGTTCGATCCACGGCGGCACGCCAACCCAACCCGAAGACGACCTGCAGACCGCGCTCGAACCATGCGCGTCTCACTCGGCATCACGTCGGCGCCGGCAGACGCGGAGTGCGCCATGTCGGCCGCCGTCGCGTTACCTTGTGGCGAAACCCTGCCGGTGCCGCGCAGGAACTGCCGGGCCATGCCGCTGTGAGCACCACCATGATCTACACTCATGTCATGAACAAGGGCGACCGTGGGATGTTGAGTCCACTCGACTCGTTGTAATGTCGGCTTGCGCATCCGACCTTAATCGACGCTCCCAGGTGACTGCCGCTGCTACTGCCTCCTCTTCTTCTGCCGCCGCCGCGTTCCATCAGCCGCTGGCCGAGCGCCTGCGCCCGAAGTTGTTGGGCGACGTCATCGGCCAGCGGCAACTGCTCGGCCCCGGCATGCCGCTGCGCATTGCGTTCGAGTCGGGCCAGCCGCACTCTTGCATCCTGTGGGGGCCGCCCGGCACTGGCAAAACCACCATCGCGCGTCTGATGGCTGACGCCTTCGATGCGCAGTTCATCTCCATCAGCGCGGTGCTGGGCGGCGTGAAAGACATCCGCGAGGCGGTCGAGTGCGCCACTGCGGCGCGCGCTGGGCTGGACGCGGGCGGCCAGGGCACGCTGGGACACGTGCCGCGCCGCACCATCGTCTTCGTGGACGAGGTGCACCGCTTCAACAAAGCGCAGCAAGACGCGTTCCTGCCGCATGTCGAATCGGGCCTGTTCACCTTTGTCGGCGCGACGACCGAGAACCCGTCGTTCGAGGTCAACTCCGCGCTGCTGTCGCGTGCTGCCGTGTATGTGCTGCAGCCGCTCGGCGAAGAAGACCTTAAGCAGATAGTGGCCAGAGCGCAGGAGATACGGGCGGTACCAACTATAGAAACGATAGCAATCGAGCGGCTGGTGACGTATGCCGATGGCGATGCGCGCCGGCTGCTGAACACGCTCGAAACGCTGGCGGTGGCGGCCGGCGCGGAGCAAGTCGACCCGATCACCGATGTCTGGCTGCTGCGTGTGCTGGGCGAACGCCTGCGCCGCTATGACAAGGGCGGGGAGCAGTTCTACGACACCATCAGCGCACTGCACAAGTCGGTCCGCGGCAGTGACCCCGACGCCGCGCTCTACTGGCTGGTGCGCATGATGGATGGCGGCGTCGATCCACGCTACATGGCGCGCCGGCTGGTGCGCATGGCCAGCGAAGACATCGGTCTGGCCGACCCTCGCGCGCTGCGACTGGCGCTCGATGCGGCCGAGGTCTACGAGCGGCTCGGCACGCCCGAGGGAGAACTGGCGCTGGCCGAATGCGTGGTGTACCTGGCGATGGCGCCCAAGTCGAATGCCATCTACACGGCCTACAACGCGGTGCGCGCGCTGGTCAAGAAAGACAGCACGCGACCGGTTCCAATGCACCTGCGCAATGCGCCCACGCAGTTGATGAAAAACCTCGACTATGGCAAGGGCTACCGCTACGCCCACGACGAGGAAGGTGGGTTCGCGGCGGGCGAGCGCTATCTGCCCGACGGTCTGGAGGGTCAGCGCTTTTACCAGCCGATCGAGCGCGGGTTGGAGATCCGCATCGCCGAAAAGCTGCGCGATCTTCGCGCGCGAAACGCGTCTGGAAAACCGCCCGGTGCCGGCTGAACAATCGGTCAGCACCCGGCAATGCCTGGCGTATGCGAGACACAAGCAGACGATACCGGTTGCGGCCGCAGGCAGGCGCTGCCGCAGAGGGGCGTGCGCCAACGGCCACACGCTCAGCATCGTTCAATTCGTGCTTATCCGGTTGTAACACCCACACGCTACCGGTAGTATCTGGAGCGTCGGAATACACGTGGGGAGATCATGGCAATGGGCTTGCTTGCGCGG
>CAJDTV010000010.1_pt1 | contig 39922 bp, 37 predicted proteins | sample 7389921 | NCBI WGS metagenome assembly CAJDTV01 (sample SAMEA7055654, study PRJEB34461) | soil metagenome | biome: terrestrial ecosystem; feature: Peninsula; material: soil | place: Antarctica | collected 2016 | reverse complement strand
TCATCGAGCACCTGCAGCATGGGCGCAGACGTATCGAGCGCGGTCACCTGCGCCACCTGCGGCGCAATGGCGGTGGACAGCAAGCCGGTGCCGGCGCCGAAATCGAGCACATGGTCGCTGGCCTGCAAGGGCAGGTGCGCCAGCAGCCGCGCGGGTACGACGGCCAGTTGCAGTGACGTGGGGCGCTGATCCCAATCGCGGGCCAAGGTGTCGAAATGGGTGGTGGATGGGATGGTCATGGTGTCGGCACCGCAAGTGAGGTGAACCGGACGCGCAGGTTCGGAATCATCGCCGTTGTCCTTGTCGTGCGTGCCAGATCGCCCTGCTGCAATCCGGGAGACCGGGGCGATTTGTCGCGCACTTTGACGAATTAGACGAGGCATGACCGTTGTGATGCGCAGGGCCCGAGTTGATGGATTGGCGGTGACTACAAGCCCATCTGAAACATTTCGTCCTCAAACGTATCTGTTCGTTTATGCTGTGGCGCAGTGCCTGTTCAGCCGGGTGTCCAGCCTTACACGGGCCAGGCGCCACCCGGTCATTGGACGCCATGATCTCACCACTCGCCACGGTCGACACAAACGCCGCGCCATCACTGCTCCTCTCGCGCCGCCACTGCCTGAACTGGGCGGCGGCGGGTCTGCCAGCGCCACTGCTGCAGGCCCGTGGTGGAAGCGACGCCGGCGTGTCCGTCGTCGCCCCCGTCGCGCCGCAAGCCGATCCCGAATCGGTGCGCTGGTTGCGGGCGGCGGTTCTCGAGGCGCTGAGCAAAGGAGACAGCGCCCCGACCGCCATTACGGCTGCGGTCCGGGTTGACGACCGCGTGGTCTGGCGAGAAGCCTTCGGCTATGCCGACCGCGAGCGCGGGCTGCTGGCAACGCCCGACACACGCGTCAACATCGGCTCCGTCGCCAAGATGTTCGCAACCGTGGCCGTGATGATCCTGCGTGACCGCGGGCGGCTGGCTCTGGATCAGCCGCTGGTCGAGCTGCTGCCCGCTTTCAGCATGCGCTCACCCGAATACACCCGGGTCACGGTTCGCCACCTGGTCTCGCATTCCTCGGGGTTCCCGGGCACCAATGACCGGAACATCTTCAACTTTGTCCCCATGCTGGACTATGGGCAGGACACGATGCGGTCGCTGGCGCTGTCGCGCCTGAAGCACGAGCCGGGCGAACTGGCGGTCTACAGCAACGATGGCTGCACGATGGTGGAGCCGCTGGTGCTCGAGCTGACGGGACTTTTTTTCCCCGAGTTCGCCCGGCGCGAGATTTTCGAGCCGCTGGGCATGAGCCTCACCGGCTACCCGCTCGCGCCCGCCGCCGAAGGCACCTTTGTCCACCCTTATCGCGAAGGCAAGCGTTGGCCGCAGGAGATGACCGCAGCCTTCGCAACGGGCGGCGCCATCAGCACGCCCACCGACATGATGAAGCTGGCGCGCATGCTCCTGGACAACGGCGTGTATGAAGGCCGGCGCGTCATTTCCGCCGACGCAGTGCGAGAAATGGCAGTCAACCAGGGCGCGCGAGCGCGCATCAACCCCACGCCCAGGGCCTTGGAGGTCGGGTTGGGTTGGGATACGGTGGCGCAGCCGGGCATGGAGGCGGGCGCCCTGCGGGCCTGGTCGAAGAATGGCGGCACCACCTTCTTCACGACCGAGTTCTTTGTGCTTCCCGAAGCCCGGATGGCCATGATGATCAACGGCAACGGCCTGGACTATGGATCGCGCCAGCTGACCGAAGGAATGCTGCTGCGGACCGCCTCGGAGCGCCGCGTGATCCAAAGCCTTCCACCCGCGTTGCTCGACACGCTGGCCGCGCCGGTGACGCCAGCCCCGGACACCGCCGTTCTGGTGGGGGTCTATGCCAACAGCAGCGCCCCGTTCCAGGTGCTCGCCGCGGATGACGGCTCACCGACACTGCGCCGTTTGGGCGAGGCGGGCTGGACCACGGTCCAGGAGCATCTGCGCGCGCGAAGCGACGGCCGCTGGTGGTTGGAGCACGAAGGTACCCGTTGCTATCGCTTCCAGACGGTCGACGGGCATCGTTACCTCATTGTGCGAAATCTCTCGGAGAACCGGCTGTTCTGGTCAGAGGCGCCGCACGGCGAATGGCTGGCGCCGCGGGACACGCCGCTACCCCCCGCGTGGCAAGCCCGGGTCGGCAGCCGATGGGTTCTCGTCAACGATTCGCCCGAGTCGGTCACGCGCCGATTCGGCCCGTGGATCTGGCAGATCAACGTGTTGGCCGAAATGCCCGGCTATCTCATGTGGGACCACGATCAGCTCCTGCGCGCCATAGACGACAACGAGGCCGGTATGACGATCACGGTTCCCGTCAACAACGGACGCGATCTGCTCGAATGGCGCATTGTGATGGTCAACGGGCAGGAGGAGCTGCACAGCGGAACCATGGTCTTTCAGCGCGTCCCGCCAGCGTAACGAACCCAGGGCAGCAAGCGCATCGCACCCATGCGCACTGCGTCGACGATGGCGCCGATCGACGCGATGACGAGCTGCGGCGGCTCCTGGTGAATTTCGTGGCCGCTGCCAATCTGAGTGATGTGTTGCGTGCCAGTTTGCGGTTGACCGTGAAGGCGAGCGCCGCAGCCTTGCTGCTGCATGCCTGCAATGGTCATACGGTCTTCGGGCTCCAGTTGGCTGGACTTCACTCTGTCTTGCATGTGAGCCACTGACCCGATAGTGTTGCACTTCAGATTTCAGCCCCCCAGGTGATCGTGCCAAGGACGGTTTGCATGACTCGGCCAAGTGCGCGTCGCAGGTGCGACCCAACGATGCAACAAAGCCGCCTGGGCCACAGCGAACTCGAGCTTGTGACCAGGCCCACACGCAAGTGCGAATTCTGGGCGAGATGGGCTTGGTCGTGCCGTGGTTTGAGTTGATGGCGTTGATCACCGCCCATGCGCCCGGTGGCAAGACGGCGTACCCCGACGGTGGATGTTGCTCAGTTAGAGCGTTCGTCCGTATACTTTGTTGGCGCCTTCGCCACCAGGACTGGAGCAATAAATGCATTCCTCTCATCGATTCGTGCGGGATCTTGTCGCAAGTGCGGTCTGCTGCGTCGTCATGACTGGAGCCATGCCGGCCGACCTTGCAACGATCAAACCGGCCAGTGCGCCGACCATCAGGGCAGGCGACCATGCAACGATCACAAGGGGCAAATACCTGGTGACCTTGAGCGGCTGTACTGATTGCCACACGCCGGGGCACCTTATAGGCAACCCTGACCTCACGCGGTACCTTGGCGGATCCGACGTAGGATTCGCGGTTCCAAATGTCGGCGTATTCGTCGGTGCAAACCTCACCCCGGACAACGAGACCGGTCTTGGCAAGTGGACGATTCAGCAGATCGTGACGGCCTTGACCACGGGCAAACGTCCGGATGGGCGCGAACTGGCGCCGGTCATGCCTTACGCGGCGTTTTCAAGCCTGACGCCCGCCGATGCGAAAGCCATCGCGGTGTTCCTGAAAAGCCTGCCGCCAATTCGCCGTAAAGTAGCAGGACCATTCGGCCCGGATGAAAAACCCACGTCGCTGGTGTTAACCGTGCTTCCCGCGGACGTGTACGACGCGTTGCCGAAACCGCCCGCCAAATGACGAAGCAGCGAACCTCATTTGCTCACGCGCCGCGAAGTCATTTGAAGCTTCGTTCAACCGCTTCTTGAGGTCCAGCCGGGAGACGCATCCTGAAGGTCATCTTGCACAAGAGCGCTCGCACGACGCCCGCCAATTTTGCAGGAGCAGCTATCAGAACAGTCGCGCTTGCATCATCCGTCGCGCCCCGATGCCATCCCTGAATGTGAGCGTCGGCCCGGGCTCGATCCCCGGCCATGGGCTGACCCGGGCGCGGGCGCCACCACAGCAGAGTCGTCGTCCCATCGTCAAAAGGGGATCTCCAACAGATCCTTGCCTACGACAATATTGCCCTTGAAGTTTTCCCGCACCGGGGCTGCCCACATCTCGGGCGTGATGGACGGATCATCGCCCGGTACAAAGTGCGACAACACCAGTGTCTTCACACCGGCGGCCTGTGCAATCCTGCCCACGTCCTCGGCGAACGTATGACTCTCCTTCAAATGCTTCAGAAGCGTTGCCCCGTTTGGAATGCGCTTGGCCAAGGCCTCGATGCCCGGCCCGTACATCACCTCGTGCACGAGGACGTCGGCTCCCTTGGCGAACCGCGCGAGATCGGGAAAGTAGGCCGTGTCACCGGAGAACACGATGATCTTGCCGTCCTTCGTCTCGAACTTGTAGGCGTAGGCGTTGCTCACCAACGGATGCGGCACGCGCAGCGCCGACACCTTCACGTCGTCGTTCTCGAAGACCACGCCCTCCTTGTCGAAGTCGAAGTCGTGCGCCGTCACGAGCCGGTTTGGGTCCGTGCGCCCTTCGTCTTCGATGCGCACCTGGATGTCGAGCTGGTTGGCCTTCCACCAGTTCGAGTCCAGATCCTTCAGCCCCGTGGGGCCGTAGGTATCGATCGGAGTGCGAAGGCCGTTGGCCCAGGCCGTGTACAGCATCGGGCCGTACTCCAGCTCATGGTCAGAGTGGTGATGAGTGATGAAGACGTAGCGCAGCATCGTGAGCGGCACACCGGCCTGCAGCAACTGCCGCGTCGCCCCATAGCCGGCGTCGACGACGTACGGCACGCCCTTGACGATCACCACGTTCGAAAAGACTGCGGCGCTGTGCGCGCGCAGCGCCGGCCCACCCTTGGTGCCCAGCAGCACGATCTTGGTGGTGTCTTTCGTGAGCGCCGGCGCCGGCCTCTGCTGCGCCTGGCTCTGAGACGCGGGGGGCGGCGAGGACGACGAACTTGGTTGCTGCGCTTGGGCCGCGAAGGCGGCGAAGTACAGTGCCGAGCACGTGAACAAGCATCCAACGATCTTTGCGTTGTTGAATCTGGCAGGTCGGGTCATGAGGATTTCTCCGTGCGCCAGTCAAAGCCGGCGAGCTGTTGTAAATGCGAGCTTCAGAGTTTCATGCGTTGACGGCCTGGCTGTAATGTCCCCGAAATGTCTTTCACCCGAGGTGAGTGAAGATGGAGCTTCTCGAGCCGTCCAGCTTCTGTCAGGACTCCTCAAGCGCAAGATCCGCAAGAATGCCTCAAGGGCACCAAAAGGTCGAGCACATTTGATCCGCGAGATGGGGGTGGATCGGGGTCAGGGCTGCCATTTCCTGATTCCTTGCATGGCCCAGAGGTGCACTGGCGGCGAGAACGAGCGTTGTGCTGGCATCGATGCGCCACTGCAGCAAGACGCGCTGCCAGGTGCTCGGTCTGGCAATTGGGATGCATGCTAAATCACCCGTTACGCCGGCCGGTCGCGCGCGAACAGCTATTAAAGCAATGGCGTCAAGGGGATTTGGGAGACTTGATCTCAATGCGCCCCGAACCCGGCCGGGTCAACGGAGGCGGCGGTCGGAGGTGGTTGACCCGATTGGCCTGCCTCGATCCCGCGCCACCTTCCAGCGGCGGTCGACCCGCCGCCGGTTGGCGTCTTGAGCATCTCAGATGCCTTCGGCACGCATGGCCGCCGTCACGCCCGCATCGTCATGCATGCGCTTGAAGAAGCGCTCGAGGCCGTCGAGGCCGCTCAGGTCAATGGCTTTGGCCTTGGCCCAGCGCAGCAGCACGAACAGGTAGGCGTCAGCGATGGAGCGCTTCGTGCCAGCCAGCCAATCGTGCCTGGTCAGCGGCGTATTGGTGAGCTCGAACAGGCCGCGCAGCTTCTTGCTCGCGTTGGCGACAAGCTCGGCGTGCTGCGACTTGTCGGCCACGTAGCGCTCGGGTGAGAAGACCGGCTTGAACGACTGATGCATGTCGGAGTTGATGAACCCGAGCCAGCGATTGACCTCAGCGCGCCCACCCGGCGTGGCATCGCCGGCCAGTTGCTTGTCGAGATGAAGGTCGGCCAGGTAATGCAGGATGGCGACGTTCTCGGTCAGAGTCAGGTCACCGTCGACCAGCGCCGGCACGAGACCTGCGGGATTGATTTTCAGATACTCGGGTGATCTCAGCTTGTCGCGCTTGACTTCGACAATCTCGTAAGGCGCACCGATCCATTCCAGCACGATGTGGGTGGCCATCGGGCAGGCGCCGGGCATGTAGTACAGCTTCATACAGATCTCCTTGATCCAGTCAGTTCACGCATCAAATCTCGCGCCTGATCCCGGGGTGGTCGCGTCGCGCTTAGACTAATGTATCGTGCCATTAGTACAATTGCAATTGCGCATGAATTACCGGCATCAAAACATGACTGCTGCACACAATTTCCCCCTGCTTGGCGAGCCGCTGGCGCTTGACCTGGTAAACACCTGCGTGCGGCGCGACCACGCGGACGTGGATTTGCTGGATTCGCCGGCAGCGCTGGCAGCCTGGCTGCGTGTCGAATCGGCGCGCGTGGCGTGGTCGGGCCCAGTCAGCCACGCCGACCTGCGGGCCGTTCAGGAATTGCGCACCGCGCTGGCGGCTTTGCTTGAGGCGCGGCGCGAAGGTACACGCCCGCCCGCGTGCGCGTTGCGCAAACTGAATGACGCGTTGGCGGCGCCCTGCGCAACGGGCCGTCTCGCGTGGCCCGCCGCGGGGCCAAAGCTGGCACAGCCGACCGCGGCTAACCGGCGCGACGTACTTCTGCGCGCACTGGCGGCGGACACGGTGAACCTGCTCACCGGGCTATTCGCCGCGCGCCTTCGGGTATGCGAGCACCCGGATTGCGTGTTGCAATTCGTCGCGCTCAACCCGCGCCGGCGGTGGTGCACAGCCGCCGTTTGTGGCAACCGCGCGCGGGTGGCGCGCCACTACCTGCGGCAGCAGGCCGATTCGTAATGCCTACGTCACTCGCCGGTGCGCCACTTGCCGTGCCCGTAACCCCGCGCTGGATGCTACCGGTCATCTGCAGCGCCGCCTTTCTGGTGTTCGCGCAGGCGTTTATGGTGGCGCCCCTGTTTCCGGCCCTGGTCGAGACCTTTCGCAGCCCGCTCGGCCTCATCGGCCTGACGGTGCCCGCCTACTTGTTATCGCAGGGCTTGGCTACGCTGGTGAGCGGGCCGCTGTCAGACCGACTGGGGCGACGTGCGGTAATCCTCGGAGCCTTGCTGCTATTCACTGTATTCACCCTGGCCACGGCATCGGCGAGCAACATTCACGCGTTTATCGCCTGGCGGGTTGCTGCCGGCATCAGCGCGGCCGGAGTGGTGCCGATCAGCCTCACCTTGATCGGCGACGTGGTGCCGTTCCAGCAACGCGGGCGCGCGCTGGGTTGGTTGTTCGGCTCGATCGCCGGCGGCACTGCCACCGGCGCCAGCGTCGGCGCGCTGCTGGAGCCGGTGCTCGGCTGGCCCGGTCTGTTTGTTCTGGCCGGTGGTATCGGCGCCCTGGTGCTGGTGGTAGCGGTGGGCGTCGGCGCAATCCCGCGCCTGGCTCGGCCGATTGCGCCGGCGTGGCCCGTGATCATGCACGGCTACGTTACGTTGCTGTCGCTGGCGCGGGCACAACGCACCTACGCTTATGTGCTGATCAACGCGGTCGTGCAATCGGGCGTCTACACCTGGCTGGCCATCTATCTTCACCAGCGATTCGGGCTCGGTGAGATCGGCATCGGCCTGGCCTTGATGGGTTACGGGATTCCCGGATTGCTGTTCGGCCCGCTGATCGGCCGCCTGGCCGATCGCCACGGCCGCGCGCGGATCATTCCCGCCGGCGTGGCGTTGACCGGTGTGTGCGCACTGCTGCTGGCAGGCTCGCTGCCGCTGATGGCGGTGCAACTGGTAATCATCGCGCTGTCGCTGGGCTTCGACCTGACTCAACCGCTGCTGGCTGGCATCGTCACCGACCTGCATGGCAGCCGCGGTCAGGCCGTCGCGCTGATGGCGTTCACGTTGTTCATGGGCTTCGGTCTGGGCAGCCTGCTGTTCCAGTGGGCGCTGACTCTCGGATTTCCGATCGCACTCATCATTTTCGGCACCGCCGCCATGCTGGCTGCCGGTCTGGCGCTGTTGCTGTTTCGCGATGAACTGCCGCACCAGTGAGTGACAGCCTGGGCGCAGGCCTATTCGTCGTCAGCCAAGGGGATTGAAAAATCCAGGAAACCTCATGGACGAGCGAAGGTGGCTGGCGCACGTCGTGCGCTGCCAGCTAGCCAAATAATAGCGTCGAGGGGAACTGGGAGATCTAACCCTGGAACCTGATCGGCGACGTAAGGGGTACAAGCGAGTCCCCCGTGTCGTCGGGGTCAGTTCGCCAGCGCACAGAAAAAAAACGTGCGGTCGCGACAATTGGACCGGCTCGTTCGCCGTCGCTTTCATTGAAAGCCCGGATCGGAGGAATTCATGATCGACCTTGGCCGAAATCCGCAGTCGCAGCATCCGCTCGAAGCCCGCATCAGCAAGGCAGGCGACAGCATTGACCCGAGCGCCTGGCTGGCGCCGCAATGGGCCCAGATTCCGCGGATTCGCATCGGCAAGCGCTGGGTCAACGTGTTGTGGATACTGCCCATCGCCTTTGTCGTCCTGGTGCTCGGAATCGCTGTCTGCCAGGGTTTGTACGACAGTGCGTGGTTTCACCAATTCATCGCCCGCTATCCGGGCATCTCCATGTCAGCGCTGGCGGTCCACAGTGGCTTTCCGCTGTGGTTGCGGGTGGGGCATTTTCTCAACATGTTTTTCATGTTCTTCATCATCCGCTCGGGTATCCAGATCCTGGCTGATCATCCGCGGCTCTACTGGAGCCGCGATTGCACCCCGGATACCGATTGGTTTCGCCTTCTGCACTCGGTCCCGAACGACCGCGTATGGACCTCCAGGGACGATGGACACGGCAATACTGTCAGGACGCTGGACGTACTCGTTCCAGCGGACAAGGTGTGGACGTCCAAGAGTGACTCGGTCACCATTCCGAAGTGGCTGGGCATCCCGGGAATTCGCCACACGGTCGGGCCCGCGCGATGGTGGCACTTCTCCGTCAACCTGTTGTGGGTGCTGAACGGCGTGGCGCTGTACGGCTTGCTGTTTGCCACCGACCAGTGGCAGCGGCTGATTCCCACGACGTGGGCGGTTTTCCCCAACGCGCTCACCGTGATGATTCAGTACTGGTCGCTGCACTTTCCGGCGGACCATAGCTGGACTCAGTTCAATTCACTGCAACTTCTCACCTATTTCATCACGGTGTTCATCGCCGCCCCGGTCCAGGTCTTCACGGGGCTGATGCAGAGCCCCGCGATCGCGAACAAGCTCGGCTGGCTCGGACGGCCGCTCAACCGCCAGCGCGCCAGGACGCTGCATTTCTTCGGACTGCTGTGGTTTGTGTTTTTCATTCTGGTCCACGGCACGTTCGTGTTCATCACCTTTGCGCGGGTGAACCTGAACCAGATGTTCGCTGGCCTGAACAACGCCTCTTGGGACGGTGTGTGGATTTTCGCCGTCGCGGCGGCGGTGCTGATCGCGAGCTGGTGGGTCGCATCTCCCTTCACGATCAGGTTCGCACGCGTGGTCCAGAACGTCGGCAAAGTCATGGTCGGTGGCCTCAAGGGGCTGGCCGAAACCTGGAATCCGACGATCCAGTACACCGAAAAGGACATCTCGCCGCATTTCTGGGCCAACGGTACGCTGCCGGTATCCGAGGAGTTCAACGCGCTCGAGAAAGACGGGTTCGTGAACTACAAGTTGCGCGTCGACGGGCTGGTCGAAAACCCGCGCGAGTTCTCCTACGCGCAACTGAAGGCGATGCCCAAGCAGGAGCAGATCACCGAGCACTTCTGCATCCAGGGGTGGTCCGGCGTCGCCAAATGGGGCGGCGCCCCGATGCGCGACATCCTCGAAATCGTCAAACCAACACGCCAAGCCCGCTACGCCGTCTTTTACTCGTTTGCCCAGGGCCAGGACAAGGGAATCTACTATGACGTCCACAACATGCGCAACATGCGACACAAGCTGACCCTCCTCGCCTACGAGATGAATGGCTCGCCGCTGCCGCTGATCCACGGCGCACCAGTGCGGCTGCGCTGCGAGAACGAGCTGGGGTTCAAGCAGGTCAAGTGGCTGCAGGCGATCGAGTTCGTGCACGACTACAAGCACCTGGGCGCAGGCCAGGGTGGCTACAACGAAGACCACGAGTTCTACGGAAACAGAATGTCGATTTGAGCGCCCGCACCGCAGGCCGGCTCGGCGGGCGATTGAACGCAGACAGCAACCCCGGCGCTGCTACCGGCTGAACACGACCCGATGGTCGTGGCCGCAATCGCTGCAGCGCAGAGTTCGGCCGGCGCGTCCAGGGCATGGGACCAAGTCTCCCGCTTCGCCTCATCGCGTGGTCCAGTCGGTGAATTGGCGGTGAAAACACTTGTGCGGGCTACCAAGAACCGTGATGGTCGGGTATGCGGGCGATCAGCGGGAGAGCGGCAATCAGCGACAGCGCCGCCGCGACGTAGACCCAAGCTTGGACGCCGCCCGGATTAGCGGAGCTGGCGATGATCGCGGTCGCTATCGCGATGGTGGTGATCGAGCCGATATTCAGGCACATCGAGCGCAGCGCGGCGAGCGTCGAGGTCTGTTCGGGCGCCAGTTGCAGCCCGGCGTTGCGGCTGGCCGGGTTGAGCGTGCCGCTGCCAGCGCCGACCAGGAAAGCACCACCGGCCAACCATGCGTAAGGGGAGATGGCGCCGACCGGGCCGAGCGCGAGCAGCGCCACCCCGGAGGCGGCGATAACGCCGCCCACGCGCAGCGGCAGGCGGTAGCCGGTACGCCGTATCAGCAGCGCCGCCGCGATCGACATCAACACCGTTGCGCCGCCCTGGGCGATCAGCAGCATGCCCGAGCGCAGTGCGTCGATGCCGTAGCGGTTGGTCGCGTACAGCGGGATCAGCACCACCACGCCGGAGGGGATGCCGCCGAACAAGGCATTGATCAGATTGACCGCACCAAAGCCGGGTCCGCGAATCAGCCGTGGCGCGATGAACGGGTGCGTCGAGCGCTGTACGTGGACAAAGAACGCCCACAGCGCGCCGATCGCGACCACCAGCGGCGCCCCGAACGCCAGTGACCAGGCGTGCGTGTCCGTCTCCCCCAGGTAGCTGATCGCAAACATTCCAGCGAGCAGGCCGCACCCGAGCAGGGCCATGCCGATGAAGTCTTTCTTCGGGCGGACCTTGCCGGGCTCCGTGCGGTCCGGCGGTATGTAGCGCAGTGCCAGCACGACGACCGCCACGCCGATCGGCACGTTGATCAGAAAGATGCCGCGCCAACTCCAGTAGGTCACGAACAGGCCCCCGAAGACGGGCCCGATCATGGCGCCGATCGGAAATATGCTGCCGAAAAAGCTGACGGCGCGGTCGCGCTCGTCGCCGAAGTGATCGACGATGATCCCGGTCGCCGATGGGGTGAAGCCGGCACCGCCGGCTGCCTGCACCGCGCGCAACGCGATGAGTACGTAGATGTTGTCGGCGAAGCCGCACAGCAGCGAGGCCGCTGTGAACGCGAAGACCGAACCGATGAATACCCTGCGGCGGCCGTACTGTTGGCACAGCTTGCCGCTGACGGGCAGCATCAGCACGAATCCGAACGAGTAAGCGGTGATGGTCCAGGCCGCCCAGTTGACCGATGTATCCAGGTCGTGCTGCAAGGTGTGCAGCGCCGTGGCGACGATCGTCGAATCGATCGACATCATCATCAAAGCGAGTGCGACGATCGAGAAGACCAGCAACCGGCGAACCGGCTGGTGCTCGGGGGCCGTGTCCGGAGATTCACCAGGCATGCGAACGTCTTGCCGAATATTCATGTTTTCTCGCAACCTCGTGCGTGGCGCTGCGGCTTCGAGGCGTCAGGGATTCAGTCGGGGATTCAGGAGCGGGTTTCACTACTGTTGAGCCGGGGCCCGTCGTTCAGGTGACCCGCGCAGCGGCTCAATATCGCAAGCCCCGCTCAATGATGGTGCCCGTGTGCGCCGTGCACATGCTTGTGCGCGATTTCTTCCTCGCTGGCCGCGTGCACGTCGGTCACGTGCAGGCTGAAGCGCAACGCCCTGCCGGCCCACCGATGGTTGCCGTCCAGCAGCACCTGCGGCCCCTTGATCTTCATCACCGTGAAGACGTGCTCTCGTCCATCGTCGAGCGGCCCCTGCAACTGCCCGCCGACCTTCACGCCGGCCGGGAATTCCGACCTGGGAATGGTGCGCACCAGAGATTCGTCGCGCACGCCAAAGCCGTCTTCGGGCGCAAGGTGCAGCGTGACCTTGTAGCCCGGCTCCTTGCCGTCCAGCGCGGCTTCGATCTTGGGCAGCGTGTTGTCGTAGCCCCCATGCAGATAAGCCATCGGCTCCGGACTGGCCTCGATCAGCTTGCCCTGGGCGTCGGCGACTTTGTAGTGGAGGGTGACGATGGTGTTTTTTTCGATCTTCATGAATATATTTTCCTGCACGCAGCGCGGGCCACGGGCGCGTAGGCCGCGATGCCGCACAGCTTCGACGGATTGGCTTGGCGGCGGCGCCTACTGCGGCGTACCGCCCTGCCACTGCCCCCAGTTCTGGATGACGGTATGCGCCAGCTTGGAACTGACGCGGTATGCATTGGTGACCGAGCTGAGGTAGCCACCCGAACGTGCCCGCAATGAGTCAAACGGCGCCATGCCGAGCGGCTCGCGGTCGAAGTTCGAAGCGGCGCGCAGCACGGCAATGCGTTTGAAATCGAGCAAACCGGCGTGGGCGCCACGCTGCAGCGCGGTCAGCGTGGCGTTGTCTTCTTGCTGCGTGGTGCAGTAGTTGCCACGGCCATCGGTCAATTGCCTGACCCGGATGGCCATTGCGTCGGCCAGGCGCGTGCCGTGCCACCAGGTGTCGGTCGAGAGCGTGTCGCAGATGCTCACCGCGGGCTTGCCGGCCGCGGCGGGTTGGCGGTACTGCTTGCGGAAGGTTGCGGCCGAATCGTTGTCGACCAGCGGCGTGTCCTGGGTCAGGGCAAAGGCCTTCTGCAACAGGTTTTCGTCGAGCCGGTAGACCTCCGTGCCGTATTTCGTCTTGGGCGCTTCGTTGGGGTTGGCCGCGCCGAAGCCCACGTAGCCGCTCGACCACGTCTGGTCGATGTCGCGCGCGTCAATGACGTTCAGCAGGCCGCCGTCGACGGCGTAGCGCGCCCAGTGCGCCGAACCGAGCGTGCCGTCGTGCGGGTCGACGCCCGCAATGCCCGAGATCACGAAGTAGGTCTTGCCAAGGTCGAACAGGCGGCTGTAGATCACCGCCGAGACCGAACTGGCTGCGCTCGCATAGCCCATGCTGGTCGTGAGCAGGCACAACCCCTGGGCGTTGCACGCTACGTCGGGGAATTTCTCGGCCAGCCCAGGGACGGCGATCTTCTCGGCCAGCTGTTCGTTGTCGAGCCATGGCTTGGCCTCACCGTCGAACATGGTGATGACCATGACTTTGGGTGCGACGACGGCAGGGGCGGGCGTCTGAGCGGGTGTCTGCGCAAGCGCGCAGGCGGCGCACAGCGAAGCTGACAAGCCGATGAGCCGTGCGCATCGGTATGAAAACAGGGACATGGAGACCTTCTGTCTTGATGGGTGAAGTGGATGCAACGGTGAATTCGGGCGTGGATCGGGTGGTGCCGGGCGCATTGGCGCATGAAGGGCTGCCTCAGTCGCCGAGCACAGGACTTTGCCACCCCAGCAGTTCCGCCAGCCGCAGCACCACCCAGCGCGCTTCGTCAACCGACACGCCGGAACCTTGCGAGCACAGGCCGGCGTGGATGCGCAGCAGCACCTCGTCTTCGGACGGTACCTCGACGTGGGCCAGCAGGCGCGCGTGCTCGCTCAGGTGGTTGGCCAGGTCTTCACACACTTCGTAGCGCGCGCGCACGAGCGCGACCGGCCCGCGCAGGCGGCGGCCGTGTGCATCGGCGTGCAGCGCGAAGAATGAAGGCGGAATATCGATCTGGTAATCGTCGGACATGGGGTGGGGGTGGAGGGGGGGTGGCAGTCAGCCGGCTCGCCTTGAGGGACAATGCCCCTGATGTTGCACCAACTGGCTCCCTTCCTGCTGCACTGGCTCATCACGGCGGTCTCGCTCTGGGTGGCCAGCCTGCTTTTTCGCGGCCTTCGCTTCGAGACCACCGGCGCGTTGATTGGCTCGGCGCTGTTGCTGGGCTTTGCCAACGCCATCGTCAAGCCGCTGCTGATCGTGCTCACGCTGCCGCTGACGCTGGTGACCTTCGGGCTGTTCCTGCTGGTCATCAACGCACTGATGATTTTGCTGGTCGCGGCGCTGGTGCGCGGCTTCAAGGTGTCGGGCTTCTGGACCGCTTTTTTCGCTAGCATCTTCATCTCGCTGCTGAGCATGGCCATCGGCGCCCTGCTGGGCGGTGACAGCCCGGCCACCACGATCCAGATGCCGCACAGCGGCACCTGGTTGTAAGGCGTCGGCGGCGGCGTCAGACCGGGGCGCCGGTCGCCACCTTCGGCCCCGGCAGGCACGCGAACGCCAGCGCACCGGCCACCAGTGCGGCGGCGATCGTGCCCATCACGGCGGCGTAGGGTTCGCTGCCGTGCGCGGTGGCGGCGGACGCCACCACGCCAGTGAGCCACTGCATCAGGGCGACGCCGAGAAACATTGCCATCGTGAACACCGCCATCGCCCGGCCGGTCAGCGCGGCCGGGTAGGCGATGCGAACGTCGGCGTATTGCAGCACGATGTAGCCCGACAGGATGCTGATCGCGATCGAGCCGCCGACGTCGATCACGACGCTATGGCCGAAGATAAGGGCGGCGAACAGGGCCGCCGTCACAAGCGTCAGCCCGACCAGCCAGCGGCGCCGGGTGGCTGGGCCGGGATCGAGCCGTCCGGCCAGTGGCGGCCCGATCAGCGACAGCACCGAGATGATCAGCAACACGTTGCCGCTTTGCACCAGCGAAAAGCCATACCGCTCGATCAGAAGCGGCCCCAGCCACAGGCCGCGCAGCGTGATGAAGGCCGCATAGGTCACTGCGCCGAGCGCGATGATGCCCAGCGTGTGTGGCACCTTGAACAGCGCGCCAAATTTGGCCACGGCCTCGGCGAACGACTCGCGGTGCACTGGACGCATGTCACGCGCTGGCTCGCGCACCAGCCAAAGCACCAGCAACCAGGCGACCACGGACCAGGCACCGAGCATCCAGAAGCCGTAGCGCCAGGAGGTGGCATCAATCAGCCACGCCAAAGGGGTGCCTGTCACCAGCATGCCCACGCCGCCCAGCGCCATCACCGCGCCCGACAGGACGGCAAAACGCTGGGCGGGAAAGTGGCGCGCGATAAACACTGTGCAGACCAGAAAAGCCGGCGCGCAGCCGACGCCGATCAACACCTGCCCGAGCACCAGAAGTGGATAGTTGGGCGCCAGCGCCGACAGCAGCGAGCCCAAGATCGCCAGCGGAAAGGCCGTCAGCAGCGTGCGCCGCACGCCGTGCAGGTCGATGCCGATGCCCATGGCGATCTGCAACGCGCCAAAGGCAAACGCGTAGGCGCCGGCAAAGACGCCGAGTTGTTGTCCCGACAGCCCAAAGTCGCTTTGCAGCGAGGTCGCCATGATGGCGGCGACGGTGCGAAAAGCGGTGCTGAGCGCGAACGTGCCGGTCAGCGCCAGCAGCATCACCCACAACGAGTGGGCGGCACCACGGCCGCCGCCGGCTGCGGCTTCGGGCGCACGGGGAAGGGGACTCATGGCGTGGGCGGTGTGGCGTGGACGGCTGTGGGCAGTTTGGCGGGTGGGCCGGTAGGCGCCGTGACGCCGTGACGCCGTGCAGCGTACTCCGGTTGGCCGTGCCGCCCGGAGCCGCAGCGGACAGTGCGCTTCGCTGTTCGACTGCACCCATGAAAAACGCGCCCGCGGGCGCGTTATGCAAAAGCCCGGGCCGCCCAGGTCGTCCGGCTTTAACCGCCCTTGCTGGGCCGCTTGCCGGGGTTCTTCTTGCTGCGCGTGGTGGCGCCGCGCTCGAGGCTGCGCTTTTGGCCGACGCCTTGGCGCACCAGGCTGGTGCCGGGGGCGGGAATGGGCTTGGGAGCGCGGCGGTCGCTCTCGGTTCTGATTTTGTCTGGCATGAAACGCTCCTGTCTGGAAAATGGTACGAGCGTAATTAGGCCACAGTGGCAGTGCCACCGGGCGCCGCCAGCCAGCCACCCTGGAAGCCCGCTCGCTGCAGGCCGCGATGCACCGGCGCACAGCCGCGCATCAGCCGCCAGACCAGGCCGCTCAGGTGGTTCTCGATCATCATCACCGTCGGTCCTACGTTGATGCCGAAGTGATAGGACGAGACCCAGCCCGCCTCGTGCCGGCTGTCGACCGAAAAGCTTGGGTTGAACGAGGCCTTGAAGCCATAGGGGTTGTCCATATGCAGGCGCATGCGATGGAACTTGGTCACCGTCGGGATCACGATGTGCGGCGCGAACGGCAGCGACGCAATCACCGCCCACGGCGCCAGCGTGCCATCGTCCGGCCCCCACGGCACGCTGCGCGCGATGTAATCGAAAAAGACCTGCTTGCCGTGCGCCGCGGATTCGAGCGTGCAACCGGGGCCGTCGCTGGCCGTGATGCCCCAGCCATATTCGCCGTAGCCCTTGAAGTTGCCGGGATTGCGCACCGCGTAGCGCTGCTGAATCAGCGTGGCGCGCCGGCTGTTCTCGAAATAGTCGCAGTCGTGCGCACGCATGAAGGCGTCCTGAATGCCGCGCAAGTCGACCCACACATGCGACATCTGGTGAATGAAGAGCGAACCGGCATGCAGGTAGTCGATGCCCTCGACGTTGCGCCACTCGTAGGTCGAGGCCCACGCGTCCCACGCCTGGGCCCCGACCGGATGGGTTGGCGAGCCCAGCGCCAGCAGGTACAGCAACAGGGCCTCGTCGTAGCCCTCCCAATGCCAGCGCAGGAAGCCGCCACGAGGCTTCCAGCCGTGGCACACGGTGGTCTGGCCGGCCTGCATCCATGGCCAGTCGACTCGGGCGTAGAGCGCTTCGGCCAGCGTGCGCAGTTCGCGTTCGTCGTCGGTGACCCGGTCGAAGTAGGCGGCAGCCGTCAGCATGCCGGCTATCAGCAGCGTGGTGTCAATGCTCGACAACTCGCAGTTCCACGCGCGCCGACCGCTCTGCATGTCGAGAAAGTGGTAATAAAACCCTTTGTAGCCGGTGGCCGTGGGCGACTGGCTCTGCTCACTCGCCATGAAAAAACGCAGCGTCGTCAGGCTGCGCCGGAGTGCGTGCGCGCGCGTCATCAGACCGCGTTCGACGCCGATCGGGTAGGACGTTAGTGCCATGCCGACGGCGGCAATGCTGGCCGGCCAGTTGTCGGCGGTCTTGTCTTTGACCAGGCCGTTGGCCAGGTTGGTTTCGTGCGTGAAATAGCCGAAGGCACGCCGCTGCACGCCCAGCAACATCTCGTTGAATTGCGGTGTCTCGATATCGCTCATGGTGGATGTGTGCAAACGGCGTCATTTTCCGCCCAGCGCCGCGTGCGTGCTGGTCGGCCTTGTGCGCATAAGGGTGAGCACAATTCGTGGACACTTACCCCATGGTAAAGCTTGCAGGTGTTGATTTTTCGGCCCCGTCCGACGAGGTGGGGCGCCAGCTGATCGGGGTCACGCTGCTGGTCAACGGGGTGGGCGGGCGCATCGTCGAATGCGAGGCCTACGACCGGCTGGAGCCGGCCTCGCATTGCTACATCGGTCCGACAGCGCGCAACGCGGCCATGTTCGGCTTGCCGGGGCGCATCTATGTCTATCGTTCGTACGGCTTGCACTGGTGCATGAACTTCGTCTGCCGCGAAGACGGGCATGGGGCCGGTGTGCTGATCCGCGCGCTGGAGCCCACGGTGGGGCTGGAGCGCATGCGCGAGCGCCGCGGAATTGTCGACCTGCACCGCCTGTGTCGCGGCCCCGGTTGCGTGACCGAGGCGCTGGGCGTGGATGGCAGCTTCAACGGCCTTCGGCTCGACGCGCCGCCGGTCCGGTTGCTGGCCGCCACCGGCGACGCCGGTTACGTGCTGCAGGCCGGCCCGCGCGTCGGCATCTCCAAGGCGGTCGAGCTGCCGTGGCGCTTTGGCGCGCAGGACTCGCGCTTTTTGAGCAAGCCGTTTCCGAAGCTTTCACCGCCCATGAAGTCCGCTAAATCCGCCACGCCATCAAAGGCGTCGAGCCGCTGAATATTTGAGTCAAATCGGCCCCAACGCCCGTGGGTCGAGCGCAATCAGCTATAAAAAAATAGTGGTTGACTCGCTGATCTACGCTTCGAGCCGGCGCACCCGCACGCTCTTGCCCTTGATGCGCCCGGCCGAAAGCTTTTTTTCGGCCTCGCGCGCAATGTCGCGCTGCACCGCCACATAGGTCGAGAACTCGTTGACGTTGATCTTGCCGATCTGCTCCTTGGCGAAGCCGCACTCGCCGGTGAGCGCGCCCAGCACGTCGCCGGCGCGGATCTTCTCCTTGCGCCCGCCAACGATCTGCAGCGTCGCCATCGCTGCGCGCAGCGGTGCGCCACTGCCGGGCGTGAGTTCGCCCAGCGTGTGCCACTCGGATTCGCGGCCCTGCAGCTGCTCGATCTTGCCGACGCTGCCCATCTCGTCGACCGACGCCAGGTTGAGCGCCAGCCCCTCGGCGTCTCCGCGCCCGGTGCGCCCGATGCGGTGGATGTGGATTTCGGCGTCGGGCGTGACATCGACATTGATCACCGCTTCGAGCTGCGCGATGTCCAGCCCGCGCGCCGCCACGTCGGTGGCCACCAGTACCGAGCAACTGCGGTTGGCGAACTGCACCAGCACCTGGTCGCGTTCACGCTGCTCCAGCTCGCCGAACAAGGCCAGTGCGCTGAAGCCCTGCGCCTGCAGCACGGCGACCAGGTCGCGGCATTGCTGTTTGGTGTTGCAAAACGCCAGCGAACTGGCCGGGCGAAAGTGATCGAGCAACAGGCTGACCGCGTGCAGCCGCTCATGGTTTTTCACCTCGTACCAGCGCTGGTGGATCTTGTCGTGCGCGTGCTGCACGGCTACGGTGATCTGCTGCGGGTTCTTCATGAACTGCTGCGCCAGCCTGGCGATGCCTTCGGGGTAGGTGGCCGAGAACAGCAGCGTCTGGCGCGCCTTGGGGCACTGGCGTGCGACCTTGGCGATGTCGTCGAAGAAGCCCATATCGAGCATGCGGTCGGCCTCGTCCAGCACCAGCGTATTGAGCGCTTCAAGACTCAGGTTGCCGCGCTCCAGATGATCCATGATGCGGCCGGGCGTGCCGACCACGATGTGCGCGCCGTGTTCCAGGCTGGCACTCTGGCCGCGCAGCGCCACTCCGCCGCACAGCGTCACTACCTTGATGTTTTCTTCGGCCCGAGCGAGGCGCCGGATTTCGCTCGTCACCTGGTCGGCCAGTTCGCGCGTCGGGCACAGCACCATCGCCTGCACGGCAAAGCGACGCGCGTTCAGGTTGGCCAGCAGCGCCAGCGCAAAGGCGGCAGTCTTGCCGCTGCCGGTGCGGGCCTGGGCGATCAAGTCGTTACCGAGCAGTGCCAGCGGCAAGCTGGCGGCCTGGATCGGCGTCATCGCGAGATAGCCGAGCGCCGTCAGGTTGGCCAGCATCTGCGGCGCCAGCGGCAGGGCGCCGAAGTCGGTGCCCGCCGGCGCGCCGGTGCGTGTGGGAGTGGGGGTTGTCATGCCCCGATTGTCGGGCGTTGGCTTGGCGGCGTTGGCCCGGCGGTGTGGCCGCGCCGCGCTCGGGCGAGAAGCGCTTCAGTGTGCGCTCGCCCGGCGCCGGAGCGTGCCCTCGCTCAAGCCTGCACGCCCAGATGCGGGCTGGCGGCGCCAGGTGTCTGCGCGGAGGGCTCCTGCGCGTGGTGCACGCTGCCGATGGCCATGTACATGGCCGGCACCACGAACAGGGTGAACAGGGTGCCGATCGACATGCCGGTAAAGATCACCAACCCCATGGCGTGACGGCCCGCGGCACCGGCACCAGAGGCAATGACCAGCGGCACGACGCCGAACACCATGGCCGCGGTGGTCATCAGGATCGGGCGCAGCCGCACGGCAGCGGCCTCTTCGATCGCTTCGCGCTTGGTCTTGCCGCTCTTTTGCAACTGCCGCGCTACTTCGACGATCAGGATCCCGTGCTTGCTGATCAGCCCCATCAGCGTCACCAGGCCGACTTCGGTGTAGATGTTGATCGAGGCAAATCCCCAAAAGATGAAGATCAGTGCGCCGAACAGCGCCAGCGGCACCGACACCAAAATGACGATCGGGTCGCGAAAGCTCTCGAACTGCGCCGACAGGGCGAGGAAGACAATGATCACCGCGAACAGCAGCGTGACGACGAAGCCGCCCGACTCCTGCATGAACTGGCGCGATTGGCCGGCGTAGTCGACCGTATAGCCGCTGGGCGCCACCTCCTTCACGGCGTCTCGAAGGAATCCCAGCACATCGCCCTGCGAGGCGCCCGAGACGCCCGACAGCGTGGCCGAGTTCAGTTGCTGGAAGTGGCTGATCGACTGGGGCACCACGTCGTACTTGATGCTCGCCACCGTGCTGGCCGGGATCATGCTGCCGCTGGGCGTCTTGAGGTAGTAGTTCAGCACCTGCGACGGATTGAGCCGGTCGACTTGCTGCACCTGCGGAATCACCTTGTAGGAGCGCCCGTCAATCGAGAAGTAGTTGACGTAGCCTCCGCCGAGCGCAGCGCCCAGCGCGTTGCCCACATCTTGCTGTGACAGACCGAGCGCGGCCACCTTGTCGCGATCAACGACCATGGTGGCCTGGGGCTTGTCGATCTTCAGGTCGGAATCGACGAAGTAAAACTTCTTGGCGGCACGAGCCTTGTCCAGCACCTCCTGGGCGACCGTGTTCAGCCGCTCGAACGGTTCGGTGGTGGTGATCACGAACTGGACCGGCAGCCCGGATGCGCCCGGCAGCGGTGGAAACTGGAACGCCGCCACGCGCGCGCCGGCGATGTCGTTCCACTTGGCTTGCAGGTCCTGCTGGATTTGCTTGGCGGTTCGACTGCGCTGCTCCCACGGCTTGACGATGACGCCCCCGATACCTTGGTTGACCGTCGGCACGCCGGTGATCTGGAACATCTGCTCGAATTCGGGCATGCTCGCGGCCACCTTGAACGCCTGCTCGGCATAGGTCTGCATCTGGTTCGAGGTGGCCGTGGGTGGTCCGGAGATCAATCCCAGCACGATGCCCTGGTCTTCCTCGGGCGCCAGTTCGGATTGCGACATGTTGAACATCAGGCCGGCACACAGCATGAGGATCACGCCCATCACGATCATCACGGGCCAGGTATCGAGCACGCTGTGCAACACACGGCTGTAGCTGCCATGGACCTTGTCGAACACGCGGTCGATGGCCTGCACGAAGCGGCCACTGTCCTGCTCGGCCTTGAACATGCGCGATGACATCATGGGCGACAGCGTGAGCGCGATCACGCCCGATACCGCGACGGCACCGGCCAGTGTGAAGGCGAACTCGGTGAACAGGGCGCCGGTCAGGCCGCCCTGGAATCCGATCGGCACGTAGACCGCGATCAGCACCACGGTCATGGCCAGGATCGGGCTGCCTAGTTCGCGCGCGGCCACCAGTGCCGCCTGCAGCGGTGGCAGGCCCTCGCGCATGTGGCGGTCGACGTTCTCGACCACGATAATGGCGTCGTCCACCACCAGCCCGATGGACAGCACCAGCGCCAGCAAGGTGAGCAGGTTGATCGAGTAACCCAGCGCCAGCATGATGAAGAAGGTGCCGATCAGCGACAGCGGCATGGCGATCACGGGGATGAGCACCGCCCGCAGGCTCCCCAGGAACAGGTAGATCACCAGCGTGACGATGATCAGCGCCTCGGCCAGCGTCTTGACCACCTCGAAAATCGAGGTGTTGATGAACTCGGTCGAGTCGTAGACGATTTGCCCATTCAGCCCGGTGGGCAACTGCTGCTGGATGGCCGGAAAGGCGTCGCGCACGCGCTCGGCGACGGTCAGGATGTTGGCCTCGGGCGCCACCTTGATGCCGATGAACACCCCGCGCTTGCCGTTGAACGCGACGTTGAAATCGTAGTTGTCCGAGCCCAGGGTGACGGTGGCCACGTCTTCCAGCCGCACGATGATGTCGCCGCTGCGTTTGACGGCCAGCCGCTTGAACTGCTCGACGCTGTGCAGGTCGGTGCCAGCCGTCAGCGGCACGGTCACCATCTCGCCCTTGGTCGCGCCCAGCGCGGCCAGGTAGTTGTTGCTCGCCAATGCGGCGCTGACGTCAGCGGCCGTCACGCCCTGGGCCGCCATCTTGTTGACGTCGAGCCACGCACGCAGCGCGAACTGGCGCGCACCCAGCAGCTCGGCGTTCTGCACGCCCTCGATCGAATCGAGTTTGGGTTTGACCACTCGCACCAGGAAGTCGGTCACGTTATTGGTCGGCAACTGGTCACTGGAAAACCCGATGTACATGGCATCGGTGGTGTCGCCGCCGGCCACCGTGAGCACCGGCTGTTGGGCCTGTGGCGGCAGCTGGTTCTTGACGGAATTGACCTGCGCGCTGATCTCGGTCAGCGCCCGGTTGCCATCGTAGTTCAGGCGCAGCGTGGCGGTGATCACCGACACACCTGAAGTGCTCGACGAGGACAGGTAGTCGATGCCTTGCGCCTGCGCGATCGCCGATTCAAGCGGCTGCGTGATAAAGCCGGCGATGGTCTGCGCGTCGGCGCCGAAGTAGGCGGTCGAGATCGTGACCACGGCGCTCTGCGTCTTCGGATACTGGTTGATCGGCAGGCTCGACAGCGAGCGCATGCCCAGCACCAGGATGAGCAGGCTCACCACCAGCGCCAGCACCGGCCGGCGAATGAAAATGTCGGTGAAGTTCATCGGCGTCGCCTCACTTTTCCTGCGGCGCCGGGTTCGCATTGTTGGCCGGCTGCACCGAGTTGTCGACCACCACCGGCGTGCCGTTCTTGAGCTTGAGCTGGCCGCTCGTAACGACTTGCTGGCCTGCCTCCAGGCCGCTCAGTACTGCGACCTGGTCGCCGCGTGTGGGCCCGGTGGTCACGAAGACCTGCTGTGCCAGTAACGGGGTTTCGCCCTGCTCGTTCTTCTTCTCGGCCGGCTTGAGCACGAACACCGTCGAGCCGTAGGGGTTGTAGGTGATCGCGGTCTGCGGCAGCGTCAGGTAGTGCTGCTTGCCCCCGGTGTCGATCTTCACGTTGGCGAACAGGCCCGGCAGCAGCTGCCGTTTCGGGTTGGCAACGGTGGCCTGGACCAGCACGTTGCGCGTCGCCGGGTCGATCTTGGGGTTGATGGCTGTGATCTTGCCGGCAAACTCCTGGCCGGCAAAAGCGTCGCTCGACAGGGTGATGCGTTGGCCGGTGAAGAGTCCGGCCAACTGCTTTTGCGGCAGGTTGAAGTCGATGTAGATCGGGTCGACGGTTTGCAGCGTCACCACTTTGTCGCCCGGGTTCAGGTACTGGCCGGGGTTCACGGTCGTGATGCCGACCCTGCCGCTGAATGGCGCGCGGATTGTTTTCTTGGCCACCGCCGCAGCCTGCTGGGCGACATTGGCACGCCTGGCTTTGAGGTCGGCCGTGTCGTTGTCGACCTGGGCCTGGCTGATGGCCTGCGCCGCGAGTTGCTGGCGGTCGCGCGCCAGCACCGTGGCGGACAACTCGGCGGCAGCTTCGAGCGAGCGTTGCAGGGCGATGTCGGAGTCGGCGTTGAGCTGGACCAGCACTTCACCCGCCTTCACCTCCTGGCCCGATTTGAAGTTGACGCTGCGCACCAGACCGGCGACTTCGCTCGTGACGTCGACGCCGCGCACCGGCACCAGCGTGCCGACGGCGTCGAGCTGTGGCTGCCAGTCGAGCGCCTGCGCCTGCATGGCCGTGACGGTCTGCGCGCCGGGCTTGGGCGCGCTGGCGATCAGCTTGCGAATCTGCAGGAATTTGCCCAAGGCCAGTGCGCCGATCAGCACCACCACGCATCCCAGCATGATGAACATGCGCTTGCTCATGAATACTTCTCCTCGGACTGAGCGTCCGTTTTCCTTAAGTCGTCAACGCGGCGCGGCCGCGGTCGCGCCGGTCGCGTCCATCCGGGTGTCGGCCAGCTCCGCGCGGTTCCACCAGCCGCCGCCCAGCGCCTGGAACAACGCGGCAGTATCGGCATGGCGGGCGGCTTGCGCCTGCACCAGGCCGATGCGGGTTTGCTGGTAAGTGCGCTGGGCGTCGAGCAGGCCGAGGTAGCTCACGGCGCCGAGCTGGTACTGGCGCGTGGTGAGGTCCAGCGATTCACGGGCCAACCCCTCGGCCTCGGCCTGAGTGCGCAGCGCCTGGGCATCGAAGTCGAGCGCGCGCAGAGTGTTCGCCACGCTCTGGAACGCGCCCAGCACCGTCTGGCGATACTGGGCCGCTGCCTGGTCGTAGGCGGCCGCGGCCGCGCGGCGCTTGGCGCTCAGGGCACCCGCGTTGAAGATGGGTTGGGTCAGGCCGCCGGCCAGACTCCAGAAGCTGGTGCCGCCCGAAAACAGATCGCCGGCATTGAAGCTGGCGCTGCCGTAGCTGCCGCTCAGCGTGATCTGCGGGTACTGGTTGGCTGTGGCGACGCCGATCTGGGCGCTGGCCGCGTGCAGCAGCGCCTCGCTGGCGCGGATGTCCGGCCGCTGGCGCACTAGCGACGACGCCAGCGTGATCGGCAGGTCCTGCGGAAGTTGCAGCGAATCGAGCGCGAACTCCGGCAGGCCCGGCTCGCCCGGCAGCCGGCCGGCATAGACCGACAGCTGGTGGCGAGTCAGCGCCAGCGCCTTCTCGAGCGGCGGCACCGTGGCACGCGTCTGCGCCACTTGGGCGCGCTGGGTGAGCACGGTCGAGCGCGCAATGGCGCCCAGGGAGGCTTGTTTGTCGATCACGGCCAGCGCTTTTTCCTGCGCGCCGAGCACCTCTCGTGTGGCTTGCAGCTGTGCGCGCAATGATGCTTCCTGGATGGCGGTGGTCACCAGGTTGGCGGTCAGGCTCAGGTAAGCGGCCTCGACCTGGAAGCGCTGGTAATCGACCGCCGCCTGCAGGTTTTCGAGCCCGCGCTGCGAGGCGCCAAACACGTCGAGCGTGTACGACACATTGACCGAAGCGTTGTACAGGTCGAACAGGCCGCCGCCCGTCGTGCCGGTGGTGGTGGCTGGTGCACGCTGGCGCGCCGCGCTCAATTGCCCGTTGACGCTCGGGTAGAGCAGGGCGCCGGACTGGGCGCTGTAGAGCTCCTGCGCCTGCCGCAGCGCCGCCTGGGCTGCCGCCAGCGTCGGGCTGCGCGCCAGCGCCGAGCGGATCAGGTCATCGAGCGGCGGCGAATGAAAGGCGGACCACCACAGGGCCGGGATATCCTGGCCCACGGCAAGACGCTGGGCGACGCCGGCGCCGGTGGTGCCCACGCTATCGGTTTGCGCGGGCATCGGCGAGGCCGTGTAGGGGTGGCCGGCGTCAACCACCTGCGGCGCCGGGGGAGGCTGGAAGTTGGGCCCTACCGCACAACCGGCCAGCGCCACGCTGAGGAATGTGCTGGCGCTGAATGCGAGGGCCCGTCGCGTCATCGGCTGGGGAAGGGAAGGGTTCATGGCTGTCTTGTCCGGCGTCGCCGGTGAGGCCGGACGCCGTGCCGCAAGAGGCCGGGTTTCGGAGGGAAAGACCTGATTTTCGTGCGGCCGCGAAGCTTAACGCGAAAGGACGGCAGGCGACAACACCCGCCGCTGGCGTGACCGTGCCATGCCAGAACCTGGTGGCGCGTCACGCGCGGGGCGCTGGCCCGGTCAGCGGCGCGGTGCGCTCGGGGTGAGCGGCGCCGGTCCGCGACGCTCAAGGTGGCGGAACGTGATGCGGCCCTTGGTGAGGTCGTAGGGCGAGAGTTCGAGCGACACCTTGTCGCCCGCCAAGATGCGGATGTGGTGCTTTCGCATCTTGCCGCCGCTGTAGGCGATCAATTCGTGACCGTTCTCCAGCGTCACGCGGTAGCGCGAGTCGGGCAGCACTTCGGTGACTGCACCGTTCATTTCAATCAGTTCTTCTTTGGGCATGTGTATTCCTCGGCGTGGTTTTTGAGATCGAGTAGTGCGGACAATGAAACGGCGCGCGTCAAGCGGCGCACGGCGGCAACCCGAGTTGCGACGTGCCGCGATCGCGCACCCAGCCCAAGCCTTCGTCGGTGGCGTAACGCACGGCGGCCGCGCGACTGACAAAGCGCGGCGTGAAGCGAAACACGCGGTCATGCGTGCCGCTGCCCTGGCCGGAGCGGATGGAAACAGAAGCCGAAAAATGACCGTCGTCCATGTGTTTGATGAGCGGCGAGATGAGGTATTTACCCACCGCGACGCCGTGTTGAAGGATATCCATGAAATGTCCAGCGCATCGCGGTGCCGCGAGGCGCAAAAAAGAGAAATTTGAAACGAGCACGCCAGCCGGCCGGCAACGACACGGACGAGCGGTCCGCTTTAGCAAGAACGAAGGCGGTGATGGCCCTCATGGTGCGCTCGGTTGGAAGCTCCAGCACCCAGGAGGCGCCGACGCCAGCGTGTGAAGGCCCACCAGCCTCATTGACCTGGCCTGTTTGCAAATGGCCAAGTGCGTCGTCGTGAAAGCGAAACGAACCTGGCAGTATAAACCGTATGCATAGCTGCTGCCGTAAGCGGCGGCCGGCACTGGTGGGTTCATGCCACCGCGCGCGTCGAGTGGCCGGCAGGCGCGACCGAAAACAGGGCACGCATCAGGCCATGCCCAGCATTTTTCGCAAGACCCCCTGATCCGCGTGGCTGGCCGCGAAATCGTCGAAGGCGTGGTCGGCCACGTGGATGATGTGCTCGGCGATGAACTTTGCGCCCTCGCGCGCTCCGTCTTCAGGGTGTTTGAGGCAGCATTCCCATTCGAGCACCGCCCAGCCGGGGAAGTCATAACGCGCCAGCTTTGAAAAGATCGCCTTGAAGTCGACCTGCCCGTCACCCAGCGAGCGAAAGCGCCCGGCCCGATTGATCCAGCTTTGAAAACCGCCGTATACGCCTTGCTTGCCGGTCGGGTTGAACTCGGCGTCTTTGACGTGAAAAATCTTGATGCGTTCGTGGTAATGGTCAATGTAGGTGAGGTAGTCGAGCTGCTGCAGCAGCAGATGACTCGGGTCGTAGAGCAGGCAGGCGCGCGGGTGGTGGCCGACACGCTCCAAAAACATTTCGTACGTCACGCCGTCGTGCAGGTCTTCGCCCGGGTGGATCTCGTAGCAGACGTCGACTCCGGCGGCGTCGAAGGCGTCGAGGATCGGGCGCCAGCGCCGCGCCAGCTCGTCGAAGGCCTCCTCGATCAGCCCCGGCGGTCGTGGTGGCCACGAGTAGAGGTAGGGCCAGGCCAGCGCACCCGAAAACGTGGCGTGCGCCGAAAGGCCGAGGTTGGCTGAGGCTCGGGCGGCCAGTCGCATTTGCTCGACGGCCCATTGCTGGCGTCGCACCGGATCGCCCCGCACCTCGGGCGCCGCGAAGCCGTCGAACCCGGCGTCGTAAGCCGGATGCACGGCGACGAGTTGCCCTTGCAGGTGGGTCGAGAGCTCGGTGATCTGGATGCCGTGGGCCGCGAGCCGGCCCTTGATCTCGTCGCAATAGGTTCGGCTTTCGGCCGCCTTGTTCAGATCGATCAGCCGTGCATCGGTGGTTGGCACCTGGATGCCCTTGTAGCCCAGGCCGGCGGCCCAGCCCGCAATGGCGTCGAGCGAGTTGAACGGCGCGGCGTCAGCCACGAACTGCGCCAGAAAAATCGCCGGCCCGTCGATGGTTTTCATCGCGCTGTCTCCTTCGTGCCGAAATGCATACGCCAAAGCATACTTTGCGCGCCACACAGCGGCGCGCTGCGAACGAACGTTGCACAATGGATTTTTTCCTTTCGCGCTCTCGTCCACGCAATGCCTCAGACCGTTGCCGGCCGCCTCAAAATCGGCCTTTCCACCTGCCTCCTGCACGCCGATCCGGCGCGGCCGCTGTTCACCAACAAGACGCTGCAATATGTCGAGCAGTCGGTCGCGCACTGGCTGATGTCGGCCGGCGCGATGGTTGTGATGGTCCCGTGTCCGACCGGCGAAACCGAGCGCGGCGACGTCAAACTGGCGCACTACGCCGAGTGGCTCGATGGCGTCGTGATGCACGGCGGCGCAGACGTCTGGCCCGGCAGCTATGGCGAGATGCCGCTCAAGCCGGCGTGGCTCGGCGACCGTATCCGCGATCTTTACGACCTGGCGCTGGTCGAGGCCTTCGAGCAGGCCGGCAAGCCGATCTTCGGCATTTGCCGCGGGCTGCAGCTGATCAACGTGGCGTTCGGCGGCACGCTCTACCAGGACCTGGAAACCCAGCATCCGCACGCGCTGCATCACCGCGACGCCGAGACCTACGACCAGAACTTCCACGAGATCGAATTCGTCCCCGGCACCCGGCTGGCCCGCATGTATCCGGGGCAAGAGCGCGCGCGCGTCAACAGCATCCACCACCAGGGCATCAAGAGGCTGGCGCCCGGTTTCGAGGTCGAGGCCTATAGCTACCCCGACCGGCTGCCTGAGGCGATCCGCCGCCAGAACGGGCAGGGGCACGGGCAAGGCCAAGGCCACGGCCACGGCTATATCGCGGCCACGCAATGGCACCCCGAGTTCCACAAGATCGGCCCCGAGGCCACAACGGTGAACGACACCGCAATCCTGAACGACTTCCTTGACGCCTGCGCCGCCCGCCGCGCGCAGCCGCCCGCGCCGCCGTCCAGCGCACCCGGAAAAACGCTCAACCGGGCCACCCGGCTGCTGCGCCAGGCACTGTTGCGGGCTCAGAGAATTCCAAGGCGTTTCGGGCTGTAGCGAGGGTCCTGCCTGCGAAGGAAGCTATGTATTTAATAGCAAACAGCGCGTGGCGCCAGCGCCCACGGTCAGCGCGTCTTCGTGTGGCTGATGGCCGCGTCCACGGTGCCGAACACTGTGATGCCACTGCTGCGCGCAGCGCCAGTCGTGTTGTCGCGGTCGGCGTTGCCGGTGCCGCCCGCGGCACAGCCAGCCAGCACGCCAAGGGTCGCCGCCAACAGCGCGGCAAGAAGCCTGTTCATCGCGATCTCCTTCAGTTGGCCGACAGATGTTTGCCGACGATACCGGCTAGCTCGAACATCGTCACCTGGTCTTTTCCGAACACAGGTTTGAGTTTGGCATCGGCGTTGATGGCGCGCTTGTTGGCGGCGTCCTGCAGGCCGTTGGCCTTGATGTAGTCCCACAGCTTCTTGATGACCTGGGGCCGCGCCACGCGCTCGGCGCCGATCACGGCGGCCAGTGCATCGCTCGGCGTCAGGCCGGTGGCGGCGCAGGTTTTGCGCGGCGCCTTGGGCGTCGCCGTTTTGGCGGCCGCGGTTTTCTTGGTGGCGGACTTCCTGGCCGGTGCTTTCGAGGCTTTTGTCGATGTAACGACCGTTGCGCGGGCTCTGCCCGCTATCTTTTTAGTAGTATTGGTTTTCGCCGGCGCCTTGGTGAAGGTCTTGCTTGGCGGAAATTTGCGTCACCTTGCCTTCTTCCTTGTTCCAGATCAGGAAGGCCTTGAAGGCGCGGCGCGTGCGCATGCTGACGAACTTGTCGAGCAGGTCGGTCTTGCCTTCGGCCAGCAGCTTCTCGATCTGCGCGCGCTCGACCGGTTGCTGCAGGATGATCTTGCCGGTCTTGAAGGTGCAGCTGGGGGTTGGCTGCGCGTCGGTCGGCACCGCTTTTTCGCAGACGTAGTTGCTGCCGTGCTCGAACACCGGGGCGCCGCAGATCGGGCATGGGCCGACCGTGTCCTGCGCGCTGAAGTCGACGATCTCGCCCGACTCGGCGTTCTTGTCGTCGCCGAAGTCGAATTCGAGCTTGTAGTTCTTCGTCTCGTCGTCGAACTTGATGACGATCTCGGCGGTGAACGGCCAGCCAGCCTTGGAGCGGAAACCGTCGATCGGGCCGATGTGCTTGTCGCGCAGCAGTGCCTCGGCCTCGGCCACCTCGAAAGTGCGCCCGGCGGGCGACTTGCCGAACGAAAAGCTGCAAGGGCCGCCGTCGGCCGGGCCGTCCAGGTAGCCATCGGCGGGCTTGCCGGTACCTGTGCCGGTGCAGGTATAGCGCCGGTAGTTCTCTTTCACCACGCCGCCGCACTGAGGGCACGGCGTCTGGAGCGTCACGTAGTCACCGGGCACAGTGTCGCGGTCGTATTCCTTGGCCTTCCTGACGATGTGCTGCGTCATCTCGGCGATCTCGCGCATGAAGTCGGCGCGGCTCAGCGCGCCCTTCTCCATCTGCGCCAGCTTGTATTCCCATTCGCCGGTCAGTTCGGCCTTCGAGAGCTCTTCGACGCCCAGACCGCGCAGCAGCGTCATGAGCTGGAACGCCTTGGCTGTGGGAATTAGCTCTCGGCCCTCGCGCAGCATGTATTTCTCGCTGATCAGCCCTTCGATGGTGGCGGCGCGGGTGGCCGGCGTGCCCAGGCCTTTTTCCTGCATGGCCTCGCGCAACTCGTCGTCGTCGATGGTCTTGCCCGCGCCTTCCATGGCGCCCAGCAGCGTGGCTTCGGAGTAGCGCGCCGGCGGGCGGGTCCTGAGCCCCTTGATGTCGACCGACTCGGCCTTGACGATTTCGCCCGGCTTGACCGGCACCAGCCGCTTGCCGTCCTTGTCGTCCGGCGCATCGTTGTCCTGCGCCTCCTTGCCGTAGATCGCCAGCCAGCCGGGCCTGACCAACACCTTGCCGTCGGTGCGGAACGGGTATTTCTTGCCGTCTTGCAAGACCGTGCTGATGCGGGTCGTCACCTGGTATTCGGCAGTCGGGAAAAACACCGACAGGAAGCGCCGCACCACGAAGTCGTAGAGCTTTTGTTCGGCGTCCGACAGGCCGCTCGGTGCCTGCAGCGTCGGGATGATCGCGAAGTGATCCGATACCTTGGCGTTGTCGAAGATGCGCTTGCTCGGTTTGACGTAGTGACCGTCAATGGCCTGTCTCGCAAACGGTGCCAGGTGGGCCATGCGGCTATTGGCCAGCATCCCCATCGTGTCGTTCACTACCGGCAGATAGTCCTCGGGCAGCGCGCGCGAATCGGTTCGCGGATAGGTCAGCGCCTTGTGGCGTTCGTAAAGGCTTTGCGCCAGCGACAGCGTGGTCTTGGCCGAAAAGCCGAAACGTCCGTTGGCCTCGCGCTGCAACGAGGTCAGGTCAAACAGGGCGGGCGATGCCTGCGTGGTGGGTTTGCTCTCTTCGGTGACGCTGGCGCGCTGGCCCCGGGCCGCCTGTGCGATGGCTTGTGCGTCCCGCTCGTTCCAGACGCGGTCGGCGCGCTGCTCGGAGTCGGGCTCGCCGTTGTTCAGCAGGGGCGCGCTGGCCTTCTTCCAGCTCGCATCGAACCACTTGCCGGGGTACTGGCCGGCTTCGGCCTGGAACGCGCCGTGGATTTCCCAATAGTTGCGCGAGACGAACTTGCGGATCTGCTCCTCGCGTTCGACCACCACCGACAGCGTCGGCGTCTGGACCCGGCCTACGGTGGTCAGGAAGAAACCGCCGTCGCGCGAGTTGAAGGCCGTCATGGCTCGCGTGCCGTTGATGCCGACCAGCCAGTCGGCCTCGGAACGCGAGCGCGCGGCGTCGGCCAGGCCCTGCATCTGCTGCTCGCTGCGAAGGGCACCAAAGCCGTCGCGGATGGCCTGCGGCGTCATCGACTGCAGCCAAAGGCGGCGAACCGGCTTGTTGAGCGGCAGAAACTGGCCATTCTTCTGGCCACCCGCGTATTGCTCGATCAGCCGGAAGATCAGTTCGCCCTCGCGCCCCGCGTCGCAGGCGTTGATGAGCTGCGTCACGTCCTTGCGCTTGGCCTGCTTGACCACGGCGTTCAGCCGCGTCTTGGTCTTGTCGACCGGCTTCAGGTCGAAATGCGGCGGAATCACCGGCAGGTTGGCAAAGCTCCACTTGCCACGCTTGACGTCGAATTCCTCGGGCGCCTGGATTTCGACCAGGTGGCCGACCGCGCTGGTCACGACGTAGGTGTCGTTCTCGAAGTGCTCGTCATGCTTGTCGAACTTGCCGGCCAAGGGCGTGAGCGCCCGTACGATGTCTTGCGCCACGGAAGGTTTTTCTGCGATTACCAATGTCTTTGTCATAGGGAGGCTCTCTATACTCGGCGGCTCGCGTGCATACGCGCGCACGCACATGTGTGCACATTCAACCTATCAGAATTCGGCGATGCCTCCCAAAACCCTTGCGACCTCAGGTCGCCGCATTCAGACCCGCCGCTCAAGCGTCCATGGCAACGGCGTGTTCGCCGTGCAGGACATCGCCGAGGGTGAGATGCTGATCGAATACAAGGGCGAGCTCATCAGCTGGAAGGAGGCGCTGCGCCGCCATCCGCATGACCCGCAGCAACCCAACCATACGTTTTACTTTCACGTCGATGACAAGCATGTGATCGACGGCAAGGTCAACGGCAACGCGGCGCGGTGGATCAACCATTCGTGCGCTCCCAACTGCGAAGCCGACGAGCAGGAAGGGCGCATCTTCATCAAGGCGCTGCGCGACATCGCCGCTGGCGAAGAACTCAACTACGACTACGGCCTCGTGATCGACGAGCGCTACACGCCCAAGCTCAAGGCCGAGTTCCCTTGCTGGTGCGGCGCCGAGACCTGCCGCGGCACCCTGCTGGCACCCAAGCGAAAGAGATGATGGCGGGTGCGTTCGGGTTCGAAATTGTGCAGGCCGTCACCCCGCTGCTGGCGGGCTTTTGCGTCGAGCGGCTGGATGAAATCGATTCGACCAATACCGAGCTGATGCGGCGTGCCCGCGCTGGGCGCGTGGCGCCGGTGCTGCTGGTGGCCGAACGCCAGACCGCCGGACGCGGGCGGCTCGGGCGCGCCTGGCAAAGCGGCGCGCCGCAGCAAGAAAGTGCCTCGCTGACCTTCTCGCTCGGGCTGCCCTTGGCACCGCACGACTGGTCCGGCCTGTCGCTGGCAGTGGGCTGCAGCATCGCCCAAAGCCTGGATATGGGAGAACGGCGCATCGCGCTCAAATGGCCCAACGACCTGTGGCTCGATGGCCGCAAGCTGGCCGGTATCCTGATCGAGACCGCGTGGCCCCAACGTGAGGCGGACTTGCGCTACCTGGTGATCGGCATCGGCATCAACCTCGGGCCGCGCCTCCCGGACGGATTCTCGACCCCGCCGGCCTGGCTGCGCGAACTGCGCCCGGACGCTACCGGGCCCGAGGTGTTGCGCACGCTCGCCGCGCCGCTGGTGTGTGCCGTCCTGCAATTCGCCCGCGAAGGCTTCGCCCCGTTCGCTCCTGCCTTTGCCGAACGCGACCTGTTGCGCGGGCACGAAGTCGTGCTGAGCGATGGCACCTGCGGCCACGCCGAAGGCGTGGGCGACGCTGGGGCGCTGTTGGTGCGCACCGATGATGGCCTGCACGTGGTCACCAGTTCAGAGGTCAGCGTGCGTCCGCACCTGCATTTGCTCGCACACGGCGCGCCCTGACTTCGCATGCTGCGCATCCTGGTCCTCCTGCTGGTGGCCGCCAACCTGGGCTACCTGGCCTGGACGCGTGGCGCGCTGGCGGCCTTCGGCTGGATGCCGGAGCGTTTCAGCCAGAGCGAACCGCAGCGGCTGGCGCAGCAGATTCATCCAGAGTGGCTGCAGATTGGCCCGACCAGCGCCAGTGCGGCCGCCGGCGCGCCATCGCCATCGCCACCGCCACCGCCATCGCCATCGCCAGCGGTGCCCGCCGACGAGGGCGAGGGCGAACGGCACTGATCCGGGTCTGAGCCCGGGATTGCGCCCCGGCCCGGCTATCTTGCCGCGGTATCGAAGCGCACGCTGAAACGCGTGCCGGGCAGCCGCAGGGTGGGCTGCGCATCTTCCAGGCTGACCGTGGCGTGGTGATGGCGCGCGATCTCTCGCACGATCGACAGCCCGAGGCCCGAGCCATCCGCCTCGTTGCCCAGCACCCGGAAGAAGGGTTCGAACACCAGTTCGCGCACCGCTTCGGGAATTCCCGGCCCTGAGTTTTCAACCTGTAACACCACGACGTGGCCAAACGGGTCGGCCAGCACGCGTGCGGTGATCACGCCGGGCTTGTCGGCCGATGACGGTGTGTAAGCGACGGCGTTGTCCACCAGATTGCGCACCAGCTCCTTGAGAAGCGTGGTGTTGCCCTCAACCCGTACACCGGGCGCGCCGGGCGGGTGGCCGTCGTAACCCAGGTCGATGCGTTTATCGAGCGCGCGCGGCACCGCTTCGCGCACCGCCTCGATCGCGAGTTGCGCCAGGTCGCAGGGTTGCCAGCCGAGCGCGCTGGCGCCGCCCTCGGCCCGGGCCAGCGCCAGCAGCTGGTTGACCGTATGCGTGGCGCTGACGCTGGCGCGGCCGATTTGCTGCAGCGAGCGCTTGAGTTCGCGCGCATCGGCGCCATCGCGCTGCGCCAGGTCGGCCTGCATGCGCAAGCCGGCCAGCGGGGTTTTGAGCTGATGCGCGGCATCCGCCAGGAAGCGCTTTTGCGTGGCGATGGATTCCTTCAGCTTGGTGATCAGTCCATTGACCGAGTCGACCAGCGGAGCGACCTCATAGGGCACGTCGTAGTCGGCCAGCGGGCTGAGGTCGTCCGAGCGGCGCGCGCGGATGCGCTGCTCCAGGTCCGACAGCGGCCGGATGCCGCGCGCCAGAGCCAGCCACAACAGCAGGATCGCCAGCGGCAGGATGGCGAACTGCGGCAGCAGCACGCCCTTGATGATCTCGGCCGCCAACACGTGCTGCTTGTTGCGGGTTTCGGCCACCTGCAGCAGAAACGGTTGCGACCCCGCCAAGGCGGGCTGGATCCAGGTGTGGGCGATGCGCACGTCGGTGCCGCGCATCTTGTCGGCGCGCAGTTGGACGGCACCGATGTGCGGCGCTTCGTCACCCGGAGGAGGCGGGACATCGACCTCGCCACCCAGCAGTTCGCCGCCCGCGGCGCGTACCTGAACGTAGACGCGGTCCGTGTCGTCTCCGCGCAGGATCACCCGGGCCGGCTGCGACAGCTCGAACGGCGAGCGGCTGTCCTGCGCCTGCACCAGTTGCGCCAACGTTTGCGCGTTGTATTCGAGCGTCCGGTCGAACGCCGCGTTGGCGATGCCCTGCGCCACCAGCCAGGTGACCCCGACGCTGACGGGTATCAGCAACAAAAGCGGCGTTAGCATCCAGTCGAGGATTTCCCCGAACAGCGAGCGATGGGCGCGCTGGAAGACTTTCACGAGTTGGGCTCAGGCCGGGATTTTTTCAAGGCAATAACCGAGCCCGCGCACGGTCGCGATGCGCACCGACCCTTTCTCGATTTTCTTGCGCAGGCGATGCACGTACACCTCGATCGCGTTCAGGCTGACCTCCTCGCCCCACTCGCACAGATGGTCCACCAACTGGTCCTTGCTGACCAGTCGGCCGACGCGCTGCAACAGCACTTCGAGAAGGCCGAGTTCGCGGGCCGACAACTCGACCATCTTGCCGTCGAGCGTCGCCACCCGGCCGGCCTGGTCGTAAACCAGCGGGCCGTGTTTGATGGCGTTGCTGGTGCTGCCCATTCCGCGCCGCGTGAGCGCACGCACGCGCGCTTCCAGTTCCTGCAGGCTGAACGGTTTGGCCATGTAGTCGTCGGCGCCGTGGTCAAGGCCCTTGACGCGCTCCTCGACGCTATCGGCGGCGGTGAGCACCAGCACCGGAATCTGCGAGCCGCGTGCGCGTAGCCGCCTGAGAACTTCGAGCCCGTGCAGGTTGGGCAGGCCAAGGTCGAGAATCAGGAGGTCGAATTCGTTGTGGGTCAGCAGCGCGGCGTCGGCCTGCGAGCCTGTCGCCACGTGGTCGACGGCAGCGCCCGACATGCGCAAACTGCGCAGCACGGCATCGGCCAGCACCTGGTCATCTTCGGCAATCAGAATCCGCATGAGGCCTCCCGTAACGTGGCGCAATTCTAGGATGACGCATAGGCTTCGAGGCCGATCGTCACCACGGTGGCGATCTCATTGCCCACGCTGGCGCGAAACTCTGCCTCTGCCTGTGCCACCGAGCGGCGGAAGGCGTCGACCCAGGCCAGTCCATCGGCAGTGAACAGCACCTGGCGCGCCCGCGCATCGAGCGGGTCGCGGCCGCGCGTCACCAGCCCCCACGCCTCGCATTGGTCGACCAGTGCGCCCATCGCCTGCTTGCTCATGCCGGCGTGCTCGGCCAGCTCGGTCAGGCGCGAGCCGTCTCGCGCCAGATGCCGCGTGATGTGGATGTGGGCGGCGCTCACCTGCCCGCGTGCCGCCAGGTTCGACAGCGCCAGCGGCACTCCGATGTCGCGCACCATCAGCGTCAGCACGCGCTCGTCGAAGCGTCGCATGGCGTGGCCGAGCAGGCGCCCGAGATGGGTCTGGCGCCAGTCGTCGATCGCGCTACCGTGCATTGTGGAATAGTAAGGCAAACTGACTTAAATTAGTCCTTATTTCGATGCCCCCGCCCCTACACTACTGTTCAAGCATCCAGCCTGTCAATAAAAGCAGATTGATGACTTCCCCTTAACTTATTGATTTTTCAGGAGCTTTCCACATGGACGCAGTCGTCAAGGGATCCAGCATCGCGGGCGCCAACACCGAAAAAGCCAAGGCACTGCAAGCCGCCCTGGCCCAGATCGAAAAGCAGTTCGGCAAGGGCACGATCATGCGCCTGGGTGAAGGCGAGGCGCTGGACGATGTGCAGGTGGTCTCCACCGGCTCCCTCGGCCTCGATATCGCGCTCGGCGTCGGTGGCCTGCCGCGCGGACGGGTGATCGAGATCTACGGCCCGGAATCCTCGGGCAAGACCACGCTCACCCTGCAGGTCATCGCCGAGATGCAAAAGCAGGCCGGCACCTGCGCCTTCGTCGACGCCGAGCACGCGCTGGACGTGCAGTACGCACAAAAGCTGGGCGTGAACCTGTCGGACCTCCTGATCAGCCAGCCCGATACCGGCGAGCAGGCGCTTGAAATCGTCGATTCGCTGGTGCGCTCGGGCGCCGTCGACCTGATCGTCATCGACTCGGTCGCCGCACTCACGCCCAAGGCCGAAATCGAAGGCGAAATGGGCGACTCGTTGCCCGGCCTGCAGGCGCGGCTCATGAGCCAGGCGCTGCGCAAGCTGACCGCGACCATCAAGAAGGCCAACTGCATGGTCATCTTCATCAACCAGATCCGCATGAAGATCGGTGTCATGTTCGGCAGCCCCGAGACCACCACCGGTGGCAACGCGCTCAAGTTCTACGCCTCCGTGCGGCTCGACATCCGGCGCATCGGCACCATCAAGAAGGGCGACGAGGCGATTGGCAACGAGACCCGCGTCAAGGTGGTCAAGAACAAGGTCAGTCCGCCGTTCAAGATGGCGGAGTTCGACATCCTGTTCGGCGAGGGCATCAGCCGCGAGGGCGAGATCATCGACCTGGGCGTAGCCGAGCACATCGTCGAAAAATCGGGCGCTTGGTACGCCTACAACGGCGAGAAGATCGGCCAGGGCCGTGACAACGCCCGCGAATTCCTGCGTGAAAACCCCTCGCTCTCGCACGAAATCGAGAACAAGGTGCGCGAATCGCTGGGCATCCCGCTGCTGGCCACGGCGATGGCGGCAGACGCGGCGCCCGCCAAGGAAGACAAGCCGGTCAAGGCCGAGAAGCAAGAGAAGAAATGACATCTGGCGCCCGTCAGCATGGCGTGGAGCACTAGAACACTCATCGCTGTTCGAATCTCCAATGGCTTTTGCTGCTCCTTCCCTGAAGGGCCGAGCGCTGCGCCTACTCGGCCAGCGCGAGCATTCGCGCACCGAGCTGGAGCGCAAGCTGGCCAGGTACGAGGAGGAGCCCGGCACGTTGACGGCGGCGCTCGACGAACTGGTCGCCAAGGACATCATCAGCGAGACACGGGTTGTCGCGTCGGTCTTGCACCAGAGCGCGTCCCGTTTCGGCGCCATGCGGGTGCGGCATGAGCTGCAGCGAAAAGGCATCGCACCCGAGGCAATCGCGCAGGCGGTCGCCAGCTTGCAAGAAAGCGAACTGACGCGTGCCCTGGACGTTTGGCAGCGCCGCTTCGGCATGCCGCCGGTCGATGCCGCGGCTCGTGCCCGACAAGGTCGCTTGCTGGCGGCCCGGGGCTTTTCGCCTGACGTGGTCGGGCGTGTGTTGCGGCAGGCTTCAGCCGGGCGTGCCGTCGAGCAGCTTGCCCTGAACCGTTTGGCCGTAGGTCGAAAACGCGTTGTCATGGAATTGCCTGCGCGTTTCCGCCACGCTGCCGGTGAAGCGGGGGTCTTGCGGGCGGTCGTGGCTGTTCATAAAGGTCGCCACGTCCCACGAGTCCTGATCGCTCAACGTGCCGCCCTGGCCGAGAGGCATGTTGGCCTTGATGAAGCCCGCCGCCGTGCTGATCGAGTGCATTCCCGCCCCCCAGTTGAACGACTGGGCGCCCCACAGCGGCGGAAACACCTGCACGCCGGCCACGCGCTGCCCTTGTCCGTCAGAGTTGTGGCAGAGCGCGCACTTGGCCTCGAACACCGCGCGGCCACGGCCGAAGTCGGGCGTCTGCGCTGGCTTGGCGAGTTTCAGGTAGCCGCTGCCGGGCAGCTTTTCGCCGGTCGGTGCGCCGCGCGCCATCCAGTACGCGTACGCCTCCAGCGCGATCAGCGGGTCGCTGCCCTCGGGCGGTGCTTTGCCGTTCATGCTGTACATGAAGCAGCCGCGCAAGCGTTCGGCGAAGGTGTCGACGTGCTTGGTCTTGCTCCGGTAGGCCGGATAGAGCGGATAGGCGCCCCACATCGGCGCCGAATCGGCCAGCCTGCCGGCGTCGATGTGACAGTTGACGCAGTTGAGCGAATTGCCGACGAAAGCCTTCGCGTTGTCGCCGGTGCGCAAGAAAATTTGCTCGCCTGAGCGGATCATGGCCCCCATCGGCGTGTCGGGAATGTTGCGGTCGTCCGGCGGCACGAAATGCGTGCGAGTGGCTGACGCGTTGCCCGGCGTCGATTCAGCCAGGCCGCTCGACGCTGACTGCGGCGTGGGTGGAGCATTGGCGGCGGCCGCTTGTGTCGCCTGAGGCGGCGCAGGCCTTTCTGTTGCTGCGGCACGTGACGCGCTGGCCGTGCCCGGCACGTTTGCCGGTGTCGCACTGTCCTGCTTGTCGCAGCCGCCCACGGCCAGGCTGGCGCCAACGACCAGCAGCGCCATGGCCAGCGAGCCGCGCCACGCGCCATGCCGGGCGCCGCGCCGGTGCGATGACGTCGAGGGCGCAGCTTCCAAAACGGCCACGAATGTGCGCGGGTTCATTGGGAGCCTCCTTGGACGGTGCCGGGTTGGGTGGTCGCGTTCGGTTTCGTACCCGAGCCGCTGGTTGCGGCGCCGCCCTGCTGTTGCTTGTAATAGGCCGCGATGGATTTGACGTCGTCGGCGCCCAGCTTGCGTGCCACGTCGCGCATCAGGTTCAGCGGCCCTGGCGCTCGCGTGCCGGCTTTCCAGGCGTCGACTTGCGCTTGCATGTAGTCGGAGCTCAGCAGCGCGATGGGTGGGAAATGAGTGCCAACGCCTTGGCCAGCGGGGCCATGGCATTGCGCGCAGGCTGGCACCTGGTCGGCCCAGCGCCCGCGCAGCGCCAGCCACGCGCCAGCTTCGCCTGGCTGCGGCAGCGGCGCCGCGACCGCTTTGACGGGGCTCGTCAATCCACTGAAGTAAGCTGCACTATTGGCGCGGTCCGCGGCGGACATGGCCTTGGCGATGGGCATCATCACGGGGTTTTGCCGTGTACCTGCCGCGAAGGCGCCGAGCTGCGCCAGCAGGTAGTCGCGCCCGGTGCCGGCCAATGGCGGGAAGGCTGCCGTGCCTTCGCCCTGCGCGCCGTGACACGTGATGCAGGCGATGACTGACGGGGGCCTGCCCACGCGCGC
>CAJDTV010000030.1_pt1 | contig 40465 bp, 34 predicted proteins | sample 7389921 | NCBI WGS metagenome assembly CAJDTV01 (sample SAMEA7055654, study PRJEB34461) | soil metagenome | biome: terrestrial ecosystem; feature: Peninsula; material: soil | place: Antarctica | collected 2016 | reverse complement strand
ACACCGGCATTGCGCTGGCCATGGCGGCGGCGATTCGCGGTTACCGCATGGTGCTGATCATGCCGGAGGACCTGTCGGTCGAGCGCGCGCAGACCATGAAGGCCTACGGCGCCGAACTCATGCTGACCCCCAAGAGCGGTGGCATCGAGTACGCGCGCGACCTGGCCGAGCAGATGGGCAGGCAGGGCAAGGGCTACGTGGTTGACCAGTTCTCCAACCCGGACAATTCGCGCATTCACTATGAGACGACCGGCCCCGAGATCTGGGCCGACACGCAGGGGCGCATCACGCACTTCGTGAGCGCGATGGGAACCACCGGCACCATTACCGGCGTGGCGCGCTTCTTGAAGGAAAAGAATCCGGCCGTGCGCATCGTGGGGGCGCAACCGGGCGATGGTTCGCGTATTCCCGGCATTCGCAAGTGGCCGCAGGAATACCTGCCGAAAATCTTCGACCCCAGCCTGGTCGATCAGACCGTGAACGTGACCCAAGACGACGCCGAGGAACTGGCACGGCGGCTGGCGCGCGAGGAGGGCATTTTCGCGGGCATCTCGTCGGCTGGCGCCCTGTGGTGCGCGCTGGAGATTGCCAAAACGGTGGAAAACGCGACCATTGTGTTCGTGGTCTGCGACCGCGGTGACCGCTATCTGTCGACCGGGGTTTTTCCAGCTTAAACGGGCTGTAACGACCGCCAGACAGGCGAAAGCAGCTATAAGAAAAAGAGCAACTCATGGTTGACCCGATATTTTGTCCGACCTGCGCAACATCGCTCGAATGGCTCGAAATGGTCGAGGACAGCGGTCCCAAGTCGCGCCTGCGCTGCCCCGCCTGCGGCTGGACGCACTGGAACAACCCGACGCCGGTGCTGGCGGCAATCATTGAATACCGCGGCCAGGTGCTGCTGGCGCGCAACGCGGCGTGGCAGCACAACATGTATGCGCTGATCACCGGTTTCATGGAAGCCGGCGAGACGCCCGAGGAAGGCATCGCGCGCGAGATCAAGGAAGAAACCAGCCTCGACACCACGGCGCTGAAGCTGGTGGGCGTGTACGACTTCCAGCGCATGAACCAGATCATCATTGCTTACCACGCGCTGGCCGAGGGCGAGGTGAGCCTGTCGCACGAGTTGGCGGACTATCGCCTGTATGACCTGTCTGCGCTGAAATGCTGGCCGGCCGGCACCGGCTACGCGTTGGCCGACTGGCTGCGTACGCGTGGGTATGAGCCGAGCTTTGTCGACTGGCCGCGGCCGGCACAGCAGGCGTCCTGACAAGTCGGCACCCAACCCAGTCACAGTATTGGGCGGGCGGATAAAAAACGGAGAAACGACGTGGCTCTTCGGAACCCGGTGCAAATGATTCGTCAATTTCTGGAGGGGCCGCTTACCCGACCCGTGCTTATGCGCTGGCGACTCCAGCAATATCACTCCAACGAAGGCTTCGGCTCTCACTTTGGATTGTTCGAGAGTTTCGAAGCGGCGCGGGCCTGGCTACCGCGTAGCGCGGAGTACGACCAAGCTGCCTTGGCCACCGAATTTGTGAGAACCCGAACGAAACGGATATTCGCCTACGATTATCCGATGATGTGGTGGCTCGAGCGCGCGTTTCGAAGCGGAGCGACAAGCGTGCTGGATATCGGCGGTGCGGTGGGCGTTCACTATCATGCCTACCGGCGATACATGGAAATGCCTTCTTCGTTGACATGGCGGATCGTTGAAGTGCCTGCAATGGTTGCGAGCGGACGAGAATTGGCCACGTGGAATGGCGTCAGTGTGCTGAGCTTCACGGATAACCTTCCTCAAGCTTTAGCCGATGCTGACGCCGAGGTCTGGATTTCGGCGGGTGCGATTCACTGTCTTGAAGACGGTCGACCGAACCACTTGCTTCAACGGTGCACCACAAGGCCTCGTCACATTTTGTTGAACAAGCTCCCGCTCTATGAGGGTGACGATTTCGTGACCACCCATCACCTCGGTGAGGGAGCCTATATCCCGATGTATGTCTACAACCGGATGAAATTCATCCAGGACATCGAAGCGTTGGGGTACACGCTGCGGGACCAATGGTCGGTCCACGAACGATCGCTCTATCTGCCTGGTTACCCGGAGCGCTCATTTTCGAGCTTCACAGGCCTTTACTTTGAAGACGAAAGCGCGCCACCCCGAGACCGAAGATAGATATTGCCCCGCCGGACAGGGATGCCGCGCTTGGCGCGGCTGCCCCTGCAGAACAATCGCGATAAAGCTTGCCTAGAATGAAGACCGTTCAAGGACTCGCCATGCACATCATCCATAAAGAACTTGACACGCGTGGCCTGAACTGCCCGCTGCCCATCCTGAAGGCGAAAAAATCGCTCAACGAAATGACCAGCGGCCAGTTGCTGCGAGTGGTGTCAACCGACGCCGGATCGGTGCGTGACTTCCAGGCCTTTGCGCGCCAGACCGGCAACGATCTGGTGGAGCAGCAGACCGTCGGCGCCGAGTTCATTCACGTGCTGCGCCGGCGCTGAGCGGCGCTCGCGGCCAAGGTATGAAGGCTCTTGCTCTGGTCACGGTGGCTGCTGTGGTCGGCTTGATGGCTATAGGCGCGGCGGCGCTGTGGAGTGGCGCCGGCGTCAACGCTGCACCCCACGATGACTCGAGCGCCGCGACTTCGGTGGCGGTCATGGGCGATTCCAACACCCACTCGTACCAGGATTCAATTTCATTCCCGGCGGGTTCCGGCCAACGCGGCGGCCCTTTTCGTGACCGCACCTTCCAGTGGACCGAGGTGCTGGCACGCCTGCGTGGCAACGAACTCGATTCCGGCCCGTGGCTGCGCTGGGGGGTTTCCAATCCGCTGCTGCGGGTGATGGATGTTGCGGGCCTGCCGGTTGGCCGAGCGCCCCGCAAAGAAGACTACCAATACAACTTTGCCAATGACGGGGCGCAGTGCGCACAGTTGATGGGCACCCGTGTGCGGCAAGCGCCCCGGCTGGTCGCGCTCATGAACCAGGAGCCGCAGCGTTGGGCGCGCGGTGTGGTGGTGATTCGCTTCGGCATGGCCGATTTCTCGGCACCCGACTTCATCGACCAGTTGGCGCAGGACCCCGATGCGCCCGCAGTGCTCGCCAAGCTATCGGCCTGCGTCGATGACATCAGGCAAGCGGTCACGCTAATTCGTGACTCGCACCCGACGGTGCGCATCGTGCTGGTCGGCATCTTCAACGACGCCAACGATCCGCTCAACTTCGACAAGTGGCGCTCGCACCAGGCGCAGCGAAATATCTCCAAAGGCTTCGATCAGTTTGATGGTGATTTGCGCAAGCTGGCGGCGAGTGGCCCGTACTTGAGCTTCTTCGATGACCGCGCGTGGTTCCGCCAGCGCTGGGGATCGCGGGGTGCGCAGGGCGAGCCCGCTTACCAAACGGTGGCGGTAGGCCCGCTCAAGGTCACCAACACGATCGGCGACGCGCCCACCCATGCGGTGCTGGCCGACGATCACGCCGGCCTCGTCTGGAACGTGTTGTGGGCACAGGCGATGGCAAAGCACCTGCACGATGTCGCTGGCTTGCCCGTGACGTCGATCAGCGACACCGAGGTGGCGCGATTTGTCGGCTCGCTCACCGCACCGGCGGCGGCTAAAGCTCCAGGCTCTTGAGGTACGCGCGAAAATGCGTGCCCACTTCGGGGTGCTGCAGCGCGAATTCGACGGTCGCTTGCAGGAAGCCCTCCTTACTGCCGCAGTCGTAGCGAGTGCCTTTGTAGGCATACGCGTAGACCGATTCTTTTTTCATCAGCGAGGCGATGCCGTCGGTCAGCTGGATTTCACCGCCGGCCCCCTTTGTTTGGTGGCGCAGCTCGTCAAAGACACCCGGCGTCAGGATATAGCGGCCGGCCACGCCAAGGCGTGACGGCGCCTCCTCGGGCGTGGGCTTTTCGACCATGTGGCTGACCTTGACCAGACCGTCTTCGATGGCCTCGCCGGCAACGATGCCGTAGCGCCGAACCTGATCCAGCGGCACTTCCTGCACCGCGATCAGAGAGCCGCCGAGCCGGGCGAACATGCGCGTCATTTGCGCCAGAACCGGCTCGCCGCCTTCGGCGCCGACCATGAGGTCATCGGCCAGCAGCACGGCAAACGGCTCGTTACCCACCAAATGTTCGGCGCACAGCACGGCATGGCCGAGCCCGAGCATGCGCGACTGGCGCACGTAGGAGCAGCTCATGTCGTCGGGCATGACCGAGCGAGCGATGGCGAGCAGCTCCGTCTTGTGGTTGTTCTCGAGTTCGCTTTCAAGTTCGTAGGCCGTGTCGTAGTGGTCTTCGATGGCGCGCTTGTTGCGGCCGGTGACGAAGATCATGTCGCGAATGCCGGCGGCGTAAGCCTCTTCGACCGCGTACTGGATCAGCGGCTTGTCGACGATCGGCAGCATTTCCTTGGGCTGCGCTTTGGTGGCCGGCAGGAAACGGGTGCCGAAACCGGCAACGGGGAATACGGCCTTGCGGATGCGCGTGGGAGAAGTGGACATGGGCAGTCTGGAGTCAGTTGAAAAAAGGGGCGGGGCCCATGGCCCCGCGAACCTCGAATGCTAAAGGCGGCAGCCGCCGCGGTCTGTCAGCCGAGGCGCACAAGCTGGTCGCGCAGACGCTCCAGCGTCGAGCCGAACTCGGTCAGGCGTTTGCGCTCCTGGTCGATCACGGCGGCTGGCGCCTTGGCCACGAAAGCCTCATTGCCCAGTTTGCCGTTGACCTTGGCGACTTCGCCCTCAACGCGCGTCATTTCCTTGCCGATGCGGACTTTCTCCGCGGCCTTGTCGATTTCCATGTGCAGGCACAGGCGTATCGCGCCCGCCACTGCCACGGGTGAGGCCTGCGCAGCGGCGGCCCAGGCGGCTTCGCTGTCGAACACCTTCACTTCTTTCAGCTTGGCCAGCGCCTGCAGCACCGGTGCGGCGCCCTGCAAAAAGGCGTTGCTGGCCGCGTCGTCAGCCACCGCGTAGAGCGGCAGGCGCGTCGCGGGCGACACGTTCATTTCGCCGCGCAGGGTGCGGCAGGCGTCGACCAGTTGCTTGAGCCGCGCCACATGCGCTTCGGCCGCCTCGTCGATCTTGTCGGGCTGGCTTCGCGGGTATGCAGCCACCATGATCGACGCACCCCCGCATCCCGCCACCGGTGCCACCTTTTGCCACAGCGCCTCGGTGATGAACGGAACTACCGGGTGCGCCAGGCGCAGCAGGGCTTCGAGCGTGCGAATCAGCGTGCGGCGTGTGGCGCGCTGCTGCGCCAGGCCCGCTTGCTGGTCTTCCGCATTCGCGCCGGTCTGGATCTGCACTTTGGCGATTTCCAGATACCAGTCGCAGAACTCGTCCCAGGCGAACTGGTAGATCGCGTTGGCCACGTTGTCGAGACGATATTCTGCAAAGCCTTTGGCTACATCGGCTTCGACGCGTTGCAACTGCGACGCGATCCAGCGGTCGGCCTGGCTGAAGCTCAGGTAGCCGTGGAACGGCTGGCCCGGTGCGCATTGCGCCTTGGTGTGCTCCTCCAGCCCGCAGTCTTGCCCCTCGCAATTCATCAGCACGAAACGCGTGGCATTCCACAGCTTGTTGCAGAAGTTGCGGTAGCCCTCGCAGCGCTTGCTGTCGAAGTTGATGCTGCGGCCCAGAGACGCCAGCGAGGCAAAGGTGAAGCGCAGCGCGTCGGCACCAAAGGCGGGAATGCCGTCAGGAAATTCCTTTTGCGTGGTCTTGCGCACCGTGGGCGCCGTCTCGGGCTTGCGCAGGCCCTGGGTGCGCTTGTCGAGCAACTCGGGCAGCGCAATGCCGTCGATCAGGTCGACCGGATCGAGCACGTTGCCCTCCGACTTGCTCATTTTCTTGCCGTGCGAATCGCGCACCAGGCCGTGGATGTAGACGTGGCCGAACGGCACCTTGCCCGTGAAGTGGGTCGTCATCATGATCATCCGGGCGACCCAGAAAAAGATGATGTCGTAGCCCGTGACCAGCACGCTGGAGGGCAGGTAGAGGTCGAGATCCTGGGTCTTTTCAGGCCAGCCCAGGGAAGAGAACGGCACGAGGGCGGACGAATACCAGGTGTCGAGCACGTCGGGGTCGCGCGTGAGCGTCTTGCCCGGTGCTTGCGCCTGGGCGCCGGCCTCGTCGCGTGCCACGTAGACCCTGCCGTCTTCGTCGTACCAGGCTGGTGGCCCCACCAGAGCTGGCGGCTGATGCACCAGTCCTGGATGTTGTTCATCCACTGGTTGTAGGTGTTGACCCAGTTCTCGGGCACGAACTTCACAGCACCGCTGTCCACCGCGTCGATGGCCTTTTGCGCGATGGATTGACCGGTCGGGTCCGTCTCGCTGACCTTGCTCATTGCCACGAACCATTGGTCGGTCAGCATCGGCTCGATGACCTGGCCGGTGCGCGCGCAGCGCGGCACCATGAGCTTGTGCTTCTTGATTTCGACCAGGGCGCCAAGCGCCTGCAGGTCGGCCACGATCTGCTTGCGTGCGACGAAGCGATCCAGCCCGCGGTAATTCTCGGGCGCGTTGTCGTTGATGGCCGCATCCAGCGTCAGCACGCCGATGATCGGCAGCCCGTGGCGCTGGCCTACCGCGTAGTCGTTGGTGTCGTGCGCCGGCGTGACCTTGACTACACCGGTGCCGAAGGCCTTTTCCACATAGTCGTCGGCGATCACCGGGATCAGGCGGCCGACCAGCGGCAGGCGCACGCTCTGGCCCACCAGGTGGGCGTAGCGCTCGTCTTCGGGATGCACCATCAGGGCCACGTCGCCCAGCATGGTTTCGGGCCGCGTGGTCGCCACCGTGAGGACGCCCGAGCCGTCTTCCAGGGGGTAGGCAATGTGCCATAGGAAGCCGTCTTCTTCGTCGCTCTCGACTTCGAGGTCGCTCACGGCGGTCTTTAGCACCGGATCCCAGTTGACGAGCCGCTTGCCGCGGTAGATCAGGCCTTCTTCATAAAGCTGCACGAAGGTCTGTGTGACCACCCTCGACAGCTTGTCGTCCATCGTGAAGTACTCGCGGCTCCAGTCGACCGTGTCGCCCATGCGGCGCATCTGCTCGGTGATGGTGTTTCCCGACTGCTCCTTCCACTCCCACACCCTGGCGACGAAATTCTTGCGCGCATCCTGCGGTGTCGGGCCCATTTCGAGGCGGCTGATGCCTTGCGCCTGCAACTGTCGTTCGACCACAATCTGGGTGGCGATGCCGGCGTGGTCGGTGCCGGGCAGCCACAGCGTGTTGTCGCCCCGCATGCGGTGGTAACGCGTCAGGCTGTCCATGATGGTCTGGTTGAACGCATGGCCCATGTGCAGCGTGCCGGTCACGTTGGGTGGTGGCAGCAGGATGGCGAAGTCGTGGCCTTGCACGTGCGCTTCAGCGCTGGGGAGGCCGGTGCCGCGATGGCCCGCCGCCGCGTAGCCGCGCCGCTCCCATTCGGGCCCCCAGTGCGCCTCGATGGCGGCGGGCTCAAACGATTTGGACAGGCTGTCGAGGCCGGGCTGGGAAAGGGTGTCGCTCATGACGGTCAAAATGGGGTGGCAGCGCCGGCGGGGCGTCGGGGGGTGAGCTCGGGCACGGGCGTCGCTGCTGGCTGCTGTAGGACGAAGCCTTTGATTTTACCGGTGCGCACCGCAGGGGCACTGCACCGCCAGCGCATGTGGCCCGCATAATTTCGCCCCATGCTGTTTCTGCTCTCCCCCGCCAAGTCGCTCGATTACGAAACGCCCGCGCCGTATGCGCTGGCGGCCAGTCAACCGGTGTTCGAGGGTGCCAAAGGCCCGGCGGCAGAATTGATCGCGTTGATGCGCGAAAAGACGCCGCCGCAGATCGCCGAACTGATGCACCTGTCGGACAAGCTCTCGGCGCTCAACTTCGCCCGCTATGCCGCCTGGTCGCCGCGTGGCACGGTCAAGAACGCCAAGCAGGCGGCGTTTGCGTTCGATGGGGACGTCTACGGCGGCCTCGAAGCCAAGACCCTCACGCCCGAGCAACTGGCATGGGCGCAGGACCACCTGTGCATCCTGAGCGGCCTGTACGGCGTGCTGCGTCCGCTCGACCGACTGCAGCCTTACCGGCTGGAAATGGGCACGCGGCTGGCCAACCGCAACGGCAGGGATCTGTATGCCTTTTGGGGTCGGCGTATTGCCGACCATCTGAATGATCGACTGGCGGCCGACCGCACGCCGGTGGTGATCAACCTTGCCTCCCAAGAGTATTTCAAGGCCGTCGCCCAGTCAGTGCTCAAGGCGCGCGTGGTCGAGTGCGTGTTCGAGGAATGGAAGGGCGGGCGCTACAAGATCGTCAGCTTCTTCGCCAAGCGCGCGCGCGGCCTGATGGCACGCTGGGCCGTGCAGCACGAGGCGGTGACGCCGATGGCGCTGCAGGGCTTCGACCTCGAAGGCTACGCCTTCGATGCATCGGCATCCACTGCGGGGCGGCTGGTGTTCAGGCGCAAGCTGCCGGGCGCATGAGCGCCGGCGCGAGCATCACATTTACGTTGGCATGACAGGAGCGCAGCGATGAACCAGGCTATCAGCCGCGAGTTGCAGGAATGGTTCAGGGCGCAGCGGGTGGCCGGCCATTCGGCGGCGCAGCTTCGCGCCTCGATGCTGGAGGCTGGCTGGCACAACGATGTGACCGATGCGGTGCTGGCGGATATCGAACGCGGCGCAGAGGTGGCCACAACCGGAGCGCCCGCGCAGGGCGCTTCGCCCGCAGCCGCGCGGCCGGCGCAGCCGGCGCAGCCGATGCCGGGCCCCGATCTCACCCACTCGCCGCTCTACCTGGACGCCGGCGACCGCCGCGTGCAGGTGCTGCAGACGCTCCGCCATCCGCGCGTCGTCGTGTTCGGCAACCTGCTGGCGGACGACGAGTGCGAGGCGCTGGTGGCGACGGCGCGGCTGCGACTGGCGCGCTCGCTGACGGTGGAGACGCACACCGGCGGCGAGACCGTCAACGTCGATCGCACCAGCGACGGCATGTTTTTCGAGCGCTGCGAAAATGAAGTCGTGGCACGGCTGGAGCAGCGCATTGCGATACTGCTGTGCTGGCCACTGGAGTTCGGCGAGGGCCTGCAAGTATTGCGCTATGCACCGGGCGCCCAATACCGGCCGCACTACGATTACTTCGATCCGGCCGAGGCGGGCACGCCGACCATCCTGCGTCGTGGCGGCCAGCGCTTGGCGACACTGGTGATGTACCTACAGGAACCCGAGCAGGGCGGCGCCACGACCTTCCCCGACGTCGGGCTCGAAGTGGCGCCGGTGCGCGGCACCGGGGTCTTTTTCAGCTACGAGCGCCCCGACCCCGCGACGCGCACGCTGCACGGCGGCGCGCCGGTGCTGGCGGGCGAGAAATGGGTGGCGACCAAGTGGCTGCGCGAGCGCCAGTTCGCTTGACAAAGAATTTAGACGAAAAAGGGCCTGTAACGTCCGCCCATCTGCAAGAGATACTATGAAACTGATAGCAAACGGAATCGGCATCGAGGTCGAAGATACAGGCGGTGAGGGCCGCCCGGTGGTGCTGCTCATCATGGGCCTGGGCATGCAGCTGATTGCCTGGCCGCAGCCCTTTGTGCAGGGCCTGGTCGACGCCGGGTTTCGCGTCGTGCGGCACGACAATCGCGACATCGGCCTGTCGCAGGGCTTTGACAAGGCGACCCCGCCGCGCAACCTGCTGTGGGAAACGGTGCGTCAGCGCGTTGGTCTGGCGGTACGCTCAGCCTACACGTTGCAGGATATGGCGAACGACGCGCTCGGCGTGCTCGATGCCCTGGGCGTGGAGGAGGCCCATATCGTCGGGGCCTCGATGGGCGGCATGATCGCGCAGCGCGTGGCGGCCACCGCGCCCGCGCGGGTCACCAGCCTGGTCAGCATTATGAGTTCGAGTGGTGCGCGCGGCCTGCCCGGGCCGCAACGCCAGGTGGCGGCGGCGCTGATGCGCCGGCCCGCCGGCCGCACCGAGGCCGCGCTGCTGGCGCACACCCTGGGACTGGTGCGCCTCATCTCCAGCCCGGCTTATCCGCAGGACGAGCGCGTCCTGGCCGAGCGAATCACGCTCGGTTTGCGCCGCGCCTATCGGCCCGCCGGCGTGGTGCGCCAGATGCTCGCCATTGGCGCCGACAGTACCCGTGCGCGGATACTGTCGCGCATCACCTCGCCCACGCTGGTACTGCATGGCGACGCCGATCCGCTGGTACCGATGGCCGCCGGCGAAGACACCGCACGACGAATTCAGGGTGCCCAGTTTGTCGCCGTGCCGGGCATGGCGCACGATGTGCCGCCGCCGGTGTGCGACATCCTGCTGGCGCGCATGATCCCTTTCATGCGGGCAGCGCAGGCAGCGCCGGTACGGACTTGAACGCCGTGCCGGAGCATTTGGGGAAAATTTCGCCAGCGTGGAGCCAGCGATGAGCCTCGCCAACACACCACAACAGTCGCAGTTGGGCCGCATCACGGCCTACGTCGACCACTACGACGCCGCGCTGCTGTTTCCGATCGCCCGCGCCACGCAACGCCTGGCGATGGGCGTTGACGAGTCCAGGCTGCCGTTTTTCGGTGCCGATCTCTGGACCGCCTTCGAGCTGAGCTGGCTCAACCTACGCGGTAAACCGCAGGTGGCAATTGCGCATTTCACCGTGCCGTGTGAGACGCCCAACATCATCGAAAGCAAGTCGTTCAAGCTCTACCTCAACAGCTTCAATAGCACCGCGTTCGCCAGCGCGGACGCGGTGCGCGAACGCCTGCGCGCCGACTTGGCCGAAGCCCTGTGGCGCGGCAGCGGTCGAACCGCCGGCATCGGCGTCAGCCTGCTGGCGCCCGAGCTGTTCGACCGCGAGCAGGTGCACGAGTTGGACGGGCTAGACCTCGACCGGCTCGACATCGAGTGCACCCACTACCAACTCGCGCCCGAACTGCTGTCGAGCGACCCAAGCCAGGCGCCCGTCACCGAAACACTCACCAGCCGCCTGCTCAAGAGCAATTGCCTGGTGACCGGCCAGCCGGACTGGGGCAGCGTGCAGATCCGCTACAGCGGACCGCCAATCGACCAGGCCGGCCTGCTCGCCTACGTTGTCAGTTTTCGCCATCACGACGAGTTCCACGAGCCGTGCGTCGAGCGCATCTTCATCGACGTCTGGCGCCATTGCCAGCCGCTGCGGCTGGCCGTCTATGCGCGCTACACGCGGCGCGGCGGCCTCGACATCAACCCGTTTCGCACCAGCTGGCCGCAGACGTTGCCGCCCAACGTGCGAACGGCGCGACAATAGACGTGCGCCTACAACCGCACAGAACGCTGGCGCAGATACTTGAGGGTTTCGATGCAGGAGTTGAGTAAGTGAATGTGTTGATCGTCGATGATCATCAGGCCGCGGCCGATCTGCTGGCCGAGTTGCTGCAAATGCAGGGTGAGACGGTGCGCGTAGCCTATTCGGCGCGCCAGGCGCTGGAGTTGTGGGCGGGCGAGTCGTTTGACGCGGCGCTGATCGATCTCACGCTGCCCGATGCACCCGGCACCGAACTGGCGCGCCAGTTGCGTGCCAAAACCGCCGGCAAACCCGTGTTGCTGATGGCTATTTCTGGCCTGCCGGCGCGCGATGCAATCGGCGCCGACGCCCCCGGCCTGTTCGACCACTACCTTGAAAAGCCGATCGACTTCGGCGCTTTCGACCGCATCGTGGCCGACGCCCGCAGGCGCTTGTCCGGAGCGCCGTGAACGGCTCGCCCGCTCACCGACGCTGGGTTGCGGCAGGGGTGCGCCACGAGCTGTTCTCTCGCGTCTTGCCCGCGCTGCGACACGACATGGCCGCGCCGGTCTCGGTCCTTCGCATGGGGTTGCTGCTGTTCAAGCGCCAAGTGGCGACGGCAACGGTCGACGCCGCAGCGTGCCGGAAAAATATCGATCAGCTGGACGAGCAGGTTTCTGAAATGGTCCGCAGCATGCGCTCGCTGCGCGACTGGGAACTGGGAAGCCGCGACGACGAGATCACGCGCACGCAACTCGTGGCGCAGTGTGAGGGTCTCATGCGCCCGCGATTTGAACTGCAGGGCATCGCGTTGGCCGTCGACGATGCGTTGCAGTCCAGCGAGGGCGAAAAAGGCGAATGGGTCGACGGCGAGTTGCGCTGGCCGGCCGCCGTCGTCCTGCGTTATCTATTGATCGGCGCGCTGTGCCACCTGCGCGATACCGTGCCTGACATCGGCGCGATTCGCATCAACCCCGATGGCGTCGATGCCTTGTGCGTGGCGGCACTGCCGCGGCTCGCGAAGCGCGCCGTCCCGCCGACGGTCGACATGCGGCCCGTGGATTATCTGGCCATTGACGCCGCGGCGCTGCAGGCGCTGGCAGACGATTTGGGCTACGCCGTCACGATCGACGCCGAGTCGGTGCGTTTTGCGCTGGCGCCCAACGCAGCGTTCTAGCCAGAAATCTCCTTCGGTCACGACATTGGCCGAGCGCCTCGACGTCTGGCCGAGCGCACTATCATCCGCTGAGAATACCGCCGGCACCGCTCGGGTGCGCCGCTGATGTGCGCGTTGCCGTTCGTCTATCGACCTTGCTGGAGAAGATCTCAATGTCCTCACGTTGCTTGTTGTGCGCCCGTTGGCTTGCGTCGTGTGTCGTGGCGGCGTTAGTCGCGGGTTGCGCTTCGACCTCGAGTGAGCGGGTGGCCGGGCCCATCAAAGTCAAGGTGTTCGTGGCCGCCATGTTTGAGATCGGCCAGAACACTGGCGACCGCGCCGGAGAATTTCAGCATTGGTACGAACGCTATTGGGCGAACGCGAAACCTATCGCTGTGCCGGGCGCGCTGCAACCGGTGTACTGCAATGTCGACGGGGTGTGTGGTGCGGTCCTGGGCATGGGCAAGGTCAACTCGTCGTCGTCGATGCAGGCGATTGTCTTGAATCCGAAGTTCGATTTCTCGAACGCGTACTACCTCATCACGGGCGTGGCCGGCACCCCGCCGTCGCGCGGCACGATCGGGGAGGTCAACTGGGCGACCTGGCTCGTCGATTACGACCTGGGTCATCGCTGGGCGCCGGAAGAGAACACGGCAGGAGAGCCGACTTTCATGCCGCGCAAGGGCTATGAGGAGTACCGTCGCTTCAAGCTGAACCCGAGGCTGGTGAACTGGGCCATGAAGCTCTCGGCCGACACCCCACTGAAAGATTCAGAGACGGCGCGCAAATACCGCCTGCGCTATCCGAATGCCGCGGCGCGCCATGCGCCCTTTGTTGGCACGGGAACGCACATGACCGGCGACACTTTTTTCCATGGGCCGGGCATGTCGAAGCAGGCTCAGTACATCGCCAAGCTCTACGGTGCGGACGACTATGTGATCACCGAGATGGAGGCCGCTGCCATTACGCTCGTCATCAAGCGCACGCACGGCACCGAGCGGGTGATGAGTCTGCGCGGTGCCGTGAATTTCGATCAGGGCAACCCAAACGAAACGACGCTGCAGCACCTCGATCCTGCCCCCGGAGAGACGGCTGGCGGTTTTGCGGAGACGGTGGACAACATCGAGCGCGTGGGTAGCCGCGTGGTGGACCACATCGTCGCGAACTGGCCCCAATGGCGGGGCGGCGTGCCGGCACGCTAGAACAGTGACGCGGTGTGCTCGATTGATTCGATAGCCATCTTCGCCCGATTGACGGGCGCTACCGCCCCAGTTGGTTCTAAACCGTCAGCGCTACTGGCCTTGACCAAATGGCCGATGCGCACGCCCAACAGCCGCAGCGGGCGCGCCAGCGGGGCGCGCTTGAGGCAAACGCCGGCGGCGCGGCGGATGGTGCGGGCATCGGCGGTGAAATGATCAATGGTCTGGTCGCGCGTCGCGATCCTGAAGTCGTCGTAGCGCAGCTTGATACCAATGGTCTTGCCGACATAGCCTTTGCGCTGCAGATCTTCGGCCAGCTTCTCGCACAGCCAGGTGAAGAAGGCACCGAGTTCGGCGCGGTCGCGCACCGCGTGCAGGTCGCGCTCGAAGGTGGTTTCGCGGCTCATCGAGACCGGCTCGCTTTCAGTCACGACCGGAGCGTCGTCGCGGCCCCATGCCACCTCGTGCATCCAGGCGCCGGTCGCGTTGCCAAAATGCCCGATCAGCCAGCCGCGCTGGCACGCCGCCAGTTCGCCTAGCGTGCGGATGCCCAGGCGTTCGAGCCTGGCGTCCGATTTGGGGCCGATGCCGTTGACCTTGCGGCATGCAAGCGGCCAGATGCGCGCTTGCAGATCGGCCTCGTGCAGCACGAAGATGCCGTTGGGTTTATCGAACTCGCTGGCCAACTTCGCCAGCAGCTTGTTGGGCGCAACGCCTATCGAGCAAGTCAGGCCGGTGGTCTGGAAGATCGATTTTTGAATGAGCCGCGCCAGTACCCGCCCTCCGTCGCGCTGGCCGCCCGGCACCTCGGTGAAGTCAATGTAGACCTCGTCGACGCCGCGGTCCTGCATGACCGGCGCAATTTCGGTGACGACCTGCTTGAACAGGCGCGAGTACTTACGGTACTCGTCGAAGTCTACCGGCAGCAAGATGGCCTGCGGGCACAGCCTGGCGGCCTTCATCAGCCCCATCGCGGAGCCCACGCCGAACGGGCGTGCGGCGTAGGTGGCGGTGGTGATCACGCCCCGGCCGGCGTAGTCCTTCAGCAGCGGAAAAGCCGCAAGCGGAATATCCGCCAGCGTGCCGTCCTCGGGCACGTCGCGCAGGGCCACATCGAGTGAGCGCCGCGCGCCACCAATCACCAGCGGCAAGCCCTTGAGTTGTGGATAGCGCAGCAACTCGACCGACGCGAAGAAGGCATCCATGTCGAGGTGGGCAATTCTGCGGAGGGGGTGGAGCGCGTCGGTCACGCTCCGATTTTCGCGCACCACGTCGCCCGCTGCTTCAGCAGCGAGTCACTGCACGCGGAGCCCGTCAGCGCGCCGGCGGTGAGTCGCTGCGGCAGCATGACGAGCGGCTGTGCCGTGCTACGCGGCCGGCCGCCCGCGCTGTCAGCCAGCGCCGCGTTGAAAAGTCAGAAGGTGCCGGGCAGCAGGATGCTCGAATCAACCGCGTCGATCTGCGTGCGGCCGCAAAACGCCATCGTCAGGTCGAGTTCTTTCTGGATGATCTGCAGCGCGCGGGTCACGCCGGCCTCGCCGCAAGCGCCCAGGCCCCACAGGAAGCTGCGCCCGATCATTGTGCCGTGGGCGCCCAGCGCACGCGCCTTGAGCACGTCCTGGCCGCTGCGGATGCCGCCGTCCATCCAGACTTCGATCTCGGTGCCAACGGCCTCGGCAATTGCCGGCAGCGCCGCGATGGATGACGGAGCGCCGTCGAGCTGGCGACCACCGTGGTTGGAGACGATCAGCGCATCGGCGCCGCTCGACGCCGCCAGTCGCGCGTCTTCCACGTCCATGATGCCCTTCAGGATGAGCTTGCCGCCCCACAGTTTCTTGATCCATTCGACGTCGGCCCAGTTCAGCGTCGGGTCGAATTGGTCGGCGGTCCATGACGACAGCGACGAGAGGTCTTTCACACCCTTGGCGTGGCCGGCGATGTTGCCGAAGGTGCGGCGCTTGGTGCCCAGCATGCCCAGGCACCAGCGCGGCTTGGTCGCCAGGTTGATCAGGTTTGTAAGAGTCGGCTTGGGCGGCGCCGTCAGGCCGTTCTTGATGTCCTTGTGCCGCTGGCCGAGGATCTGCAGGTCGAGCGTGAGTTGAAGCGCCGACACATTGGCGGCGCGCGCGCGTTCGATCAGCCGTTCGATGAAGTCGCGATCGCGCATCACGTAGAGCTGGAACCAGAACGGATGCCGGTCGGTCGCCTCGGCGATGTCTTCCAGCGAGCAGATGCTCATGGTCGAGAGCGTGAACGGAATACCGAAGGCCTTGGCCGCGCGGGCGCCCAGTATTTCGCCGTCGGCGTGCTGCATGCCCGTCAGCCCGGTCGGCGCAATGGCGACCGGCATCGCGACTTCTTCGCCAATCATGGTGCTGCGGGTCGAGCGCCCCTCCATGTTGCAGGCGACGCGCTGGCGCAGCAGGATCTTCTGAAAGTCGGTCTGGTTTGAGCGGTAGGTGCCTTCGGTCCACGAGCCCGAGTCGGCGTAGTCGTAGAACATGCGCGGCACGCGGCGCTGGGCGATCACGCGCAGGTCTTCGATGCAGGTGATTTGGGAGAGGTCGAGCAAGAGAAAGCTCCTTGTTGGGCGGTGTCAGCCCCCATTATCTGCACCCACGCCGTTCAACCCCGCACCGTATCCAGAGCGGCCGGTTAAGCGAGCATTAAGAAACGACGCTTATTGTGATTTCTTCGGCACGGCGCCGATCTCGTCGCGAAGCCGCATTTCAACTTCATAAAGGATTCATCATGTCTCAGCAAAAAATCTTTACGGCCGTTGCTCTTGCGGCAGCGCTTGCATCCGGTACGTCGCTCGCACTGGCGGCCCCCACAGACACTGCGTCGGCGGTCGCAATGCACGATTTCTCCAAGATGTCGGCGCAGGGCCATTCCGCGTACGCTGACTTGGCGCAGGCTCGTTTTGCCATCTTCAACGGTCATCCCGAGCGCGCCACGAAGCTGGTCGGCGAGGCTGGCCGCGCCCTGCAAAAGGCCAGCAAAGACAACACGGCGTTCACGGCCGCCGAGTCCGACCTGCGTCTGGCACCGTCGGGTGATGGAAAACAGGCCGCCGTGGCGAAGGACACGACACCGATAAGTTGGCTTCCGGTCAACGGCCGCATGTTGGTCGCGGACGACTATGTCGCGACGCCAGCCAAGAAGGCTGCCGTGGCCGAGGCCAATGGCCATCTGAAGAAGGGCGACCGCGCGGCGGCCGTGAATAACCTCAAGCTGGCCGACGTCGACGTGACCTTCACCACCGCGCTGCTGCCGCTCAAGCAGACCATCTCCGATGTGAAGGAAGCCGATGGTCTGCTGACTGCGCAGAAGTACTACGAGGCCAATCAGGTGCTGAACAAAGTCGAGGACAACGTGCGCGTCGTGATGCTGGACGACAGCATGCCGATCAAGTCCGGCGCCAAGTGATCGTGCTGCGCGCGGCACGGCGCGCGGGCTGTCACTGCGGTTGCACTGCGCCGGCCTTGACGCCGGCGCCGCGCACCTCCAGCCGTACGGTGTCAAGCACCTGGCCGCGAGCGTGGACGAGTTCGATGGCATGCCGACCCGGCCATGGCAGCCATTGCGCGCTGGCGCCACGCGCCAGCGGCTGGCCGTCGATTCGCCACTGCGCACTGGCACCGGCGCCTTCGGCCGCCAGCCGCAGGCGCTGATGGCGCGGCGGAATGTCGGGATCGAGCGCGACGACGGTGCCGTCCGCGGGCGCTGTGATGCGCGCCGTGTCGGTTGTGTCGTGAGGCAAGCGCTTTATGGCTGTCACGCCTGCTCGTCGGGTGGGAGGAGCTATGGAATCAATGGCAAAGTACGTCTGCTGCGTGTCCTGTAAAAACCACTCGCTGCGCGCTGCCTCGATGGGGCGGCCGTCGTCACCGGGGCCGAACTCGACGCGTGTTTGCACCAGGGTGCAGGAAACCCATCACATCGGCCCACACCGGCGCCGCGCCGCTGGTGCCGCTCACGTCCCACATCGGCGCGCCGCTGGCGTTGCCGACCCACACGCCGAGCGTGTAGCGCGCGGACCAGCCAACCGCCCAGTTGTCGCGCATGTCCTTGCTGGTGCCGGTTTTCACCGCGCTCCAGAAGCGCGTCCGCAGCACGCTGTCGAGCCCGAAGGTGCGCGCGCGCGCATTGGCGTCGGACAGGATGTCGCCGACGACAAAGGCAGCACGCGGGTCGATGACCGGCGCCGCGCTCCGCAGCGCGTCAACGTCGGTGCCCTGTGCGCAGACGTTTCCCGCTCCGGAGGAGCGTTGGGATGAAGGTCTCCCAGCGCGCGCTTCGCCGCCCGCCGGCCCGCCATCGGCCGATCGGGCCGGCAGAAAAAAGCGCGTCGCTCCGTAACGGCCCCCGTTCGCTAGCGTCCGATACGCATTGCTCAGGCCCAGCAGCGACACCTCGGCGCTGCCCAGCGCCAGGCTGTAGCCGTAGTAGTCGCCGTTTTCGCGCAGTGCCAGTCCAGCCGCGTTCAACTGGCGCGCAAAGGCGCTGGGCGAGACCATGGCCAGCGCGCGCACCGCCGGCACGTTGAGCGAAGCGGCCAGCGCGGTGCGTGCTGACACGTAGCCCTTGAACTGGTGGTCGTAGTTCTGCGGAATGTAGAGCCCGCCGCCGGTGTTGATTTGCGCCGACGAATCGTCGACGAGCGAGGCGGCGGTCAGGCGCCTCTCGGCCAGCGCCTGGGCATACAAAAAGGGCTTGAGCGTCGAACCCGGCTGGCGTTCGGCCAGCACGCCGTCGACCTCGGCCGCCCGGCTCAGCGTGCCCGACGAACCGACCCACGCCAGCACCTCGCCACTGACGTTGTCTAGCACCACGAGGGCGCCGTCCTCGACATGACGCCCGCGCAGTTCGCGCAGCTGACGCTGCAACGTGGCGAGTGCAAAGCGCTGCAGCGGTGCGCGCAAGGTGGTACGTATTTCGGGCGCCGATGCGACGCGCACCACCTGGCGCGCGAGGTGCGGCGCAATGCCTGCGCTGGCGTCGAAGGCGCGCCGCTGCAGCACGGCCTGGGTGAACATGTCGAGGGCTTCGCAGTCAGCCTGCTTTTTGCCTTCCAGGGTTCGCAGCACGTCGCAGGCGCGCTGCGCCACCACGGCGGCGCTGACGTTGGGCGCGCGCACCAGCGCCGCCGCCACTGCCGCCTCGCGTGTGTCGAGCCCGTGCGGCGCCTTGCCGAACAGCGTGCGCGACAGCGCGTCAATGCCGACCAGTTCGCCGCGGAACGGCACCGTGTTGAGGTAGGCCTCCAGGATCTGATCCTTGCGCCAGTGGCGTTCGAGCTGGGTCGCGGCGACCGTCTGGCCGACTTTTTGCGCCATGCTGCGCCCGCCGCTGCCGCGCCGCAAGTCATCGTCAAGCAAGCCCGCCAGCTGCATCGTGAGGGTCGAGGCGCCGCGCGTGCGCTGGTGCCACAGGTTGCCCCAGGCGGCTGCCGAGACGGCGCGCCAGTCGACGCCGCTGTGTTCGTAGAAACGTTTGTCCTCGCTCAGCACCAGCGCGGTGCGCAGCGCCGGCGACACGTCGGTCAACGCGGTCCACTGGCCGCGCCGCACGCTGCCGTCGGTGCGCACGCGCTGCAGCAGCGCGCCGTCGCGGTCGAGCACCCGGGTTTCGGAGGGCCGAAAACCGCGTTTTATCTCATCAAAAGTGCTAATACCCCAGGCAGGGCGGTCGCAACCGACTATCAAAAGAATAGCGAAAGCGGCGAGGGGGCAGACGCGCCAGGCAGGAGCAGGGCGCGTCGTGTGTGGCATCAGGCGTTGCCCAGTATCCTTCATGAGCATCCTCCATGCTACTTGTGAGAATTAAGCAGGGAGGATAGCCCGCCGTGGGGCCAGACCGCCCCGCTCACGCCCCGTCGTTGGCGTCGTGGGGGTACAACTGCGCTTCGGGCATCGGCACAGGCTGTTTCGCGCTGCCATCGCGCGCGGCGCGTCCGCGTGCCGAGAACATCGAAGCGCGTGCCGGCATGGGAGCAGAGAACTTGCGAAAACCGATATCGACCGGCAGATCAACGTACACCGCTTCCATGCCGCCGCGCATGAAGTAGGTCTCGTGCCAGAAGCCGGTGCCGCCCGAGTCTTTGAGGAAGTCCTTCCACCATTCCTGGTGCGGCGTGGATCGCGCCCAGTTCTCCAGCGACTCGAAATCGCGCCAGTATTGGCGCATGCCGATGTGCGGCGGTGCCAGCGAATAGATGAGCGTTTCGTGCAGCAGCAGCCCTTCGGGTTGATCGGCCACCGCCTTGGCGATGCGCGGGCCGAAGCCGAACAGGGTCTTCAGTCCGGTGAACTTGTTGACGCGCATCCCCAGTCAGATCACCACCAAGTCGGGGTAGGGCGTCAGATCGACGGTGATGCGTTCGGTCATGCGGTCTTTCATCGCTCGCGGGCAGAATGGAACACAGGTTGGGCCCGCCGGGTGCGTCAAGGCGCATCATTTTGATCTCGATCGGCGGATCCGAATGCTTTCCCGAAAACCATTCCAAGACTTGCTTCGATGACTTCCCCGAAGGTTTCGACGCCGCTGCCAGTGTCGTCCGCGCCGAACGCTGCGCCGGACCCCGGCCAGCGCGGCTGGATTCTTGCGGCGCTGATGATCACGATCATGCTGGCAGCGATGGATACGACCATCGTGTCGACCGCCATCCCGCAGATCGTTGGCGAACTCGGCGGCTTCGCACTGTTCAGCTGGGTGTTCTCGATCTATCTGCTGGCGCAGACCGTGACCATTCCGATCTACGGCAAGCTGGCCGACATGTTCGGCCGAAAGCCGGTGTTGATTGCCGGCATGCTGATTTTTCTGATCGGCTCGGTGGCCTCGGCGCTGGCGTGGAACATGGTCGCATTGATTGCCTTTCGTGGCCTGCAAGGGCTCGGCGCCGGTGCCATCATGGCCACCGTCAACACGCTGGCCGGCGATTTGTATTCGGTGCGCGAGCGCGCCCGCGTCCAGGGCTGGTTATCGAGCGTGTGGGGTGTGGCCGCTATCGCCGGGCCGACGCTGGGTGGCGCGTTTGCCGAGTACGCCTCGTGGCGCTGGATCTTCCTGATCAACCTGCCGATCGGCGCGGTCGCCATTGCCTTGATCACCCGTTTCCTGCACGAAAAAGTGGAGCCGCATCGCCACCGCATTGACTATGCCGGCGCGGGGCTGATGCTGTTCGCCGTGGGCGCGTTGCTACTGGGCTTGCTGCAAGGCGGCCAGGCGTGGCCGTGGTGGTCGGCACCGAGTGTCGGTGTCTTCGCTGTGGCGGCGTTGCTGACCGGGGTCACGGTCTGGATCGAGCGCGGCGCCGCCGAACCGGTGCTGCCGGGTTGGCTGTGGCGCCACCCCGTGCTGGTGTACTCCAACCTGGCGATGATCGGCATGGGGCTGGTCATGATGGGCCCCAACACCTACCTGCCCACCTTTGGCCAGTCGGTGCTCGGTTTGGGTGCCATCAGTGCCGGCCTGATGCTGGCCTGCATGAGCATCGGCTGGCCGTTGGCCTCGGCGCTGTCGGGCCATCTGTACCTGCGCATTGGTTTTCGCGATACCGCGCTGGCCGGCGCCGTGCTGGTGGTGCTCGGTGCGTTCGGCTTTCTGCTGCTGCCCTATCCCGGCTCGGCGTGGGTCGTGGCGCTCGACCAGGCAGTGCTGGGTGCCGGTTTCGGCCTGCTTTCAACGCCGCTGCTGGTCGGCCTGCAATCGGCGGTGCCGTGGCAGCAGCGCGGCGTGGCAACCAGCGCCAACATGTTCTCGCGCTACCTTGGCCAGACCCTGGGCGCCGCCATGTTCGGTGCGATCTTCAATGCCGGCATCGCCAGCGAATTGGCGCGCGCCCCGGCGACCCTCAGTGCCACGCTGCCACACGATGTCAACGCCGTCATTGGCGCCCTGCATGGCCATGGATTGAAAGACGCCACCGACCAGTACCTGCGCCACGCCATGTTCACTGCGACCCATCACATCTACGTGGGCGTTGCGCTCGTGGCGCTCGTTGTGCTGGTGGTGGTGATGCTCACGCCGCGACACTTTCCGGTGGCGCAGGAGGCGGGACGCGGGCGCTAGGTCGTCGGATCAGGATGTGCCCGACAGTCCCATCGCTGACATGAAGACGGCGATGAAAATGACGACAACCGATGCGATGAACCCGCGAGAGGTCTTCGAAACTGCCATACTTCACGCGGTGTGCGTATGGCCTTGCTTTGCGGTGACCTGGTTCATCGTGTCAAGAGCCAGGTTCGAATGCGCGTACGCGCCGCCGGCGCGCATTTCGGCCGCGACCCAGATGGCCTCCATCACCTCTTGCTGGGTCGCGCCCTTGCGCAAGGCACCCTCGGTGTGGCCGCGAATGCAATAGGGGCACTGCGTCACGTGCGCCACCGCGAGCGCAATCAGCTGCTTGACCTTCTGGGACAGAGCGCCCTCGGTAAACACCTGCTCGCTGAATGCCTTGAACGCAGCGGCTGTCGCGGGCGCGAGCTCATCGCGCTGATGACGTAACTCTCGTGACGACTCGGGATACATCGGATGGTCCATGGGGCTCCTCGTTGGCTTGAATGGTGCGCGTCATGCGAGAACCTCGCCGACGCTCAAACGCCCAACATACGCCGATTGCGCGCCCTTTGCGGCGGGTGTGGATTGGCCCGTGGCTTAACGGCGTCACCTCTTACATACATCGTGCTCACGCACGCCCATGCTCCTGACTGCGCCTGCTCCGCGCGCCTGTCAGAGGCATGACAGCTGGATTGTTGTTCAGCCCACCATGCGTCTCGTTACTGCGGGGTTTTTTAATTCTCGAGGAGAAGTGTCATGAAAAATCTAGGACTCGTATTTGCCGCCGCGCTATTTCTTGCGGCCACCGGCGCTGCCGCGCAAGCACCCAGCGATGCGCAAATCGCATCCATCGTCGTCACAGCCAACCAGGTCGATATTGATGCCGGCAAGCTGGCCGAATCGAAAGGACATTCGAAGGAAGTCAAGGAGTTTGGCAAGCAGATGGTCACCGACCACACCGGTGTCAACAAGCAGGCAGTTGCACTCGTGACCAAGCTCAAGGTCACGCCGGAAGACAACGCGACCAGTCAAAGCCTGAAGGCCGAAGGCGCCACAAACATCGTCAACCTCAAGAAGCTGAGCGGCGCTGCATTCGACAAGGCCTACGTCGATAACGAAGTGACGTATCACCAACAGGTCATTGACGCTATCGACAAGACCTTGATTCCCAGCGCACAGAACGCCGAATTGAAGGCGCTGCTGGTCTCGGTGAGGCCGGCGTTTGTCGGGCACCTCGACCACGCCAAGATGATCGCGGCAGACTTAGCCAAGAAGTGAGCCGCAGGCGATGATCATGCGTGCGCTTTACGTCACGCCGGCTCTATCGCGCCAGTCGCTAGGGGCGGTTGGCCTTGTACTGGCTTGCGCAGCGGTGCTGCTGGCGCCCGGCCAGCCCGTCTGGGCGGCGGACAAGCCAACCACCCACACGATCGTCATGCAGGCGACCAGCTACGCGCCCCAAGCACTGACCGTCAAACGCGGCGACACGGTCGTGTGGCTCAATAAAGACCCGTTCCCGCATACCGTTACTTCCGCGGGTCACTTCGATTCGAAGAGCATCGCCGCAGGAGCGTCATGGAAATACAAGGCGAGCAAGGTCGGCGATTTTGCCTACACCTGTACCTTTCATCCGAACATGAACGGGACGCTGCACGTGCAGTAGCGCCAATGCACTGAGCGCGGGAGGCGCGTGCCGTAACGGCACCGCGCGCGGCCTGCGCGCGCTCTGGTTCGAAGACTGCGGTTCGCAGTTAACGATCTGGTTGCACCTCGGCCACGATCGGCGCATCAGGCTGATTGGTGTCCGCGTTGGCGTACGCGTCGCCCTTGCGGAACCAGTAGCGGCACCCGGTGCGCCCCAGCATCTTCACGCAAGTCTGCCCGTCGTCGCGGATGCTCCAGGTGCCAGAAGCCCTGCCGAGCCCCCCCAGGCTGACGGCCACCACGGTGCCGTCGCCGTGGAACTCCCAGTGAGAGGTCCTTCCGCTCGCGATATTCCTTGACACGACTGCCTGGCCCATGAGGCTGGTCTCGATCTGCGCCTTGGTCAGGTATACGCGCTCTTGGGCGCTCGCCACGCCCGGCAGCAGCACCCAGAGCAGTGCCACCACGGGCAAAGCGCCGGCCATGCGCAGCGGACGCCCGCTCGCGCTGGCGCGCACCGTGCGCAGCGCCAGTCTGGCGCGCAGCAGTCCCCAGCCGAGGACTACAGCCGACACAAGCAAGACAATCAGGCGACGGGCGAGTTCCGAACTGTCCTGAGCGGTATAGAACGGCGCGAGGCGCGCGCTGAGATCCTGGACCATCAACAAAACGTTCTGGGTATGGGAGCTGTTCATGATGTCGGCCTTTCGTTGCTGGGGAACGCATTTCGGAATCGCGTTCGCCATGGCTTTCAATTTAGAGATTCGTGCCCCTGACCACGAGTAAGAAGTGCGCAGTTGCCATGTGACTTAGTTCACACCGGCAAGAACGTGACGCCGCAGCGGCGGTCGCGGCGCAGTAGTGCGCGGTGGTTTGCGGTCTACGGCCTGCGGTGGGGCACGGCCCCACCCAACGAACGAAAAAAAGTCGATGCTGGACCTGCTTCTGGTATTGCCTGTAGCGGGGCAGGTTCGTCGCAAGAAAGCGTTCCTGGTCTAGCAGTCGCCACAGCAGGACCGGCATCAACGTCCGAGCATCACGAGCCGTCTGCACAAGCCGACCGCAAGCGGCGTGCCAACAGGGTATAGGGACACACTCGCGTACATCGCAAGGAGGGACGGACGACAGCATCCAGCCCGGTGGAAATGACCTTTTGATCTGCGCCGACCTCGATCGTGACCCACAAAAATGTATTTTCCCGGCGCACGCGGGCGATGAAATAGAACTCCGCCACGACCAGGAGATCGCCGGCCATCACGCCGCTAAGCGGCACGGCGGGCCATTTGAAGAGGAAGTTGAGTGCCAACACAGCAAGCAGGGCGGACGAATCCGAGAGACTCGCACACCATGAGGAGACGCTGGATCGGTTGCTACAGCCTGCAACAGCCAAGTAGAAGGTTGCGTCCGGCTGCACGCCAAGCCCGCCCGATGCGCTTGCAATCGGAGGCCAATTGAAATTTCACTGGTAAAAAGTAATCCAAACGACCGCCAGTCGTTTGGAGGCAGCTATTAGAACCATAGCATTCCGCGTCCGCGCGCGCGAAGTCGCTACTTCACCGCCTCGACCTTCACCCGCCCATTGGGCATCTCGCCAAACAGCTCGGGCGCATAAAGCGCTTCCACCCGGCTCGGCGGCAGGGCGAAGTCGCCCACGTTGTTCAGGCGCACGGTGTATTCCATGTTCACCACGCCCTTGGGCAGGTATTCGTGGTAGCTGCGGAAGGCCGCGAAGCTGCGTTCCTCAAAGGCCGGCGCGCCGTTGCCCGTGCGCCTTTCGCCCTGGGTGGCCATCTGCGAGTCGCGGCCGAGGCCGCTGCCCAGGATGGTGGCACCGCCCGGAATCGGGTCGGTGATGGCGACCCAGGTCATGGACGCAGACGCGTTGATCTCCAGCGCAATGCGAAGCACGTCGCCGCGCGTGTAGTGGCCCTTGACCGCCTGCTCGACGGGCGTGACGGTTTTCTTGATGGCATAGCCGGCCGCGAACGGCGCCTTGAGCGCAATGGCGGCGATCGACTGCAGCGTGAGCCACGGCTTGCCGCTGCCGGAGTGAGTCACGTCCAGCATGTCGCGCGGCCCAGCGCCCGTCGCTTTACTGTCGCCCCACGGCACGAACATGGTGTTGTTGCGCAGGTTGCCGGGCGAGACGGGTGCACCGAACGCGCTCGTCTGGTGTGCCTTGCCGTCCGGGTCGCCGGACTTGATGCGTGTGACCTTGCTCCAGTCGACCTGGGCGCGCGCAGCACCGAGCGTCGCCTGGGTGACGCCGGCGACCGGGGTGGCCTCGAACGTGTTGGAGAACTTCTCCAGCGCCAGTCCACCCCACAGGTTGGCGCTCGTGGTGTGCCAGGCGCCGTTCTGCTGGCGGCCGATGAAGCCGCTGGCCAGCTTGCCGATGTCGTCCTTCCATGCCGGATCGTCCACTACGGACAGCAGCAGGCGCGCGGCGTTGACGTCGCCGTTGACCATCAGCCACCACCAGTAGTCGTCCTGTTCGGTGCTGAAGATCACTTTGGTGCCCTGGTAGCTCAGGCGCGCCTTGAGCACGTTGTTGGCTTCCCGCAGGCGCTGCTGACGCTGCGGCACGTCGGGCACGCGTTTCAGGATGTTGAGCCAGTCGATCACGGCACTGGTCGGCCACTGGTTGGGCGTGATGGCGAGGCTGCCGGTCATGCGCCCGGTCGCCTTGCCATAGCGTGACAGTGCTTCGAGTGCGGTCAGCTTGCGCTCGTCGAGGTCCCTGCGCGGGCTCCAGAAATCGCGCTGCAGGCGTCCTTCGACAAAGGCGATCAGGCCTTGCTCCATCGGCGCACGGGTTTCTTCGGACAAGGCGAAGGCGGGGTTGAGCGAAGCGGCTTCGTGGGTTGCCGCCAGCAGGTAGGCCGTGAGCGTGTCACTGCCGCGATTGGCTTCGCCGTCACGGGGCGGAAAGTAGTTGGCCAGGCCTTCGCTGTCGAGGTAGCCGGGCAGTTGCGCCAGCAGGCTTCGCCACGCTTTAGTGTCGCGCATGCCGATGTACTTGCTGATCAGTTGTTCCAGGCACGAATACGGGTAGGAGGCAAACCAGTCGAGCACGCCGGGCAGGCCTTCGGCCAGCCGCGGCTGCAATGACATCTTCAGGCCGCCACGGCCGGGCAGGGCGTCGGCCGGCGGTGTGACGGCCAGCGAGAATGGGCCGTCGAGCTGCACCAGCGTGGCCTGCTGCACCGTCAGCGGCACGGCAGGAATGATGCGCTGGTGCACCGTGAGCGCATCGCGCGCGCCGGCGCTGCCGGCCGACGTGTCGTGCGCCTCGATCTCCCACAGGATCGCTTCGACGCCGGTCTGCTCCAGTTGCGAAGGAGCCGTCACCGTCCATGCCAGTTCGCGCGATTCGCCCGCGGGTATGTCGACGGTCTTCGGCTTCAGTTCAAGCATCGTGGCGCGCGGCGTGGCCTCGACCTTCATTGCGTTGTGCGTCGTGTTGCGCAGGGTGATCTGGGCGCGGAACCGGTCGTCCTCGCGCACCAGCGGCGGCAGACCGCTAATGATCTGCAGATCCTGCGTCGCCCGGATGCTGGTCTGGCCGGAGCCGAAGAAGCCGACGCCGGCATCGGCCACGGCAACGATCTGGAAGGTAGTGAGCGCGTCGTTGAGCGGCACCGTCACTACGGCCTTGCCGGCGACATCGAGCACGATCCGGGGGCTCCACAGCAGCAAGGTGTCGAGCAGTTCGCGCGTCTGCGCCTTGCCGCCACCGCCGCCGGCCGGCACGGCCTTGCGCCCGTAGTGGCGGCGCCCGACGATCTCCATCTGCGCCGTCGAGGTGCTGACGCCCCACGAGCGGCGCTGCAGCATGGCGTCGAGCAGGTTCCAACTGTTGTTGGGCATCAGCTCCAGCAGCGCCTGGTCGACGGCGGCCAGTGCCACTTCGGCGCCCGCCGCAGGCTTGCCGCCGGGCAGCGTGCCGGTGATGGTGATCTGCGCCTTGCCGCGCACCGGGTAGCTCGGCTTGTCGCTCGCGACCTTGACGTCGATCCGGTGCGCCCGGGTGCCGACGCGGACCTCGGCCAGCCCGATGCGGTAGGCCGGCTTGCTCAGGTCGACGAGTGCCATCGGCGCGACGTATTCCTGGCCCTCGTACCAGAACGCGCTCCACCATTCGCGCGGTGCCTTGAAGCCCCAGGTGAAGAAGCTGTACCACGGCACTTCGCGCAGGCGCCCACGCAGCGCCAGCACGTTGATGTAAACATTGGGGCCCCATTCGGGCTTGACCTGCAGCGTCACGGTCGGGTCCTGTCCATTGAGCTGCACCACGTGCGTTTCGATCACGCCCTCGCGTTCGACCGACACCAGCGCGGTCGAAAAACGGAATGGGCTGCGCACCTGGAATTTGGCTGTTTCGCCCGGCTCGTAGCTTTTTTTCTCGGGCAGCAGGTCGATGCGGTCGTTGTCCGTGCCGCCAAACCACAGTTCGCCTTGCCGCGTGACGTAGACCGAGCTGGCAGCCACGCTCTGGCGGCCGCCTTTGTCCTTGGCGCTGACGACCAGTTCGATCTCGCCCGGTTCCTTCAGTGCGGCGTCGCACAGCAGCAGGCCGCGGGCGTCGCTCTTGCCGCTGCAGACGGTTCCCAGATCTTTGAGGTGCGTCTCGCTGTCGTAGGTGTAGAAGCCGCCGACCATGCGCTTGCGGCTGCTGGTGGTGATGCGCGCCACCGCCTTGACTTCGAGCGGGATGTCGGCCAGCGGCTTGCCGGAGAGGTCAAGCGCCAGCGCCTGGAACTTCAGCTTGCTGCCGGTCGAGACCCAGCCTCCGGTCTTGACGCCGGCGATCACGGCCGCGGGCCAGAGCGTTTGCGTGCTGCGCAGCGTCTGGACTTCGCCGTTGGGGTCGGAATAGCTGGCTTCCAGCACCAGTTCCTGCGGCGCCTTGGCCGGGACCAGCTTTTCGATGGTCACTTTGCCGGCGCCGTTCCTGTCGAGCGTGACCGGCAGCTTGTCGGCCACCACTCGGGCGTCATCCGAGATGGCGGGCGTTTCGTCAGCAAGAATGGTCGAGGCTCCGAGGCGGCGCGGTGGTGAGAAGCTGAACGCGTCGTAGTCGGCAAAGCCGATGCCGGTACTGCGCAGCAGCGCCGACACGCGCACCGGCAGGTTGGCCGCGCCGCCACCGGCCACGTAGTTGATCTGCACGTCCGCCGCCACCGCACTCACCGCCACCAGCGGCTTCTTGTCGGTCGGGGTGACGCGGCCTTCCAGCACCGGCAGGCGGAATTCATCGACGCGGAACTGGCCGCTGGCGAAGCCCCGGGAGCCGTCTTTGTCGTATTCGCCTTGACGCGCGCTGGCGGCCCTGTCGTCGCTGCGCAGTTCGACCTGGTAGACGCCCAGCTTGGCGGCTGGCGGAATAACAAAGGTGCTTTCAGCGCTCAGGCCGCCGGTTGCAGTCTTGCGCCATGGGAGCGGCTGCGTGTACTGCTGGCCGCTGCCGGTGTGGGTCACGACCAGCGTTTGCGGCGGTGTCTTGACGAGCCCGAATCCATTGCGGGTTTCGGTACGAATCAGGTGCTTCATCGAAACGGTTTCACCGTTACGCACCAATGTGCGGTCGAAGACGGTGTGGACCACGCGGTCGGGTTCGGGCGCCAGGCTGATCGGCACATGGAAGCGCCACGGCTCGATGCCGCGCTGCCAGTCGCTCCAGGTGAAAGCCAGGTCCTGCACCGGCTTGCCGTTGTGGCCGCTCGCGCCCGTCAGCGTGGCGCGGGCGCTGACGAAGTAGGCGTTGCTGTAGTCGCCGTCTTCGTCGTGGGTGCAGGACGGCGGAGTCGGTGAAACGCCCTTGAATTTCACCAACCCTTGTGCGTCGGTGGTGCCGTTGGCGACCGGCTTGCCACGGCAGTCGGAGACCGTGACGGCGGCGCTTGCGACCACGCTGCCCTTGTCGAGCGTGGTGACCCAGGCCATCGAGTTCTCGCGTCCGAGCTTGAAGTGCACCGCCAGGTTGGTGGCCAGCGCGGTGGTGCGCACGTACATGGTGCGGGCGCTGCCGTAGCGCGGGTCGAGCAAGGCGTCGCCCAGTTTTTGGGAGGCAATTTCCAGCACATGGAAGCCCGGCGCCAAGGGAATGCCAATGACCTCGAACGGGCGCGGGTCGCCGCCGTCGGCCCTGGGCATGTCCAGCGTCTTGACCCCGCTTCGGCCGCCCAGCAGCGACAGCATGCGGGTTTCGACCTCATCGCGCCTGCTCTTGTCGATGACCTTAGGCAGTGCCGCCTTGACGTCACGGGCGGCGGTTTCGCGATCGATCGTGGAACTGCTGTCGTAGCGGTGCACCTTGCGGTACCACGCGATGATGTCGGCGTCGTTTGTCGGGTTCAGGCTGCTCACCTGGCCAGGCACCAGGCCGAGCGACAGGGCTTGCACCAGCAGTTGCGGTTCGACGCGACGCACGGTGACGGGCATCAGCGCGATGCCGCCGGGCTCAGCCAGCCGTTCGATCACGCCGAACGGCGAGGCTGCGAACTTGGCCAGTGGCGGCATGGCACCGGTCGCCACTTTGAGCGGAAAGCTCTGCGGCACGGCCAACGCGCGCTCCGACGCGTCGACAAATTTTGGCGGGAGCTCCATGGTGAACTGCGCGCGCTCGGCAAACGACGGGGCAAACCTGACTGAGTTCACCACGGCTTGGTTATCGCGCTCGATTTCGTCGTCCCAGGTCGGATTCACGCTCTTGCCGTCGCCCTTGAGCACAATTTGAGCGGCGAGCTTGCGCAACACCGGTGCGTTGAAGCGCAGCACCATCGGGCGCAGCGGCAGGCAGGCGGCCTGCGCGTTGTCACGCTCACAGGTGAATTCCACGGCAAAGGGCTCGCGCACCTGGAACTTGAAGCGCTTTTCCACCGTGTTGGCAATGCCGGACGGCGTCGCCACGCCCTTGCCATAGACCAGTTGCAGGCGGCTGCCGGCCGTCAGAGTGCGGTTGCATTGAAGGGTGGCAAAGCGCAGCGGTTGTTTTTCGGCCGCCTTGTCGTAGCCGACGGACTTCAGCAGCGCGGCACGCGCCTCGCCTTCAACCAACTTCACCGGCACGCGCTCGCCCAGGCCCTCGACGGCGCACCAGACGTGGTCTTGCACGCTTTGCAGGCTGGCTGGACCGCTCAGGTTGAGTGTGAACATCTGTTGCTCGTCGATCCGGCCGTAGCTCGGGCTGACGCCGCGCACAAACGGGCCGCCGCTATTGAATTGATAGTCGCTTGCGCCCGTCAACTCTGCGCCGGAGGCCGATTTGAATGTGAGATCTCGCGCGATGGTGCAGCGCACGCCTGGCGGCAGGTCGTCGTCGAAGTCGTAGACCCACTGCTTTGCGCTGGTCCAGCGCCCGGTGCCCTTGCCGGCCTGTGCATCGATGCAGCGGACAATCAACGGTGCGGGGGCCTTCGGGTCGCCGAAGTCGATCGCCGGCTGGTCGAACTTGGCCACGACCTGACGCACGCTAGCCACTTCGCCCTGCGGCGTGACGCTGGTGATTTGCAGGGCATGGCCGGGCGTGACCAGCAACAGACTCGTCGCCAGCAGTAAAGCGACATTCAATGGGTTCACGAGGTTCACTCCATGCTTTTGGGGCACAGCCTAGCCGATTTGTGCCGCGTCATAGGCGTCAAACGGCCGACAGCCGCAGCTCCTTCAGGGGGCTTCATACAATCGGCGTGCCGTTGTGCGTGCGTCGCGCAGACCGCTACCCGATTCACGCCAACTGAGATGAAACGCTCCTGGGAAATCGACGCATTGCGCGGGCTCATGCTCGTGCTGATGACCGTCACTCACCTGCCCACCCGCTTGACCAACCCGCTCGGCCAGCCGTTCGGCTTTGTGTCGGCGGCCGAAGGCTTTGTGCTGTTGTCGGCCTTCGTCGCCGGGGTTGTCTACAGCCGGATGGCCCGGCACCAGAGCGTGGAGGCGATGGAGCGCGCGTTCTGGAAACGGGTACTCAAGGTTTACCTGGCGCAGGCCACCACCTTGTTGTTCCTGTTCACCGTCATCACGACGCTCGGACTGCGGATCGATCATGTCGAGGTGAAAAACCTCGTGTCGTGGTATCTCGGTCATCCGCATGACGGCTTTCTCTACGGCTTGCTTCTGATCTATGAGCCGGCGCTGCTTGACATCCTGCCGATGTACATCTTCTTCATGCTGCTCAGCCCATGCGCTCTGGGGTATGGGCTGCGCCGCGGTTGGGGCGGCGTGCTGGCCGTGAGCGCGACCGTCTGGGCGCTGGCGCAATTCGGCCTCAGTGAGTGGCTGTACACCGGGGCGGTGGCGCTCACGGGCCTGCCGGTGCCGTTCGACGAAATGGGTGCGTTCAACAATTTCAGCTGGCAATTGCTCTGGTTCGTCGGCCTCTGGCTTGGCGCGGGCCGCACGGCGCCGCAGGCCACGCCCCTGCACTTTCCCGCGTGGTTGCTGTGGCTTGCGGCGGCCGCGGCGTCGTATGGCGTTTTGTGGCGGCATTTCGGCGCGCACGGGCAGGCGCCGTTTGGTGGCGACGTGCAGTTCAACCTGCTGTTCGACAAATGGCAACTCGGCCCTCTGCGCATCGTCAACCTGGTGGCGCTGGGCATTCTCACGGTGCGCTTCGGGCCGGCACTGGCGCGCTGGCTGCCGCGCCAGCATTGGCTCGAAGTGATGGGCGCAGCGTCGTTGGCGGTGTTTTGTGCCCAGTTGGTGGCAGTGCTGCTGGTGCTGGCGATTTATGGCGGCAGCCAGACGGCGCGCCCCTGGTGGGGCGACGCGCTGCTGCTGGTCGCGGTGTTTACGGGGCTCTATCTTGTGGCGCGCGCCACCTTGTGGCGCCAACGCCGCCGCCGGCTCAGCGCGCTACCGGCGTGAGCGCCGTGCCGGGTGTAAAAGGTGCATCGGCAGGCGGCTGGGGTGGGGTTTGCGGGGACAGGTGCGCGCTGATGATCGAGACCCACAACCGGTAGCCGGCGTCATTCAGGTGCAGCCGGTCGGCGCGAAACAGTTCCTCGCGGGGCCGGCCATCGGCACCGATCATCGGCGTGTAGATGTCGATGAACTTGCTGTTGGCCAGCGTCTTCAGATACGCCGTCAGCACGTTGTTGGTTTCGCGCACCTTCGACAGCAACGACACGCGTGACGGGCTGGGCTTGACCGAGATGAAGCTGATGCGCGTCTCGGGCAACTCGGTGCGCACCGCGTTGGCAAAGCTGGCAAAGCTCTCCAGTATCTGCATCGGCGAATGGCCTTGGGCCAGGTCGTTGTCGCCCGCGTAGACCAGCACGTGCCGGGGCTTGTGGCGCAGCACCAGCTCATGTGCGAACAGGCTGCAGTCAGCCATGGTCGAGCCGCCGAAGCCGCGGTTGATGACACCCGGCACCTGCGGGAATTCGTGCGCCAGATCGCTCCAGAGCCGAATGGTCGAGCTGCCAACGAACAGCACGCCGCCGGTCGCTGGCGGATGCTCGCGGTCGGCCCTGGCAAATGCCGCAAGTTCGGTTTGCCAGCGCGCCTGCTCAGTGGCCTTGGTCGGGTAGGGCGGCGCTGGCCGGCTTTCGAGGCCGATGGATGCAGGTTCTTGTGCAGGGTCTTGTGCAGGTGCAGGTGCAGGTGCAGGTGCAGGTGCTTGTGCTTGTGCTTGTGCTTGTGCTTGTGCTTGTGGCGGGGTCTGTGCCTGTGCAGGCGTAACGGCTGCTGTCGCGATGGCGAGTAGTGCGATGCAGGCTGTCAAGCCGGCCAGACGGTGCCGGTGCGCGGCGCCGCGGCCCGGCAGGACTTGCGTCCGGCACGCATGGAATATTTGGCGCAGCCAGTGCATCGTCAGGTCGTCTTTCCGATCGGCGCGATCAGGTCGGCGTCGGGGCTGGCAGGCAGGCGCGTAGTGGCGGGGCCGGAATGTCGTGCAGAGAAGGCCGCGTCGACCGATAAACTACTATATTTTTGATAGCTTGGAACGCCCGGAACACAGGCGCTACAGGTCGATCTGATCACTTTTCTCTGAAAAGTCACTGTTACGCCCGATGCCATAGTACGCAATACCGGCGTCGCGCATGAGTCGCGGCTCGTAAAGGTTGCGGCCATCGAAGATGACGGCCGATTTCATCAGCGACTTGAGCCGCTCCAGATGCGGGCTGCGGTAGATCTTCCATTCGGTCACGATGATCAGTGCGTCCGCGCCAGACAGCGCTTGCATGGAGTCAGTGGAAAAGCTGATGCGCTCCAGCAGTGCTGGCGCATCGGAGAAATCGAGCGCCAGGGCCCGGCGCGCTTCCGTCGCTGCGATCGGGTCGTGCGCAACGATTCTGGCGCCGGCGCGCACCAGGGCGCCCAGCACGACGCGGCTTGGCGCTTCGCGCATGTCGTCGGTGTTGGGCTTGAACGCGAGTCCCCACACGGTAAAAGCGCGACCGTTCAGGTCGGTCCCAAAGCGCGCGAACACCTTGTTGACGAGTACGTTTTTTTGCTCTTCGTTCACGGCCTCGACCGATTCGAGCACCCGCAGCGCCTGTCCGTGTTCGCGCGCGATGCCCGTTAATGCCTGGATATCCTTGGGAAAGCAGCTGCCCCCGTAGCCCGTGCCGGCGTACAAAAAACTGTAACCGATGCGCGGGTCGGAGCCGATGCCTTGGCGCACCAACTCGATGTCGGCGCCGACCTTGTCGGCCAGGTTGGCCAGCTCGTTCATGAAGCTGATGCGGGTTGCCAGCATGGCGTTGGCAGCGTACTTGGTGAACTCGGCCGAGCGTACGTCCATGGTGCGGGTGCGCTCGTGGTTGCGGTTGAAGGGCGCGTAGAGCTTGCGCATGCCCGCCAGCGCGCGCCGACCTGACGCGTCGTCGTCGGCCCCGATGACGATGCGGTCAGGCCGCATGAAATCCTCCACCGCCGCGCCTTCCTTCAGGAACTCAGGGTTGCTCACGACCGAGAAGTCAAGTTCTGTGCGCCCACGCCGCGTCAGCTCTTCCCGGATTGCCGCGTCAACGCGGTCCGCCGTACCGACGGGTACTGTTGACTTGTCGACCACGATTTTGAAGTCGCTCATGTGACAGCCGATGTTGCGCGCAGCTGCCAGCACGTAATGCAGGTCGGCGCTTCCATCCTCGGCAGGCGGCGTGCCGACCGCAATGAATTGCACATCGCCATGCGTCACGGAGGCTTCGATATCGGTCGAAAAAGTCAGGCGTCCGGCGGCCACGTTCGCCTGGACGATCTCCTCCAGACCGGGCTCGTAGATTGGAATACGGCCTTCATTCAGCGCGGCGATCTTGCGCGCGTCGAGGTCAAGGCAAAACACATGGTTGCCGATGTCGGCCAGGCACGCGCCAGTGACCAAACCTACGTAGCCGGTGCCGATGATCGTGATGTTCATGAGAAGGAATTAAAGATCGAATTCAAATGTGCTCAGTTAGAGCGCAGTACGAAGTTGTTCGAAATAGTGGATGGTTTTTGTCAGACCCTGGTCCAGATCGGCTTTCGACTCCCCTGCATCGAGCTTTTGCTGCGGCACAGAGATATCAGGGCGGCGCTGCTCGGGGTCTTCGGCCGGCATGGCTTGGCTGCGAGTGAAGAATGTTATTTTGAACTCGCAAACAAGTCAGGTCAGCGGCGCGAAGCGTCGCCTGGGCCGAACAACCTGCGCGGGATTCCCAGAATAGACGGTCCACGGCAGAAGTTTGCCAAACGCGACGCAGCGCGCTCCCACGACGGTACCTTCACCGATTTGTGTACCCGGTCCGACAAACGCATCCGCCGCAACCCACGCCGCCGCCCCAATTGTGATCGGGCGTGCTTTCAACTGGAAATACGGATCGTCGATATCATGCGTTCCGGCGCACAAGTGGACGCCCTGCGACACTAAGGCCCCTCGCTCAAGCGTGATCGTGTCCATGTTGTAGCAATTCACCTTGGGGCCGATGATGGCCCTTTCCCGCAAAATCAGGTTTGGCGGATACCACACCCTTGCACTTGCGCGCACGTCGCTGCCGGATTCAACGGTGGCACCGAATAGCCTGAGCAGCAACCGACGCCAGCCAGCCATCTGCCGAGGAGTCCAACTGGCGGCTATCGCCCAAACGAGTATCCAGGCCAACCGTTGAAACCGGTTTGCAAGCGAAAAGCTTGGCCCGCCTTGGGACGGCAGCGATTTGCGAGCGTCCAGTATTGTTGCTTTGCCGGTTTGCATATCAGTGTGAGATCGGTTGTGACGGTGATCGAATTTGTGCATCCTCTGGTCCGCGAGGTGGACCCGATGAGTCATCGGTAAATTCCTTCACGCCAACCGCGCCCGATGGCGTTCGATCTGAGCCTGCACTTGTACCGGCGCGGTGCCGCCCAGTGTGCGGCGGGAGTCCAGCGAACCGCGCAGGCTGAGCGCCTCGAACACGTCGTCGTCGATGGCGGGGTTGAACGCTTGCAGTTCGGCCAGCGAAAGCGCGGACAGGTCAACGCCGCGCCCGATGGCCGACTTGACGGCGTGCGCCACCACTTCGTGTGCATCGCGAAAGGGCAGCCCCTTCTTGACCAAATAGTCGGCCAGATCGGTCGCCGTCGCATAGCCTCGGCGTGCCGCGCGTTCCATCGCTTCGGGCTTGACGGTGATGCCGCCGACCATGTCGGCAAAGATGCGCAGCGTGTCCTTGAGTGTGTCCACCGTGTCGAACAAAGGCTCCTTGTCTTCCTGGTTGTCCTTGTTGTAGGCCAGCGGTTGGCCCTTCATCAGGGTCATAAGAGCCATCAGGTGCCCGATCACGCGGCCGGTCTTGCCGCGCGCCAGCTCGGGCACGTCGGGGTTTTTCTTCTGCGGCATGATTGAGGAACCGGTGCAAAAGCGGTCGGCGATGTCGATGAAACCGAATGCTTGGCTCATCCACAGCACCAGTTCTTCCGACAGGCGGCTGATGTGCACCATAGCCAGCGCTGCGGCCGCGCTGAATTCGATGGCAAAGTCACGGTCACTCACGGCGTCTAGGCTGTTCTGGCAGACACAGGCGTGACCTTTTTCGTCCACCATTGCGAGCGTGCGCGCGACCCGTTCGCGATCAAGCGGGTAGCTGGTGCCAGCCAGCGCGGCGGCGCCCAGTGGCAGCCGGTTGACGCGCCTTCTCACATCAAGCATGCGCTCGGCATCGCGCGCAAACATCTCGACATAGGCCAGCATGTGGTGGCCGAAGCTGACCGGTTGCGCCACTTGCAAATGGGTGAACCCGGGCAGGATGACATCAACGTTTTTCGTCGCGAGCTCGACCAGAGCCTTCTGCAAGTCGTTCAGCAGCTGCAAGATCAGGTCGATCTCGCCGCGCAGCCACAGTCGCACGTCGGTGGCGACCTGGTCGTTTCGGCTGCGCCCCGTGTGCAGGCGCTTGCCCGCGTCGCCGACCAGCTGTGTCAGGCGCGCTTCGATGTTGAGGTGCACGTCTTCCAGGTCGAGCTTCCAGTTGAACTGGCCGCTCTCGATTTCGTCGCGGATTTGCCCCATGCCGCGGACGATGGCCGCATGGTCGGGCAGGCCGATGATCCCTTGCGCCATCAACATGTCAGCGTGCGCGAGCGATCCTTCGATATCGACCTGCCACAGGCGCTGGTCGAAGTCGACGCTGGCGGTGTAGCGCTTGACCAGATCGCTCATGGGTTCAGAGAACAATGCCGACCAGGCTTCGGTTTTGTTTTCGAGTTGGTTTTCAGACATGGGAGGCAATAATGGGCTTGTCACCCAATGTTTCGTTGATGCGCGCTCCGTCAATTTTACCGGCCACCACCACGACTTCCGCCACGCCCCGCGCACCAGCGGCGCCAGGGGCGCGGCACGGCCGATCCGCACTCTTCAATTCCTGCCAGGTCGGCGTGGTGCTGCGCACGGTGTTGTTTGTCGAGGCGGTCATCGGCATCGCAGCACTCTTCATCGCGCCTGCGGCGGCCGATTGGCTCGCACTCGCAGCCACCATCACCGGTGGGGCGTTGCCTGCCGTGCTTCTTTGGCTGATCGTCACCTGCGCGCTCAAGAAGTGGCTGGCGCGCCTGTCGCATCGGGTGCAATACCTTGCAGGCGCCATGCTGGGAGCGGTTGCTGGGCTTTTCGGCTGCGCCTTGCTGCGTTTGATGGGCGTACTCATTGCCGCGCCATGGCTCGCCAGCGCGCTGGCCGGTGCGCTGGTGGCCGCGCTGGTGATGACTGTCCTGCTATTGCGTACGCGCGGCCAGATGCCAGCGGCTGCCACAGCGCGCCTTGAAGAGTTGCAGGCGCGCATTCGCCCGCATTTCCTGTTCAACACACTCAACACTGCCATCGCACTGGTACGGGACGAACCGGCCAAGGCGGAGACCATGCTGGAAGACTTGAGCGAACTGTTTCGCCAGGCACTAGCCGATCCGCACGAATCGGTCACGCTGGCCGACGAGATCGCCCTGGCAGAGCGCTATCTGGCCATCGAGCAGGTGCGCTTCGGCCAGCGCCTGCGTATCCGCTGGGATCTCGACCCGGCGGCCAGCGCCGCACTCTTGCCGCCGCTGCTGCTGCAGCCGCTGGTTGAAAATGCCGTCAAGCATGGCGTCGAGCCCAGCCCGCAGGGCGCCGACCTGCGCATTCGCACCGAACGGCGTGGCAGCAGGGTGGTGATCGAGGTGCTCAACAGCTTGCCGCCGCTGCGCTGGGCTGACCAACCGCTCCCGCAAGGGCATGGCATTGCGCTCGACAACGTGCGCGACCGGCTCCGCCTGATGCACGACATGGAAGTGCAGTTTCGCGCCGGCATCGATCAGGACCGCTATCGCGTGCGCATCGACATTCCGGCACCAGAATGAAAATCACGCCCCCGTTTGTGCGCTTCGTGTGCTCGTCAACCCCCTTGCAGGGGGCAATGCCAGCAGGCAGGCCGATCCGGTTGCCCCGGATCTGCAGTGTCACGTGCGGCGCCTGGAAAGAGTCCAGGCGGCGTTGTGGGACGCGCGGCGGCGTGACGGAGCCGCCAGGATGAGTCTTAGAACCTTGATCGTTGACGATGAAGCGCTCGCGCGTTCGCGGCTGCGCACGCTGCTGGGGGATTGCCAGTCGCCGGGCGCGCAGGTCGTGGCTGAAGCGGCGCAGGGCGCAGAGGCGCAGCAACGCCTGGCAAGCCAGGACTTCGATCTGGTGCTGCTCGACGTCCACATGCCGGGGATCGATGGCGTCCAGTTGGCGCGCGCGCTGCGCGGGCGTGCCAACGCGCCCGCCGTGGTGTTCGTGACAGCGCATGCGGCACACGCGGTAACGGCGTTCGAGCTGGATGCGGTGGACTACCTGACTAAGCCCGTGCGGGTCGAGCGCTTGCAGCAAGCGCTACAAAAGGCAGAGCGATATCTCAAGGAGCGGCGGTCGCACAGGCCTGATTTGGCCGAAGAAGCGTTGCTGATTCAGGAGCGCGGCCGGATCGAGCGGGTGCCGGTGACGGACGTCCTCTACCTGAAGTCCGAGTTCAAATACGTTACTGTGCGCACGGCCACGCACACCCATATCCTGGACGCGTCGCTGAGTGAACTCGAGGAGCGCTACCGGCAGTTCGTGCGCGTGCATCGCAACGCTCTCGTGGCGCGCGCGGCCATCCGCAGCCTGGAGCGATCCGATGAGGGCGACGAGGCAGAGGGCTGGGCGCTGCGGCTGGAGGGGATTTCGGAGCCAGTCATGGTGTCGCGCCGGCAGTTGGCAGGTGTGCGTGAAGTGCTCAAGGAGACGCGATGACGGTAGTGAAGCAAGAGGCCGACCACCTCGCCAGTTCGGTCGCGTCGACCCCGGCCATGGCCGTCACGCCGACAACGATCAAGGAGCGCGAACGCATCTTGCTGCAAATGCCTGTCGATGTGCGCAGCGCGTCGCTCGTGGTCCTGGCCGTGCTGGCCAGCGTAGTTGCCTTGCGCTGGGCTTCGGCCGTGTTCATTCCGCTCATGGTGAGCATGTTGCTGGCGTATGCGCTGGCACCTGCCGTCGACCGGCTCCAGCGTGGGCGGCTGCCTCGTTGGTTCGGCGCAGGCCTGATCTTGCTGGCGCTCGGCGGCGCGCTCGGTTGGACGGCGTATTCGTTGTCGGGCAGTGCGGCGGCGTTGATCGACAGCTTGCCGCTCGCCGCCCAGAAGGTCGGTACCGCAATGCGAAAGAAGTCAGCCGGGGACGCCAGTCCCTTGGAGACCGTCCAGAAAGCCGCGAGCCAGCTCGAGAAAGCGACGGAGGGCGCGCCGTCTGCTGCGACGGCACGCAAAGGTGTGACGCGAGTGACCGTCGAGCGGGCGCCTTTCAATGTGCGCGACTACCTTTGGAGCGGTACGGTTGGGCTGCTCACGATGATAGGACAACTCACGCTCGTGGCATTCTTGACCTTTTTTATTCTGTGCTCAGGCGACACATTTCGCCGCAAGCTGGTGAAGATCACCGGGCCCGGTTTGCAGAAGAAGAAAATTACGGTCAAAGTACTCGACGACATCACAAACCAGATCGAACGCTACCTGTTGGTGCAGATTTTTGTCAGCTTGATCGTGGGGCTGGCGACGGGGCTTGTACTTTGGGCGATCGGACTGGAAAACGCGGCGGTATGGGGCATCGTCGCTGCGGTGACAAATCTGGTTCCTTATGTGGGTTCGGTCTTCGTCATGGCGACCACGGCCCTAGTGGCGTTTCTGCAGTTCAACAGTGTCAATATGGCGGTGCTTGTGGGCGCTACATCGCTCTTGATTCACACGCTGGTGGGCAACCTTCTGATGCCGTGGCTCACCAGCCGTACCAGCCGCATGAACCCGGTCGCCGTGTTCGTTGGAGTGATCTTCTGGGGCTGGCTCTGGGGGGTGTCGGGCTTGTTGCTCGGTATCCCGATCATGATGGTCGTCAAGGCGGTCTGCGATCGCATCGAAGACTTGCAGCCGCTCGGCGAATTGTTGGGGGACTGAGCCCGTTCGCAGCTGTTGCATCGGCCTGAGACCGCGCGACGCGCGGGCCGCCGCCGCTCACGACCGGGGCGAGCGTGGCCGTTCGAACCATGCGCCCCTGGGCCCGCTGTCCCGACTACTTCAAGCTGCAGGCGCTATCGTTGTCCTGCTTCCCCTTGGATGCTAGCCTGAAGTTCTCCGTTTTTTGTAGTCACTTCAAAGCGGCAAGTGCTTGTCGCTGCTGATAAATCCTCCTCTGTGGAGGATTTTTTTGGATGTA
>CAJDTV010000031.1_pt1 | contig 41010 bp, 36 predicted proteins | sample 7389921 | NCBI WGS metagenome assembly CAJDTV01 (sample SAMEA7055654, study PRJEB34461) | soil metagenome | biome: terrestrial ecosystem; feature: Peninsula; material: soil | place: Antarctica | collected 2016 | reverse complement strand
AGCGTCCAATTGAGCGCGTTGTTCACTCGCCAGCATCGTTCTTTGCATGCCGCAAGATATGTGGACAATACATTTGATTTCAATGGTTCAGTGGACTAGCCGATGGCTGCGGGCGCATGGCTACTCCAACAGCCTTGTCGCGCGCTATGTGGGCAGCGGCTGGCTGGTATCGCCGGCGCGTGGGGTCTACTTACGCAAGGGCGGGCGCCTGCAATGGGAGGGCGTCGTCCGAAGTTTGCAGGTTGGGGAGGGGATGCCCCTGCATCTCGGAGGACGCCTTGCACTGGCCCTGCAAGGGCACGAGCACTACCGCGCCTCGGCGATGCCGGGACGATCACCCTGTATGGGCTGGATCGGCCGCCGGGCTGGCTCGGCAAGCTGTCGCTCGAACAGCGCTTCGCGTTCCTGGGCAAACGGCCATTCGATCTGCCTGCCGTGCTCTTCACGGCTGAGGTGTCCGAGAAGACGCTGTCCGAGTTGGGACTGGTCTGGTATTGCGCTTCGCCTGGTGCAGATGCACTGGTCTGCTCGACGCCCGAGCGGGCCATGCTGGAATTGTGCGACGGCGTGTCGGATGCGGCATCGGTCTACGAGGCTGATGCGCTGATGCAGGTCATGACCACGCTGCGGCCGCAGCGGGTCAGCCTCCTGGTGCGCCATTGCCGCAGCATCAAGGCCAAGCGGCTGTTCCTGGCGCTGGCCGAGCGCCATCGGCATGCATGGCTGACGCATGTGGCACTGGATGGCGTGGACCTGGGCCGGGGCAAGCGCGCGCTGGTGCCGGGCGGGCGCCTGCATCGGACCTACCAGATCACCTTGCCGAGAGATCTCGATGAGCACCTGGCTTGGCCAATGGGATCGGCGCTACACCGACCCGGTGCGTTTGTTGGTCGAGATCCTGCCGATGCTGGCGCAGGAGCCACGTTTCGCGTTCAAGGGTGGTACGGCCATCAATCTGTTCGAGCATGACTTGCCGCGCCTGTCGGTGGACATCGACCTCGCCTGGCTGCCGGTGCATGAATATGCGCAGGACGCGAGGCTGATTGCCGAAGCGCTCGGGCGGCTGGCCGAGGCGATGCGCACCCGACCTTTGCAATTGCAGGTGCAGTTGTCGGCAGGCGAGGGTGGGGCAGTGACGCGGCTGGTGGCCAGCCGTGGACGTGCGCGCGTGCAGATCGAGACGACGCCGGTCATGCGCGGCGCGGGGCATCTCGTGCGCAACATGGTGGTGCGCTCGAGGGTAGAGGCCGCGTTCGGTTTTGCCTCGATGCAGGTGCTGGACTTCGCCGATCTCTATGCCGGCAAGCTGGCCGCGGCGCTGTCGCGGCAGCATCCGCGCGATCTCTTCGATTTCGGCTTGCTGCTGAAAGACGAGCGGGCGGATGCGGGGCTTTGGCGGATCCTCCTGGTGTACCTGACCTGCAGCCCCAAGCCGGCGTGGGAGATGCTGGCGCCCGTGTACCTGCTGACTTCGCGGCAACCTTCGAGAGGCATTTCAAGCTCATGACGGCCGAGACCACCGCCGTGGAGGCCTTGCTGGAGAGCCGAGAGCGCCTGCTGGCGCGGGTGGCGCAGTGGCTGGACCCGCCGTCGTGCGCGTTCCTGCGCTCCATGGAGAACGAGCAGCCCGACTTCGGCTTGATCGGGCGTCCACATGCGGCGGAACTGCCGGGTGTACGACGCAAGATGCACAACCTGGCCCAACGCACTGACGCCAAGCGTGCGACGGATCATGATCAGCTCGAAGAGACGCTGGCGCGGATCGCCGGTTCCAGATGAAAGGAGACACCAACGCGATGCTTCACGATTTCAACCTGATCTATGAACTGGGTTCCGGCATGGGGACGAAGGATGAGGTCCTGGGTCAGCTGGCGGACAGCGACTGCGCCGATGCCACGGTTGTCTGGGGGCGGCCGGGCATGTCGGCCTGGCTTTCAGCCGCGAGGCGAGCGATCAGGCTGCAGCCGTGACGCTTGCCACTGCTCACGTGGCACAGGCGCTGCCTGGATCTGTGCTGGTCCGCGTGGATGCCGCATAGCGCTTTTCCGGCCCAAGCGTTTGATGCCGGAGTCACCGTACAGGGCGATGTCGGCGCAGCCTCACATCCGGGCCGGTGGGGGTGTCAGCTTTCGCGGATCGGGAAGCTTGCTTGCGACCTTCGACCCAGGCTTCAACCTCTTCCAGGTCCCAGACGACGCAGCGGGCAGGGAGGCGGAAGCGGCGTGGAATGTCGCCGCGTTGCTTCATCTCGTAGATTGTCGTATCGGCCAGAGGAACGATCTGGTGGAGCTCCGGATGCCGAATGGTTCGCCGGAAGGGTAGGGGAATTCTGGCCGGGAACTGCCGCAGGTTGTCGTAATCATCAGTGCCGGGATGCGGTGAACGCCCCATCTGCGAAATCGGCACACGGCCTTCAGCGGAGTGTTGCGTACCGTTCATTGATGGCTCCCAATAGCTGTTTGTCCATGTGAGTCATGATGGCTATCGAGAGCAATCCGGACAACTCGCTGGGGCAAAGCGGGGAGGGCATCATCCAATCCAGGTCTCGAATGCATTGAGAGAACGGCAGGGTGAGGCGATCCGTGCCCTGGCCCAGGCCGGTGCGAAGCTCGACCGCCTGGACGGAGACCGCTACGACGCGCTGACCATTGCTGCCGTCGCCGAGGTCTACCGCACGCTGGCGCTGCTGCTGTCGCTTGGCGCCAGCGCGCGGCAAATCACCAGCCGTCTACGCCGGCACGGCGTTGATTGCGGCAGCGCAACTAGGGCATGACGAGGTCGTGCGCCGGCTGATCGCCGCCGGCGCACCGCTCGACCACGTCAACAATCTGAATTGGACTGCGGTGATCGAATCGATCGTGCTCGGCAATGGCGGCAAGCGTCACCAGCGCACGCTGGCGGCACTGATTGACGCAGGTGCCACCGTGCCGCTGGCCGACCGGCGGGGCCGCACGCCGCTACAACTGGCCCGGGCACGCGGTTACACGGCGCTGGCCGGGCAACTGGAACGCGGCGGCGCGAAGTAGCCACGCCCGGCGGACAATCGGGCGGTCTTCCACCGAGCGCCGCCTGCCCATGTATCTCCCGCCACAGTTCAACGCCAAGGACCGCGCCACCGCGCTTGAATTGATGCGCGCGCATTCGCTGGCCAGCCTGATCTCCATCGATGACGGCGGGCTGCCCTTCGTCACTCACCTGCCGCTGGTGGTCGACCCGCGCGATGACGACGGAGTCTGGTTGCTCGGCCACTGTGCCAAGTCCAACCCGCACTGGCGATATTTGGAAGCGCGGCCGACGGCAGTGGTGACTTGTCTCGGACCGAACGCCTACATGTCGCCAGACGTCTATCCCGACCTGACGCGCGTGCCGACGTGGAATTACCTTGCGGTGCATTGCACCGTCGAGGCGCGCCTGATGGAAACACCGGCCGGCAAGGACGCGCTGCTCAAGCGCCTGATCGCCGAGCATGAACCGGCCTACGCGCAACAGTGGCGCGATCTGAACGATGATTACCAGCAGAAGATGCTGGCCGGTATCGTCTGCTTTGAACTGCGCGTGACTGCTCTGCAATGCAAGCTCAAACTCAACCAGCACCGGCCCGAGTCACATGCGGCCATGCGCCGCGTCTATGAGAGCGGCACACCCGACGAGCGCGCGCTGGCGGGCTGGATGACGCGGCTCGGCATGGCGGTCGATGAGTCCGCTACCGATGTGCCCGGTGCAACCTTCACTCAGGAGCCCTGACATGCGCATCTTCGGTCTGGTTGGTTTATTGCTCGCCCTGGTGATCGTTGGCCTGCTGGTCAAGAAACAGTTTGTCGGCATTGCTGCGCCAGTGCTTCCGACAGTGCAGGGTGCCGCAGCAGCGGCCCCGACCGGCACCGTGCGCGACCAAAGCCAACAGATTCAACAGCAAATCAAGCAGTCGCTCGACAGCGCAGTGCAACAGCGCCCAACGCCTGATGACAATTAAGTATCCTGAGTCGGTTTCATCTGTTGCTGACGTTTGTTATGCTCATAACGGAATAATCAAACAATAAGTAATTCGTTCCCATGTCGGTCGATCGTTCGCACAATAGTGAATTCTCATCAGCTTTTCCAAAGGAATGACCATGGCTACCCTGCGACTCGGCGACACCGCTCCAAATTTCACGCAAGACTCCAGCGACGGACCCATCGACTTTTACAAGTGGGCGGCGGATTCATGGGTGCTGTTATTCTCGCATCCGGCTGACTACACCCCGGTATGCACCACGGAACTGGGCATGACGGCGCTGCTGTCGGGCGAATTCGCCAAACGCGGCGTCAAGGCGCTCGCCCTCAGCGTCGACCCGGTCGACAGCCACAAGGGGTGGATCAAGGACATCAACGAAACCCAGAACACCACGGTCGATTTCCCGATCCTGGCCGACGCCGACAAGAAAGTGGCCAACCTCTACGACATGATCCACCCGAACGCCTCGACCACGTCGACGGTTCGCAGCGTCTACATCATCGACTCCAAACACATCATCCGCACGATACTGACGTACCCAGCCAGCACGGGGCGCAATTTCGACGAGATCGTGCGTACGATCGATTCCCTGCAGCTGACCGACAGCCACAAGGTGGCAACGCCGGTGAACTGGAAAGACGGCGACGACGTGGTGATCAGCCCGAGCATTACCGACCCGGCCGAACTGGCGCAGCGCTTTCCCAAGGGCTTCAAAACCGTCAAGCCCTACCTGCGCATAACGCCGCAGCCGAACAAGTAATCCCCCGCTTCCTGCTCTACTCGCCAGGGACGCAATGGGCGTGATCTGCATCACGCGCATTGCGCTCTTGAGTCCCCGTGCCCGTCTGCCGCGTCGCAACGTCGCGCGCATCTCCCGATGTTTGCCCAGAATTTCATGATTCACAGAACCAAGACCCTTCTTGCCGGCGTGGCGCTTGCTGCGCTGGCCGCCAGCCCGGCCGCGTTTGCACAAGGCAACACGCTGCTCAACGCCTCGTACGACGTCGCGCGAGAGTTCTACAAGGACTACAACGCGGCCTTCATCGCCCACTACAAGAAGGCCACCGGCAAGGACGTCAAGATCGATCAGGCGCATGGCGGTTCCAGTGCGCAGGCACGTGCGGTGGCCGACGGCCTGGACGCGGACGTGGTGACGATGAATACCACCACCGACATCGAGTTCCTGGCGAGCAAGGGCATTGTCGCCAAGGACTGGGCCCAGCGCTTTCCCGACAACGCAGCGCCGACCACGTCGACCATGCTGTTTCTCACGCGCAAGGGCAATCCCAAGGGCATCAAGGACTGGGATGATCTGATCAAGCCAGGCGTGCAGGTTATCGTGGTCAACCCCAAGACCGGCGGCAATGGCCGCTATGCGTATTTGGCCGCTTGGGGCTACGTCAAGAAAAAGGGCGGCACCGACGTCCAGGCGGCCGAGTTCGTTGGCAAGCTGTTCAAAAACGTCCCGGTGCTGGCGCGCGGCGGGCGCGATGCCACCACCGCCTTCCTGCAGCGCAACATCGGCGACGTGCTGATCACGTTCGAATCCGAGGTGGTATCGATTGACCGCGAATTCGGCGCCGGCAAGGCCGAGGCGGTGTATCCGTCGATCAGCATCCTGGCCGAGAACCCGGTGGCCGTGGTTGAACGCACCGTGGCCAAAAAAGGGACCGGCGAACTTGCCAAGGCGTATCTCGGCTTCCTGTACTCGGAAGAAGGGCAGGAGACTGCCGCAAAACACGCGCTGCGTCCGCGCTCGCAAACCGTGCTCAAGAAGTACGCCAGCACCTTCAAACCGCTGCAGTTGTTCACAGTGCAGGAGTTGTTCGGCAGCCTCGGCGAAGCTCAGAAGGTGCATTTCAATGACGGTGGCCAGTTCGACAAGCTGTACCTCCCCGGTGCCAGGTGAAGGTTGTCCCCAGTCTTCACGCACTTCGCGTCGCTTCGCCCATCTTTTGGCGGGAGGCAGCACCGGCGGCCCGGCGAATCCGGTTGCGCGGTGTTCCTCGAAGTGATCGTCGGAACGGCAACGGACCTAATTCATCATGAGTGGTGTGGCTTCTTCAGCGCTGGCGCCGATCGCGGCAGTACCGTTAGGGCATAGGGCCGGGCGCAAGCCAAAGCGGCGTGTGTTGCCGGGCTTCAACCTGACGCTCGGCTACACGCTGCTGTACCTGAGTCTGATTGTCCTGATCCCGCTTTCGGCACTGGTGTTCAAGACCTTCGCACTGAGCTGGGATCAGTTCTGCGTCGCGGTGACCGCGCCGCGCGTGATGGCCTCGTACCGGCTGACCTTCGGTGCCTCACTGATCGCGGCGCTGGTCAACCTGGTGTTCGGGTTGCTGGTGGCCTGGGTGCTGGTGCGCTACAAGTTTCCTGGCCAGCGGATCGTCGACGCCCTGGTCGATCTGCCGTTCGCGCTGCCCACTGCCGTAGCCGGCATTTCGCTCACGGCGCTGCTGGCGGGCAATGGGTGGATTGGCCAGTTCCTGGAACCGCTGGGCATCAAAGTGGCGTTCACGCCAGCGGGCGTGGTGATCGCACTGATCTTCATCGGCCTGCCGTTCGTGGTGCGCACCGTTCAGCCAGTGCTCGAAGACACGGAAAAAGAGCTGGAGGAAGCGGCCACGTCGCTGGGTGCTACGCGGCTGCAGATCTTCGTCAAGGTGATTCTGCCGGCCATCATGCCGGCGCTCCTGACGGGCTTTGCCATGGCGTTCGCGCGCGCCATCGGCGAGTACGGCTCGGTCATTTTCATTGCCGGCAACATGCCGATGGTTTCCGAAATCACGCCACTGGTCATCATCGGCAAGCTGGAGCAGTACGACTACGCCGGTGCCACCGCCGTTGCCTGTGTGATGTTGGTGATCTCGTTTGTGTTGCTGCTGGGCATCAACGGGCTGCAGGTCTGGCAGCGCCGCCGCGCGGGGGCCTGAAGTGAAGCCCTGTTTTTCGATGCTTCGAGTTGTGGGTGAAATGTGTAGTTCGCGGCGCGCTCACTCGGGGTGCGATCACGCCGACGGCTTGCTCTGCTGCGCGAACCTCCCCTGGCCTGTGACCTGCTCCTTTAGTTCGCTGCGCAGAGCACACCATCGACCTGATCGGGCAGCGCCGTGGCTGATCGGCCGCTCACTCGCAGCGCACGCATCCTTGGCCCAAAAGCCCCACACGCATGCGCACTAAACAGCAGACAACCCGCAGCACGATGCGTGGCAGTGCCGGCATGACGAGTGCATCTTCCAACGTCATCCGTCGTGTCCGGGCCGGCACCACCGAGTCGGCGTGGGTGCGCCGGACGCTGATTGCGCTGGCGCTCGGCTTCATGGCACTGTTCCTGGTGCTGCCGCTGGCCGCCGTGGCGGCCGAGGCGCTGCGCAAGGGCTTCGGCGCCTACGTCGAAGCACTCAAGGAGCCCGACGCTTGGAGTGCGATCCGCCTGACGCTGCTCACCGCCGCCATCGCGGTGCCGATGAACCTGGTATTTGGCATCGCGGCGGCGTGGGCCATCGCCAAGTTCGAGTTCCGCGGCAAGGCGTTGCTGACAACGCTGGTCGACCTGCCGTTCGCCGTTTCGCCGGTGGTGGCCGGGCTGATCTACGTGCTGGTGTTCGGCGCGCAGGGCTGGTTCGGCCCGTGGCTGGCGGCGCACGACATCAAGATCATCTTTGCAGTGCCCGGCATTGTGCTGGCGACCATGTTCGTGACCTTTCCGTTCATCGCGCGCGAACTGGTGCCGCTGATGCAGGCGCAGGGCAGCGACGAGGAGCAGGCCGCCATCGTGCTTGGCGCCACCGGCTGGCAAACCTTCTGGCGCGTGACCTTGCCCAACATCAAGTGGGGCCTGTTGTACGGCGTGATTTTGTGCAATGCGCGCGCCATGGGCGAATTTGGCGCGGTGTCGGTGGTGTCGGGCCACATCCGCGGCCAGACCAACACCATGCCGCTGCACGTTGAGGTGCTCTACAACGAATACCAGTCGGTTGCGGCTTTTGCGGTCGCCTCGCTGCTGGCCATCCTGGCGGTGGTGACGCTGGTGATCAAGTCGGTCATCGAGTGGCGCCACGAGCGCGAACTGAAGGTCATCGCCGACTTGGCCCATGAACCGCCGGCCCTGGCGACTTGATAAAGAACACGCATGAGCATCGAAATCAAAAATGTCAGCAAGCAGTTTGGCGAATTCCATGCGCTGAGAGATGTCAGTCTCAATGTTGATTCGGGCGAGCTGGTGGCGCTGCTGGGGCCGTCGGGCTGTGGCAAGACGACACTGCTTCGTATCATCGCCGGCTTGGAGGCGCAGGATGCTGGCCACATCCTGTTTTCCGGTGAAGACACCACCGGCGTCCATGTTCGGGAGCGTCAGGTTGGTTTTGTGTTCCAGCACTACGCGCTGTTTCGCCACATGACGGTGTTCGAGAACGTGGCATTTGGTCTGCGTGTGAAACCGCGCGGCCAGCGCCCGGGCGAGACGCAAATCAAGCAGAAGGTGCACGAGCTGCTCGGACTGGTTCAACTCGACTGGCTGGCCAACCGCTACCCTTCACAGCTGTCGGGCGGCCAGCGCCAGCGCATTGCCCTGGCGCGTGCTTTGGCGGTGGAACCCAATGTGCTGCTGCTCGACGAGCCGTTCGGCGCGCTCGACGCCAAGGTGCGAAAAGAGCTGAGGCGTTGGCTACGCCGCCTGCACGATGAATTGCACGTGACGAGCATCTTTGTCACCCACGACCAGGAAGAGGCGCTGGAAGTGGCCGACCGCGTGGTGCTGATGAACCGAGGGCGCATCGAGCAGGTCGGCTCGCCGCAGGAGGTCTGGGACCACCCGGCGAGCCCGTTCGTTTACGGTTTCCTGGGGGACGTGAATTTGTTCCACGGCCGCGCGCACAACGGCGTGGTCGAGGTCGAAGGCATTCGGCTCGATGCGCCCGAGCACGGCGCGGTGCGTGATGCCAAGGCGCTCGCCTACGTGCGGCCACACGACGTGGGCATCGAGCGCTACGCGCCAACACAGGGCTTAGCCGGCTCGACGCAGCACCGGGGCATCGTGGCCAACCTGACGCGCGCCATCGTGGTTGGGCCTATGGCGCGCCTCGAACTCGAACCGGCCGAACCGAATCCGGATAATCCCGGTTCTGGAACGATCATCGAGGCGCAGATTCCTGCGCAACAGTTCCGCGAGTTGGGCTTGCGCGAGGGCGACATGGTGGTTGCCACGCCGCGCCGCGCTCGGGTATTCGTTGAAGGACACTGACTTGATCGATTGGTATTTCGGCGCACCGCGCCGCGCCTTGTTGCTGATTTGCGCCGCTTGCATCGCCATGCTGGCGTTCGGCCTGTATCTCCAGCAGTTTGTCGGGCTTGTGCCATGCCCGATGTGCATCGTCCAACGGTATGCTCTCATTTTGGTGGCAGTCTTCGCAGGACTGGCGAGCGTTACAGCCATAAAAAGCTTGCAAATCTCGGGTGCGGTGCTGGCCCTCATGGGCGCTGTCGGCGGGGTCTACACCGCGGCCCAGCAGAGCTGGCTGCAGTGGTATCCGCCCGAGGTGGTGTCTTGCGGACGCGACCTCTACGGAATGATCGAGACCTTCCCGCTCAAGCGCGCGTTGCCGATGATCTTTCGCGGCGGTGGCGACTGCGCGCAGGTCGACTGGAGTCTGTTCGGCCTGTCGCTGGCCAACTGGTCTTTCATTGCGTTTACCGGCCTCGGCTTGCTCCTGGTAGGCGTGCTGGTCAAGCGCATCCGCCGCTGAAAGCCGTTCGGGTGGGGCCCGGCGACTGCCACAGGCGCCCCGGTTCTCAGGGTTTGATCATGGCAAAGAACGGCCCCAAGCTGCCTAGAATCCAGTTCTGACTGAAGTCGAGTGCCGCCCGGCGGTATTTCTCGTCAGCTTGCGCGGCCATCAGATCCAGGCGCGCGGTGACTTTTGACAACTCCCGATCAACGACGAGGTTGCGACCCCGCTCGCTGATTTCGGTCGCCAGCAGCAGCGGCTGCCCGTCAGCGCCGCGCCTGGAGCCGATCAGCCATAAGGAGATTTCGACGTTGCGAGCCGCCCGGTAGGCGTTCTCCGCGTCCACGCCGTCGAGCATTTTCTGCTCCCACGTGTCGCCATTGGCCTGCTTGAGCATGGTGGCCCAACCCACCACCAGTGACGCAACGCGGTCACCCGTATAAGGGTGCGGCGCCGTCTCCAAGCCGAGCCGGATCGCATCGATGCCGGTCGTGCCGCGCAGTTCAGGCAACGGCGACCCCTGCATGATCGCCGCCCAGGTGCGCTCGATGGCGTCGTCCGCACTGGTGGCCCATTTTCGCCATTCGCGCGGGTTGCGGCGATACAGGGTGAGTTGCACGCGGCGGATCGACTGCAGGTTGTCGCGCAGCGCCAGGTTGGCGACGCGGTTGGCGCTGGACTGAAGCCATTCGTCGGAGGTGTAGGCCTGTGCTCGGTGGGTGGACCGTGTCGCGCTGCAGCCGGTTAAGGCGAGCATCAAAATAGCGGTGGCTACAGCCACCGACCGGTGCGGAAAGGTGGCGGAATACGTGAAATCGCTCATGGAGCCGCACGTTATCATCGTCGTCTCGGGCGACAGCACAGATTGCCGGTGCGTTTTCCCTGCAAACCAACACCCAGCGCTTAGCCGATCCAACTCTCGTGCGTCTCAATTCCATCAAGCTTTCCGGCTTCAAGTCGTTTGCCGAACCCACCAATTTCCTGCTGCCCGGTCAACTGGTCGGCGTGGTCGGGCCCAACGGATGCGGCAAGTCAAACATCATGGATGCGGTGCGATGGGTGCTGGGCGAATCGCGCGCCTCCGAGCTGCGTGGTGAGTCGATGCAGGACGTCATCTTCAACGGAACGACCACCCGCAAGCAGGCCAGCCGCTCCAGCGTCGAACTGGTGTTCGACAACGCAGATCACCGCGCCGGCGGCCAGTGGAGCCAGTTCACCGAAATCGCGGTGCGTCGGGTGCTCACGCGAGACGGCACTTCCAGCTACTACATCAACAACTTGCCGGTACGCCGGCGCGACGTGCAGGACGTGTTCCTGGGCACCGGCCTTGGCCCGCGCGCCTACGCCATCATTGGGCAGGGCACGATCAGCCGCATCATCGAGTCCAAGCCGGAGGAGTTGCGCCTGTTCCTCGAAGAAGCGGCTGGGGTGTCCAAGTACAAGGAGCGGCGCCGCGAAACCGAGAATCGCCTTGGCGACACGCGCGAAAATCTCACGCGTGTCGAAGATATCCTGCGCGAACTCAACGCCAACCTGGAAAAGCTGGAAAAGCAGGCCGAGGTTGCGGCCCGCTACAACACGCTGCAGCACGCCGCCACTCAAAAGCAGCATCAGCTGTGGTTTCTGAAGCGCTCGGACAGTGAGGCCGAGCAGGGCAGAATCAAGGCCGACGCGGAAATCGCGCGCAACGATCTCGAAGCACGGACCGCCGACCTGCGCCACATCGAGGCCGATCTTGAAACTATCCGGCAGGCTCACTACGCGGCCGGCGACCAGGTCAACCAGACCCAGGGCCGCCTGTACGAAGCAAGCGCCGAAGTCGGGCGCCTCGAAGGCGAGATCCGCTTCGTGGTCGAGGGTCGTCAACGCGTCGAGCAACGGCTGGCCCAGTTGACCGGGCAAGCCGCGCAGTGGGATACCCGGCGCGAAGCGGCCCAGGACGAAATCGAGTCGCTGGCCGGGCAAGGCGTACAGGCCGAAGAGCAAACCGAATTGCTGGCGGCGCAAATGGAGGAGCAGGCCACGCGCCTGCCCGACCTTGAAGACGCGCAGCAGCGCGCGCAGCATGAGGCCAATGCGCAACGTGCCACCGTCGTGCAGGTTCAGCAGCAGATCCATGTGCTGGCGGCCGATCAGCGCAACATCGACGACCAAAGCCGGCAACTGACGCAGCGCAGCGAGCGGTTGCGCATCGACAAGAACGCATTGGCTGCGCCCGACGAAGCGCGCTTGCGTGACCTGCAGGCGCAGTTTGCCGTCGTGCAGGAGGCAGCCAGCGAGGCCGAAGGACGACTGCACGAGTTGCAGGAATCCGTGCCGCAACTCGACGACGAACGCCGATCGCGCCAGCAAGCCGTCAACACCGAAGGCGCGCGCTACACCGAGCTTTCGGCCCGCCTCGACGCGCTCAAGGCGCTGCAAGAGCGCGTCAAGACCGATGGCAAGCTGGCGCCCTGGCTGGCCAAGCACGGACTTGACGGCCTGCAAGGCTTGTGGAGCCGCATCCATATCGAGCAGGGTTGGGAAAACGCGCTGGAAGCGGCGTTGCGCGAGCGCATGGGCGCGCTGGAGGTTGGCCGGCTCGACATGGTGCAGGGCTTTCTTGGCAGTGAAGGCGCCGATGCCCCGCCGGCCAAGCTCGCCTTCTACTGCCCGCCGGCTGCGGGTGCCCCGCAGAGCGCTTCGGCGCAGCCGTGCCTTTCCGATCTACTGCGCCTCAATGATGCTGGCCAGCAGGCTTTGCTGGTCGACTGGCTGCACGGTTGCTATACCGCCAACAGCTTTGAAGACGCGCTGGCGCAGCGCGATAAGCTCCAGCCGGGCCAGGTGATTTACATACGGACTGGTCACTCGGTCACGGCGCACGGCGCGAATTTCTATGCGCAGGATTCGGAGCAGGCAGGCCTATTGGCGCGTCAGCAGGAAATGGAGAACCTCGGACGCCAGCTGCGCGCCCAGGCGCTGATCAGCGACGACGCACGCAGCGCGCTGGTCCGCGCTGAAGCGGCCTACCACGACGCCGCGCAGGGTCTGGTCACTGCACGGCGCCAAGCCGCTGAAACGCAAACGCAGGCGCACCAGTTGCAGGTCGAAACCCTGCGGCTGTCGCAACTGACAGAGCAAACGCGGGCGCGCAGCGAGCAATTGGCCGTCGACCTCGGCGAGGTCGATGCGCAGATCGAAGAGCTGCAAGAAAGGCGGCTTGCTGCGGAAGCCCGTTTTGAAGAACTCGACATGCAATTGGCCGACAGCCAGGAGCGCCATGCGCAGCTCGATGAGCGTGTCATCGAGACCGGCCGCGCCCTGACCGCCAGCCGCGATCAACACCGAAGCCTGGAGCGCCAGGCCCAGGAAGCCGCCTTTATCCAGCGCACCCTGGAAGCACGTCGCGGCGAATTGAACCGGGCAATTGAGACCGCCGCGCAACAGATCGTCACGCTGGCGACCGAGCAAGAGCGGGCCCAGGCGGAGTTCGCGCGCCTGTCGGATGCGGCGGCGCAGGCTGGGCTGCAGGACGCGCTGGCCCTCAAGCTGGAACGTGAAGCCGCGCTGGGGGCCGCGCGCAGTCGGTACGACGACCTCTCGCTCAAGCTGCGCGCCAGTGACGAGCGCCGGTTGACGCTCGAACGCGAACTCGATCCGCTGCGCCAGCGCATCACCGAGTTCCAGCTCATGGAACAAGCCGCGCGGCTCGGCTTCGAGCAGTACGCGCAGTTGCTGGCCGATGCGGAGGCCGACCTTGACGCGGTGGCGCAATCGATCGAGGCGGACAAAATTCGCCTGACTGGCCTGCAGGGCGAGATCGACCGCCTCAACCGGGAGGTTTCAGCGCTGGGCGCCGTCAACCTTGCGGCGCTCGACGAGCTGAGGACGGCCACCGAGCGCAAGACCTTTCTGGACGCCCAGTCGGCCGACCTCAACGAAGCCATCGAGACCCTGGAGGACGCTATCCGCAAGATCGATGGCGAAACGCGCGATCTGCTGGGCGGCACCTTCAAGACCGTCAACGAACACTTCGGGCGCATGTTTCCCGAACTGTTTGGTGGCGGCACCGCCAGGCTGATGATGACCGGCGACGAAATCCTCGACTCCGGCGTACAGGTCATGGCACAGCCGCCCGGCAAGAAGAACCAGACCATCCACCTGCTGTCGGGTGGCGAGAAGGCGCTCACGGCCATCGCGCTGGTGTTTGCCATCTTCCAGCTCAACCCAGCGCCGTTCTGCCTGCTCGATGAGGTCGATGCGCCTCTGGACGACGCCAACACCGAACGCTATGCGAAACTGGTGACCGCCATGAGCCGTGAAACCCAGTTCCTCTTCATCAGCCATAACAAGATCGCCATGGAAATGGCCGAGCAACTGATCGGCGTCACGATGCAGGAGCAGGGCGTCTCGCGCATCGTCGCAGTTGACATGGAAGCGGCTTTCTCGATGACGCAAGCCGCCTGAAAACGGAAATTACCGATGAGCAGTCTCACCGTCGCACTTGCCATCCTCGGCGGCCTGGTACTGGCAGCAGTGATTGGCTACAACGCCTGGCTGTCGCAACGCAATGCACCGCGTCAGCCCGAGGCGCCTGCCAGCTCATTGCCCGAAGCTGCTACAACGCCCGACGGCGAGGAACCGGCGCTGCACCTCGACCCGCCCGCGGCGACCGGCAACGAGCGGCATGAACCCCTGTTCGACCCCGATTTGCCGGCGCCGGGCGCGCTGGCGGTGGCGTCGTCGATCGAGCGGCGTGGTGGTCTCGACTCGCTGGTCGATGTGATTGCGCCCATTTCACTGGACGGACTGGCGTCTGGCGACGCCGCACTGGCTGGCATGCCATCGACCCGCCGCGCGGGCAGCAAGCCGGTGGCGATTGAAGGCTTGAACGGGCACACCGGCGAGTGGGAAGCGCCATCGGCCGGCCAGCGCTATGGTGCTTTTCAGGCGGGCGTGCAGTTGGCCAACCGCACCGGCGCGCTCAACGAGATCGAATATTCCGAGTTTGTGGTCAAGGCGCAGGCGTTTGCCGATGCCGTTAACGGCTCTCCCGAGTTTCCTGAAATGCTGGATGAAGTCGCGCGCGCCCGTGAGCTTGATCAATTTGCCAGTGCGCACGATGCCCAGCTGAGTTTCATGCTGCGGGCACGGCATGCGGCGTGGAGCCCGGGCTACGTTCAGCAAAACGCCGCGCGGCTCGGCTTCGTGGCCGGCGTCATGCCGGGCCGCATGGTATTGCCGACGTCGGAGGCCGGGCTGCCGCCGATTCTGGGCCTGGCGTTCGACACTCAGGCCGCGCTGGCCGACGACCCGGCGCAGTCGGCGATTCGCGAGCTCACCATAAGCCTGGATGTGCCACAGGTCGACCGCACCGAGCGACCTTTCGAGCGTATGCGCGAAGCCGCCGCCGCGCTGGCGCACGCGATGGACGGCGTGGTGACGGACAGCGACGGCCAGTTGCTGGAAGGCGGAACCATGGATGTAATTGGCAGCGACCTCGAACAACTCTACGACACCCTAGATTCGCGTGACCTCGCAGCGGGCTCGCCGCTGGCACGACGCTTGTTCAGCTAGAAATGTCTCTCAGCTCCAGGCTTGCCCCCTGCGCGTGGCCGCCAACCCCCTTGCAGGGGCAGCACCAGCGGCCTGGCAAGGCCAGTTCCGCGGTGTTACTGGACGGGGGCCACGGCGATGACCACAATGCATGAAGATGCGGCGCGCGAAGTCGCCGCGCTGAGCCAACAGTTGCGCCACCACGCGCACCTGTACTACGTGCTCGATGCGCCGGAGCTGCCCGATGTCGAATACGACAAGCTGTTCGCCCGTCTGCAGGCGCTGGAAGCCCAATATCCGGAGTTGCGTACGGTCGATTCACCTACGCAGCGGGTAGGTGGTGGGGTGCTGGAAGGGTTCGCCAAGGTGCGTCACCGGGTACCGATGCTGTCGATTCGCACCGAGACCGACATCTCCGCCAGCGGGGCCAGCGCCTTCGACGCTCGCGTGCGCAAGGAGTTGGGGTTGGCCGAAGACGCACCGCCGGTCGGCTATGTGTGTGAACTCAAGTTCGACGGCCTGGCCATCAACTTGCGCTACGCGTATGGCGTGTTGGTGCAGGCGGCAACGCGCGGCGACGGCGAAATTGGCGAAGACGTCACACAGAACATCCGTACCGTCGCGCAAATTCCGTTGCGCTTGCAGGGTCCCGATTCGCTGCTCGTGCCAGTCATCGAGGTACGCGGCGAGGTGTACATGCGCCGCGCCGATTTCGAGGCACTCAACGAGCGCCAGCGCGAGAAGATCGCAGCCGGCTACAAGAACGAAAAGGTGTTCGTCAATCCGCGCAACGCTGCCGCGGGCGCCGTGCGCCAACTCGATTCGCGCATCGCGGCGGCGCGCCGGCTCAGCTTCTTCGCGTATGGCCTGGGCGAGGTCACGCCCGCTGGCGAAGGCGGCCCCAGCTGCGCCACGCAGTTCGATTGGTTGCAGCAATTCGTTACATGGGGTTTTCCGGTTGCAGCGCAGACACAGCGGGCGCGAGGAGCTATTGAATTAGTAGCGTTTCATGAGGCCATCGGGTGCCACCGTGACGCCTTGCCCTATGACATTGACGGCGTGGTCTACAAGGTCGACAGCATGGAGTTGGCGCATCGGCTGGGCTTCGTTGCGCGCGAGCCACGTTGGGCGATCGCCCATAAATACCCGGCCCAGGAGCAGCTGACGCAGGTAGTCGACATCGAAGTTCAGGTCGGGCGCACCGGTAAACTCACCCCGGTAGCACGGTTGGCGCCGGTGTTTGTCGGCGGCGTCACGGTGACCAATGCCACGCTGCACAACGAAGACGAGACGCGCCGCAAGGATGTGCGCGTGGGTGACACCGTGATCGTGCGCCGCGCCGGCGATGTCATCCCCGAGGTGGTGGGCCTGGCGCCCGAGAGCGCCGCCCGCGCTCCCGAAGAACGCGGCCCGGTCTTCACCATGCCACTTCATTGCCCGGTATGCGGATCGGATGCGGTGCGGGAGGAGGGCGAGGCGGACCACCGCTGCACGGGCGGCCTTTTTTGCGCTGCGCAGCGCAGGGAAGCAATCCTGCATTTCGCCGCGCGGCGCGCACTCGACATTGAGGGGCTGGGCGACAAGCTGGCCGAGCAACTGGTCGACGCCAACCTGATCAGCACGCTGCCCGACCTGTACCGGCTCGGCCTGGGCACGTTGGCGGGCCTGGACCGCATGGCGGACAAGTCGGCGCAGAACATCGTTGCCGCGCTCGAGAAATCGAAGCACACCACGCTGAGCCGCTTTCTGTTCGGGCTCGGCATCCGCAATATTGGCGAGAGCACCGCCAAGGATCTGGCCTCGCATTTCGGCAAGCTCGACGCCATCATGGATGCCAGCATCGAGCGGTTGCTGGAGGTGAAAGACGTGGGCCCGGTGGTGGCGCAGAGCCTGCGGACGTTTTTTGACCAATCCCACAACCGCGAAGTTATTGAGCAGTTGCGCGCCTGCGGCCTGACCTGGACAGAAGCCGAGCCGTCCCTGCGGGTGCCCAAGCCGCTCGCGGGAAAGACCTTCGTCATCACCGGCTCTCTGCCTACGCTGAGCCGGGATCAGGCGAAGGACAAGCTGGAGACGGCCGGCGCTAAGGTGGCCGCTTCGGTCAGCAAGAAAACCGACTATGTGGTGGCGGGCGCGGACGCCGGCAGCAAACTCGACAAGGCGCGAGCGCTCGGCGTCGAGGTCATCGACGAGGCCGGCATGTTGGCGATTTTGGGTTTCGGCACGCGAATCTGACTGCATCGGTCTTTGCACAAGCGTTACTTGACTTCACGCCAGCGCAGACAATGTGCGCTACAAATGGACCTGATCAGAAATGAAGACAACGGAGTCGACCATGAAAGCAGTTCGTTTCACCGGAATTTCCCTGGCCATCGGCGCAGTGGCGTTGCTCGCCGGTTGCGTGGGCGTGCCGACCGGGCCGGCCTACAGCAATGGTGTCTATGACAGCTATGGCGGCTATGGCGGCTATGGCGGCGGCTATGGTGGCGGCTACGTTGGCGGTGGCTATTCAGCGCCCTATTACGCCGACCCGGCTCCCGTCGTCGTGGTGCCCCCACCGGTATATATCCAGGGCGGCGGCGGTTACTACGGGCGACCGGGCTACGACCAGCGCTGGCGTGGCCACAATGCGACACGTCCGGGCTGGGGTCAGCGGCCGGGCTATGTGCCCGGCGTGGTCCCCCGGCCAGGCGTCGCGCCGCCCCGCAGCGGCGTGGCGCCCCGGGTGCCCGGTATGGCCCCCAGTCGGGCGGCGCCGGGGGTGTATATCAGCCCCAACGAGGCCGCACGCGAAAGCAGCCGTGAGCAGCGCAGGCAGCAGTTCGGGGCGCCAGCGCCGTCGACCGATCGTCCGTGATCGGGGGCGCTGCCCGCCATCACGATAATCTTCGTCATGGCTATCTTTGACATTCTCAAGATGGGTGACCCGCGGCTGCTGCGAGTCGCTCAGCCGGTCGGCGTGTTCGACACCGACGAGCTGCACCTGCTGGTGCGCGATATGTTCGAGACCATGCGGGCCGCCGACGGCGCCGGTCTGGCGGCGCCGCAGATCGGTGTTGACCTGCAGCTGGTGATCTTCGGCACCGACAGCGTCAACCCGCGCTACCCCGATGCACCGCCGGTGCCGCGAACTGTGCTGCTGAACCCGGTGATCACGCCGCTTGGCGACGAGGAGCAAGAGGGCTGGGAGGGCTGTCTCTCGGTGCCCGGCCTGCGCGGACTGGTGCCACGGTTTTCGCACATTCGCTATACCGGGTTCGATCCCTACGGCGACCCGGTCGAACGTACCGCGAGCGGCTTCCACGCGCGGGTGGTGCAGCACGAGGTCGACCATCTGCTGGGCAAGCTCTACCCCATGCGGGTGCGCGATTTCGCGCGCTTCGGCTTTACCGAGGTGCTATTTCCTGGCCTTGATGCGGGCGACGACTGAGCCGGCGTTCGTGTTGCGCCGTGAGCTATACCGCAAATGCTCCCGCGCGGCAGGGTTTCGCATTAGTTGAACCGGCCCCGGGCCCCACCGACGCTGAAGCGGCCCGCGCCGAGCAAGGCGATGGCGATCGCGGTGAACAAGTAGATGTATTCCAGCTCGAGCACCAGGCCGCCATTTTTGCCGATGCTCAACACTTGGGTCGAATGCACCATCCAGACCGCGGCCACCAGGTTGATGGCGATGATGCAGGCCGCCGGCCGCGTGTAGAAGCCCACGATGATCAGTAACGGAGCGAGGATCTCGCCGACATAAGCCAGATAAGCGACGGCACCAGGTACGCCGTGCGACTCCAGCATGGCCGAGATGAAGCCGACGCCCCGTGTCATCGGATGACGTCATTGCGATTTTTCCTGTGTAAATGAGACAAGACACGCATGGTAAGCACAAGCTGCCCAGAGCGGGCGACATGGCGGGCAAGGCTTCCCTGGCCCCGTTGCGCGCCGACCCGTACACTTCCTGCCGCATTCATCCGAGGAGACCCCTTCATGACCCCCACTCGCCTGGCGCTGGCCGCCGCCGCTTCGACTCTGGCCCTCTGCCTCTCGATCCCCGCCTTCGCCGGCAAGACACTCGACGCCGTCAAGCAGCGCGGCACGCTTAATTGCGGCGTGACCAACGGCGTGGCCGGCTTTTCGGCACCGGACACGCAGGGCAACTGGTCGGGGCTGGACGTCGATACCTGCCGCGCGATCGCGGCCGCCGTGCTGGGCGATGGCAAAAAGGTCAACTTCGTGCCGCTCAATTCGCAGCAACGCTTCTCGGCGCTTCAGGCTGGCGAGATCGACATCCTGGCGCGCAACACCACCTGGACTTTGACGCGCGACGCCTCGCTCGGATTCAACTTCACCACGATCACCTACTACGACGGCCAGGGTTTCCTGGTGCCCAAGAAGATCAAGGTGACCAGTGCGAGGCAGCTGAAGGGCGCCACCATCTGCACCCAGGCCGGCACCACCAACGAGAAAAACGTGTCGGACTACTTCAAGGCGCAAAACATTGCAGTTAAAACCGTCGTGTTCGAGAGCTTCGAGGCCTCGTTCAAGGCCTTCTTTGCCGGCCGCTGTCAGGCTTTCACGACCGACGCCTCGGCGCTGGCCGGGCTGCGCAACAAGGAAGCGTCCAACCCCGATGACTATGTGATCCTGCCCGAGCTGATCTCCAAGGAGCCGCTGGCGCCGCTGGTGCGCCGGGGCGACGACGACTGGTTTGCCATTGCGAAATGGGTGCCCAACGCGCTGATCGAGGCCGAGGAATTCGGCATCACGCAGGCCAACGTCGACCAGCTGAAGGCGAGCAGCAAAGACCCGGCGGTGCAGCGCCTCCTGGGCACCAATGAAGACCTCGGCAAGCTGCTCGGGCTCGACAAGGAATGGGCTTACCGCGCGGTCAAGGCGGTGGGCAACTACGGCGAAATCTTCGAGCGCAACGTCGGGCCGAAGTCAGTGCTGCAGCTGCCTCGCGGCGTCAACAACCTGTGGAACAAGGGCGGCCTGATGTATGGCCTGCCGGTGAGATGAAGGAGTCCGGTCGCGCGGGCGATCGGTTGGGTGTGGCAGGTCTGGATGGCAGTGCGGCCTTTGGCACGGACCGGGTGGGCGCAGCTGTCGTAATGGTCCGCGACCCGGTGTCGAGCGGAGCCCCGCCCGACGATCGGCGGGCGATCTGGCTCGGCTGGGCGGTGCAGGTGCTGCTGGTCGCGGCGCTGGCGGGTGCTGCGATCTGGCTGGTGCAACACGCACTGGAAGTACTGCGCTCGCGCGGCGTGCGCTCGGGCTTTGATTTTCTGCTGCAGCCGGCCGGCTTCGGCATCAGCGAAGGCTGGCTCGACTTCGATGCTGGCCAGCCGTACTGGCGCGCTTTTCTGGCTGGCCTGATCAACACCATTCGTGCGGCGCTACCGGCCGCCGTGCTCTCGGTGGCGCTCGGCACGCTGCTGGGCATCGGGCGCCTCGCTCCACACGTGCTGGTGCGCGGCATTTGCACCACCTACGTGGAAGCCATACGCAATGTGCCGCTGCTGGTGCAGATGCTGATGTTCTACTTCGCACTCACGCAACTGCTGCCCGATTCGACCGACGCCATGGAGCTGCTGCCCGGCGTGTGGCTGAGCAAAGGCGGCCTCTCGATGCCGTGGCCGGTGGCGGCAGCCGACGGCTTCTGGCCGACCCACTTCGACTGGCCCGAGCGGACGTCATTCAGCATCACGGGTGGCGCCGCCCTGAGCCCTGAATACCTGGCGGTGGTGTTGTCGCTGGCGCTGTATTCGGCTGCCTTCGTGGCCGAGATCGTGCGCGCCGGCATCGGCTCGGTGTCCACCGGCCAGGTGCTGGCGGCGCAGGCCCTGGGGTTTTCGCCGCTGCAGCAGTTGCGTATCGTGGTGCTGCCCCAGGCACTGCGGGTGATCGTGCCGTCGCTCACCAACCAGCTCTTGAGCCTGGTAAAAAATTCATCGCTCGCCGTGGCTGTCGGCTATCCGGAACTGGTGTCGATCGCCAACACCTCGCTCAACTCGACCGGCCGCGCGTTCGAGTGCATCGCCGTCATCATGGTGATCTATCTCATGCTGTCGTTGCTGATTTCTGGCGGCATGAATCGCTTCAACTTGCGCGTGGCGCTCAGGGGCTGGGATTGAGCGCCACCCGGTCGCCGATTGCCTGGCGCAGCGAGCTGTGGGGTTCACCGGTGCGCGCGGCGGCGACCGTCATGCTGCTGGCGCTGCTGGCCTGGATCGGCGTCTACGTAGCCGACTGGGCCGTACTGCACGCCGTTTTTCGGCCCGATGCGCCAGCGTGCCGCGCCGTGCCGCATGGTGCCTGCTGGGGCGTCATCGCCGAAAAGTGGCGGCCTATCCTGTTTGGCCGCTATCCGTATGAAGACCAATGGCGCCCGGCCATTGCCGTGACCTTGCTGACCTCCACCACGCTGCTGAGCGCCTGGCCGCGCAGCTGGCGCGCGTGGCTGGTGCCGCTGTGGGCGGGGATGCTTGCGCTGTTCGTATTGCTGATGCGCGGCGGCGCGTTCGGTCTGGAGTACGTGCCGACGAATCGGTGGGGCGGCTTGCCGCTCACCATCGGGCTGGCAGTGGTCAGCCTGGCACTGGCTTTCCCGCTCGCGCTGTTGCTGGCGCTCGGGCGGCGTTCGCACTGGCCGGCGGTGCGCACGCTGTGTGTGACCTACATCGAGCTGGTGCGCGGCGTGCCGCTGATCTCGGTGCTGTTCATGGCTTCGTTCCTGCTGCCGCTTCTTTGGCCGGTCGGTTGGCAGCCCGACGTGCTGCTGCGCGTGCTGGCCGGCCTGTCGCTGTTCGTTGCCGCCTACCTCGCCGAGATCGTGCGTGGCGGATTGCAGGCGGTGCCGCGCGGTCAGATCGAAGTCGCCATGGCGCTCGGGTTTCGCCGCTGGCCGGTGCAACGCGACATCGTGCTACCGCAGGCGCTTCGCATGGTCGTCCCGGCGCTCATGAACACCGTGATTGGCACGCTGAAAGACACTTCGCTGGTGACCGTGGTCGGCCTGTTCGAACTGACCGGTGCGCTCAGCCTGGCGCTGGGCGGTGACCCAGCCTGGCGCCCGTTCTACCTGGAGGGCTACCTGTTCATCGCGCTGGTGTACTGGCTGCTGTGCTTCGGGTTGTCGCGCTACAGCGCGTGGCTTGAGCGACGATTGGTGAAGGGGTGAGGCTAGGGCGGGATGCTATCATTCTGAGAGCTGCTCCGACCCGTCTCACAGTCGTTACAAGCATCTTTCGCTTAAATTTCACCTACACGGCCGCCAGCGCTTCCAGCAGCTCCGTCTCGATCGCCAGCTGGGCCCGCTGGCCCTGCAGCTGCGGCCCGCTGATGAGGAAAGTGTCTTCCACCCGCTCACCCAGGGTCGTGATCTTGGCCAGTTGCAGGTTCAGCCGATGGCGCGCCAGCACGCGTGCAATCGAGTAGAGCAGGCCGGCGCGGTCGCTCGCCGAGACGCTCAGCACCCAGCGCTGGGCCTGCTCGTCGGGCAGCAGGCTGATGCGCGGCTGGATCGGAAAGCTGCGCACCCGGCGCGACACGCGACCGCGGCTGGGCGCGGGCAGGGCGCCGGCCTCGTTGATTGTTTTGGCCAGCCCAGTTTCCACCATGCTGATGAGTTCGCGGTAATGCTCGGGCAAAAAGGTCGTGATGACCTGGAAGGTATCGAGCGCATAGCCGTTGCTGGCGGTGTGCACCTTGGCGTCAAGAATGCTGAACGAGGCCTGGTCGAAGTAGCCGCAGATGCGCGCGAACAGGTCGGGTGCGTCGGGCGTATAGACCACGACCTGCAGGCCTTCACCGACGGGCGACAGGCGGGCGCGCACGATGGCCTGGGCGGGCGCATTGATGGGCCCGCTTTTGGTGACTTTGGAGGATGCCGGGGGCACGTGGCGCGACAGCTGCCGGGTGTGCCAGGCAATCTCGGCGGCGTCGTGGCGCATGAAGTAGCCGACGTCGAGCGTTTCCCACAGTCGCTTGTGGACTTCGAACGGCTGCGCATGAAAGGCCAGCAGCACCAGCGCGTCATGCTTGCGCGCCTCGATCTCCGCGCCGGGGTCGGGCATGTGACCGCCCAGCGCGCGCAGCGTGACGTGGTAGAGGTCTTCGATGAGCTTGCTCTTCCACGCATTCCAGACGCGCGGTGAGGTGCCGCGAATGTCGGCCACGGTGAGCAGGTAGAGCGCGGTCAGATAGCGTTCGCTGCCCACGCGTCGGGCAAACGCGCCGATGACTTCAGGGTCGCTCAGATCCTGCTTTTGCGCGACGTGACTGAGCGTGAGGTGCTCGGCCACCAAAAATTCGATCAGGCTCGCGTCGTCTCGGGTGATGCCGAGATCGGCGCCGAGCGCCGTGGCATCGCGCTGGCGGCAAAAGCGCCGCACTTCGCGGGCACCGAGCGCGGAATGGTCCCCGCCGCGGCCCTTGGCGATGTCGTGGAACAGCGCCGCCACATACAGCACCCACGGCTTGTCCCAGCCGGCGGCCAGCTGTGAGCAGAACGGATATTCGTGCGCATGCTCGACCACGAAAAAGCGCCGCATGTTGCGCAGCACCATCAGGATGTGCTGGTCGACGGTGTAGACATGAAACAGGTCGTGCTGCATCTGCCCGACGATCTTGCGAAACGCTCGCAGGTAGCGCCCGAGCACCGAGGTCTGGTTCATCAACCGGAAGGCGTGCGTGATGCCGTGCGGCTCGCGCAGGATGCGCATGAACGTCGCGTGGTTGACGCGGTCGTTGCAAAACGCGCTGTCCATGACGTGGCGCGCGTTGTAGAGCGCACGCAGCGTGCGGGGCGAAAGCCCGTTGACGCCCGCGGTCTGCTGGTACAGCAGAAAAGTTTCCAGAATGGTGTGCGGCTCGCGTGCATACAAGTCGTCGCTTGCTACTTCGATCAGGCCGCCTTGCTCGAAAAAGCGCGCGTTGATGGGCGTTGGCGCTTCGGTGCGCGGGTGCAGTCGCTCGCCAATGTTGAGCAGCAAGATCTGGTTGAGCTGGCTCACGGCCTTGGCCGCCCAGTAGTAGCGCCGCATCAGCGTTTCGCTGGCCCTGCGCTGCCCGCGGTCGTTCACGCCGACGTAGCCAAAGGTCTCGGCCACGGCGGTTTGCAGGTCGAAGGCCAACCGGTCTTCACGCCGGTTGGCAATCACGTGCAAGCGCGCGCGAATGAGGCTGAGCAGGGCTTCATTGCGCTCGATCTGCTGCACTTCGAACGCTGTGGCCAGGCCGTTGCGGGCCAGGTCGTGCCAGCACGCGCCCAAGGCGGCCGCCCGCGTCACCCAAAGCAGGATTTGCAGGTCACGCAGGCCGCCCGGCGATTCCTTGCAGTTGGGTTCCAGCGCGTACGGCGTGTCCTCGTAACGCTGGTGGCGGTGCCGCATTTCCTGCTTCTTGGCGGCGAAAAAAGTGTGGGGGTCGACCGTGGGCGCAAAGCGCTCGGCAAACGCGCTGTGCAGCTTCTTGTCGCCGGCCACGAGGCGCGACTCCAGCAGCGCGGTTTGCACCGTGATGTCGCGCGCTGCCTGGTCCAGGCATTCGGCGATGGTGCGAACGCTGGATCCGATCTCCAGGCCAGCGTCCCAGCACTGGCCGATAAAAGCCTCGAGCCGCGCCGGGTCGATGGCTTGTGCGTGGCGTTCGGGCAGGAGCAGCAAGACGTCGATGTCCGAATAGGGAAACAGCTCGCCGCGCCCGTAGCCGCCAACCGCCAGTAACGACAGGGCATTGCCGAAGCTGGCGTTGTCCCACAGCGCACGCAGCGTCTGATCAGCCAGCGCCGACAGTGCCCGCAGCGTGGCGTGGATGTTTCGCACGGCGCCGGCGGTGCGCAGCCGCTCGAAAATGATGCTTTTCTGGTCGCGATACCGCTGGCGCAGCTCGGCGGAGAGTTCAAGCGGGGAGCCCATTGCGCGCTCCGTCGGCTCGTCTCAGGCGGTCACAAAGGCCGGCGGCGGCAGACTGCCGGCCGACAGCGTGAGCACTTCGTAGCCGGTCTCGGTGACCAGCACCGAGTGCTCCCACTGCGCCGAGAGCGAATGATCGCGCGTGACGATGGTCCAGCCGTCGTACTGGCCGCCGCGAGCGTCTTCCTTGATGTCGCGCTTGCCGGCGTTGATCATCGGTTCGATGGTGAAAATCATTCCGGGTTTGAGCTCTTCCATGGTGCCGGGCCGGCCGTAGTGCAGCACCTGCGGCTCTTCATGGAAGTTGCGGCCGACGCCGTGGCCGCAGAACTCGCGCACCACCGAATAGCCCTGGCCTTCGGCGAATTTCTGGATCGCATGGCCGACGTCGCCCAGGTGGCCGCCGGGGCGCACCTGCAGGATGCCGTGCCACATGGCTTCGTAGGTGATGGCGCACAGTCGCTTGGCGGCAATCGACGCCTCGCCGATCACGAACATGCGGCTGTTGTCACCGAACCAGCCGTCCTTGATGACGGTGACATCGATATTCATGATGTCGCCCCTTTTAAGGGGCTTGTCGTTCGGAATGCCGTGGCACACGACGCTGTTGACCGAGGTGCACAGCGATTTGGGGAAGGGCACTGCGCTGCCGCCCATGTAGCCCACTGTGGCCGAGGTGGTGCCTTGCTTGACCATGTAGTCGGCAGCGAGCTGGTCGATTTCGTTGGTCGTGATGCCGGGTTGGATGAAGGGTGTCAGGTAGTCCAGCACTTCGGAGCCGAGGCGGCCCGCGACCCGCATGCTGGCGATGCCGTCTGCACCGTGATAGGTGATACTCATGGCGAAATTATCTCCCGGCTCGCCTGCGTCGCCCGCATGGTCGGTTTCAGGGATGCAAGTGGTGAGGGTAGCCCGTTAAAATCGAAAGCGCTCGACGGCGGGGCGCCTTCTGGCTCCGTTCCCGCCGCGCCGGCGCTGCATCGCTGCCATTCCAGGGGTGGCGGATTCATCATCTGCCCTTTTTTAACCGAAGGTGCCATTCCCGTGTCCCTTTTTGTCGAAGAATTCGAAGGGGCTGCTGCCCTGAGTGACTTTCGCGTTGAACAGTTGTTGCCGCGCCTGCAACGCGTGCACGATAAGATCACCGGCCTGGCCGCCCGCTATGTGCATCTGGTGGCCAGTGACGTCGCGCCCAATGCTGCAACGCGTACACGTCTGGCTGCGCTGCTGGACTATGGCGAACCGTATGTCGAAGCGGCCGGGCCGCTCGAGGCCGAATCCGTTCTGGTCGCGCCGCGCTGGGGCACTGTGTCGCCCTGGGCCTCGAAGGCGACCGATATCGCCCGCAACTGCGGCTTCACCGTGTACCGCATCGAGCGCCTGGTTGAATACCGGCTGCTGTGCAAGGGCGGCCTTTTCAGCTCCCCCGCACCGTTGACGGCGGACCAGCACGGCGCTGTTGCAGCCTTGCTGCATGACCGCATGACCGAAAGCGTGGTCGCCTCGCGCGTTATCGCGCATCAGCTTTTTACCGAACTGCCGGCTCCGCGGATGGCTTTGGTCGACCTGCTGGGCAGCGGCGGCGCGGCGTTGCGGGAGGCCAACCAGAGTTGGGGGCTCGCGCTGGCCGACGACGAAATCGACTATCTGGTGCAAGCCTTCACGCGCTTGGGTCGCAACCCGAGCGACGTCGAACTGATGATGTTCGCGCAGGCCAACAGCGAGCATTGCCGCCACAAGATCTTCAACGCCGACTTCACGATCGACGGCGTGGCGCAGCCGCAGAGCCTGTTCTCGATGATCCGCCACACCGAGCTAAAAAACCCGCAGCACACGGTGGTCGCCTACTCGGATAACGCCTCGGTGATGGAAGGCACGCAGGTGGAGGCGTTCGTAGCCAAATCGGCCGCCAGCGCCCACGCAGCACGCGCAAGGAGCTATCAAAAGAAAAGTGTCTTGCGGCATGTGCTGATGAAGGTCGAAACCCACAACCACCCGACCGCCATCGCACCATTTCCGGGCGCATCGACGGGCGCCGGTGGCGAAATCCGCGACGAGGGCGCCACTGGCCGCGGCTCACGACCCAAGGCCGGCTTGACGGGTTTCACGGTGTCGAAGCTGTGGCCTCAGGATGCGCTTGCCGGCGTAACGGCAAAAGCGCCGGTGGGCGCAGAGCAGCAGCACGGCAACCGGCCGTACGGCAAGCCCGGTCACATTGCCAGCCCGCTGCAGATCATGACCGAGGGGCCGCTCGGCGCCGCCGCCTTCAACAACGAATTCGGCCGGCCCAACCTCCTGGGCTACTTCCGCGAGTACGAGCAGTCGGTCGTGAGCGATCTCGACACGCTGCAGCGCGGCTACCACAAGCCGATCATGATTGCTGGCGGCCTCGGCAGCATCGACGCCACGCAGACAAGGAAGGTGCGCTTTCCGGCCGGCTCGCTGCTGGTCCAGCTCGGCGGCCCCGGCATGCGCATCGGCATGGGCGGAAGCGCTGCCAGCTCGATGGCGACCGGCGCCAACGCGGCCGAGCTCGATTTCGATTCGGTGCAGCGCGGCAACCCCGAAATCCAGCGCAGGGCGCAGGAGGTCATCAACCGCTGCTGGCAGCAAGGCGAGGCTGAAGATTCGGGCGCGGGCAACCCGATCCTCGCCATTCACGACGTCGGGGCCGGAGGCCTTTCGAACGCCTTCCCGGAACTCACTCACGACGCCGGCCGCGGCGCGCGCTTCGACCTGCGCGCCGTGCCGCTCGAAGAATCGGGAATGGCGCCCAAGGAAATCTGGTGCAACGAAAGCCAGGAGCGCTACGTGCTGGCCATCGCGCCGGAATCTCTGGCGCAATTCAGCGCCATTTGCGAACGGGAGCGCTGCCCGTTCGCGGTGGTTGGCGTGGCAACGGATGAGCGCCAACTGGTTGTCGGCGACGTCGATTTGTCCCTTGCCCCGCCGGGCGAAGGCAGCGACCGGGTCTCCGCAGCACGCGTAGCAAGCACCGGCGCGCCCCCACCGCGACTCTGTCTGGACGGGGCAGGTAGCCAACCCGTCGACATGCCGATGGAGGTGCTGCTCGGCAAGCCGCCCCGGATGCTGCGCGACGTCAAGACCGTCACACGGCAATTTCAGCCACTCGACCTGACCGACATCGATTTGCAGCAAGCCGCCATCGCGGTGCTGGCGCATCCCACGGTCGCCTCCAAACGCTTTCTCATTACCATCGGCGACCGCACGGTGGGCGGCCTGAGCCACCGCGACCAGATGGTCGGTCCGTGGCAGGTGCCGGTGGCCGATTGCGCCGTCACGCTGGCCGATTACCAGGGTTTTGCCGGCGAAGCCATGAGCCTGGGCGAGCGCACGCCGCTGGCGGTGCTCGATGCGCCGGCCTCGGGCCGCATGGCCGTTGGCGAGGCCATCACGAACCTGCTGGCGGCACCGATCGAACTGGCGCGCGTCAAGCTCTCGGCCAACTGGATCGCGGCCTGCGGTGAACCGGGCGAAGATGCAGCGCTTTACGAGACCGTCAAGGCCGTCGGCCTGGAGTTGTGCCCGGCACTCGGCGTTTCGATCCCAGTGGGTAAGGATTCGCTGTCGATGCGCACCCAGTGGCAGGAAGCGGCGGACCTTGCAAGCCACACCATCGCCGCAAATCCGGCTGGCAGCGCAACAGCTGGCGGCACCGCAGGCGCCCGCAAGGTGGTCTCTCCGATCAGCCTGATCGTGACCGCCTTTGCCACGCTGGCCGACGTGCGCGGCACGCTGACGCCCCAGCTCAACACCGAAGAGGTCGACACCACGCTGGTGCTGATCGATCTCGGACGCGGCCGCATGCGCATGGCCGTGAGCATCCTGGCGCAGACACTGGGCCAGACGGGTTGCCCCGTCAAGGACGCAGTGCCGGACCTCGACCAACCGCAAGACCTGGTGAACCTGGTCGCTGCCGTCAGCGCGCTGCGCGCCGAAGACAAAATCCTGGCGCTGCACGATCGCAGCGACGGCGGCCTCTTTGCTACTGTCTGTGAAATGGCCTTCGCCGGCCACGTCGGCGTGGCCCTCAACATCGACATCCTGGTGACCGAGGGCGACGGCATTGCCGACAGCCGGGCCGAATACGGCGACGCCAAGAACTGGGCGCAACAGGTCAGCGGACGGCGTGAGGAGCTCACGCTCAGGGCGCTGTTCAACGAAGAACTCGGCATGGTGCTGCAGGTGCGCACCGCGCAGCGTAACGAGGTGATGCAAACCCTGCGCGCGCACGGCCTGAGCGCGCACAGCCACTTCATCGGCAAGACCCGCCCGCCCGCCGCGCCGATGGACGGCGGCAAGGGAAAGATCGAGATCTGGCGCGACACCAAGGCGGTGTTCAGCGCCAACCTGCACGACCTGCATCAGGTCTGGGACAGCGTGAGCTGGAAGATCTGCCGCGAGCGCGACAACCCGGCCTGTGCCGACGCCGAGCATGCCGCCGCCGGCGACCCGGCCGATCCCGGCCTGCATGCGTTTCTCCCTGTCCATGCGACAGGGCGCATGGCTAGCGGCGTCGAAGCTCCCGCAATTCTTCAGGCGCGCCCCAAGGTCGCGATCCTGCGCGAGCAGGGCGTCAACTCGCACGTCGAGATGGCCTACGCATTCACCGAGGCCGGCTTCGAGGCCTTCGACGTTCACATGACCGACCTGCAGGCCGGTCGGGCCGATCTGGCGAACTTCAAGGGCTTGGTGGCTTGCGGTGGTTTCAGCTATGGCGACACGCTCGGCGCCGGCATCGGCTGGGCCCGAAGCGTCACCTTCAATCACAAACTGGCCAATCAGTTCGCCAGCTTCTTCGCGCGCGCCGACACCTTTGCGCTGGGCGTGTGCAACGGCTGCCAGATGTTCGCTGAGTTGGCCGACATCATCCCGGGCACTGCGGCCTGGCCACGCTTCACGACCAACCAGAGCGAGCGCTTCGAGGCTCGGCTTTCGATGGTCGAGGTGCTCGAGTCGCCCAGCCTGTTCTTCGCCGGCATGGCCGGCAGCCGGCTGCCGATCGCGGTGGCGCACGGCGAAGGCTACGCGGACTTCCGCCGCCGTGGCGATGCGGCAAACGCGATTGCCGCCATGCGCTTCGTCGACCCTCGCGGCGTGGCCACGGAGCAGTACCCTTTCAACCCGAACGGCAGCGCCCGGGGCCTCACGGCCGTGACCACTGCTGATGGCCGCTTCACCGCGCTAATGCCGCACCCGGAGCGGGTTTTTCGCAATGTCCAGATGAGCTGGACCTCCGGCGACCAGAGCGGATTCAGTCCCTGGATGCAGATGTGGCGCAATGCGCGCCGCTGGATCGGTTGAGCTCTCCATTGCGGCTGGATCCGCCCATAATTCGGATCGTTTTTTCTTTCGCCGCCGGAGCGTGTTCCGGGGCTGGCATGCCGTTTGCCAGCGGAGTCGTCACCATGCCATCTCTTGTCCAAGCCGCTAGCGCTGATCCCTTCCCGTCGCTGCAAAAGTCGCCCCGCATGCCGGTGCTGTTCGTCGGCCACGGCAGCCCGATGAACGCCATTGACGACAACGAATACCGGCGCAGTTGGCAGGCCCTGGGCGCTCAGTTTGGTGCCCGGTATCCCGCGCCTCAACTGATCCTGTGCATCTCGGCGCACTGGCTTACGCGCGGTGGCGGATGGCTCACGGCGATGGAAAAACCGAAGACCATCCACGACTTCGGCGGTTTCCCGCAAGAGCTGTTCGACCAGCAATATCGCGCGCCGGGTGCCCCTGTAGCGGCTGCCGAAATCGGCCAGGCCGTGCGTCAGCCGGAGACAGGCATGGCGCTGGGCCTGGACCGGGATGCGTGGGGCCTGGACCACGGCGCGTGGTCGGTTCTCAAGCCGATGTTTCCAGAAGCCGCAATACCGGTCGTGCAGCTCAGCATGGACTATGACCGGCCACCGGCCGAGCACTACCGCATCGGACTGCAGCTCAAGGCCTTGCGTGAGCGTGGCGTACTGATCGTCGCTAGCGGCAACATCGTCCACAACTTGCGCGCAACGCGGTACGGCGCCGCACCCGATCAAGCCTATGACTGGGCGATCGAGTTCGATCGGATGGTGTGCGAGCAAGTGGAGCACGGGCAGTTGTCGGGCCTGTGCGAATTCCAGGGATTGGGGGCCGTTGCGTCGCAGGCGCACCCGACGCATGAGCACTACCTGCCGTTGCTCTACGCAGCCGGTGCTGTCGATGCCGAGGAGAAGCCTCGCTTTTTCAACGCCAATTTCCAGGCGGCCTCGATTTCGATGCGCTCGGTCGTCTGGGGATAAGAAAAACGGCCCCCATGCCGTCTTCGGATGCCGCGCAGGCGGTGTTATTCGATCTTGGCCTTGGCGCGCAACTCTTCCTGGTATTTCTGCAGCTTTTGCTGCTGCAACTGTTGCAGGATTTGCGGTTTGACTTCTTCGAGCTTGGGCAACTGCGCTTGCCGAATGTCGTCCACACGGATAACGTGCCAGCCGAATTGCGACTTGACCGGCGCGGTCGTGGTTTCGCCCTTCTTGAGCTTGATCATCGCTTCCGAGAACTCGGGCACGAAGCTGCTGGGGTTGGCCCAGTCGAGATCGCCGCCTTTGGCACCGGACCCTGGATCCTTACTTTCCTTTTTGGCGATGTCGTCGAATTTGGCGCCGTTTTTCAGCTCGGCAATGATCTTCTTGGCCTGGTCTTCAGTTTCGACCAGGATGTGGCGCACCTTGTATTCCTTGCCGCCATTGGCCGCTACGAACTTGTCGTATTCGGCTTGGGCGTCGGTGTCAGCGACCGGATTTTTCTTGGCATAGTTGGTAAACAGTTGGCGAATCAGGATTGCTTCGCGCGCCAGTTCCAGTTGATTCTTGTAGTCGTCGGTGGCGTCCAGGCCCTGCTTTTTTGCCTCCTGCATGAACACCTCGCGTGAGATCACTTCTTCGCGCAATTGAGGTTGCATTTCCGGCGACACCGGGCGACCGGCCGCTGCCAATTGCTGGGCGAGCACGTCCAGACGGGCCTTGGGCACCGGCTTGCCATTGACAATGGCCGCGTTCTGGGCTAGCGCAGCGAGCGGCAACGCAGCAGCAAGCGTGACAGCCGCGATGGACTGCAGAAGTAATTTTTTCATGAAAAGAAGCCTCGGGTCTCGGAGGGATGGTGCGCTTTAAAGCGCATGAAAGAAGTCGAATGGAGGCCGCCGCCGGGCGACTGGGGGACAGCCCTCAAAGGGCCTCGATGGCAATGGCGTGAAGGCCCTGTGCAATAAAAACGTGCAGCGCATCATACACAAGCCGATGCTGCATGACACGCGACTTGCCAGCGAACAACGGCGAGGCGATACGCACGCGGAAATGGCTGCCATAGCCCTCGACATTAGCTCCAGCGTGGCCCACGTGCATTGCGCTTTCGTCGATCACCTCGACCACGGTGGGCTGCAAGGTTTCGCGCAACGTCACTTCAAGGTCAGCGGCAGTCGGCGGGTTTGTCTTCATGCTGTGGGTTCATCCGATTTGAGGTGCGGTGAAATATAGAGCCCCTGAATGATCAGGAAGGCGACTGGAAACAGATAGCCCCACAGTTTGAAGTCTACCCAGGCCTCGGTCGTGAAGTAGGCCGCTACGTAGGCATTGAGCAGCGCCATGAAAATGCAGTAACCGACCCAGGCGACGTTGAGCCGCATCCAGATGCGCGCCGGCAATTGCAGCTGGCTGCCGAGCAGCAATTGAAGGAAATTTTTCTTGTACGCCCAGAGCGCCACAGCCAAGGCAATGCCCATCGCGCCATAGAGCACGGTGGGCTTCCACTTGATGAATCGGTCGTCGTGCAGGCCCAGCGTGAGCGCGCCAAAAACGAGAATCAGTACCAACGTAGCCTTTTGCATCGTCTGCAGCCGGCGCTCGCGCCAATAGATAATGGCCATTTGCACCACGGTCGCGGCCATTAGCACACCGGTCGCCGTATAGATGTCGGTGAGCTTGTAGGCGCCAAAAAACAGCAGAATCGGGAGAAAGTCGAGGATCAGTTTCATGTTGAATGAGTGAGCTGCGCCAAGCCGGTTTACTTCGTCTTGAAGTCGAGCGCCGCCGAATTCATGCAGTAGCGTAACCCGGTCGGCGTCGGGCCGTCGGGGAACACATGGCCCAGATGCGCGCCGCAACTGGCGCAAACGGTTTCGGTGCGCGTCATGCCGAGCGAGCGGTCGACGTTCTCCTGGATGGCCTCGGGTAGCGCCGCCTGCGAAAAACTCGGCCAGCCGCAGCCGGCGTCGAATTTGGAGTCGGACTCGAACAGTTTGGCGCCGCAGCACACGCAGTGGTAGCTGCCATCGGCCCAGTAGGCCTCGTACTTGCCGGTGAAGGGGCGCTCCGTAGCGGCATGGCGGGTGACTTCAAAGGCGCCCGGCTCGGCGCCTTTTTCAGCCAGTGCGGCTTTCCATTCAGCTTCGGTTTTCTGCACAGAGACGGTCATGATGAACAGCTTATTTCGATGGTGGAGGCCCAGTCGGGCGGGAAGTCGGTGTAGGCGTCAAGGCCTGGATGCTCTTCAAATGGGGTTTCGAGCAGATTGAGCAAGGTTGCCACGCCCGAGAAGTCCTTTTTCTGTGCCGTTTCGATCACCTGTTGGCCCAAATGGTTTCGCAACACAAATTTTGGATTGGTTTTAAGCATCAATTCGGCCGCTAACGCCCGTGGTGTATGAGTTTGACGCTCCAGAAATGAGAGCATCCACGTGTCGTAGCGGTCGCCGTCCAGAAACAGGTCGCGCACGGGTGTCGGGTCGCCGCTGGCCATGGAGTTCGACAGGCGCCGCCAGAAAATGCTGTAGTCGACCTGTTCGGGCGCAAGCAGCTTGAGTGTGCTTTCAATCAGCTCGCGGTCTCGCGACTGCGCATCGCGCAGACCGAGCTTGGCACGCATCCGGGCCTCAAACTCGCGCGGAAACACTGTCTTGTACGACTCCAGCGCAGCCACGGCAATTTCCTGGTTGCCGATAAGCGGCAGCAACGCCTGGGCCAGGCAATAAAGGTTCCAGTAGGCGACGTTGGGTTGCTGGTTGTAGGCGTAGCGGCCCTGCGTGTCGCTATGATTGCAGATGTGGGCTGGATTGAAGCCGTCGAGAAACTGGAACGGGCCATAGTCCATCGTCAGCCCGAGGATGCTCATGTTGTCGGTGTTCATCACGCCGTGGCAGAACCCCACCGCCTGCCACTGCGCCAGCAGCGCTGCCGTGCGCTGGCTGACCGCTTGCAGCAACGCGGCATAGGCGTTGCCGCCAAAGTGGTCGGTGGTTCGGCATTCGACGTAAAAGCGGTCGATGACGTAGTCGGCCAACGCGCGCAATTCGTCGTGGAGCCCGTTGGACGCAAAGTGCTCGAAGCTGCCGAAGCGGATAAAGCTCGGCGCCGTGCGCGTGACCACTGCCGCGGTCTCCAGCGTCTCGCGCCGCACGGGAGCGTCGGAGCCGGTCACGCACAGCGCACGTGTGGTCGGGATGCCGAGGCCGTGCATCGCTTCGCTGCACAAGAATTCCCGGATGCTCGAGCGCAGCACAGCGCGGCCATCGGCACCGCGCGAATAAGGCGTGCGGCCGGCGCCCTTGAGTTGTACTTCCAGGCCGATCGCTGCCTTGCCGAGCGACGGGGGTACAGCTTCCCCCAGCAGGATGGCGCGGCCGTCGCCGAGCTGCCCGGCCCAGACGCCGAATTGGTGTCCGCTGTAGACGCAGGCTAGCGGATCGCTGCCGGCAGCCACTTCATTGCCGGCGAAGACCTCGAGCGCAGCCGGCGAGGCGAACCACCGGGCATCGAGCCCTAGTTCGAGCGCGGCGCCCTCACTGCGCGCGACCCAGTAAGGGTCAGGCAGCGGAGTCGGATGCAAGCGGGTGAAAAATGCCGGCCCGAGAGTCGCAAAACTGTTGCACCATTGCACGCCGCTGGCAACGCCCGGCGCTGCATCTGGCGCGCGATTGCCGGACACTGAAACCGTTGGGAGGGAAGTCATCGGGTCAATTGTCCGGTAGTTGGCAGCACACATCGGCGCGTACGGGGATTCCCGTACGGCGCGCTTCCCGCGCTGCGCAATACTTGGCACCACGCATGGAATGCTGTTAATTACTTAAAGAGGAGTTATCTCGATGCTGGGTTTGATGCAAGACCAACCGTTGCTGATTTCGTCGCTGATCGAGTTCGCCGAGCGCCATCATGGTGATGCCGAAATCGTTTCGCGCCGCGTCGAAGGCGATCTCCATCGCTACACATGGGCCGACGTGGCAGCACGCTCGCGCCAGGTCGCCAATGCACTCGACGGCGAGCACCTGCAATTTAGTGACCGGGTAGCGACGCTGGCCTGGAACGGCTATCGCCACCTCGAGTTGTACTACGGCGTGAGTGGCTCCGGGCGTGTGCTCCATACCCTCAACCCGCGCATGCATCCGGATCAGATCGTCTGGGTCGTGAACCATGCCGAAGACCATATCGCGTGCTTCGACATGACATTTCTGCCGCTGGTGCAGGCCATTCACGCTCGCTGCCCCGGCATCAAAAAATGGGTTGCAATGTGCGATGCCGACAAGCTGCCTGCCGACACTGGCATTCCCAACCTGGTGAGCTACGAGGCCTGGATTGGCACTCAGCCCACCACCTACGCCTGGCCCCGCTTTGATGAGAACACTGCATCCAGCATGTGCTACACGAGCGGTACCACGGGCAATCCGAAGGCGGCGCTGTACAGCCACCGCTCGACCCTCCTGCACGCTTACGGCGCCGCGCTGCCCGACGTGATGTGCATTTCCGCGCGCGACTCGGTGTTGCCCGTTGTGCCAATGTTCCACGTCAATGCGTGGGGCATTCCGTACTCGGCCGCGCTCACGGGGACCAAGCTGGTGTTCCCCGGCCCTGCCATGGACGGCAAGTCGATCTACGAACTGCTTGAAGCCGAGCACGTGACTCTCGCGGCCGGTGTGCCGACCGTTTGGCAGATGTTGTTGGCGCACCTCCAAGCCGGCGGCTTCAAGTTTTCGACTCTCAAACGCACTGTCATCGGTGGTTCGGCTTGCCCGCCGGCCATGATCCGCACCTTCCAGGAGCAGTACGGCGTGGAGGTGCTGCACGCCTGGGGCATGACCGAAATGTCGCCGCTCGGTACCGTGTGCACACTCAAGAACAAGCACCTGGAGCAATCGCTGGAAAAGCAGACGGCGATCCGCATGAAGCAAGGTCGCGTCGTCTTCGGCGTCGACATGAAGATCGTCAACGACAAGGGCGAGGAACTCCCTTGGGACGGCAAGACCTTTGGCGACCTGTTGGTCAGGGGGCCGTGGGTCGTCAAGGAATACTTCAAAGCCGAGGGCGACAATCCGCTTGTGCGCGATGCCCAGGGCCGCGACTGGTTCCCGACCGGCGACGTGGCCACCATCGACGCCGATGGATTCATGCAGATCACCGACCGTAGCAAGGACGTCATCAAGTCCGGCGGCGAATGGATCAGCTCCATCGACATCGAGAACATCGCCGTCGCCCATCCGGCAATCGCCATGGCCGCCTGTATCGGCGTGCCGCATCCCAAGTGGGACGAGCGCCCGATCGTCGCGGTGGTCAAGAAGCCTGGCGCCGAGGTCACGCGCGAAGAGCTCCTCGCGTTCTACGAGGGCAAGACGGCCAAATGGCAAATTCCCGACGACGTGGTGTTTGTCGAGTCGATCCCGCTCGGTGCCACCGGAAAGATGCTCAAGACCAAGCTGCGTGAGCAGTTGCGCGACTATCGGCTGCCGAGCCATTGACTTGACGTTGCTCCTGAATCCCGGAGCGTTCAAAACTGGAGGCAGGGTTGTTTCCCGGGAGCGCCGAAGGGGCGCAAGGAGACGCAATGAAGAGGTCGAGATTCGGTGAAGTGCAGATCGCGTGCGCGCTACGACTGGCTGAGTCTGGCACCCCGGTCGTCCGTGTATGCCGCAATATCGGCATCTCATCAACGTCGGGCCTGCCCATCACAACAAAGTGATCAGCAACGCAGTCCATCCACGATGGATATCGCTTCGAATTCCTCTCCCTCACGCAATACCAGCAGGGCAGTCATGACGCGCTGCTGAGCCAGTTCAATCGCAGCGGGCACGCCCATGACCATTAGGGCGGTTGCCCAAGCATCGGCGAGCATGCAGTCAGGCATCACCACCGTGACCGACGCGAGGCGGTGGCACACGGGCCGTCCGCTCGCCGGGTCGATGGTGTGGGCATAGGGTTTGCCGGCCACCTCGACCCAGTGGCGATAGTCACCTGAGGTGGCAATAGCGGCATCGGTCAGCTCCATCACTCCCATGACTTCGCGCACGTGCCGCGCGGGCTTTTCGATGGCGACGGCCCACGCCTGGCCATCGGGTTTGGTGCCCCTGGCGCGCATTTCTCCGTCGATACCGACCAGGTAGCGACTGATGTCCAAGCTGTCGAGGCAGCGGGCCAGCGCGTCCACGCCGTAGCCCTTGGCGATGCCCGACAGGTCGAGCGCAATGGCTTCCTGCTTGCGCACGCGTTCGTGAGCTCGGTCGATTTCCAACACTTCGCTTGCCGCGCGATGTGTGCGCTGGCCGAGGGCGTGGATCTGACGTGCGTCAGGCTGCGATCCGGTCGGCCCAAAGCCCCAGGCATTGACCAGTTCACCCACGCCGATATCAAACGCGCCGCGAGACTGAACACCGACGCGTACGGCAGCATCCAACACCGTCAAAAGCTCTTCCGGTACGGCATGCCATCGGTGTGCAGGTGCGGCATTGAGACGGCGGAGGTCGGAATCGGTCTTCCAGGTGGACATCTGCCGGTCGACCCGGTCGACGGCTGCGAACAACGCCGTGCCAACGTCGCGATGGTTAACGTCGGCTGGCGCAAAAAACACGGCGCTGAAGCGCGTGCCCATGGTTTCACCGCTCAGGGCATGACGCTGCAAATCAGAAGCCGTCATTCTAGACTGTTCAGAATACATCTTCTCGGTAACGCCCCTGCGCTTTGATTGTTGCCACACTGAGGCTCAAGGGAGCCAGAATTTCATCGAGCGCCTGCACAATGTTTTTCGCCATGGCCCGGCTACCGCAAACCAGGACCTGGCCCCCTTTCTCCAGCAGTTGGCGCAATTGCGTGTCATCACCCAGCACGCGGTCCTGCACATAGGCGCCATTCTTGACGCGCGAAAAAACTGCGTGCAGGCCAGTCAAGCGGCCGTCGGCCAGGTAGGTGCCGAGTTCGGGCTCGTAAAGAAAATCGGATGCGGGATCGCGCCCGCCCCAATACAGGTACATCGGATGTTTGCCCGTGTTGTGGCGGATGAACCCTGCCAATGGCCCGATGCCGGTGCCCGAGCCGATCAGGATCACGGGCGCCTTGCCAGAAACGGGCCGAAAGTTCGGATGCAGCTGAATGAAGGCATCCATTTGACCGCCCGGCTGCAGGCCATGCAGAAATTCCGAGCCCAGGCCGCCCTGCACCTTGCGTACACAGATCTCCAAAATCCGATCGCTCGACTTGCTGGCCAGCGAATAAAACCTTGGAATGTCGCTGCCGGGCGGCAAGACTCCGAGCAAATCGCCGACTTCAAAATGCGGCAGCCCATGGCCGCCGAACAACCGCATCAAGCTGCCCTTGAAGCGCTGCGGCGGGGCCGTCGCGAACCGCAAGATACTGGTGGGCGCGTTCACTTTCTCGCCATAGTCGATGCGCTCGATCAGCGCAAAGGTGTCGCTCCGGGGGCGCTTTGGGGTATGCACCAGGTTCAAATCTTTGCCGATCAATTTCCCTACCGCGTTGCCCCAGCGCGTGAATGCCTGTGCCGATTGCCGATCGACGGTATCGATATCCAGCAGGCGGCGCCATCCGTGCGCGAGCAGCGCCGCTTCCGTGTCGTGGGCGAACTTGCAAAACTGCGGGAACTGCCGGTCACCAAAGCCCAGCACGGCAAAACCGGGTGCGGCCTGGGTCTTGGTTTTGCCCAGCCGCGCCAGAAATTGGTCGGCTGAGCTGGGTGCATCGCCATCGCCATAGGTCGACGTGAGGATGAAAAAGCGCTCGGCATTGCGGTATTGGGTCGCCACGTGGTTCATCGTCGCCGTATGGATATGCAGGCCGGCCTTGTTCAGGGCCTCATGCAGCGTGTTGGCAAAGCCCCAGGTGCTGTTGTTTTCGCCGCCGACCAGAATGATGGTGTCCGCTGAATTGGCCGCCGCATTGCCCACAATGCGGGGCTTCGACTGCCGCCGCTGCCACCATGTCAAGGTACCGGTTGCACTGAGCAGTGGCACGCCCAGTGCACACAAGCCCAGCAGCAGTCCCAACCACCAGAGACCCTCGCCGGTGTGGAGTTCATAGATCAACTCGTAAGTCCGGCGAAAATCAGCATACGGCTGATACGACAAGAACGCACCGCTGCCTGCGTCGACATAGCCTTCGCGTTGGGCCGTAGTGAGCGAGTAAAAACCTGAAGGATCGCCGGGGCTGGGGTAGACCAGTACGCGCAAGTTGTTCACATCGGTGGCGACGAGTGCGGGCAAAGTGGTGATCGGCGCAGCCGGACCAGCCGTCACTTCAGCCGGGAAATCCGGCTCGTCTTGCGTGCCGTCGGGGATCAACGCAAAAGTGGTCGCCGACATGTACACGCCCGTGAGCGCGGACAACAGCAAGCCCAGCACCACAACGCGCCCCACCTGGGTGTGCCAGCGCTGGTTCAGGTTGCCACGCAGTGGATCGGCAAGATGCCGCCATCCGCCCACACGCTTTACCAACAGCAACGCGCCGGAAACCGTCAGCACCGGTAGGGCCAGCGCGATCAATCCCGAGACTATGCGACCCGGGGTGTCGAGCAGCCAGGATCGGTGCAAATCCTTCATCCAGCGCGAGAACCGCGAAGCGACATGGGGCGCAATGCCTTGACCACTTTGCGGGTCGACGCGATCCACCCCCGTCTGTCCATCACGGTTGTAGTACACGATGATGGAACCCGACGCGGATCGTTGAATTTGTTCAACCCCAGGGTAATGTTGCGCCACCCGGCCAGCCAGCGTGGCGACATTGATCTGGCCGCTTGCCGGTATCTTGCTGCCGAGCCTTTCCAGTGCTGGATCGAGCGACAGGATCGCGCCGCTGATCGTCAGAACCACAGCCGGCAAGGCGACCAGCAGTCCGAGCAGTGAATGAAGCTTACGCACCGCTACCGAGAATGCTTCCGGCAATCAACACGCAATGCGCTCACATGTCATAGCTGAAGGATTTGACATACCCGCGTCCGGCGACCGGTCTGCCCTTGTCTTTGGTGGTCAGAGGCGCTCGCACCTCGGCGGGGTTGTCGCGTTGATCTTCGACGGCAGTGTCGACGCGGATTTCATAGCCTGCATCAATCAACGCGTCGGCCAGTTCGGCCGTTACTTTCAAGGTGTCACCGCTGCCAACGCTGGCGCCGCTGACGCCGTCAAACTCACTGGCTTTCAGGCCACTGCCGCGCGCCCAGTCGCGCAGATGCTTGTAGTACTTAGCCTTCTTGCCTGCGACCCAGAGCGTCTTCTTGTATTGCCCCGTGGCATCGGTCACGTAAATGGCCAGGTACGCACCATTGCCGCTGTAGTTTTGCAATTGGGTCGTCAAAGTGACCGGGCGTGCCTGCACCACGCCAGGCAACGCAAGAATCCCGGCCAGGCAGAGTGAAGGAGCCAGTTTTTTCATGATCAATCTCTCCGAAGATGGTTTAGGAGACATGCTGGCCTCGCCAGATGAAGGCTTTCTTAAGGGGAATGGCACTTACTTTGTTGCCCAATCATGGCCAAACCGCTTGACTTTGCTGCGAGCGTGCGCTCTTGGGATTTTCAGCCAAGGGTAGGGTTTTGG
>CAJDTV010000015.1_pt1 | contig 42864 bp, 39 predicted proteins | sample 7389921 | NCBI WGS metagenome assembly CAJDTV01 (sample SAMEA7055654, study PRJEB34461) | soil metagenome | biome: terrestrial ecosystem; feature: Peninsula; material: soil | place: Antarctica | collected 2016 | reverse complement strand
CCTGGCGGCGATGTTGCCCAGGCTGCTGCGGGCGCTGGCAACCACCGGGCCGCTGCCGCTCAAGGTGATTCGCGCGTCTGAGGTAGGTCGCTAATCAGGAAAATTTGGTCGTAACGCCCGTCTCACGGGCGCAGGCAGCTCACTTTTCGATAGCCATTTTGCGACGGACAGTCATCTCACAGCATCTTCTCGATCAGCGGGCCCTTGAAAAGTACGGGCCCTGTCGGACCGAGTTCTTTGGGTGCACCTCCCTTGGGTTCCAGAGTGATCGCCAGCGTCGGCACCGCCCGCACATCGGCCTCGGTAGCGGCCAGCTTGAGCACGGGCGCGTCGCTCATGACGCCCAGCGAGCGTGGCGCATCGCCGGGCACTAGGGCCCACAGCTCCAGCGACTTGTCAGCTCCCTCGCGGTAGTCGCCGACGCGCTGCAGCACGAGCTGTCGATGCTTGGGGTCGAAGGTCACCAGGATGGTGGTGGCGGTCTTGTCGCCGGCCAGCACCGCCACATAGCGCACGTCCGGCGCGGCGCGAAGTTGTGTGCGAAGGTTGATACCAACGATCACCGTGAAAACGGTCGCGAGAGCGCCGGCGGCTGCCGCGCCGCGCCAGAGGGCCAGGCTGCGCAGCCAGCCCTGGCGCGCTTGTGCTGGCGCTTGCAGCGGCGCCGGCGCGCGGGGTGGGCTGGTGATCGGCCGCTGCTCTGCCTCGACCAGGTTGCGAATGCGGGTCCAGACGGCGGCGTCTGGCAGCACCGGCGGTTGCAGTTCGGTCATGCTGGCGAGGCGGCCTTGCCAGACCAGTGCGGCGGCACGCACCGGTGCCTGCTGCCGGGCGATGGCTTCAAAGCGCCGGCGGGCACCGCCGCGCAGGGTCCCCAAGGCATGGCTTGCCGCCAGGCGTTCCAGAAGTTCGGGGTGGGCGGACCAGTTCATCGTGTGGCCCTCACGCGAATTGCTGCATGCAGATACGAAGCTTTTCCAGGCCGCGCCGTATCCATGTCTTCACGGTGCCCAGAGGCAGCTTGAGCTGTTCGGCCAAGTCGCGGTGACTCTGGTCACGCAGATAGGCCAGGCTCACGACCTCGCGCTGTCGTCCTTCGAGCTGGCTCAGGCACAGGTGCAAACCTCGCGCCTGTTCACTGGCATCAGCGTTGTCGAGTGGGTTTGCCGCTTCCGACTCGAAGGTTTCGGCCAGCACGTCGCCAAATTCCTGGGTGAGATGCGCACGATCGGCCTTGCGGCGGCGCAGCAGATCGAGCGCCCGGCTGCGCACCACCATACCCATCCAGGCCAGCGGCGGACTCAGCGAGCCTCGATAATCGGCGGCCGCGCGCCAGATGGTCAAAAACGACTCCTGCAGAACGTCTTCGGCCCATTCGCGCTGGCGCACGACCCGCATCGCCAGGCCGAACAGCTTGGGCGAGGTGCGGTCATACAAAAGGCGCAGGGCGGCCTCGTCCCTCAGGCCCACGCGGTCGATCAGGGCAATCAGTTCGGCGTCGACAGCGGGCGTATTCATGCGTCGATTGTGAGGCAGTGCGCAGGCCGTCGTCTCGCGACGCCCGGCCTCCGCGCTCGGGTTCATCCGGCTTTACTGGGGCAGCAGGACCTTGTCGATGACATGGATCACGCCGTTGGACTGCATGACGTCGGCGATCGTCACCGTCGCGGTGCCGCCGTTTTTATCGGTGATCATGACCTTGCCGCCACTGGACTTGGCCATTAGCGTGCCACCGGACACGGTCTGGAGCGACGCCGTGCCGTGGCCGCTCATGATGTCCTTGCCCAGCGTCTCGGCGTCGAGTTTCCCGGGAACGACGTGATAGCTCAGAATGGTGGTCGACTTGCCCTTGTTCTCCGGCTTGAGCAGGGTGTCGACGGTGCCAGCCGGGAGCACAGCGAACGCTTCGTTGGTGGGCGCGAAGACAGTGAACGGGCCCGGGCCCTTGAGCGTATCGACTAGGCCGGCGGCCTTGACGGCGCCGACCAGCGTGGTGTGGTCCTTGGAGTTGACGGCGTTGTCAATGATGTCTCTGGCCGGCAGCATTTGCGCGCCGCCGACCATGACCTGCGCCATGACTGATGCAGCGCCGCCTGCGAGCGCAACGGCCAGGGTGAGGTAAGCAAGGCGGCGGAATCTGCGTGACATGAAGAGGCTCCTTGAAAATGTGAATGTGTGCAAGTGGGCCGCTGCGACATTCGCTGGGGCTACTGCCCATACGGCATTCGGCCTGCGCTGGATTCATGGCGTGGCGAAAACGAACGGGGGCACGACATCGTGGGCCGCGCCGTTGTGGTGCCGCAGGTTGCCGCGGCAGACCCAGCTCATGCACGCAATATTTTGATCAAACGTGGCTCTAACGCCCGCCCAACAGGCGCAAGCAGCTCACGTTTTGATAGCGATGTCCGGGTCCTCCTCGGCGCGTGCACTCGCGGCGGTGCCCGTCGCGCTGAGGTCGGGCGCCAGCGTGCCACGTCCATCGAACACGAAGCAGTTGCCCTGGTAGTGGGCACCGCCGATCTGCTCGAAGTACTGAAGGATGCCGCCTTCGAGCTGCAGCACGTCGGCCACGCCGGTTTCGCGCATGAAGATCGCGGCCTTCTCGCAGCGGATGCCGCCGGTGCAAAAACTCACCACCGTCTTGCCGGCCAGCTCGTCGCGGTGCTCGCGCAGCGCTTTCGGAAACTCGGCGAACTTGCCGATGCGCCAGTCGATGGCGCCTTCGAAGCTGCCATGGTCAACCTCGAAGGCGTTGCGGGTGTCGAGCATGACGACGGGCTGGCCCGCATCGTCATGGCCCTGGTCGAGCCAGCGCTTGAGGGTGGCGGCGTCGACGCTGGGCGCACGTCCGGCCGGATGCGTAAAATCAGGCCGGATGGCCGGGTGGTCCATGCGGATGATCTCGCGCTTGATCTTGACCAGCATGCGGCGAAATGGCTGCGCGGCCGACCAGCTTTCCTTGACCTGCAGATCGGCAAAACGCGCATCGGTCCGCAACGCCGCCAAAAACTCGCGCACCGCCTCGGCGGCGCCCGCCAAAAACAGATTGATGCCCTCGGGCGCCAGCAGCACGGTGCCCCTGAGCGCCAGCGCGTGGCTGCGCGCGCGCAGGTCTTCACGCAGCGCGCCGCCATCGGCGATGGGCACGAACTTGTAGGCGGCGATGTTCAAAATGTCGGGCACGGAGCGCGATTCTAGAGGCCGCCGGACCACATGGTGAAGCTGCCACTTTCTACAATCGGGAGATGTTCGTTCACCTGCGCCTGCACACCGAGTTTTCCGTCGTCGACGGTACCAATCGCGTCAATGACATGGCCCGTGCCGCCGCCGCTGATGGGCAGCCGGCGTTGGCCATCACCGATCTCAACAACCTGTTTGGCGCCGTCAAGTTCTACAAGGCGACACGCGCTGAGGGCGTGAAGCCCGTGCTGGGCGCCGAGATTTTTCTGGAAGGCCTGGACAGCGAGGCCACGGCCGCCACGCGGGTGCTTGTGCTGGTGCAGAACATGCAGGGGTACCTGCACCTGTCGGAGTTGCTGGCCCGGGCCTGGACGCAGAACGTCGCACGCGGGCAGACGCAAGGGGTCTGCAAACTCGCCTGGCTGCAGGAGCTGAACGAAGGGTTGATCCTGCTGTCGGGCGCGCAGGCCGGCCCGTTGGCGGGTGCGTTGCAGCAGGGCGGCGCACATGGCAAGGCGCGCGCCGGCCGGTTGGCGCTGCAGCTCGCAGGCATTTTTCCGCATCGCTTTTACCTGGAACTGCAGCGCGCCGGGCGCCCAGGCGACGAGGCGCATGTGGTGGCTGCGGTGCAGCTGGCTGCCCGGCTCGGGCTGCCAGTGGTGGCCACGCACCCGGTGCAGTTTCCGGCAGCGCAAGACTACGAGGCGCATGAGGCGCGCGTCTGCATCGCCGAAGGCGAGATATTGGGCAACCCGCGGCGCGTGCGCAAGTTCACGCCCGACCAGTACTTCAAGTCGAGCGCCGAGATGGCGCAGCTGTTTGCCGACGTGCCGAGCGCGCTGGCCAACACCGTCCAGATTGCCAAGCGCTGCAACCTCACGCTGACGCTGGGCAAACCGCAGTTGCCCGACTTTCCGACGCCGGTGATCGATGGCCAGCATCAGCCGATCGAGGACTACTTTCGCCAGGCTTCGCTGGAAGGGCTCGAAGTGCGCCTGGCACACCTGTACCCCGGCGTGGGGCGGCGCGACGCCGAGCGGCCGCGCTACCTGGAGCGGCTTGAATTCGAGATCGCCACCATCCTCAAGATGGGCTTCCCGGGCTACTTTTTGATCGTCGGTGACTTCATCAACTGGGCCAAGAAAAACGGCTGCCCGGTGGGACCGGGACGAGGTTCCGGCGCCGGCTCGCTGGTGGCCTATGCGCTCAAGATCACCGACCTCGATCCGCTCGAATACAAGCTGCTGTTCGAACGCTTTTTGAATCCAGAACGGGTCTCGATGCCCGACTTCGACATCGACTTTTGCCAGAGCAATCGCGATCGTGTGATCGACTACGTGAAGGACAAGTACGGCCGCGATGCCGTGAGCCAGATCGCCACCTTCGGCACCATGGCCGCGCGCGCCGCGATCCGCGACGTTGGCCGCGTGCTCGATATGAGCTACATGTTCTGCGACGGCATCAGCAAGCTCATCCCCAACAAGCCGGGCCAGCACGTCACGCTGCAGTACCCGCCCAACCCGAAGCCCAAAGACGACAAGACGCATTACGCCATCGAGATGGAGCCGCAACTGGCCGCCCGCATCGAGAAGGAAGAAGAGGTGCGCACGCTGATCGAGTTGGCGCAAAAGCTCGAAGGCATGACGCGCAACATCGGCATGCACGCCGGCGGCGTGGTGATTGCGCCGGGCAAGCTGACAGATTTCTGCCCGCTCTATCAGCAGCCTGGCAGCGATTCGGCGGTGAGCCAGTTCGACAAGGACGACGTCGAATCCATCGGCCTGGTCAAGTTCGACTTTCTGGGGTTGGCGACCCTCACCATTCTGGAGATTGCGCGCGAGCTCGTGGCCCGGCGCCACAAGGGTCAGGAGGATTTCGCCTACGAGAACATCCCGCTCGATGACGCCCAGACGTACCGGCTTTTTTCGGACGGCAGGACCGAAGCAGTGTTCCAGTTCGAATCGCGCGGCATGCAGGGCATGCTGAAGGACGCACGGCCCACGCGGCTGGAAGACCTGATCGCGCTCAACGCGCTGTACCGCCCGGGGCCGATGGACCTGATCCCGAGCTTCGTGGCGCGCAAGCATGGGCGTGAGCCGGTCGAGTACCCGCATCCGCTGGTGGCGGAGATGCTCTCCGAGACCTACGGCATCATGGTTTACCAAGAGCAGGTGATGCAGACCGCGCAGATCCTGGGCGGGTACTCCCTCGGCGGCGCCGATTTGCTGCGCCGCGCGATGGGCAAGAAAAAACTCGAGGAGATGGCCGAGCACCGCGAGATCTTCCGCATCGGGGCCGCCAGGAAAAACATTGGCCGGCAAAAGGCCGACGAGATTTTCGACCTGATGGAAAAGTTCGCGGGGTACGGCTTCAACAAGTCGCACGCCGCGGCCTACTCGTTGCTGGCCTATCACACCGGCTGGCTCAAGGTGCACTACACGGCCGAGTTTTTCTGCGCCAACATGACGGTCGAAATGGACGACACCGACAAGCTGAACGTGCTGTTCCAGGACGCGGTCAAGAACTTTGGCATCACCTTCGAGCCACCGGACGTGAATCGCGGCAGCTACCGCTTCGAGCCGGTGACCGACCAGGTCATTCGCTATGGCCTGGGCGCCGTCAAGGGCACGGGCCAGTTGGCGATCGAGGCCATCGTGCGGGCGCGCGATGGCGACGGCTCGTCAAGCACCAGCGGCCCCTTCAAGAGCCTCTACGATTTTTGCGTGCGGGTCGATCGCCAGCGCATCAACAAGCGCACCGTCGAGGCGCTCATCAAGGCCGGCGCCTTCGACTCGATCCAGCAGAACCGCGCCGCGCTCATCGCCTCGCTCGACCGCGCGTTTGAATTCGCCATCGCCACCGAGGCCAACGCCGCACAGGTTGATATCTTCGGCGACAGCGAACACGGTTCGGCCGCGCAGGAGCCCGATCTGGTCGTCGCCACGCCGTGGGGCGTGAAGGAGCGCCTGACCTACGAGAAGACCGCTGTCGGCTTCTATCTTTCGGGCCATCTGTTCGACGAAGTGGCGCACGAGATCCGGCGTTTTTGCAAGCGCCTGATTGGCGACCTGATCGATAGCCGCGAGCCGCAGGTCATCGCCGGCATCGTGAGCGACTTCCACGTCATCAACAGCCAGCGCGGGCGCCTGGCCATCTTCCAGCTTGACGACAAATCGGACGCCATCGAAGCCACCGCCGACGAGGCGCTGGTCAACGCCAACCGCAATGTGTTGAAAGACGACGAGCTGGTCATCGTGAGCGGTCGGCTGCAGCCGGGCCGTGGCGGGTTCGAGGCACGTTTCCAGGTTCAGCAGGTGTGGGACCTGGCGGCGGCCCGCTGCCGTTTCGGCAAGTTCCTGCGCGTGGCTGTGAACGGCACCGCGCCCGACATCGCTCGCCTGGCGCGTGACTTTCCGCCGCGCACCGAAATGACCGAGCAGGGCGAGCTGCGCCACGGCCTGCCGGTGCGCCTCACGCTTGCACGCGACGGGGCGGAAGTGGAACTGCAGCTGGGCGAGCGCGCCAAGTTTTTCCCCACCGATGCTGCGCTGGCCAGCTGGACGGCGCAGGCCGACGCCGGGCAGGCGGCGGTAGTTTATGAATGAAATAGGCCTTTAGCGCCCGCTTCGTCTGCGATGATAGCTATCAAAAAAATAGTTTTTGAATTGATCGCTGCCGCAGTTACAGGCCAGCGATCACCGTCTTATTCGTTGCGCCGCCAGGCAACGGCGGCAATGTTCTCCAACTCGTTCTGGCGCGCGCCTTGCGGCGTCAAGACGCGGTCATAGAACAAGCGTGAGGTGAGGTCGTTCAAGCGCATGTCGTCGCGTTCACGGTAGGCGAGCCGTGTTGATGCGGGGCTGCGCTTGACCGGTGTCGCCCGGTGCAGCGCGTTATGGTCGTGAAAGAAGGCCAGCGTGGCCGGCGCGCTGGGCAGCACCGGCTGGCCCGTCGTATCGCCATGCAGCACGCGCTGCAGCGCTTCGTTGTTCGAGTTCTCGTCCGAGCGCAAGGTAAGGTGGTAGCAGAGTTCGCCGCCTTTGACGTGGCACTGGTACATGACGGTGGTCGAAAATTAGCTGCGGTCGTAGTGCCTGCCGAGCTCGTCGCCGTCGCCCATGCGAGTGACCTGCAGCGCCTCCAGCGGATCGGCGCTGCGGTACAGGACCGGCCCTTGCAGCACCGCCGCGATGAAGCGGGTCAGGTCGCTGGATTCGAACAGGCGGCGCATCGGCGCAACCTTCGGGATGCAGTCGTACGCCATGCCATGCCGTGCTTGACCGACCGAACCTGGACCGCGTGCGGGTGCCCCGGCGGCACGCTCTAGTCGACCGGCTCGAAGTAAACCGTGTGCGGCTGCGAAGAAGTCCAGGCCTTGTCACGCAGCGCTTCGGCAAGTGCAGCCATAGCGGCGACGATCGCTGGCGTGCTGAAGCCCGCTAAGTTGCAGGCCCCCGTGCGGGCCAGCTCCGGGCGGCAGGCCTGGACCAGGGCCTGGCCATGCGCGCTTTCCAGTTCGTGGATCGGATAGGTGTGGAGATCGACCACGTCGGCGCAGGCTGGCACGGTCTCGGTGCTGGCATCTCGCAGGCGCAGGCGGTGTCCTCAAAGAAAGGTGTCTTGCGATGCCCTTGAAGGCAGCCTGGAGCTGGCGTGCAATCAAACGAGTTGATTTGCCCATCGGCTTAGGAAAACTAAAACTGCGAGAAACCCGATCGCCGTTTCCGCACCCGCGTCGAGCGCGTGGCGAGCAGCGGGTGTTTTGCTTGTCAGGGGGAGTCGGAGCGCTTTCGGTCGCACTGACCTTCTGCCACGAGTTGTGCAGGTCTTGAACGAAAAATAATCGTGACGCCCGCCAGTCGGGCGCAGCATGCTATCAGAACAGTAGCGTCAGCGCTTCGGCCGCAAAACAACTGTGAGGCGCGAGGGTACGGTGCCGTCAATGTCGCGCGGCAACTTCTCGGTTTTCTCCAGCGCGCGCAGCGCGGCCTCGTCCCATGCGGGCAGTCCGCTCGACTTGGTGAGGCCCGGGGTGCCAACGATGGTGCCATCGGGTGCCAGTCGCACATCGAATTCGGCGGCGGCGTTGCCGCTGATCAGGTCGGCGTCGGGGAACACCACGTTCGGGCGCACCACCGCGGCGATTTTCGCGCCGTAGCCGCCAGACGGGCCGGAGGCTTTGAGGGCCTTGCCCTTGGCGTTCTCGTCGCCGCTGGCACCTGCCATGCCTTGCAGTGCCTTGAGCCGCTGGGCGCGATCGGCGGCGTCCTGCTTGGCGGCCGCATCGGCCTGCTGCTTCGCCTGCGCCTGTTTGGCCTCGGCTTGCTTGGCCTTGGCGTCCGCCGCTGCCTTGTTCTGTGCGTCGGCCTTGGCGTCGGCTGTGGCTTTCTTCTGCGCCTCGACCTTGGCGGCAGCTTTGGCTTGCTCCTGCTTTTCCTGCGCTTCTTTCTTGCGCTGCGCCGCTTCATCCGCGCGCTGCTTGGCCGCGAGTTCTTTTTGTTGCTCAACCTTTCGGGCGGCTTCCTGCTTCTTTTGCTGCTGGGCCAGTTCGAGCTGGCGCTGCTCCTTTTGTTCCTTGAGCTTTTTCTCGCGCTCCAGCGCAATGTCGGGTTGCTTGGGGGGCGGTGCCGGTTCGGGTGGCTTGACGGCTTGGGGCGGGGGAGGCGGTGGTGGCGGTGGTGGCGCCTTGGCGACGGGTTCCCGCGCCGGCGGCTGCGCTGGGGCGGGTTTGGGCACAGTCACCTGAGTCGCGCGCGGTGCGGCCTGTTGCACGGTGGACGACCACAGTTCGGCCTCGACGGCATCGTTTTCGGCTTCGCGCTTCCAGTGCACGCCCCAAGTCAGGGCCGCGATCAAAAGCGCGTGCGCGATCAGCGCAAAGACGATGGCGCGCGGCGTGCCGCGCTGTGGCGGCGGTGCAAATTCCGGGCGATCGGCGGCGAGCGACATGCGTTATTTGCGGCCCGTGGTCTGCACCGACAGGCCGACGCGCTCGACGCCGCTGCGCTTGAGTTCGTTCATGGCCTTGACGACGGTTTCGTACTTGACGGCCTTGTCGGCGCTGATGACCACCGGGCGCTCGGCGTCGCCGTCCTGGGCCGCAACGACGGCCTTGCCGATCTGCGTGAACGGAATGGCGCCGCCGCCCGAGCCGGTTGCCGGATCTTTCTTGAGTTGCACTTCGTCGTCGCTTTTGATGACGATCTCGATGGGCTTGTCGGGTTGCTTGTTGGCGCGGTCGACGCTTGGCAGGTTGATCACGCTGGGCGTGATCAGCGGCGCGGTGACCATGAAGATGATCAGCAGCACCAGCATCACGTCGATGAACGGGACCATGTTGATCTCATTCATGGCGCGGCGGCCGCGACCGCCGCGTGAGGACATTGCAGCCATGGTGTCGTGTCCTTTTCTGCGCTCAGCGGCCGGCGGCGGCTGCGATGGAGGCCGGGCTGGCCTGGGCCGACAGGTTGCGCTGCAGGATATTGGAGAACTCTTCGATGTAGGTCTCCAGTGCGATGGAGATCTTGTCGATCTCGCGCGCAAAGCGGTTGTAGCTCACCACGGCCGGAATGGCCGCAAACAGCCCGATGGCGGTGGCCACCAGTGCCTCGGCAATGCCCGGCGCCACCGTGGCCAGCGTGACCTGCGTCAGCGCGGCCAGCCCCGTGAAGGCATGCATGATTCCCCACACGGTGCCGAACAGGCCGACATAGGGCGACACCGAAGCGACGGTGGCGAGGAACGACAGGTTCTGTTCGGCCGCATCAAGTTCACGCTGAAAGCTCGCTCGCATCGCGCGCCGCGCGCCGTCCATCAGTGTCCCGGCGTCTGTGATGTGGCGCTCGCGCAGCTTTTGATATTCGCGCATGCCCGAGGCAAAAATGCGCTCCATCGGCCCGGCCAACTTGGCGTTTTGTGCTGCCGAGGCAAACAGCTCGTTCAGACTGGTGCCCGACCAGAAGTCGCGCTCGAACTCATCGTTGAGGATGCGCATGCGCTTGAGCGAGAAGTACTTGCGGAAAATCGCAGCCCAACTGGCCACGGACACCACGATCAGCAGCAGCACCACCAGCTGCACCACGAGACTGGCGTGAAGAATGAGAGTGACGATCGACAGGTCTTGATTCATGGTGTGAGAGGTTGAGACGTGGAGCGGGCGAAGCGCTCAAGGGTTCCCGAAATGTGTGCGGGCATGCGGGCCGGCCGTAGCGTAGCGGCGTCGACCCAACCGATCCGGATCGTGCCTTCGCACAGCAACGGCATGGGGCCGGGAGTCGGCGCGCCGTCATTCTGCGCCGATTTCAACCGCACGCTTTGGGCGATCGTCATGGAGGCGACGCCCATCTGCTGCAAATCGGCGGTGACGACCAGCTCGTCGTCGAGGTGTGCAGGCCTGTGGTATTTGAGCGTCGTCTCGCTGACGACAAACAGGCCGCCGCTGTTCTGGTGCAGGCGGCGTTGCTCAATGCCCGCCGCGCGCAGCCACTCGGTGCGTGCGCGCTCCATGAACTTCAGGTAGTTGGCATAGAACACGATGCCACCCGCGTCGGTGTCTTCCCAATACACGCGGATCGGCAGCACAAAGCTCATGTTGCCATGGCCTTCAGGCGCGCGACAGCTTCTTCCAGGTGCGCCATCGAGCTTGCCGTTGAAAAGCGCACGAAGCGGTGGGTGTCGGCGGTGCCGAAGTCACGTCCCGGCGTCACGGCGACGTGGGCTCGTTTCATGGCCTCGAAAGCAAAATCCCAGCTGCCGTCGATGCCTAGCTTTTCAGCAAACGAAGTGCAATCGGCCCACGCGTAGAAGGCGCCGTCGGGCACCACCGGCACGCTGAGGCCCAGTGCGTCGAGCTGTGGAATGAACCAGTCGCGGCGCGCCTTGAACTCGGCACGGCGACGTTCATACTCGGCGATGCTCGCGGCCTCGAAGCAGGCCAGCGCGGCGTGCTGCGACACCGTGCTGGCGCAGATGAACAGGTTTTGCGCCAACCGCTCGATGACGGGCACCAACGCATCGGGCACCACCAGCCAGCCCAGGCGCCAGCCGGTCATGTTGAAATACTTGCTGAAGCTGTTGATGCTGACGATGTTGTCGTCGATGGCCAGCGCGCTCTGTCCGAACGCCTCGTCGTACGAGAGGCCAAGGTAAATCTCGTCGATCAGCGTGATACCGCCGCGCCGTGTCACTGCGTTGTGAATGCGGCGCAACTCGTCAGGCGCGATCGAGGTGCCGGTCGGGTTGGAGGGCGAGGCCAGCAGGACACCGCGGGTCTTGTCGGTCCACGCGTCCTCGACCTTGGCGGCTGTGAGCTGGAAGCGCTCGGCCGCCGTCGTCGGCACCAGCACGGCGCGGCCGTCCGCAGCGCTTACAAAGTGCCGGTTGCACGGGTAGCTCGGGTCGGGCAGCAGCATCTCGTCGCCGGCCTCGATCAGTGCGAGACACGCCAGTTGCAAGGCAGCCGACGCACCGGCCGTAACGATGATGCGGTGTGCCGGTACATCGATGCCAAAGCGCTCGGTGTACCAGCCGCTGATGCGCTCGCGCAGCGCCTCCATGCCCATCGCCTGCGTGTACTGCGTGGCGCCACTGCGCACAGCGCGGACGGCGGCTTCCTGCACTAGCGGCGGCGCGGTGAAGTCCGGCTCGCCGATGTTGAGGAAAATCATCGGCCGGTCTGTGTGCGCCATTTCGCGCGCCAGCGTGGAGGCTGCCTTGGCCACTTCCATCACGTAGAACGGCTCGATGCGCTCGGCCCGGGTCGAAATCCTCATGGCCGCGCCTTGCCGCTTGCGCGGTCGGCTTCGACTTCGGCGCTGCGCAGTTGGGGCGCCAGGCCGTTCAGCACGGCGTTCACGTACTTGTGGCCATCGGTGCCGCCGAATTCCTTGGCCAACTCGATGCACTCGTTGAGCACCACGCGCCACGGTACGTCCAGGCAGTGCTGAAACTCGTAGACCCCGATCCACATGACGGCGTGCTCGATGGGCGAGATTTCTTCCATCTTGCGGTCAAGCAGCGGCAAAATTGACGCGTCGAGTTGCGCGGCGCCTTCGATGGCGCCATGAAGCAGCGCGTCGTAGTGCGCCGCATCGGCCTTGTGGAAACCAGCCAGGTCGCGCGTGAAAGCGTCGATGGCGGCGGCGTCATTGCGGCCGACCAGATGCTGGTAGAGCGCTTGTAGCGCAAACTCGCGCGCGCGGCTTCGATTCGATTTGGCCGATGCCTTGCGCGCGCCGGTGCTGGTCGGGCCGGTGCGCGACTGGCGCGGTGGGCGAGGGTTCAGTGGGGTGTCTTCCGTCATGAAAGGGTCGAGTGCAGTTGGGCCATTTCAACCGCGGCGCGTGCCGCGTCGCGGCCCTTGTCGCTTTGTCGGGTCACGGCTTGTTCAAGGTTTTCGATGGTAAGGATCGCGTTGGCAACCGGAATCCGGTAGTCAAGCGCGATGCGGCTCACGCCCGCCGCAGATTCGTTGGCCACCAGTTCGAAGTGGTAGGTTTCGCCGCGAATGACGCAGCCCAGCGCAATCAACGCCTGGTATTTGCCGCGCTCGGCCAGCGCCTGCAGTGCGACCGGCACTTCGAGTGCGCCGGGCACGTGCATGTGGTCGATGTGGGCCGCGTCAACGCCGAGCGCGACCAGTTCGGCCAGGCACGCCGCCGCCAGTGCGTCGGTGATGTCCTGGTTGAAGCGCGCCTGCACGATGCCGATGCGCAGGCCGGTTCCGTCGAGCGGCGTTTGCTCGCCCTTGTTTGCATTCAGCATGTCAATTGTTTCCCTGAGGGTAGAAGTACATTTCAAAAATGCCGCGGCACCGGCTTTGCCGGGCCGCTGGTGTTGCCCCGCCAAGGGGGTTGGCGAAGCGACACGCGGTGCGCGAAGACCGGGGGGTGTACTTCATCGTGTGATGTAGCCGGCAATCTCGAGGCCGTAACCCGCCGCCATGCTGGGCATGCGGCGCGGCGTGCCCAGCAGGTTCATTTTGCGAACGCCGCATTCGCGCAGGATTTGTGCCCCGATGCCGTAGCTGCGCAAGTCCATGCGACCGCGCTCGGGTGCTTGCGCGGGGCGTGCCGTGCCGTCGAACTGGGCCAGCAGTTCAGCGGCGGTTTCGTTGCAGTTGAGCAGCACCGCCACTCCCTTGCCCGCCGTAGCGATATGCGCCAGGCTGGCGTCCAGGCTCCACGAGTGCAGCGAACGGTGGATTTCCAGCGCGTCGAGCACCGAGAGTGGCTCGTGCACCCGCACCGCCACCGCTTCGTCAGCGCCCCAGCTGCCGCGCACCAGCGCCAGGTGCACGCCGCCGCTTGGCTTGTCCTTGAAGGCATGGGCGCTGAACCAGCCCCAGGCGGTCTGGATCTCGCGCGAGCCGACTTTTTCGACCAGCGACTCGGTGTGGCTGCGGTACTCGATGAGTGCCGCTATGGTGCCGATTTTGATCCCGTGGTCGGCCGCGAACAGTTGCAGATCGGGCAGGCGCGCCATGGTGCCGTCGTCGTTCATCACCTCGCAAATCACTGCAGCGGGTGAGCAGCCGGCCAGGGCGGCCAGGTCGCAACCCGCTTCGGTGTGGCCGGCCCGCATCAGCACGCCTCCGTCGACTGCCTGCAGCGGAAAGATGTGGCCCGGCTGCACCAAGTCGGCGGCCACGGCATTGCGCGCGACGGCCGCCCGCACCGTATTCGCCCGGTCGGCCGCAGAGATGCCGGTGGTGACGCCCTGGGCCGCCTCGATCGAGATGGTGAAGGCGGTGGAATGCTTGGCGCCGTTGCGCGCCACCATCGGTGGCAGGTGAAGCCGCTCGCACATTTCGCGCGACAGCGTGAGGCAAATGAGCCCGCGTGCGTGCCGCGCCATGAAGTTGATCGACTCGGCCGTCACATGGTCGGCCGCGATCACGATGTCGCCTTCGTTCTCTCGGTCCTCCTCGTCCACCAGTATCACCATCCGGCCGGCGCGCAGCTCGGCCACGATGTCTTCGACCGGCGAGACCGGCGCCGGCTGGCGTCCGTTGCGCGTGGCCGTGATCGGTGTGATGGATGCGTTCATGGATTATCCTTCGGTGCAGGCGGCACGCCCAATTGCAGCATGCGCTCGACGTAGCGCGCAACGGTGTCGATTTCGAGGTTCACCCGGCTGCCCGCGTGCAGGGCGCCGAGCCCGGTGTTTTCGACCGTGTGAGGAATCAGGTTGATGCCGATCTCGCTGCCATCGGCCCGGTCGTGCACGGTATTGACCGTCAGGCTCACGCCGTTAACCGTAACCGATCCTTTGTAAGCAAGGAAGCGGGCGAGGGCCGCAGGGGCCATCACGCGCAGGTCCCAGCTTTCACCGATCGGCGCGAAATGACTCACAGTGCCGATGCCGTCGACGTGGCCCGAGACAATGTGGCCGCCCAGCCGGTCAATGGCGCGCAGCGCTTTTTCGAGATTGACCGCACCGTCCGGCTCGGCCAGCCCCGCCGTCTTGTCGAGCGATTCGGCCGAGATGTCGACCGTGAAGGTCTGCTCCGGCACGTCAATCGACGTGACGGTCATGCAGGCGCCGTTCAACGCAATGCTGTCACCCACTCCGACGTCGTCCAGATAGCCGACCGGCGCCGCAATGCGCAGGCGCTTGCCATGGGATGAAGAGCTGCCAAGGGCGTGTACGGCGGCGATGCGCCCCACGCCGGTGATGATTCCGGTGAACATCGCTGCATTTTCGCAGACCCGGGAGCGGGCCGACGACCAAACCTTAAAACTGATCGCGTCCGCACAGCCGCGCAATGATGCGCAGGTCTTCACCGACGCGATCGACCGAATGGAACTGCAACGCGTGGGCCTGCGCCAAATCGGTCAACGGGCCGCCGGCGTGGGCGTTGCTGGCCATATCCAGGCCGCTGCCGATCAATCGCGGCGCCAGGTAGAGCAGCAACTCGTCCACGAGTCCTTCGCGCAGCAGCGAGCCGTTGAGCTTGTGGCCGGCCTCGACGTGCAGTTCATTCACCTCACGCACCGCCAAGTCGCGCAACATCGCAGCCAAATCGACCTTGCCGCGTGCGTTGGGCAGGTAGCTGATCGTGGCGCCGTGGGCTTCGAGCGCCGCAGCTTTGGCATTGTTTCGGGCTGCAGCGTAGATCCATACTGTGCGGCCAGCTATAAAAATGTGGGCATCAGGCGGCGTCTGGAGCCGGCTGTCGATCACCACCAGTGGGGGCTGGCGCGGCGTTTCCACTCGCCGCACGTCAAGCCGCGGATTGTCTTGCAGCACCGTTCCAACGCCCGTCAGCAGTGCGCCGGCGCGTGCCCGCCAAGCATGGCCGTCGGTGCGGGCGGCTTTGCCGGTGATCCACTGACTCACGCCGTTGCTGAGCCCGGTCTTGCCGTCGAGCGACGCCGCCACCTTGAGCCGCACCCACGGTGCCTTACGCACCATGCGGCTGAAAAAACCGATGTTCAGTTCGCGCGATTGGGCCGCGCCGGGACCAACTTCGACTTCGATTCCGGCCGCGCGCAGTCGTGCCAAGCCTTGGCCCGCCACAAGCGGATTTGGGTCAGGCATACAGGCCACCACTTTCCTGATTCGGGCGGCAATCAGCGCGTCACAGCACGGCCCAGTGCGCCCGTGGTGTGAGCAGGGTTCGAGGGTGACGTAGGCCGTGGCGCCCGCTACCGAGTGGCCACGTGCGGCGGCATCACGCAGCGCCATGATTTCGGCGTGCGGGCCGCCGGCTTGCTGGGTGCAGCCGGTAGCGAGCAGTGCGCCGTCGCTCGAGAGGAGGACGCAACCCACGGCTGGATTGGGAGGTGCCAGTTGGCTCGCTTGCTCTGCGAGCTGGAGCGCATGCTGCATGAGACCATTCGGCGAAACCTTCGCAGGGTCAGTATTCAATCGGGCTACATCCTCTTCAACGATTCCAGCATTCCGCGACCAGGTCGGCGGCCCCGGTCGCGCCGCCGACCGTCACGCTGCGTATGCCGGTATGAGTCAGGGTGTAGGTGCCGCATTTGTCATTGACTTGGCCCCCTTGTGGAGTCGCCGTAAGCGAGAACGAAGCGCCGCCGCCGGGAACCGTGCCGGCGATCACGTACCGCTGACCCGGTACCGTCGAGAGTGAAGCGGGTAGCGCGGCGTATGTGCCGGTCGCCGTCGCCACACGCTCCATCCATTGCGCTGCCTGCAGCAAGCCGGCACGCGCCTCGGCCCGGTGTCCGCGTCGTATGTATTCCTGGTAGCTGGGTAGCGCCACAGCGACCAGAATTCCGATGATCGCGACAACGATCATCACCTCGATCAGCGTGAAGCCGCGGTCGCGGGTGCGGGCCATGCGGGAATGGAACGGGGTAAAAAAATTCACTGCGGGCATGTTATTGGAATTGACGCCAGCTGGGCCGTCCAGAAGTCATACCAAGAAGGTCGCGAGCGTCACAAGTTTGCCCCGGAGGGCAGACGCTAATCTCTTTTTTCCTTGAGCGAATGGGATACCCCAGCGACGATTCGATTCGCGATGCTGTTTTTGGATCTTCGCCGATCACCGTGGAGGCCGTGTAAGCGTAGATCTGCGATGTTGGCGCGGACCCAGTAATGCCATTGAGCGTGTTGAGAAACGTCTGGTCCATTGAGCTGGTCGGCGAGCAGGACTCCTCAAGGGTGGAACTGCCCACGCTGGGCACTGTGCTTCTGATGTCGATCAGCTGTCCGTCGAACCAAGCGAGGTTTTCCAGCACTCGTTCGCCCGAAATTGGCAGATCGATGTACCAGCCCCTTTTCGGATTGGCGCCCTTGTACGAAACATCGTTCTTGGACAGTTGCCACAAACGCTTGCCAGTGGTATCGCTCGTGCCTGCAACGGTCGTGCTGGGCGTTTGAGCCACCAGCTTAGCGCGGCCATCAGTGATCGCATTGCCCCCAGCCAGCTTTGCTTTGCCTCCTGTGTCCCGACTGGCGCTGGTTGTATCCCAGACTCCATACATGGTTTGAACGCCGGTCGTGGCGCGATCAGCATCGGTCAGGTTTTGCCCCGTGCCGAATATCACCATCAATCCGCCTTCCGGGTGCGGTAGCCAAACTGGCGCGGCGGTGATCGGCTGGGTGGCGCCTGCGGGGCTTTTGGCCACGAACAACGGCGTCCCGGAGAAGGCTGAAGCCCAACTTGACGCCGTAGCGCTGCTCAAGTCGAATTTCCACAGATTTCCTTGAAGGTCGCCCGCATAAGCCACATCCGGAATCCGGTCCCCGTTGAGGTCCACCAAGCGGGGAGCGCCCAGCCCGTTGCCTCCCGGCGTGCCAACTTTCAACTTGAGCAGTTCCTTGGCGCCGTCCAGATACTGGACCAGCAGCACCGCTTGCTCGTTGGTACTGTTGTAGCCATTGCCCATGACCAGAGCCCAGCGACCATTGTTGAGTTGGGTGATTTGCTGGGACGCTACAACGTTGTTCTCGGCCAAGACCGGTTTGCTCATGATGTGGCCCACGTCCACATCCACGACGCCAGTGTTGTCCATGACCACCACGGCGGCGGCGGAGGCAGTGGCAAAGCCGTCAGGCTTAGTAACGTCCAGCACAAAATAGCCTCGTCCACCGCCTCCCAGGAAGCCGGCCAGGTAAGTTTTCCAGCCGGTCGACAGCTCGATGTCGCCCGACAACGGCGAGCCATCGACGTAGTAACTGTGCTGGTAGCCGGGGTCACTCAAACGGGAGAGTGTGGGGTATAGGCCCAGTGGGACGTAAGCGATTTTCTCGGAGCCGTCAGCCGACGAGAATCCGTGCAGCATGCCGTCATTGCCACCGACATACAGCATCGAGGCGCGTGACGCGTTGTCACTGCGGAATGTGGCATAGCTGGTTTTGGCGTAGGTGTTGGCCGGTTTCCCATCGAGGTACCACAGCGCGGAGTTGACGATGTCGCCCTGGCGCGAGCTGCGGGTGCGAAAGGCGCCGCCAGCCGTTTTCTCCTTGGTGCGGTCGCCGCGCAAAAAGTCCAACCGGTCCGGACCCTTGGTATCGACTACACCATTCAGCGTATTAAGGTTGGCTTTTTGGCTGTTGGAAAGCACGGACCATCCCCATTTAATGGGGTTGGTCCCATCGTGCGAAAAGACCGTGCGGCTGGCGGGCACGAAACTCGCTGCATCCATCACGGATGCCGTAGAGACCGGTTTGGGCGGCGTAACACCTGGAATATTGCCCCAGGTGCCGTTCACCGAAACGACGCCGGTGCCAGCGGCCACGGGGTGCGCGGTGACATAGCCGCTCCATTCTGCGCCGGCGTACCCGGTCAGGAACGCATTAGAGCCAAACGCGGTGGTGGTGGAACTGCCTGTGATGGAAGTCAGGGGCGTGCTCTGGTCGGATTGAATCGTGTTCATGATGTCCTGGAACGCTGAAGCCAAGGCGTCTGCGTCCGGTGCGGGAACATACTTGCCCCGGCTGTTCAACGCCATGTGCCAGAGTTCGGGCATTCGGGTGTCTTCGTCGCCCGCGATGGCATTCGTCCATGTCTTATTCCCCACCATCAGCGCGTCATAATCCCCGCCAGTCCATGTGTCGCTGCCCATTTTTGGGCTGGCTTTGGTGTTCCAATTGGCAGCGTCATTGAATCCAACGGTGTACGTATTCATGTGTTGCCACGTGGCCGGGTCGTTTCGAGGGTTCCAGTAGTCAGGGATGGTTCGAGTGGTTCCACCGGAGCTGAAGGTTTGATCGCCCTCATGCGCCACGCGTTTCGGTACGACGTTAGCTATATTGGGCTGCAGGTCGGTGGCCCAATAATAAAACGCGATGTCTGACAGAGTGGGGAGGGTGGTAGAGCCGAAATTATCGCGATAAATCTTGGTATTTGGGCTGCTGCTATCATAAAATGTGGTGTCCGGCAGATCTCGGCTGGTGCCATCCGCATTTCCCACCCAAGTCCAAGCATTATTTGTCCAGCTGTTCCATCCGCCATCCGTCATAAATAAATCGTACGACTTTCGACAACCCAGTACTGGCTCTAATTTCGTTCCCGGAATGCTAGCCCAGGCGCTATTGATGTCGAGTGTCTTTTTATAATATTCACCAGCATTGATCAGCATTCGGTGCGACGGTGTCGACCCCTGTGGTTTCAATGTTTTGACCCACTTGTTGAATCGCTCACGATGGTCGGCGTCGAGTTCTTTGATTCCGTTTTCGTCCTTGCAGTCTCCCGACATGGGGATTTCATAGCAGCCTGTCATGGCTTGCCACCCAAGCCGAATCGAATTGTCGGGAACGTTCGCTGTGGTAAATGTTTTTGTCAAGGCATCTTGCAGGGTTTTCATGCCTGATTTTCCCATGCTCCCTGAGTCGTCAACTGACACGATGACATTGGGTGCCGGAGCTTTATAAGAGGTTCCAGGAGGAGATGTGCTCAAAGCCAACTTGACCGCCTTCGCCTGGGGCGAAAAAAATGCAGCTACTACGGCTAAATAGATTATAGAGTACGAAAAAGAAGATTTAATTTTCATGAAAACCCCAAGATTCAAGAGGTAAATTAACCAATAAAAGTATCGAAAATTAAACTTAATTATTTCTTCGTTTCCAAACAAAAATGCTTTGCACAACGGCCTGGCTACCCGGTTTCAGACCGTTTGCAATACCTGTGATGCGGTATACATATGGTAAGTCGTTCGGTCCAGGCGCTGCTACGGCAGCTTTTCCCCCAGCGGTAGGAAAACCGACGTATTCCAGGATTTCCACCCAATACCAGGCACGGGGTGCTTGCGAGGTTAATAAAAGTGGGTTGCTGGCCGACGTCGCCTTGGCTCCAGTAAATTGTCCATACGATGCAGCTACACCGGTGGCGGTCATTGCCGCTAGTTTCGTTTTGTCATTCCAGAATTCTGGCGTCACCTTGGATTCAAGGCAGATGCCATCGATACACGACGGCGTCGAGCTTCCGGCCATACTGAAGAAGGCGGCAAAGTCCGTGTTTTCTTCTGGAAAAAAGACGCCACTCGATTTTTTTCTGCAGCCAGCATAGGTCGCTCCGTCGGATTGGCAAGGCGTACCATCGGCTTTGCTGCCCATGATGTCGAATTCGGCGTCGCGAACCATGGCCTGGGCAGCTTCAAAGGCGCGCTGATAGTCGCTGTCGTTGCCGGTGATCATTTCGTTGAAGAGGGAGGTACGAGAGGCCCATAACGCCAAGAGCGTGGATAGCAGAACCATCACCATGACTACGAACAGCGAAATACCGCGCTGCCGGCGTTGAGGGGTTTTCATCATCAAGCTCCGGTGCGTAGGTTGAATACATTGCGCAGAACCAGATGGAGGCGCCCGTTGCGCGCGGTCGTGGCGCCTTGGCAGTTGATGTAATTGCCGCTCGCCGGTTGGCCGGTGTCGTTGCCCTGGAGGTCGAGGCAAGTTTCGACCGCATTTACGCTGGCCCAGCCGCCAGCTGCTGGCACCTCGTCAGCAGTCAGAAGACGGGTAGTCTGGTTGGGCGCGGCGCCCGACACAAGGCGGTAACGGACCTGAAAATCGGCGACGTTGCCAATCACGGATTGCTTGCCCGATGCGGCATTGGTGCCCAGACAATACAGTTGACCATTTTCAACGAAGAAGCTGCTGTCTATGTGACCGAGCCCGGCTGCGGCACTGTTGCCCAGACAATCCCGTGCCTGACTGGCGAGTTGCGATGGCTGATTGCTGATGGTGACGGTGTCTGGCGCGCCGCCAGCGCCCTCAAGCCCGGTGACCCGTTGTCCAGCACCGGCTACACCGCTAAATTCATTGTTGAATTCAAAACCCTGTGGCGCCACGACTTTCATCAGTTCGATGGAGCCGGCTTGCCGCATCTGCATGCCCATGGTGCGTAGCGCGTACGCGCCTTGTTGTTGTAACTGGCTGGCGTCGCTTACCGTGCTGGAGGCACTGCGGGAGATTACCAGCGTGCCGATGGCGGCCGCAATGACCAGCAGCCCGATCGTGAGTCCAACCAACAGCTCGACGAGGGAGACGCCGCGTTGGCTTCTTGGCGAGGTGCCAACAAACCCTGGCCGGCGGCCAGAAAGTTCAGGGTTGTACATAAACAAGATGGCAAATCAGGCCGTCAGGACAAGTGGCGGCTGCAACGCTACTCACGCTGGTTTTGAAAGGGGCCTTGTACGCGCTGTCCTCGGCGCTGTTGCCGGTTTCTTTTTCGTTCTGGCGCCAGCCCACCATGACGCCGAGCTGACGCTTGTTGTCGGGATCGGTTTCGTCGGGGGATACAAAAACAATTGCGTCGCCCAACGGAAGCATTTGCTTGATGTTGGCCTTCCATTGCCAGATATCGTGCGCGGCGAGCTGGGCCGGGGTGCACGCTGCGGCGGCGGAGATACAGGCAGTCGCGGCGGGCGCAGTCCCCTGCATGTCGCCCCACGGAGCCACATAGCTGTCCAGCTCGGCATAAGCGCCCGGGTTGGATTTGATGCGTTCGCTCAAGTCTTCGATCAGCCGGATGGCCTGAGCCCGCCGGACGCTGGTTTGAGTGTCGGCCAGTGTGCGCATCTGGACGCCTAGCAGGCCCAGCACGCCCACGGCCAGAATGACGATGGACACCAGCGACTCGAGCAACGTCATACCGCGTTGATGGCCCAAGCCCGTCCGGCCGCCGGTGCCGTGCCGCGCGTTTCGGTTCAGGACGCGCATGTTTCAGTTCCTTTGACGGTCCGCAACCGACCGCCGCTGGACATGCACAGTTCCATGTTCAGTTCCACGTTGCTGTTCGTGGCCGGCGTGACCTTGAAGCTGAACGCGCCCATCCCGTTGGCGCTGCCCCAGCGGTTCATCGTCATGGATTTCGGCCCACCTGCGCCGCTGCTTTTAAAGAACATCACATATACCCCGGGTGACGCAAGAGAACTCTGCAGCAGCGTATCCGTGGCGGCGTCAAGCGCGCCGTTTTCGTTGACATCCTCGAACACAGTCCACCCGCAACTCCATGTCTGGTCGGTGCTGCAATCGGCACCCGTTGTTTTAGCGATACTGACATGCCCACCGCGCTTGATGGCCTCGGTACGGGCCAGATAAATGGTGGCACTCAAATCTTCAATTGCGCGGCGAACACGGTACCGGTCAATCACGTCACGAAAGCTCGGCATGGCCATGGCCAGCAGCACGGCCGTGATGGCAACAACCATCATGGTTTCGATCAGGGTAAAGCCCCCGCTGGCGAGCCAGACGTGCCGTGCGCGTGGCCGCCGATGAGGCAGGGACGGTGAGTTCGAGAACGTCATAGGGTCGGATGCTACGAATAGAACCTGGAATGACAAAGTGTTACCCGATGAGCGGTTGCGTTAGGCTGCTGAACGGTGTTAATCCACTCTTTCTTGGTATTGACCAAGCCTTCACATATCCCGCAGCAACTGCCGAAACTCGTCCACGTCCTCGAAACTGCGGTAGACCGAGGCAAAGCGCACGTAGGCTACCTTGTCCATACGCTTGAGTTCGCGCATGACCAATTCGCCGACCTTGGTGGACGCGATCTCGCGCATACCGCTGGAGAGCAGCCTTTGCTCGATGCGCAAGAGCGCGGCGTCGATCTGCTCGATGCTCACCGGACGCTTGCGTAGCGCCAGCATCATGGAGGCCCGCACCTTGCGCATTTCGAAGTCGGCGCGGCTGCCGTCCTTCTTGACGACGGCCGGAAACGCGATATCGGGCCGTTCATAGGTGGTAAAGCGCTTTTCGCAGGCGCCGCACTGGCGACGCCGGCGGATGAAGTCGCCGTCTTCCGAGATGCGGGTTTCAACGACCTGGGTGTCGGCGTGGCCGCAAAAAGGGCACTTCATGCGGCCGGCCCGTTGCCGCGTTCAGCCGTAGACCGGAAAGCGGTTGGTCAGCGTGTGCACCTTGGCGCGCACGGCTTCGATGTTGGCGGCGTCGCGCGGGTCGTCAAGCACGTCGGCAATCAGGTGGGCCGTTTGGCGGGCTTCCTCGTCCTTGAAGCCGCGCGTGGTCATGGCCGGGGTGCCGATACGCACGCCGCTGGTCACCATGGGGCGCTCGGGATCCTTGGGAATGGCATTTTTGTTGATGGTCATGTGGGCGCTGCCCAGTATCGCCTCGGCTTCCTTGCCGGTGATGCCGTGTTTCCACGTCGCGCTTGCGCGCAGGTCGACCAGCATCAGATGGCTCTGGGTGCCTCCGCTCACGATGCGCAGACCGCGCTGCGTCAGGGTTTCGGCCATGACCTGCGCGTTTTTCAGCACCTGTTGCTGGTAAACCTTAAAGGCCGGTGCCAGGGCTTCCTTGAAGCCAACGGCCTTGGCAGCGATCACATGCATCAGCGGGCCGCCCTGCAAGCCGGGGAAGATGGCGCTGTTGATGGCCTTTTCGTGTTGTGCCTTCATCAGGATGATTCCGCCGCGAGGACCGCGCAGGCTCTTGTGGGTGGTCGAGGTGACCACGTCGGCGTGCGGCACGGGGTTCGGGTAGATACCCGCCACCACCAGGCCGGCGTAGTGGGCGATGTCAACCATGAAGATGGCGCCGACATCCTTTGCCACCTTGGCGAAGCGCTCGAAATCTATGCGCAGCGAATAGGCCGAGGCGCCGGCGATGATCAGCTTCGGCCGGTGCTCGTGCGCGCTGCGCTCCATCGCGTCGTAGTCGATTTCTTCTTTTTCGTTGAGGCCGTAGCTCACAACGTTGAACCACTTACCGCTCATGTTGAGCGGCATGCCGTGCGTAAGGTGCCCGCCCTCAGCCAGGCTCATGCCCATGATGGTGTCGCCCGGTTTCAGGAAAGCCAGCAGGACCGCTTCGTTGGCCGAGGCGCCGCTGTGCGGTTGCACGTTGGCGGCGTCGGCGCCAAAGAGCTGCTTGACGCGGTCGATCGCCAATTGCTCGGCCACATCGACGTGCTCGCAGCCGCCGTAGTAGCGACGGCCCGGGTAGCCCTCTGCGTACTTGTTGGTGAGTTGCGAGCCCTGCGCGGCCATCACGGCAGGCGAGGCGTAGTTTTCACTCGCGATCAGCTCGATGTGATGTTCCTGGCGCGCGTTTTCGGCCTGGATCGCGGCCCAGATTTCGGGGTCAGCTTGCTCGACGAGGATATTGCGGAGGTACATGGCAGTCCGTGGAGGAAGATGCTCCTTGTTCTTAAGCGAACAAGGCTGCCCAGGCGAACGGCGGAGCACCTGTTTCTAAAGACAGGCGGCACGCTTCCCAGTGGGGATCCCACGTCAGCGCCATGCACCTTCAACGGTGTGCGCCTATCGCCAGTCGCGTGCCAACCGAGTGTAGCTGACGGCTTTACCGGTAGGCCGTCGTCACGCCGGCCCTTACCACACTTAGGAAGTGGAATTGTCGAGCAGCGCGACCCTTTGGCCGTCCGAGCCGGAGCGTGGCCCGGCGGCGGCGGCCGCCGCTGGCAGCTTCAGCGCCCGAAGGCCGGGCGGCGTCACGGCCGGATGGTGCCCACCTGCCACTTGCCGCAGCCGCTCTCGCTCAGCCATGACCTTGCTGGCGTAACCGCCATCGTCCGGCAAATTGGCGGCGCCGACGTAGTAGCGCAAACCGCCTTCGATTGAGCCGGCGCGTGCGATGCATTCCTGCAGCACCTTGACGCCGACGCGCATGTTGGTGACGGGGTCGAATGCAGTCAGCGTGCCGCCGGCGCTCTGGTATTTGTCGCCGTGCACGCGTGTCATGACCTGCATCAAGCCCTGCGCGCCGACATTGCTTTGGGCAAAGGGGTTGAAGCTCGACTCGACGGCCATGATGGCCAGGATCAGCGTCGGGTCGAGCTTGGTGCGATGGCCGATCTGGTAGGCCTCGGCAACCAACGCACTCAGAGGCTCGGCCGCGACACGGTATTTTTTACTGAGCCAGTAGGCCACGGCAGCCTGTTGCTTGGGCAGCTCCTGCGGGCTGGCGGCCGTCGTGCGCTCGATAGCGGTGGGCTCCAGATCGGTGGTCTCGGCGATGGGCTGGCGCGATTGCAGCCAGCTCATGAGCTGGTCCTCGCCGGTCTGGCGCAGATCGGGCCGCGCGACCAGTGCAATGGCGGCAAACACCAGTGCAAGGCCGATCAGTGCGAACCCGTTGTGGGTGATTTCAAGAAACCCGTCTGCCACGTCGGCCACAAAGGTCCGGGTGGCGCGGGCGGTGGCCTGGAGTGCCTTTTTCATCGCTCTTCCTTTCGGTGCGACACCTGACCGCAGCGCTACGGGCAGTAGCAGACCTGAAGACGAGTCGCTTGGATTGGTACGGATCAGGCGCGCGATAGAGGGGGTGAGGGCGCTGCCGCCTGATCAAGCCCGTGACATGAATGCACGCAGCGGCGGATTTGGAGAGGCTCCTGCCTACAAGCGGTAAACGGGAACAGGCGGATTTTAGGAGTGCCCAAATACCCGGTCAAGAATAACGACTAGGTAATGCATACTAATTTCACATAATAAAAAGAGACAGCGCCTTCCGTAATCGGTCGGTCCAAACCCATTGAAATATCGATTTGCCAAGCCGGTCGCGCGGGATTAACCTTTGTCTGCCTGAGCATTTCAGGCGCTTGCCAAGGTGTCATCGTCAATGGACTTCGGTCTGGCGAGGGTGGTGCGTTGGCCCCCAACGGTAGCAATCTCTTGCTACCTGCAACGCCGGAACGATTCAACTTCCGGCCGAGCGAATGGATGGCATGGGCCTTGCGCCCGCCATCGGGCCCGGTGGCAAGACTCAGGTCGAACCACCGGGCTTTCTTGCTCTTTGGCAGCTTTGTTCTGGGAACGCCGACACGTTTGCGGCACACTTGGAGCCGATGAACGCAGCTTCTCTGAAACAAAACAAGTGGCTGAGGCGCACGCTGATCACACTGATCGCGTTCCTGGCGCTCTGCTTAGTGGCGTGGCTGGCTGTACCCCCCATCGCCCAGAGCCAGGTCCAGAAGATGGCCAGCGAAAAACTGGGACGCACGGTCACTGTCGGCAAGATCGAGTTCAATCCGTTCACGCTCGAATTAACGGCGCATGACCTGCGAATTGCCGGCGCCCGGGACGGGCCGCCTCAGTTGCAGATCGCACGCATCTATATCGACGCCGCCTTTCAATCGGTCCTGCGGCTTGCGCCGGTGCTCGATGCTGTGCAGATCGACCAGCCGGCAGTGCGGGTGACGCGCAGGGCCGATGGCAGCTACGACTTTGAAGACGTGCTCGCCAAGTTGAAGCAACCGCCCCCCGAACCCGACAGCAAGCCGCAAAAGTTCGCCCTCTACAACATCGACATTTCGGGCGGCTCCGTCGAGTTCGACGACCAGAGCGTCAAGCGAACGCAGGAACTGCGCGACCTGGTGCTAAAGGTGCCTTTTCTCAGCAACCTCGATTCCAAGCGCGAGATCAAGATCGAACCCAAGCTGGCCTTCACGCTGAACGGCAGTGCGTTTGATTCGAGTGCCTTGTCCACGCCGTTTGCCGTCAGTCGCAAGACCGACGCGCAGTTGCATTTCGAGGGGCTCGACCTGGTGCCCTACCTCGGCTACCTGCCGGCCGCGTTGCCCGTCAAACTGCAGGCCGGCACGCTCGATGCCGATCTCAAGATTGACTTTGCGCAGGCCACCACCGTGGGACTGAAGATCACCGGCACCGTCGAAGCGCATGGCGCCAGGCTGGCCGATGCCGTCGGCCGCGACCTGCTCGGCTTCGATTCGCTCAAGCTGACGCTGGCCGATGTGCGGCCACTTGACGACGTCGTGCACCTGAGCGAAGTGGCGCTCGCGGCGCCGCAACTCGCCGTGGCGCGCGATGCCGCCGGAAAACTCAACCTGCTGGCGACCGACGCCGCGACAGGCACTACGAGGAAGATAGCACTTCCCGCAGAGCCAGCAGGCGCTGGAGCGCCGAAAATCTCGGAAAAATCACCCTGGCGCGTACAGGTCGACAAGCTGACGCTGCAGTCCGGCAAGGTCGACTGGCGCGACGCCACCACGCAGCCGGCCGCCGCGGTCGATGTGAGCCAGCTCGATATCGAGGCGCACGCCGTGACGTGGCCGATAGACAAGCCCGTCACCTTCAAGGGATCAGCCGCGATCGGCGCCGCCAGGCTCAAGTTCAAGGGCGAGGCGACCGACAAGATGGCAACCGTCGCGACCGAAGTCGCGGCACTGCCGCTGTCCTTGGCGGCGCCGTATCTGGCGCAGAGCCTGGAGCCCACACTCGACGGCAAGCTCAGCGGCCAGATTGATGTCAACTGGAAGCAGCCCGAGCTGAATTTCAAGGCGCATCGCGTCACCATGGATGGCGTGGCACTGACCCAAGGCAAAACCGCCTTGGTCAGCCTCGGTCGTTTCGAGCTGCTGGATGCGCAAGCTGACATGAGTGGCCACACGCTGGCGGTGGGCTCCCTGAGCGCGAGCAACCCCAAGCTGCGGGTCGAGCGCGACAGCGAAAAGCACTGGATGTTTGAGCATTGGCTCAAGGTGCCAGCCGCTGGCGGCGCGAGCGGCACAGCGACCGCCAAAGTTGCTGGTCCAAAGACCGCCAAAACCGCACAACCTTCGGTCGACGCCCCTGGCAAGGCCAAAACCAACATCAACACCAACATCAACACCAAGCCGTGGGCACTGACCATCGGCGCGGTGGCGGTCGACGGCGGCGCCGTGTCCTATGCGGACAAGGCGAACACCACACCGGTGGCCTTCGAGATCACGCAGCTCAAGCTGCGTGCGCAAAAGGTGACGCCCGACAGCGCCGCCGCCTCACCGCTGGAGCTTTCCGGGCGAATCGGTGCTGGCCGCGCCGAGCCGGGGCGCTTTGCATTCACCGGTCGGGTCGCGCTCAAGCCGGTGGTCGCCGAAGGACGGCTCGACCTGTCTGCCATTCCGGTGGACGCCTTCAAGGCTTATTACGCCGACCAGATCAATGTCGACGTTCGGCGCGCGTATGCCAGTTACCGTGGCACCGTGCGTTACGAGGTGGCACCGGCGGGTATGAGCATCAAGCTGGCCGGTGATACCGCCGTGGACGATTTCCGGGCCAACAGCACGGCCCTCACGCAAGCACCCGGTGTGGAGCGGGGCAACCAGTTGCTACGCTGGAAGACATTGAGCCTGCGCGGCCTGCAGGTCGACCTGGTGCCCCGCGCGCCGATCAAGGTCGATGTGCGTGAAACCACCGTGACTGACTTTTTTGCCCGGATCATCGTCGACGAGAAAGGGCACATCAATCTGCAGGATCTGGCCAAGCGACCCGGCTCGGGCGGCGCCAGCGCGAGGGCTGCGGCTGCCGCGCCCATTGCGCTGGCCCCGCCTGCGGCCAGCGTTGCCGCGCGATCGGGCGGCGCACCGGTGCCTGCCGAGGAATGGGCCGGCGCCGCGCCGGCAGCGACGCCGGCTGCCAGTGTGGCAGTCGCGACCGCGGCCGCGTCCCATCCGTCGAGCGGCTCGGCGCCGGTCATCAATTTCGGGCCCATCAGCCTGGTCAACGGCACGATCGACTTCACCGACCACTTCGTCAAACCCAACTATTCGGCCGACCTGAGCGAGCTGACCGGCAAGCTGAGTGCGTTCTCATCGCAGCCGCAGGGCGGGCCTGGTGGCAAGCCGGCGTTGGCCGACCTGGAACTGCGCGGCAAGGCCGAGCAAACGGCGTCGCTCGAAATCACGGGCAAGCTCAATCCACTGGCCAAGCCGCTCGAACTCGACATTACCGGCAAGGTGCGTGACCTCGAATTGCCGCCGCTGTCGCCGTATTCGGTGCGCTATGCCGGCCACGGCATCGAGCGCGGCAAGCTCAGCGTCGATGTCAACTACAAAGTGACACCCGATGGGCACCTCACGGCCAGCAACAAGCTGGTTCTCAATCAGCTCCAGTTCGGTGACGAGGTCCAGGGCTCGCCGGCCAGCCTGCCCGTCAAGCTGGCCGTAGCACTGCTGGCGGACCGCAATGGTGTGATCGACGTGGACTTGCCGATCAGCGGTTCGCTTAACGATCCGCAGTTCCGCCTCGGTCCGGTGATCTTCAAGGCCATCGTCAACCTGATCGTCAAGGCCGTGACAGCGCCGTTCAGTCTGCTGAGTGGAATCGGTGGCGGCAGCGCGGGCGAGGCCAGCGAAGTCCTCTTTGCGCCCGGCAGCGCCATCTTGCTCGCGCCGGCCAAGGAGCATCTTGGCAAGATTGCCAAGGCACTGATCGACCGACCCAAGTTGCAGATGACCGTCAGCGGTACCGCCAATCTCGGAAAAGAGCGCGACGCCTTCCAGCGCCAGCGCCTGCGCGAGATGGTGCAGGCCGAAAAGCGCCGTGCCGCGGCGCGCGCTGGCCAGGATGCCGCTGCCGTGACGCCTGTCACCGACGCCGAATACCCGGCGCTGCTGGCGGCGCTTTACAAGCGCTCCGACATCACCAAGCCGCGTAACCTGATTGGGCTGGCCAAGGATTTGCCGCAAAAGGACATGGAAAACCTGCTGCTGGCGAGTATCCCGGTCGGCCAGGACGCGATGCGCGAACTGGCGGTGGACCGTGGCGCGGCCGTGCGTGACTACCTGCTGGCGCAAAAGCTCCCGGGCGATCGGCTGTTTCTGGGCGCTGTGCGCACTGGCGCTGCGGACGCCAAGTGGAAGCCCGCCGCCGACCTGAAACTTGACATGCGCTGACCGGATCTCCCGAGTCGGTGAAAATGGGGCGCGCCGGCGTTTGCCGCCACGACCTCCAGACCCTCGACACGCTCACTGGCGGCGCCTTCACCGCGCCCACCTCGGGCGAGCGCGCGCAGCGCGTACGCGACTGGCTGGCGGGTCAGCCCAGCCTCGATCAGATGCAAGAGGTGTTCAAGGAACTGAGCGGTCGCGACAAGGGCGCTGCCCGCCTGCTGCGCGAAAAGCTCGATGAGCTAAAGCGCGCCAAGGGCCAGCAGGCGATTGCGTCCGAGTGGGCGCAAAAGGCAGAGGCGTTGCTGGCGCAACCCAAGCTCAACATCGCCGACGCGCTGGCCTGGCAGCGCGATGCCGCGAAGGCTGGTGCGCCGCTCTCACGCGAGCCGCTGGCCGCCTTCAAGGGGCAACTGGCCGAACGCGTCAAGGGCATCGAAGACCTGCAACACCGCACCCAGGTGCATCGCGAGGCGGCGGTGCTGCTGGCGCAGCGCTTCGAGGTGCTGTCAACTAAGGGCTGGCCAGACGCGCAGGCTGCGCAGGCACCGCTGCGGGCCGACGTGGCCCATTGGCTGCAACAGGCTGCCGACATGGCCGCCGACGCCAACTGGAGCAGCCTGGACGCCAAGTTCGCGCCCCAGCTTGAGGCCTCAAGGGCGCAACTGCTTGGGGTGTCCGAGGCATTTCATGCCGCGCTGGTGCAGGCGCTGGCCGCCGCCGCCGATGCTGCTGCGCCGCTGCCGCCGGTGCCGGTCTGGGCCGACGAACTGCGCGTGGCGCGCGGTGAAGTCGTGACGCCCCAGGCGCTGGCGGCCAAACCGGCCAGGCCACCGGTCGACCCGACCGTACGCAACGCCGCCCAGAGCGCGGTCGAAGCCGCACTGGCCAAGCTCGAACAGGAAACCGTCGGTGGCCACGGCAAGGCCAGCGCCGGCGCCGCCGCAGCCTTGCGGGCGCAACTCAAGGAGCACGGCAAGCTGGTCGAGCCGCCGCTCGAAGCCCGCGTGCACGCTGCGCTGGTCGCCGCCGGCGAACTCGAAGGCTGGCAGCGCTGGAGCGCGGACAAGGTGCGCGAAGAACTGGTGGCCAAGGCCGAAGGGCTGTTTGTTCGTGCCGCCAAAAAAGGCCCGCGCCAGACGCCTGCCGCTCCCGGAACGGCCACTGCGCAAGCCAGCACGTCGACGCCCGTCGGAGTCGAAACCGCCCCAGTGGCCGATATCGCCGCAACGGCTGAAGCTGCCGCGCACGAGAAAGTTGCCCCGGCCACCGAAGCAACCTCGGTTGTTGTTGCCGCCGCTGGAATTGAACCCGTTGCGTCAGCCGGTGCGGTGCCCGAGACGCCAGCCAGCGCTGCGCCGGCTGTCACGCCGGCGGACGGGATGGCGTCCGTCGCCACACCCGAACCCGAACGCGAGCCCGCGCTGGTGCCGCGATTTGGCGGGCGCAAGATGCAGGAAACCCTGCGCAGCCTGCGCGAGCAATGGAAGCAGGCCGACCAGGGCGGCGTGCCCAACCACGCGCTGTGGAAGCGTTTCGACGCCGCCTGCAACGAGGCCCACAAGGTGGTCGAGGCCTGGCTCGACAAGGTGCGTGCCGACGCCGCCCAGTTCCGCGCCCAGCGCGTCGCGTTGATCGAGGAAGTCGCGGCTTGGGCGGTGCAACATGCGAGCGGCGATGACCTGAAGGCGCACAACCGCGCGTTGCACCATTTCGCCGACCGCTGGCGCGACGCCGGCCACATTGGCGAAAAGATGTTTTCCGAACTGCAGCCGCTCTGGAACGAAGCCTTCGGCGCCGCTCGCGCGCCGCTTGAAAACGCACAAAAGGCCAGCCTCGAACGGCGCCACGCCATGATTGCCGAGGCCACCGAACTGGGTGCTCATCCGATGCTGCGCATCGACGCGGTCAAGGCGCTACAGCAGCGCTGGCAGGCTGAGGCGCAGAGCGTGCCGCTCGACCGCCGGCACGAACAAAAGCTGTGGGACGCCTTCCGTGCCCCGATCGATGAGGCCTTCAACCGCAAGACCGCCGACCGCGAGAAGACCAGTTCCGCGATGAGCGAACACGACCGCTATGTGCTCGACGCCTCCAAGGCGCTCGATGCTGCCAATGCCGCCGGAGACGTGCAGAAAATCCGCACCGCCGTGGCACGCCTCGAAGCTGCGTTACGCGGCGAGGCGCCGCCTCCGGTGCCGGCATCCGCGGTTCCAACGGCTGCGCCCGATTTGAAGCCGAATCAGGCTGCAACGCCTGATGGGCCGGCACAAGGCGCTACGGAATTGGTAGCACCTGGCCAGGCTGGGAACGAGTTTGCCGAAAGCGCGCAGCCTGCCACCACACCGGCCGAAGACGACGCCAACGGCCCCGCCGCCGCGCTCGGTGCGCCGCACGATCTGGTGGCGCCGGCCGACGGCGCCGATGCCTCGGCGCGTGCCGACGGCGCGTCCAGCGAGTCCAGCGAGGCCGGGCAGGCCGCTGCGTCGGCCCCGGCAGCAGCGCCCAAACCGGCCGCCAAGCCGGTCGTCGCCATGCGCGGCGACGACCGGCCCAGCAGCAGGCGCGGCGATGCTGCGCCGACTGGCCGCGCCGGCGGCAAATTCGGCGACCGGCGCGACAGCCGTTCCGGTCCCGGCGGCCCGGGGCGACTCGGCGACCGCGGCGGCTCGCGCTCCGACGCACGCGGTGGCGATCGCTTCGGTGACCGTCCGCCGCGCTTTGACGACCGTGGCCCGCGCTTGGGCGACGCCGCTTTCCGCGCGCAGCGCGAAGCCCTGGAGCGCGCCGATGTCGCGCTGCGCAAGCTCGCCGCGCAGGCCCACGGCGAAGCGCTGATGCAGGTCATGAGTGCCTGGGAAAAACGCGACGCGGCGCAACTGCCGAGCGCGCATGAACTCGGCCGCGCCGTCTCGCCCGCCGTTCGCACCGGCTGGTCGCAGGCGGTGGATGCGAGTCCCACGGTGCCGGCCGCCGCCGCCGCCGCCGAAGCCTTGCTGCGCCTCGAAATGGCCGCCGAAGTGCCGACCCCCGCCGACCAGCTCGACGCGCGCCGCGCCCTGCAGCTCAAGCTGCTGACGCGCCGCAACGACCCGCCTCCTGCCCATACCTGGGGCGAAGATGCCGGCAAGGTGCTGGCCGCGCCGCATGAACCCGTGGCTGCGCGCCGCCTGCAGAACGCCCTCAAGGCGCTGCTGCGCAAGTAACCTCAACGTTGCGCTCGTGCGCTTGGCCCGCAGGCTGCGGCTCTTGACGCGGCGCCGCGCCGGTCGCTGCAGTCGCGTCGGGCGCCCTTGCTCAGGTCGCCTGCGCGTGGAACGCCTTGTTGGCGATCTTCCAGCCTTGCTCGGTCTCAAGCAGCACGAAGTAGTCGATGAAGGTGAACGCGCCGTGCACCAGCGTGATTTTGGCGCTGGCCGCCGTGCCACCGATATCGATGGCGTCGATGGTGCGGCGGCGCGTCGCTTCGTCGGCGGCCGGCATGCCCTTGAAGCGCTCGCAGTACTGGTCGAGCGTCCATGAGGTCAGCGGGCCTTCGCGCACGCTTTCGATGTGGGCCGTGGGCATGAAGGCCTGGCGCATGTGGGCGTTGTTGTCGGTCGCGTGGCCCTGCATGTAGTGTTCGAGCGGCACGCGCACAGCGGCTTCTTCAGGGTGATTCGTGAGCGCCGCTGCGGCCGTGTGGGGTGTCTGGGTGGGGTTCATGCGCTGGATGGTAGCAGTTGGGGTTTGCTATTGTTTATATAGCCCCTACCGCCCGTCAGACGGGCGTTAGGAGCCGGCTTTGTCTAAAAAACTCGTCGAAAAGAACGGCCACTTTCGGGAACTCGGAGGCGAAGCGGGCCCGGTTTACGAAGTACGCCTCGCAGGCAACGGCGAAAAATTCGGTGATCGACGTGGCGCCGTAGGCATCGAGCCACGGTGGCTCGGCGCCGAAGCGCTCGGCCAGCGCCAGCCGGTCCCGAAAACCGGTAAACGCGGGTTGCATCACGCGTTGCCAGGCGGAGCGCGCCTGGCGCGCGCTGCGGGTGCCGGCAAAGCCGGGCGGCAACGGCGGGCAGGCGTCGGCGGCGCCGCTCCGCATATCGATCTTGTGGGCGAATTCGTGGATGACCACGTTGTAGCCGTGCTCACCGCTGCCCCTGCCGCTGCCGGCCAGCACGTCCTGCCAACTTAGCATGATCGGGCCGTGCTCCATGGCCTCGCCGGCAATGACCTCGGTGTACTCGTGCACTACGCCGACGTCGTCCTGTGTCTTGCGCCGGGCCACGACTTCGGAGGCTTGCACGACGATGCCGACGAAATCGTCGTACCACGCCAGGCCAGCCTTCAAATGCAGAACCGGCAGCACCGCCTGCGCCGCGATCGCCAGCGCCACTTCGTCTGTGATGGCAAAGCCGTGGGCGCCGTGGAATTCCTTGTCGCGCAGGAATTGCGCGGCCAACGCGCGCAGACGTTCGACATCGGCGGACGGGCGTTCGGCCAGAAACGGGTAGCGCACCAGCACCGTGCGCCAGGCGGCTTCGGGAATGTCGGGGGCCGCGCGAAGGCGGCGCAACCAGTTGAACATCAGTTCCTCTTCACCACAGGCGGGTGCGCTGGGCGCCCGCTGTCGTGAGGCACAACACCTCGGCGCGAGGCGGTTGGGCGTTCGCATCCCAGTCGCTCAGCACGATGCGGCGCAGATCGTCACCCAGCGCGTGATCGGCCGGGCGATGCGTGTGACCGTGGATGAGGGTGCGGGCGTGGGCGGCGCGCAGCCAGTCACGTGCGGCCGCGGCATCGACGTCGGCCCAAACCATGAACGGGCTGCGCTTGCGCGCTTCGCTTTGCGTGCGCATGGAACGCGCCAGCGCGCGTCGCTCGTCGAGTGGGCGCGCGAGAAACGCGCTTTGCCATTCGACTGTGCGCACCTGGGCGCGAAACGCGAGGTATTCGGTGTCCGCCAGGCAGAGCGCGTCGCCGTGGCTGAGGAGCCAGCGCTCCCTGTGCAGCGTCAGCACCGTCGGGTCGGCCAGCAGCGTGAGGCCGCACTGGGCGGCCAACGCCGGTCCGACCAGGAAGTCGCGGTTGCCGTGCATCAGGAACACGGGCAGGCGCTGGCCCGTTTCGCGCAGCAACGCGGCGCACTGCGCCTCGAAGCCGGGCCGGGCGGCCGCGTCGTCGCCGACCCAGACTTCGAACAGGTCGCCGAGGATGAAGAGTGCGTCCGCATGCGTGTCCTGAAGGTAGCGGCGCCACGCGTCGAAGGTGGCGGGCTCGTCGGCCTGCAGGTGCAGGTCCGAAATGATGTCGACGCTGCGCCAGCCGGCGGGCGCCACGATTTCGGCAAAGGCCGTCATCGGTGCGCCCGCTGCCGGGCCGCCCCGAGGCGGCCCGCGCCGCGAGGCGCCGCCAACGGCGGCGGCTCTTCGGACCGTCCGGATCTGTGCAGGCCAATTTGGAGCCGCAAACCTTCACCCCTTCGGGGGGTGGCCAAACACGGGAAGTGGCAAGCCGCGGGGCTCACGTTTATTCGGCCGTGACCACGGCCTTTTCGATCACCACGTCCTCGACCGGCACGTCGTCGTGGGCGCCTTTGCGGCCGGTCTTGACGGTCTTTATCTTGTCGACCACCTCGGTGCCCTTGATGACCTTGCCGAATACTGCGTAGCCCCAGCCCTGCGCGCTGGGCGCCGTGTGGTTCAGGAAGCCGTTGTTGGCGATGTTGATGAAGAACTGCGCGGTGGCCGAATGCGGCGCGTTGGTGCGTGCCATGGCGACCGTATACGTGTCATTCTTCAGACCGTTGTTGGCTTCGTTCTCGATCTCGGCGGCGGTCGGTTTTTGCGTCATGCCCGGCGCGAAGCCGCCGCCTTGCACCATGAAGCCAGGAATCACACGGTGGAAGACTGTGTTGTCGTAGTGGCCCTTCCTGACATAGCTCAGGAAGTTCTCGACCGACTTGGGCGCCTTGGCGCGGTCAAGCTCCAGCGTGATGACGCCGTGATTCTGGATGTGCAGGTCGACTTTGGGGTTGCTCATGAGAGGTTCCTGTTGAGTTGAGGTTGTAATTACTTCACCAGCGTCGCGGAGCGGATCGTGATGGCTTCGAGCGGCACGTCCTGCATGCCGCTCTGGTTGCCGGTGCGGGCCTGGCGGATCTTGTCGACCACGTCGGTGCCGGCCACGACCTTGCCAAACACCGCGTAGCCGTGGCCGTCGGGCTTGGGCGCGTTGAGCATGGCGTTGTCCTTCACGTTGATAAAGAACTGCGCGGTGGCCGAGTTGGCGTCGCCGGTGCGCGCCATGGCGATGGTGTATTTGTCGTTTTTCAGGCCGTTGTCGGCCTCGAGGGGAATCGGCGCGCGCGTGGGTTTTTGCTTCAGGTCCGCCGTGAAGCCGCCGCCCTGGATCATGAAGCCGTCGATCACGCGGTGGAACACGGTACCGTCGTAGTGCTTGTCCTTGACGTATTGCAGGAAGTTCTGGACCGACTTGGGTGCCTTGTCGGGCGCCAGTTCAAGCACGATGTCGCCGGCCGAGGTGACGAGCTTGACGCGCGGCGCGCCCTGCGCCCACGCGGGCATGGAAACGACAGCGGCGACGGACAAGGCCAGTGCGGCGCGGCGGGAAAGGGTTTGCAAGTTCATGGATGACGACTCTAGGTGAAGGGGTGCGCGGCAGGCGGTGCTCCCGCCTGCATGGCAGGAGTGACGAGGTTACTTGGGCGTGGCCGGCGACGCTGAAGTCGGCCTGGCGGGCGCGAAGATTTCGCGAATCAGTGCCAGCTTGGATGCAATGCTGGTGTTGGCGGGCTCGAGTTGCTGCGCGCGCGCATACGACTGGGCCGCCAGTCGGATGTACACGTCGCCGAGATTCTCGTGCGCGGTGGCATAGCTGGGGTTGAGTTTGATAGCCATTTCAAGGGCAGCGCGGGCCTGGCTGAACTGGTTCTGCGCCGCATACAACGTGGCCAGGTTGTTGTAAGGCTCGGGCAGTTCGGGAAAGTCTTGCGTGAGCTGCGTGAACGCAGTGATTGCTTCGGCTTGGCGACCCTGGTCGGCCAGGATGACGCCGCGCAAAAAGCGCATCTGCGGGTCGCGCGGCTTGCTGGCGATGTAAGCATCAGCCTTGGCCAGCGCCTCGGCGCTCTTGCCCTGGCGCGCCAGCTGATTCACCTCTGTATAGTCGTCAGCGTGGGCCGCGCCCAGCAACAGCGCCAGCGCCACGGCGCAGGCGATCTGAAAAAAAGAGCGCGAAGGGGATGCGGCGTGCTTCATGAAGCCTCGGAAAAACCGGTGTATGCGGGTTCAGGAAAGCCGCGAAAGATACCCGAAAGAGAGCCGCGAGGGGCCGTTTATACTGGGGAGAATTGTAGCCGAGGGGCCGCTCCGCACCTATTGCGGCCGCCGCGCTTTCATCCCCGATCGTCCCTGAATAACGTTGTCGTTCGCCGCTTGTGGCGCGCGCGAAACGACGCTTGCCGAGCCCCATGAGTCTGCGCATCTACAACACGCTCACGCGCGAACTGGAGAAATTTTCGCCGTTGCAACCCGGCATGGTGCGCATGTACGTGTGCGGCATGACGGTCTACGACTTCTGTCACATTGGCCACGCCCGCATGATGATGGCCTTCGACGTGGTGCAGCGCTGGTTGCGTGCCAGCGGCTTCGCCGTTACGTACGTGCGCAACATCACCGACATCGACGACAAGATCATTGCGCGCGCCGTGGCGCGCGGCATTCCCATTCGCGTGCTCACCGACGAAGTGGTGGCGGCGATGCACGAGGATGTCGGCGCCCTCGGCATCGAGCCGCCCACGCTGGAGCCGCGCGCCACCGACTACGTGCCGCAAATGCTCAGCCTGATTGCCATGCTGGAGCGCAAGGGGCTGGCCTACCGCACGCCGGACGGCGACGTCAATTACGCAGTGCGCAAATTTCCCGGCTACGGCAAGCTGTCGGGCAAGTCACTCGATGAACTGCACGCAGGTGAGCGCATTGCCGTGCTCGAAGGAAAGCAGGACCCGCTCGACTTCGTGCTCTGGAAAGCGGCCAAACCGACCGAGCCCGCCGATGCCCAGTGGGACAGCCCGTTCGGGCGCGGGCGACCAGGCTGGCACATCGAGTGCTCGGCCATGAGCTGCGCCACGCTGGGTGAAACCTTTGACATCCACGGCGGCGGCGCCGACCTGCAGTTTCCGCATCACGAGAACGAAATCGCGCAGAGCGAAGGCGCACATGGCCAGCCGCCGGCGCGCTTCTGGGTCCACAACGGCTTTGTGCGTGTCGACAACGAGAAGATGTCCAAGAGCCTTGGCAATTTCTTCACCATCCGCGAAGTGCTGCAAAAGTACGACGCCGAAAGCCTGCGTTTTTTCCTGGTGCGGACACACTACCGCAGCGCGCTCAACTACAGCGATGCGCACCTGGACGATGCCCGCAACTCGCTCAGGCGGCTTTACACGGCGCTCGATCTGGTAGTGCCCGCGGCGCCCTGCAGCGTCGACTGGCGCACGCCCTACGCGGCGCGCTTCAAGGCCGCGATGGACGATGATTTCGGTACGCCCGAAGCCGTCGCCGTGCTGTTCGAGCTGGCCGGCGAGGTCAACCGTACCCGGTCGCATGCATCGGCCGGCTTGCTCAAGGCGCTGGGCGCAACGCTGGGTTTGTTGCAAGGTGATCCACGTGGGTTTCTGCAAGCCGGCAGCACGCTGGGGGAGGCCGAAATCGAGGCCCTGATCGCGCAACGCACGGCCGCCAAGGCGGCGAAAAATTTCGCCGAGGCCGACCGGATTCGAGACGAGTTGTTGACCCGCGGCATTGCCCTGAGGGATTCCGCCACCGGCACCCGCTGGACGGCGGCGCAGTGAACGGGGCATGAGCGTGGTCACCGCCAACAAACCCGCCGTCGAAATCTTTACCCCAGGGTACTGGGACGATGCCTGCAAGCACCTGGCCAAGAAGGACCGTGTGCTCAAGCGGCTGATCCCGCAGTTTGGCGATGCCTGCCTGGAGTCGCGCGGCGATGCGTTTACCACCCTGGCGCGCAGCATCGTGGGCCAGCAAATTTCGGTGAAGGCGGCGCAGGCGGTCTGGGACCGCTTCGCCAAGCTGCCTTCCAAGATGGCGCCAGAGCATGTGCTCAAGCTCAAGGTCGACGACATGCGCGCGGCGGGCCTGTCGGCGCGCAAGGTCGAATACCTGGTCGACCTGGCGATCCACTTCGATGCCGGCACGGTGCATGTGCGCGACTGGCACGATATGCCCGACGAGGGCATCATTGCCGAGCTGGTCGCCATCCGCGGTGTTGGCCGCTGGACGGCCGACATGTTCCTGATCTTTCATCTAATGCGCCCCAACGTGCTGCCGCTCGATGACGCGGGGCTCATCAACGGCATCAGCCGCAACTACTTTTCGGGCGAGGCGGTGAGCCGCAGCGATGCGCGCGAAGTCGCTGCACCGTGGGCACCGTTCTGCAGCGTGGCGACTTGGTATATTTGGCGATCGCTTGACCCGTTGCCGGTCGCGTACTGAACAAGGAGAAGACGTTGGGAAAACGAACCTTCCTAGACTTCGAGCAACCCATTGCGGAACTCGAAACCAAGATCGACGAATTGCGCTATGTACAGACCGAATCGGCGGTTGACATCTCGGAAGAAATCGATCAGCTCGGCAAGAAAAGCCAGCAGCTCACCAAGGATATTTACAGTAACCTGACGCCGTGGCAGATCACCAAGATCGCCCGCCATACTGAGCGTCCGTACACGCTCGACTATGTCAATGAAGTCTTTACCGATTTCGTCGAATTGCACGGCGACCGCCATTTTGCCGATGACATGTCGATCATCGGCGGGCTGGCGCGTTTCAATGGCACGCCGTGCATGGTGATCGGGCACCAGAAAGGGCGAGACACCAAGGAGCGCACGCTGCGCAATTTTGGCATGACCAAGCCTGAGGGCTACCGCAAGGCGCTGCGCCTCATGAAGACGGCCGAGAAGTTCAAGCTGACGGTGTTCACCCTGGTTGACACGCCGGGCGCGTTTCCGGGGATCGACGCCGAGGAGCGCGGCCAGTCCGAAGCCATTGGCCGCAATATCTTCGAGATGGCGCAGCTCGAAGTGCCGATCATCGTCACCATCATCGGCGAGGGCGGCTCAGGTGGCGCGCTCGCCATCTCGGTGGGCGACCAGTTGCTGATGCTCCAGTATTCGATCTATTCGGTCATCAGCCCCGAAGGCTGCGCGTCGATCCTCTGGAAGACGAGCGACAAGGCCAAGGAAGCTGCCGACGCGCTGGGCATTACGGCGCACCGCCTCAAGGCGCTCGGCCTGGTCGACAAGATCGTCAATGAGCCGGTGGGCGGCGCGCACCGCGACCATCGGCAGATGGCCGCCTTTCTCAAGCGCGCCCTCAACGATGCGTTCCGCCAGGTCGGCGACCTCAAGGTCAAGGATTTGCTGGACCGTCGCTACGAGCGGCTGCAAAGCTATGGCCGTTTCTCGGACACCAAAGCCGAGAGCGCGCGTTAGCGCAGGGCAGAGCCGGCGACAACTGACGGTGCAGGCGTGCAGGCGTGCTGGCGGGAGCGGCCCGTGCGCCGCGCAAATGCTCGCCCGCGGACTGCGCCGCCCGTGCCGATTTCGTGCACCATGCAACCGATGGACAACCCCGCCGCCCTAGCACTCGCGTCTTTTGCCGCGCCGTTGCCGTTGGCGATTGCCTACAGCGGCGGTGCCGATTCCACCGCGCTGCTGCACGCCGCCGCACTCCGTTGGCCAGGTCAAGTCCATGCCCTGCATGTGCACCACGGATTGCAAGCCGCCGCCGATGATTTCGAGGCGCACTGCGTGGCAACCTGTCGCGCGCTGGACGTGCCCTTGCATGTCGGGCGCATCGATGCTCGCCACGCGCCCGGCGACAGCCCCGAAGACGCCGCGCGCCGCTCGCGCTACACGACACTGGCCAGCCTGTGCAACGCACACGGCCTGGCGCACGTCGCGCTGGCACAGCATGCCGACGACCAGGTCGAGACGCTGCTGATCGCGCTGGGTCGTGGAGCCGGGCTGGATGGGCTGGCCGGCATGCCGCGAGTAATGCAGCGCCACGGCATCACCTTCCATCGCCCGCTGCTGGCGCTACACGCCAGCGTGCTGCGCGAATGGGCGGCGGCCAGTGACACGCCGCACATCGAGGACCCGACCAACGCCGACCTGCGCTATACCCGAAACCGCATCCGCCGTCAGTTGCTGCCGGCGCTGGCCGACGTGTTGCCGCAGTTTCGCGAGACCTTTTCGCGTTCGGCACGGAATGCGGCAAAAGCGTCCGTCCTGCTTGCGCAGATAGCTGTCGAAGATATAGAAAAAACGGGGGCACCACCGGCCCTTGCTGCGCTGCGGGAACTGCCGCGCGAGCGCCGCGCCAATGTGCTGCGCTACTGGCTTAAGCGAGACCACCAGGCGATGCCGAGCGAAGCCCAACTCGAGCAGTTGCAGGACCAGATCGAGGCCTGCAGCACGCGTGGCCATCGGATCCGGCTGAAGGTCGCCAATGGCCGCGTCGAGCGCGAAGGCGGGGTGCTGCGTTGGTACAATGCCCCGCCCTTGCCTTAGCCGCCAGCCCTTGCACGCAAGCTGAGACGGCACTCGCGGCACCTTCTTTTTTTCCAGTTTTCATCCATGGCATTGTTCGTTCATAAATACGGCGGTACGTCGATGGGCTCCACCGAGCGCATCCGCAACGTAGCCAAACGCGTTGCCAAATGGGCGCGTGCTGGCCATCAAATGGTCGTGGTGCCCAGCGCCATGAGCGGCGAAACCAACCGGCTGCTCGGCCTGGCCAAGGAGCTCGATCCGGGCAAGTCGGGCGCATCGCACAAGCGCGAACTCGACATGCTGGCCGCCACGGGCGAGCAGGCTTCGTCCGCGCTGCTGGCCATTGCGTTGCAGGCTGAAGGCATTGAGGCTGTCAGTTACGCCGGCTGGCAGGTCGCGGTGCGCACCGACAGTGCGTACACCAAGGCGCGCATCGAAAGCATCGACGATGTGCGCGTGCGCGTCGACCTGGACGCCGGCAAGGTGGTTGTCATCACCGGGTTCCAGGGTGTGGATGAGAAGGGCAACATCACCACCCTCGGGCGCGGTGGCAGCGACACGTCGGCTGTGGCGATCGCGGTGGCCCTGAAGGCAGACGAATGTCTGACCTTCACCGACGTGGATGGCGTCTACACCACCGATCCACGCGTCGAGCCTGATGCACGGCGCCTTCGCACCGTGAGCTTCGAGGAAATGCTGGAGATGGCCAGCTTGGGCTCCAAGGTGTTGCAAATCCGCGCCGTCGAATTCGCCGGCAAATACAAGATGCCGCTGCGTGTGCTGTCGAGCTTCACGCCGTGGGACATCGACATCGACGAAGAAGCAAAATCAGGCACGCTGATCACTCTGGAAGGAGACGAAAACATGGAAAAAGAAATCGTATCGGGCATCGCGTTCAGCCGCGAAGAAGCCAAGATTTCAGTGCTCGGCGTGCCTGACAAACCCGGCATCGCGTACCACATCGTGGGCGCCATCGCCGACGCCAACATCGAGGTCGACGTCATCATCCAGAACGTGAGCAAGGATGGAAAAACCGACTTCAGCTTTACGGTTCCGCGGGCCGACTACGCCAGGGCGGTCGACCTGCTCAAGACCGTCGTGCTGCCCGCCCTGGGCGCAGCCGAAGTGGTCGGCGACCCCAAGATCTGCAAGGTCAGCATCGTAGGCATCGGCATGCGCAGCCACGTCGGCGTGGCGAGCAAGATGTTCCGCGCGCTGAGCGAAGAAGGCATCAATATCCAGATGATCTCGACCAGCGAAATCAAGACCTCGGTGGTGGTCGACGAAAAATACATGGAATTGGCCGTGCGCGCGTTGCACGCGGCCTTCGATCTGGATCAACCGACGGGTTGAACTGGCATAATGCAAATCTCAGGAACTGTGACCGAGTGGCCGAAGGTGCTCCCCTGCTAAGGGAGTATGGGGTGTAGAGCCTCATCGAGGGTTCGAATCCCTCCGGTTCCGCCAGAATTCTATATAAATCAACAACTTAGATTTATTTTTGGAATCTGTCCCACATAGAAGCCCACATAAAACCGCCTCTCATTAGAGT
>CAJDTV010000008.1_pt1 | contig 43128 bp, 35 predicted proteins | sample 7389921 | NCBI WGS metagenome assembly CAJDTV01 (sample SAMEA7055654, study PRJEB34461) | soil metagenome | biome: terrestrial ecosystem; feature: Peninsula; material: soil | place: Antarctica | collected 2016 | reverse complement strand
GGCAACGCGGTGCAGTTCGCGGCGCAGAACCAGGTGGTGGCGATCAACAAGGGCACGCGCGACGGCATCGAAAGCGGCAACGTGCTGGCGATCCTGAAAAACGGCGAAACCATCATCGACCGCACCGGCGCCAGCAAGGAAACCCTCAAGCTGCCCAACGAGCGCATCGGCCTGTTGATGGTGTTTCGCCCGTTTGAAAGGGTGTCGTACGCGCTGGTGCTCGAAATCAGCGACACGCCACGCGTCGGCGATTTGCTGGTCAACCCGTAGCAACGTGGCTCGCCGCCGAGCTTGCCTGCTTCGTGTGCCCGCCTGCCCCCTTTGACGGCCGGACCAAGCCCGTTTCGTGGTGTGGCTGGCTCGCCCTCAGGGTTGGCCGCTTCGCGTGGTCGCCCACCTGCTGCGAAGGGCGACACCAGCGGCGCGGCGCAGCCGCCTGCCCGGTGTTTCAGGCTCGCCCCGTTGACGCGACGCCGTGGTGAACCACGAAGAGCTCGCCGGCTGGCTGCGCCTGACACTGACGCCGGGCATCGGCGGCGCCAGCGCGCGAAAGCTGCTGGCGGCCTTCGCACGGCCGGCCAACGTGTTCGGTCAGTCGCAGGGCGCGTTGGAGCAGATCGTGAGCAGCGCACAAACCCAGGCGCTGCTGCAGGAACCGGTCGGGTTCGCCGCCCGGTTGGAACACACGCGTCAGTGGCTGCAGGGCACTGAGGCGAGCGGCGCCACGCGCCGCGTCGTCACCCTGGGCGACGCCGGCTATCCGGCCTCATTACTTGAAATGCTTGATCCGCCGGTGCTGTTGTATGTGCTCGGCGCGCCGACCTTCGAGCTGACGCAGCTGGAGCCCAGCATTGCCATTGTTGGCAGCCGCAACCCGACGCCTCAGGGCGAATCGAACGCGCGCAGCTTTGCGCGGGCGTTGGGCGACGCCGGCCTGTGCGTAGTGTCGGGCCTGGCGCTCGGGATCGACGGCGCCGCCCACCAGGGTGCGCTGGATGCGGCGGGCGACAAAGCGCGCTTGGCTACGGTGGCGGTGGTCGGCACCGGGCTGGACCGGGTCTTGACGGCACGCCAGCGCGAACTGGCACACCGGATCTGCCGGCACGGCCTGATCGTGAGCGAATTTCCGCTTGGCACGGCGCCCCTAGCGCAGAATTTTCCCAACCGCAACCGCGTCATTGCCGGCCTGGCATGCGGCACGCTGGTGGTTGAAGCCGCGCTCTCATCGGGCTCGCTCATGACGGCGCGGCTGGCGTCCGAACAGGGCAAGGAAGTGTTTGCGATAGCCGGCTCGATCCATTCGCCGCAGTCACGCGGCTGCCGCGCACTGATCCGCCAAGGCGCCAAGCAGGTCGAATCGGTCACCGACATCCTGCAAGAGTTGCCGCTCAGCAGAACGACCGTTTCGATCGCGCACACCGCAGCACAGGCGCGCGTTACGCCCTTGAATGACCCGAAGGAGCCATGGCTGCTCGGCGAACTCGGATTTGATCGCGTCAGCCTGGATGCGCTGGCAGCGCGCACTGGCTACAGCGTGGCCGCCCTTCAAGTGCAGTTGCTCGAGCTCGAGCTCGAAGGAAGAATTGCGCGCTTGCCCGGTGGCCTGTTCCAGCGCATCGGTCGCGGCTGAGCGTGGCGCGCCCGGCTGGCCGCTTCACGGGTGGCGCGGTGGAACCGTCCCCTCTGCTGCGCTATATTGATGCGATGTTCGAAGTGCTGGCGTTCGTCTACGAAAATTATTGGCGCCGGGACTCGTGCCCTGAGGGCGAACCGCTGGGGCGCAAGCTCAGTGCCCACGGCTTCGAAGTCGATGAGATTGACGACGCATTGCGCTGGCTCGACGGCTTGCGCCTTGCCACGCAGGGCGTCCAGTTGCGCCGCCACCCGGACCCGCCCAGCGCCACCGCCGCCGCCAGCGCGGCGCTGCCGCGCGTTGGCGTTGCCGCGTGGGCGCAATCGCACGATGCCATGCGCGTTTACTCCACGGCCGAACAGGATCACCTGGGTGGCGAGTGCCTGGGTTTTATCAGCTTTCTGGCGTCGGCGGGCGCACTGCCGCCCGGCCTGCGCGAGGTCGTGATCGAGCGCGCCATGGCCGCGCCGGGCGGCCCCGTCTGCCTGGACGAACTGAAGATCATGATGCTGATGGTCCACTGGAGTAGCGGCACAAAACCTGATGCCCTGATGCTGGGCGAACTGCGCGATGAAGGCCCGCGCCGCCTCGCCCACTGATCCGGTTCGCACGCCAACCCGTTCCAGGAACCACGAACACCACAGAACCGGCGCCGCCGGGCCGCTGATGTCGCCCCGGCCTAGAGCGCGCAAAGGCCTGCGACTTCATAGGCCTGCCTGCCCAGACATGGGCCGTCGAAGTGTCCGTGCTGGTGGCCACGACTTGGCGCGCGCAACGCCCGGCGCGTGCCGCCTGAGCTAATTCAGTAGCCGCTCCGGGTTCGCGTCCAGTTTGGCCAGCGCCTCGCGGGTCGCGCGCACGGTCAAGGTTTCTTCCTCGGCCGGCACCAAAAGCCCGGCCTGCAAGTACGACGCGAGCCGGCCGGCCTGGATCAGGAAGCTGCGGCCGTCGCCTGACGCGAACAGGTGCAATTGCCGGCGTTCGCTGCGCCAAACAAACTGCACCTGGCTGGGCCGGCCATTGTGGTCAAGCATGAACCAGTTGCCCACTTGCAGTTCGTGCGCCCAGGCCAGCATCTCGTCGGTGACCTTGGCGCCGGTATCGGGCACGACCTCGATGGACGCTGCATCCACGCCCAGCAGCAGTTCCATGCTCGCCGCGTCGAGCGGAAATTCGGCCCGGCCGTCGTCGCTCACGAAGTCTTCGAGGTGGGCCAGTCGCGATGCCATGGCCTCGATCAGCGCCGGCGCAATGGCTTCGGTCTTGGACAGGAAGGCATCGGCCAGCGTGTCGCCGATGATCTTGATGTGCGCCTCTTGCGGCTCGCCCGTGATGGCCAGCAGCGTCATGCCGTGGCGCAGCCGCTGCAACAGTTGCGGCAGGTCCTGGATGACCCGGGCGCGGTCGTTGCGGTTGGGCTTGGCGCTCGCGGCCCACACCAGTTGGGAGGCGGCGCGCTTGAGCGTCACGGTCTGCTCGCCCTGGGCGCCGTAGCGCAACGCCGCGATCGCCAGCACTTCGGCCCAGACCTTGAACAGGAACTCGCGAATTTCATCCCGCACCGGCATGTCGTTGAGCATCTTGCGCAACTCGATGGTGTACTGGATCGCCATCGTTTCCTTTTGCTCGACCTGCTGCGCGATGCCCATCACGCGCTGCGTGGCGTCGCTCTGCGTCAGGTACTTGGACAGGAAGATCACGAATTCGTCGTAGACCAGTTTGAAGACGCGCTGGCCGGTCTCAGGGTACTGCTCGATGACTTGCACCACGCGACGGATTTCGCCTTCGAGCGCGCTGCCGGAGATGGCGGCTGCGTCAAAGCCCATCACGCATGAGCCCACGCGATCGATCAGCATGCGGGCCGGATGCTCCAGCGTACCGAAAAATTCGGGCTCGGCGATCGCCACGCGCAACACCGGCATCTGCAGGCGCGCGAACCAGACACGGGCCGAGAACGGAATGCGCTCCTCGGCCAGGATGGCCTGGAACATCAGCGCCACGATCTCGACCGTCGCCTTGTCGGCGGTGGTCGGGGCTTGGCGCTTGAGCTCGCTGGTGCGCCGGCGCAGATCGGCGGCGCCTTGTTGCAGCGCCGTGGCCTGGTCTCCGAGCAGATACTGCGACGCCGCCATCTGATACGCCGCCTGGGCATCGGCCAGCGCCGCCGCAAAGACAGGGGACACCCCGCCCCCGCCGCTGCCACCGGTGCGGCCACCGGCGCCGCTCTCGCCCACTGCACGCCGGGTGATGTCGCCACCGATACGCGCACTGACGAAGCGCTTCAGGTTGAGCAAGACGCCCTGGGCGCGCTGGCGCGCCATCGTCAGCGGCGAACCGCCGGCCATGTCACCCCCGCCACCCGCGGCGCGACCCCACCGGCCACCGGAGCTTGCGGCCGGACCGGTGGCGCCCGCCGAGACACCGATGGCGGCCGGCGCGAAGTGGCCGGCACCCGTCACGCCCACCGCGCGGCTACTGCCCGCGAAACTACTCCCCAGCGGCATGGAACCCGTCGTGGGCGCGCTCGCCGTCCGTTTGACAAACTTTTTGAGATCGATCTCGGGCATCACGCCCTTGCCGATCAAGAACGCGTTGGCCGCCTTGTAGGCCTCCACCACCCGCTCGACAAGCTGCTGCTGGATCGCGCCCTGCACCTTGCTCCAAACCGGGCGCATCAGGCCCGCGGCCAGCCACTGGTCGACCAGCATCTGGGTCAGCACCTCGGGCTTCAACACATCCTTGGCGTCGAATTCGGATGTACCTTCCAGGTGCTGGATGCGCAGCCGCAGATCATTGAGTTCAAAGCTCGCCTTGTCCTGGATCACCTGCGCCAGGCGCGACGAAAGGATGTTGTTTTCCACCACTTCATCGTCAATCAACTCCAGGCCGTGCGTCACGTTGAGCGCGCCTGGCGTGCCAGCGGCACCAGAAACTGCCTGGCGCCACTGGCTCTGCACCAGCGACACCCATCTCGACTCCAGCGCGCGAAACGCCAGCAGGTCGTCGCGGTGCTCCTGCATCTCGCGCGCATTGCTGGTCTGGTCGGCCAGCGCCGTCAGCCGTTCACGAATCGCCTGCGCCGCCGGCGCCACGACCTCCACCGTGGCGGCGACGAAGCGCTCACGCGTTTCACGTGCAAGTTGGAGCTGTGGGGTAAGGGAGGGCACGGCGGTCATCAAGAGTCACGGCGCCGAAAAACGGTGTCGAACGGTGCCTAGCTTGCCTTGGGAACCGTGCCAGCACAAGGCCATCACAGGCCCGGCCCCGCGCACACGCCACCAAGCAAAGGCTGGATTCACGGTGCCGGGGGCGCGACTCACACCACTGCGCCGTGGCTGGGGTCGTTCGGATCGCCTTCGTGCTTGGTCGGCGTCTTGACCAAATCCTCGCGCTTGATGCCCAGCCACATGGCCAGAGCGGCCGCCACGAAAGCCGACGAGTAAATGCCGAACAAGATGCCGATGGTCAGCGCCAGCGCGAAATAGTGCAGCGTCGGGCCGCCGAAGAAGAACATCGAGAGCACCACCAGCTGGGTCGAGCCGTGGGTGATGATCGTGCGACTAATGGTCGCGGTGATCGCATTGTTGATGATCTCGACCGTGTCCATCTTTCGGTAGCGCCGGAAGTTCTCGCGCACCCGGTCGAAAATGACGACCGATTCGTTGACCGAATAGCCCAGCACGGCCAGCACCGCCGCCAGCACCGCCAGGGAAAACTCCCACTGGAAGAAGGCAAAAAAGCCCAGGATGATGACCACGTCATGCAGGTTGGCAATGACGGTCGAAACCGCGTATTTCCACTCGAAGCGAAACGCCAGGTAGATCATGATGCCGACCACCACCATCCCGAGCGCCTTCAGGCCGTTGGTGGTCAGCTCCTCGCCCACCTGCGGGCCCACGAACTCGTTGCTGCGAAGCTGCACGGTCGGGTCGGCCGCCTTGAGCGCGGCCATCAAGTCGGCGCTTTGCTGCGAGGCAGTGACGCCTTTTTGCGCCGGCAGCCGGATCATGACGTCGCGCGAGGTGCCGAAGTTCTGCACCTGGACGTCGAAGAAGCCGAGCTTGGCGACCGCCTTGCGCACGTCGGCCAGATCGACCGACTGTTCGTAGGCGACCTCCATCACGGTGCCGCCGGTGAACTCGACCGACAGGTGCAGCCCGCGGTGCATCAGAAAAAAGACCGCCAGCGCGAAGGTGACGAACGAGACCACGTTCAGCACAATCGCGTAGTGCATGAACGGGATCGTGCGGTGAATGCGAAAAAATTCCATGACTGTGCCTCTTTATTGCGCGCTCATTCGACGTTGGCCGTCACGGCCGAGTCGGGCTTCCAGATCGTGCCGATCGATACGCTCTTGAGTTTCTTCTTGCGCCCGTACCAGAGATTGACCAGCCCGCGCGAGAAGAATACGGCCGAGAACATCGAGGTCATGATGCCGATCACGTGCACCACGGCAAAGCCCCGGATCGGGCCCGAACCGAAAGTCAGCAACGCGATACCGGCGATCAGCGTGGTCACGTTGGAGTCCAGGATCGTCGCCCAGGCGCGGTCGTAGCCGATGTGGATCGCCGCCTGCGGCGATGCGCCGCCGCGCAGTTCTTCGCGCACCCGTTCATTGACCAGCACGTTGGAATCGATCGCCACGCCGATGGCCAGTGCCATGGCGGCGATGCCCGGCAGCGTGAGCGTGGCCTGCAGCATCGACAGCACGGCCACCAGCAGCATCAGGTTGAGCGCCAGTGCGAGCGAGGAGAACACGCCGAACAGCATGTAGTAGACGCACATGAACAACACGATCGCGGCAAAGCCCCACAGCACGCTGTGAAAGCCCTTGGAGATGTTGTCGGCGCCCAGGCTGGGGCCGATGGTGCGTTCCTGGATGATTTCCATCGGCGCGGCGAGCGAGCCCGCGCGCAGCAAGAGCGCCAGGTCGGCGGCCTCCGAAGTGGTCATGGCGCCCGAAATCTGGAAACGCGAGCCGAGTTCGCCGTTGATGGACGGCGCCGTCAGCACTTCACCCTTGCCTTTTTCGAACAACAGGATGGCCATCCGTTTGTGGAAGTTGTCGCGGCTGACGTCGCGCATGATGCGTCCGCCCTTGGCGTCGACCGTCAGATCGACCTTGGGCTGCTGGGTCTGCGAATCGAAGCCCGGTTGCGCGTCGGTCAGGTTTTCTCCAGTGATGAGCACCTGTTTCTTGACGATCACCGGCCGCCCGGTGCGGTCGAGGAATTTCTCGTCGCCAAACGGCACCGGGCTGGTGCCGGCCTCGGCCGCGTGGCCCTCAGCGCTCTCGTCGACCAGGCGCATTTCCAGGGTGGCGGTGCGGCCCAGGATTTCCTTGGCGCGCGCGGTGTCCTGCACGCCGGGTAGCTGCACCACGATGCGGTCGAGGCCCTGTTGCTGGATCACCGGCTCGGAGACGCCCAGTTCGTTGATTCGGTTGTGCAGCGTCTGGATGTTCTGCTTGAGCGCAGCGTCCTGCAACCGGTGCGCCGCTTCCGCCTTGATGGTGAGCGTGAGCTTCCAGTTGGCGCCATCCTGGGTATCGACCGTCGTCAGGTCCGGGAACTGGTCTTGCACGGCGCGCTTGGCGGCGTCCAGGCTGGCGGCGTCGCGAAAGCTTACATCGATGGTCTGGCCGTCGCGGTTGACGGCGCTGCCGCGAATGCCCTTGTCGCGCAGCATCGTGCGCAGGTCGCTGGCGAACGACTCGGCTTTCTTGTCGAGCGCGCCCTTCAGGTCGACCAGCAGCATGAAGTCGACGCCGCCGCGCAGATCAAGCCCGAGGTACATCGGGTAGGCATGCAGCGCAGTGAGCCAGGACGGTGAGCGCGATACCAGGTTCAATGCGACCACATAGGACGGGTCGTCGGCATCGGGCACCAGTGCGCGCTGCAGCACATCGCGCGCCTTGAGCTGATCGTCGGTGCTGGAAAAGCGCGCGCGGATCGACGTGCCGTCGAGCGTGACCCGGTCGGGCGTCAGGCCGCCTGCCTTGAGCGCGGCCTCGATGCGCGCCTGGGCGGCCAGGTCGATCTTGGCGACAGGCTTGGACGACGACACCTGCACGGCCGGCGCCTCGCCGAACAGATTGGGCAGGGCATAGATGATGCCCACGAGCACGACGATCACGATGATCGCGTACTTCCAGACCGGGTAACGGTTCATGATCGCGCTTTGATGTTACGAGCCACGGCGAGGGGGCATGATCGCGCGCGGCCAGAGGAAATGCCGGGACGCTCAGCCGCGCGTCGGCGCGCAAAGCGTCGCTGGCGCCCGGCCAGCCTGCACGGCGAATGGACTCATGCCTCGTTGCCTTACTTGATGGCGCCCTTGGGCAGCACCTGAACCACCGCGCTGCGCTGGATCTGGACCTCGACGCCAGTGGAAATCTCGACACTCAGGTATTGATCGCCAATCTTGGTGATTCTCCCCAGGAGACCGCCCGAGGTGGCGACTTCGTCGCCCTTGGCAAGCGCGGCGATCATGGCACGCGATTCTTTCTGACGCCTCATCTGCGGGCGAATCATCACGAAATACAGCACCACGAACATCAGCACCAGCGGGAGCATGCTGCCAAGCGAGGAGAACATGTCGCCGCCGCCAGCGGCCGGCGCGGTTTGGGCAAAAGCAGAAGAAATAAACAAGGGAGGCTCCAACAGGGGGAAAGAACGAAGAGAACGAAGAGCGCGCGGCTTGCCCGCGTACAGCACCGGGCATTGTATTCGGCGGGGCGGCGCACCCGCGCAAGCGATTGCGCGTGGCGACAGAGGATTTCGACGCTACGGCCTGGCCCTGCGAAGTGCGATTTATTGCATCGCCACCTTCACCCGAACCACGGGCGCTACCGCCAGATCTGGCCTGTAAAAATCAATGCTGCTCAGGCCGTTGCTCGGTCGGCCTGCGGCTCGCGCCACTGGGTCATGAGCGCGACCCAGCGCGAGCGGGCCGCCGCCAGGTTGCGCGCTTTGACGTGCCCATAGCCCCGGATCTGTTCCGGCACACTGGCAATTTCCAGCGCCACGCCATGGTTGGACGCGTTCAGGCCGGTCAGAACTTCCTCGACGCTGGCGCGGTATTCGCCGATCAGGGCGCGCTCGCTCTGGCGCTCGGAGGTCGCACCGAAGACATCGAACGCCGTGCCGCGCAGGCCCTTGAGCCGGGCCAGCAGCCTGAAACCGGTCAGCATCGCTGGCCCGAATTTCCTCTTTTGCAGCTCGCCCTTGGCGTTGCGCTTGGCAATGAGTGGCGGCGCTAGGTGGTAGTTGAGCTTGAAGTCGCCCTCGAACATGCCGTTCACGCGATCCAGGAAGGTGCGATCGCTGTGCAGCCGCGCCACTTCGTACTCGTCCTTGTAGGCCATCAGCTTGAACAGGTAGCGCGCCACGGCTTCGGCCAGGCTCGTCTTGCCGGTGGCGGCCGCCTCGGCCTTTTGCACCTTGTCGACAAAGGCTTGGTAGTGCCCGGCATAGGCGGCATTCTGGTAATCGGTCAGGAACCCGGCGCGACGCGCCACCAGCTGCGCCAGCGTTTCGCGCTTCTTGAACTCGATCACCTGACCCGGGTGCACGCGCCGCTGCAGCTCGGCCGGGCGGTGCGCCGCCTGGCGACCCCACTCAAACGCCGCCTGGTTGTTCTGCACGGCCACCGCGTTGAGCTCGATGGCGCGCATCAGGGCGGCGTGCCCCAGGGGGATCCAGCCCTTTTGCCACGCAAACCCCAGCAACATCGAGCTGGCGTAGATGCTGTCGCCCATCAGGCCGGTGGCGGCGGCGTCGGCATCGAACACACCCACGCTGTCGGCCCCCACCGTTTGCGCCAACTCCGCGGCGCAGGCCGCTTCGGGATTCACCCAGTTGGCGTTACCCACGAAGGCGGCGGTCGGCGTGCTGTGGCTGTTGAGCGCCACGCGGGTGCGGCCCGCCCGCATGCGGGCCAGCGTCTCGCCGTTGACGGCCACCAGCGGGTCGGAGGCCAGAACCAGATCGGCCGCAGCGGTGCCGACGCGCGTGGTGCGGATGTCGCCCTGCGCCGCGCCGATCAGCACGTGACTCCAGGTGGCGCCACCCTTTTGCGCGAGCCCTGCGGCGTCTTGCGTGACGATGCCCTTGCCTTCGATGTGCGCGGCCATGCCGAGCAACTGGCCCAGGGTGATGACGCCGGTGCCGCCCACGCCAGCCACCACCGCGCCCCAGACCTGGCCTGCGTTCAGGCACTCGAGCGCGGACCGCGCCGGCTCGGGCAGCACGCCCAGTTCAGCCGGAGAACCTGCGGCGGCGCCTTGGCTGACGGCCTTTTTCTTCAGCTGGCCGCCTTCGACGGTGATGAAGCTGGGGCAAAAGCCCTTGACGCAGCTCATGTCCTTGTTGCAACTGCTCTGGTTGATGGTGCGCTTGCGACCGAACTCGGTCTCCAGCGGCTCGACCGAAAGACAGTTGCTCTGCACGCCGCAGTCGCCGCAGCCCTCGCACACCAGTTCGTTGATGACCACACGCTTGGCCGGATCGACCAGCGTGCCGCGCTTGCGACGGCGACGCTTTTCGGTGGCACAGGTCTGGTCGTAGATGATGGCGGTGGTGCCCTTGATCTGGCGAAACTCGCGCTGGATGGCGTCGAGTTCGTCGCGGTGATGCACCTTCACGCTGTCGCCCGGAATGTGCTTGCCGTGGTACTTCTCGGGCTCGTCGGTAACCACCACCACCCGCGCTGCCCCTTCCGCATGCAGGCTCTCGGCAATCTGCAGCACCGAGTGGCCCTCGGGCCGCTCGCCGACCTGCTGGCCGCCGGTCATGGCGACGGCGTCGTTGTAGAGGATCTTGTAGGTGATGTTGACGCCCGCTGCGATGCTCTGGCGAATGGCCAGCAGGCCGCTATGGAAGTAGGTGCCGTCGCCCAGGTTCGCAAAGATGTGCTGGTCGGTGGTAAAGGGTTGCTGGCCGACCCACGGCACGCCTTCGCCGCCCATCTGCGTGAAGCCGATGGTGCTGCGGTCCATCCAGGTCGCCATAAAATGGCAGCCGATGCCGCCCATGGCGCGCGAGCCCTCGGGCACCACGGTACTGGTGTTGTGCGGGCAGCCCGAGCAGAACCAGGGCTGGCGGTCGGCGCCCGGCACACCGCCGGTCTTGAGCGCCTCCATCGAGCGCTCCTTGGCTTGCAGGATGGCGATCTGGGCGTCAATGCGGGCGCGCAGGTCGGCGCCTGCATGCGCCAGCAGGCCGGTCTTTTGGAGCCGCTGCGCGATGGCGCGCGCGATCAGGCCGGGGTTCAGGTCGGCGTTGGCGCGCAGCAGCGTGTGTGCGGTCGGGTTGGGCACCGACCACTCGCCGCCAGAGTAGCCGTCGACGTTGCCGTTCGCGCCGGCGTCGAACTTGCCGACCACGTTGGGCCGCACGTCAGAGCGCCAGTTGTAAAGCTCTTCCTTCAGCTGGTATTCGATGACCTGGCGTTTTTCCTCGACCACCAGAATCTCTTGCAGGCCGGTGGCGAAGTCGCGGGTGAGCTGCGCCTCGAGCGGCCACACGACGGCGACCTTGTGCAGCCGGATGCCGAGCTGGCGGCAGGTCGCGTCGTCCAGGCCGAGATCGAGCAGCGCCTGGCGCGTGTCGTTGAAGGCCTTGCCGCTGGCCATGATGCCGAAGCGATCGTTCGGGCCTTCGATGACGTTGTGGTTGAGCCGGTTGGCGCGGATGTAGGCCAGCGCGGCATACCACTTGTAATGCATGAGGCGCGCCTCCTGCTCCAGCGCGTGGTCGGGCCAGCGGATGTGCAGGCCGCCAGGCGGCATCTGGAAGTCAGTGGGGATGACGATGTCGACGCGCTCGGGGTCGATCATCGCGGTGGCGCTCGACTCGACGATTTCCTGGATCGTCTTCATGCCCGACCAGACCCCCGAGAAGCGGCTGAGCGCAAAGGCGTGGATGCCGAGATCCAGAATCTCCTGCACATTGGCCGGGAAGAATACCGGCGTACCGCAGGCCTTGAAGATGTGGTCGCTCTGGTGAGCGGCGGTGGAACTCTTGGCGATGTGGTCGTCGCCCGCCACCGCGATCACGCCGCCAAACTCCGTGGTGCCGGCCATGTTGGCGTGCTTGAAGACGTCCGAGCAGCGGTCCACGCCCGGGCCCTTGCCGTACCAGATGCCGAAGACGCCGTCGAACTTGTTGCTGCCCGCCGGCGAGAACCCCAGCTGCTGGGTGCCCCAAAGCGCGGTGGCCGCCAGCTCTTCGTTGACGCCCGGCTGGAACACGATGTTCTGGGCCTTGAGGTATTTGCTGGCTTTCCACAGCGCCTGGTCGTAGCCGCCCAGAGGCGAACCGCGGTAGCCGCTGATGAAGCCGGCGGTGTTCTTGCCATGCGCCTGGTCACGCAGGCGCTGCAGCATCGGCAGCTTGACCAGGGCTTGCACCCCGCTCATGAAGGCCCGACCGTAGTCGAGGCTGTATTTGTCGTCGAGCGTGACGCTCTCGAGGGCCTGGCGGATGTGCTCGGGCAGCGGTGCGTTCATTGTCTTTGTCTCCCTGTGGGTGGCGTGGCCTGGTGGGCCCGGCTCAGCGCGCGTCCCGTGTGGGGCCACGCACGCTTCATGATGCGCGCAAAGTGTATGTCGGCATGCGCGACAGGTGTTTGCGTTTGATGCCTCATCGTCCGGCCTAATTGAAAGACTCTTGCTTAAAATTTCCAGTTATGGAAAGCATCGACAAGTTTGACCTGGCCATCCTGCAGGAACTGCAGGCCGATGGCCGCCTCACCAACGCCGAGTTGGCGCAGCGCGTGGGGCTGTCGGCGGCGCCGTGCTGGCGCCGGGTGCGCGCGCTGGAAGCCTCCGGATATATCCGGGGCTATCACGCCGAACTCGACCGGCGCAAGGTCGGCCTGGGCGTGCTCGCCTTCGTGCGACTCGACACCGAGCGCGCCACTGGCGAGGTCACGCGCAAGCTCGAAGAGGCCATTCGCAAGCTGCCCGAAGTGGTGGCCTGCCACTACATCAGCGGCACCGGCATGTTCGAGTTGCAGGTCGTGGCCGAAGACCTGGACGGCTTTTCGCGCTTTGCGCTCAACAGCCTGATGCACCTGCCCAACGTGAAGGACCTGCACACCAGTTTCTCACTGGGCGAGGTCAAGGCCAGCAGCGCGCTGCCGCTGGAGCACCTGAAGTTGCGGCTGGCGCCCAGGCGCTCCTGACCGCCGGCGGCGATCAGGGCGCCAGCGCGCGCTGCAACCAGCCCAGTCCGGCCGAGGTGCCGCCCGGCAGCAGGCCTCGCTGCGGACGGTATTCGCAGCCAATCCAGCCGTCCCACTGGCCGGCACGTGCCAGCTCGTCGATGACGCCGAACAGGTCGTCATGGTTCAGCTCGCCGACATCGGGCTCATGGCGTTCGGGCACGCCAGCAATCTGCAGATGGGCGACATTCCCGCTGGGCAGGTAGGTGCGCAGCTTCATGGCCACGTCGCCTTCGACGATCTGGCAGTGATACAGGTCCATCTGCACCTTGAGGTTGGGCGCGCCGACGGCCGCCACGATTTCGTGCGCATGGTCTTGCCGGTTGAGGAAAAAACCTGGAATGTCACGCTGATTGATGGGCTCGACCAGCACCTCGCAGCCGGCCTTGGCGGCGGCCGCGGCGGCCCAGCGCAGGTTGGCCAGGTAAAGCGGCTGCACGTGGTCGCGCTCCAGCCCGTTCGCCAGCAAACCCGCCATGACGTGGATGCGCGGACAGTCGAGCGCCGCCGCGTACGCCAGCGCCTGCGCAAAACCTTCCTGGAACTCGGCTTCGCGCCCGGGCAGGCAGGCCAGCCCGCGTTCACCCGCATCCCAGTCGCCGGGTGGCGCATTGAACAGCACTTGCTGCAGGCCGTGGCGACGCAGCCGCTCGACGATCTCGGCACTCGGCCACGCATACGGAAAGAGGTATTTGACGCCCTCGAACCCGTCGCGCGCGGCGGCTCCGAAGCGGTCGAGAAAATCGAGCTCCGGGTAGAGCATTGACAAGTTGGCTGCAAAACGGAGCATCGTGGGTCACCGGCGCGCGCCAAACACGCAGTGCAGTTCATCGATTTGACAAGCGGTGAGCGGGTCGGCGCGGCCGGCCGCCAAGCTCCACAGGCGGGCCGTTTCCTCGCGCTCTTCAAGCACCGCCATGGCGGCGGCGGGTGTGTCGTGCCAGACGTTCGGCCCGAGCCGGGCCAGCATCACCGCGCGCAGGGGCGTGCCCCTTGCGCCGTACTCTTGAAGGACCTTTTTCACCGCTTCGGCGCCGTTGGGCGCGCCCGGCCGGTGGTAAGGAATGACCGGCACGCGCCCGACCTTCATGACGAAGTACGGCGTGAGGGCCGGTACCAGGTCAGCCTCGTGAGCCTGCAGCGTGAGCGCCACGCAGTGGCGGCTGTGGGTATGAATGACACAACTCGTTTCCCAGTCAAATCGGGCCGCAGCGTCGCAGATACGGGCGTGAAGCGCTATTGCTTTGCTAGCAGCATCGCCACTGAGTTGCGACATGCCGGCGTCCAGCTTGGCCAGCCGCGCAGGGTCCAAAAAGCCCAGGCAGGCATCGGTGGGCGTGATGAGGAAGCCATCGTCCAGCCGCACGCTGATATTGCCGGCGCTCGCGTGCACGCAGCCGCGCCCGAACAGGCTGCGCCCGACACGGCAGATTTCCTCGCGGGCCTGGTTTTCGGTCATCGCAGGAGCGCGAAGGCGCGGGTGAAAAAGTCGTCGCCGCCGAAATTGCCGGACTTGAGCCCCAGGTGCACGGTGGCGGGCGAACGCGCGATGCCGCTTTCGGCTGCCGTGCTGTGCGCGCGGTCGGCGCGACCAGCCGGAACACTCACTTGCACTTGCGTCTGCGCATGGCACCACGGCACGCCGGGGTCAATCTGCGGGCCGAGGTGCAACTGCGCGACGCCGAGTGCCTGCACGCAGGCCCCCGCCGTTTCGCCGCCCGCCACCACCAGCTGGCGCACGCCCAGGGCGACCAGCCCGCGCGCGATGACGGCCAGGGCGCTCTCGATCAGGGCGCCGGCTTGCTGCGCGCCCAACTGCACCTGCTGCGCCGCCACGCCCTGCGCGTCGCCGGGCGAATAGACCAGTACCGGGCCTGCCTCGAGCCGATATGAAGCCCAGTCCAGCGCCGCCGCGACAACGGCATCGCGCCCGGCCGCCAACCGCAGCGGATCGAGTGCCAGCGCAGATGCTGCGCTGGCGATGAAATGCTGCAGCTGGCGCTGCGTGGCGGCCGAGCAGCTGCCGCTGAGCACCGCCTGCAGCCCGGCCGCGGCCGGCACGGCATCTGCCCGCCTCGACGGCGCCAGACCGAAATTGGCCGGCAGGGCGATCGCCACGCCCGAGCCGGCCGTGGCCAAGGGCAGATCCCGCAGCGCCGGCCCGAGGCGCTGCAGGTCGTCATTGGACAGCGCATCGACCACGGCGATAGCGACGCCCTGCTCCTTGAGCTGCGCGATGCGCTGACGCACCGCGGACGCGCCGCGCGCCGCGCGCCGCCACGGCGTGGTCGATCAGGCTCACCTTGCGCGTGCATTGGGCTTGCAGCACCCGCACCAGATTGGCGTCGGTCATGGGCGTCAGCGGATGGCTGCGCATGCTGCTGTCGCACAGCAGCACGTCGCCGACGAACAGATAGCCCTTGAAGACGGTGCGCTGGTTGTCGGGCAAGGCCGGCGTGGCGATGGTGAAGTCACAGTCCAGCGCGTCCATCAGCGCCTCGGTAACCGGCCCGATGTTGCCGTGCGGCGTGCTGTCGAAGGTCGAGCAGGACTTGAAGTAGATCTGCCGCGCGCCCTGCGCCCGCAGCCAGCGCAGCGCGTCGAGCGACTGCGCCACCGCCTGGGCCGCCGGCGTGGTGCGCGACTTCAGTGCCACCACCACGGCATCGGCGCCGCCCGACAACGCGGCCGCGTTGCCGGCAGCGCCCGCAGGCACGCCAATGGTTTGCAGCACGCGCATGCCGCCACGGACCAGCTTGTTGGCCAGGTCAGTGGCGCCGGTGAAGTCATCGGCAATGCAGCCGAGCAAAATCTTCGCCATCGCCTCAGCCATTCACGGGCAACCGGATGGCGGCGGGGTTCTCGCGCACATAGTCGCGAATCACGGCTTCGATGCTGGCGTCGCGCTGCAGGCCCAGCGCCGCGTCGCGCGTGGCGTGAAAGCGGCTCGGCCAGCTCTGGATGATGGCGGTGACCTGCGCGTCGGGCTGCCAGTCGATCAGGGCAGTCGCCTTCGCGCCGGCCACCCGCTCGAGAGCCTGCGCCATCTCGCGCACAGTGGTCATCACAGCCGGCAGGTTGATGGCGGTGCGCGCGTCCCATTGCGCGCCGCAAGCCCGCGCCGCGCACATCAGGGCGTCGATGGTGCGGGCCGGCGAAGCCAGCGCCACAGCGGTATCGGGCGGCACCGGGCACACAGCGCGCTGGCCGGCCAGCGGCTCGCGCAGCATGCCGCTGAGAAAGCTCGGCGCCGCGCCGTTGGGCCGGCCCGGCCGCACCGACACCGTCATCAGGCGCACGTTGCGCCCGCGCACAAAACCTTTGCGGGTGTAGTCGGCCACCAACTGCTCGCCGATGAATTTCTGGATGCCGTAGCTGTTTTGCGGCGTCGGCAGCGTGGTGTCGTCGATCCAGCACGGCAACGGCTGTGTTCGGGCGCGTGGCCAAATACCGCCACCGAGCTGGGGAACACGAACACGGGGCGCCGCGCGGCGTGGCGCGCCGCATCGAGCAGGGCGCGCGTGGCATCGAGGTTGCTGCGTAGCCCCAGGTCGAAATCGGCTTCGCACTCGCCGCTGACGGCTGCGGCCAGGTGAAACACCACCGCTGCGTCGGTCAGCAGCTTGGTCAGCGCACCGCTTTCGATGAGTGCGCCCAGGTCTCCCTGCAGCGATGCGATGCGCGGATCGGCCTGCAGGCCGGGCGGCGACGCCACCCCGTCAACCAGGGTGATGCGCTCGATCGGCCGGGCCGCTTCGCCGCCCGGCGCGAGCGCGCCCAGTGCCAGCAACGTACGGGCCAGGCGGGCGCCCAGGAAACCGCTGCCGCCAGTAATGAGGATGTTCATGCGCGTGGGAGTGAGTGTGGACGGGAAAGGAACTTGACTTTAAGGCCAGCTGCCGCCCCCGCGCAGCGCGACCGAAGAACCGCAGCGCCCGCGCTGCGGACGCAAAAAAGGCGCGGGAAGCTACTTCGGCCAGAGCGCCCACAGGCGCAGCGGCTGGTTCACGCTCGCGGCCAGCCGGCCGGCCTCGGCGCCGGTGCCGGCGAAGAAGTCGGCCCGCACTGCGCCGACGATGGCCTTGCCGGTGTCCTGCGCCACCACCAGCCGGTTGAGCTGCAGCGAGGGTCCGCCGGAGTTCAGCCAGACCGGCGTGCCAAACGGAATGCTGCCCGGGTCGACGGCAATGGAGCGGCCGGGCGTGAGCGGCACACCCTGCGCGCCACGCGGTCCGGACGACGCATCGATTTCGCTCAGCGGCTCCTCACGAAAGAACACATAGCGTGGGTTGCTCCACAGCAGTTGCGGCACGCGCTGCGGGTTTTGCGCGGCCCACGCCTTGGTCGCATCGGGCCACGGATTGATGCGCGTCACGCCCTGGCCCAGCAGCCACTGGTTGACGCTGCGGTACGGTTGCTCGTTGGAACCCGCGAACGCGGCGCGCACGATGTGCCGGGCGCCATTGGGCTCCGTGATGCGCAGGCGCCCGGAACCCTGGATGTGGAGCATCAGCACATCGATCGGATCGGCCAGCCAGGCGATCTCGCGCCCGCGCAAGGCCGCCTGGGCCTGCGGCAGCGTCTCGATCTCCTGGCGCGTGAACCATGGCTGGCGCGGTGCGCCGCTGGCCGGCACCTGGTAGATCGGCAGCGTGTACTGGGCGGTCGGCTGGCGCGAGGCGTCGAAGATCGGCTCGTAGTAGCTCGTCAGCTGGCCGTCGCTCTGGCCGGCCAGCGACTCGACGCGGTAGGGCTGGAGCCGCTCCATCATCCATTGGCGCTGCTCCTGGGCGCTGCCAATGGCCAGCCGCCGCACGTCGTTGCACAGAGGCTTGAAAGCGGCATTGGCCCGGGTGCAGCTGGTGACCAGCACGGTCCAGCTTTCGTCCATCGAGTCGTCGGCGAAACCGGGCAAGTCCGACCAGGCGGCGGGCACCCAGCGGCTCTTGGGGTGCGCCAGCGATCCGGTCAACGGACCCGGCGGCGCCGGTTGCGCGAGGCCCGGCACCATCACCGGCTCGGGGGCGCGCACCCCGGTCGAGCAGCCAGCCAGCGTTGCTACGATCACCAGTCCGGCCAACCACAGGAGTCGATTTTTCATGGGTCTGATTTTGCTTGAAGCGTTTGGCGCCGGCCTGCTGCTGGTGCTGATCGTCTGGTGGACCATGTTCTCGGGCCGCACGGGAGGCGATCTGCCGCACGCATCCGAACCGCCACCCGCTCCGACCGATGAGCCCGAGGCGCCACCGACCGACAAGACCCTGTAGTGCGGAATCGCATCGTCGCGTAGGTCATTTCAGGAGTATGCTATTTCTTTCATAGCATATGATTCAATACCGACGCTATATAGAGGCACATTTCATCAACATCAAGCTCCACGCCATCGGATCGCCGCCGGGCTGACGTCCCGCTGCGGTTCCGGATAATCGCCTGTCCTTCGCTTCCATCACTCAAGGGATCTCCATGAAAAAATTCATTCTTGTCACCTCCACCGCCGCTCTGGTGCTGGCAGGTTGCGCCGGCAACATGACCGACACGCAACGCCGCACCGGCATCGGCGCCGGTGTGGGCGCACTGGCGGGCGCAGCGCTCGGTTCGGCCACCGGCGGTGACCGTGGTTCGATCGGCTTGGGCGCCGCTCTCGGGGCGGCCGCAGGTGCCGGCGGCGGCTACCTCTGGTCGCAGCACATGGAACAGCAAAAACGCCAGATGGAAGCGGCCACCCAGGGCACCGGCGTGACCGTGACCCAGACCGCCAACAACGAACTGAAGCTCGCCATTCCGGCCGACGTGTCGTTCGATGTCGGGCGCGCTGCGATCAAGCCGAACTTCGCGCCGGTGCTCGACCAGTTCGCCTCTGGCCTGCGCAACAACGCGAACGCACAGGTGCGCATCATCGGCTACACCGACAGCTCCGGCTCGGACGCCATCAACAATCCGCTGTCGGTCGAGCGCGCCGCCAGCACGCGCGACTACCTGATTGCCCGTGGCGTGCGCTCCAGCGCCTTCACCATCGACGGCCGCGGCTCGCGCGAACCGATCGCGGACAACTCGACCGCCTCCGGCCGGGCAATGAACCGCCGGGTTGAAATCTACGTCGGCGAGCCGCGCCCAAGCTAATTCGGTCAGGCACAAAAGCAAGCACCACGAGACCCCGCTTTGTGCGGGTGCGGGGGTTGGCCCGGTCACCACTTGGGCTCAGTGGCACGCGGCGCGCCAAGTCTCGCTCCCAACCCCGTAACACCGCAGAACCGGCTTAGGCGGGCCGCTGGTATTGCCCCCGGCAGGCGTTGGCGGCCACACGCAGCGCGCAGGCCGCGGGGGGCGAGCTCGATCAGAGCACACGATCCGAGAGCACCGACAGTTGCGCCCGCGCGCTGTCGGTGCGGCCCGCATCCAGCTCGACCAGCACGACGCCTTCGCCGCTGCCTTGCTGCGCCACCACGGCGCCCCACGGGTCGACCACCATGGAGTGACCCCAGGTTTGGCGGCCGTTGGCGTGCTGGCCGCCTTGCGCTGGCGCGACCACCCAGCATAGGTTCTCGATCGCCCGCGCGCGCAGCAGCACTTCCCAATGCGCCGCGCCGGTAGTGCGGGTGAACGCGCTGGGCACCAGCAGCAGTTCTGCCCCCTGCGCCGACAGCGCCCGATACAGCTCGGGAAAGCGCAGGTCGTAGCACACGCTCAAACCGATCCGCCAGCGATGTCCGCCGCGCGAGGGCAGGTCGAACACGACGGGCCGGGCGCCGGGTGCGATCACGGCACGCTCGTCATAGCGCTCTTTGCCGTTGTCGAAAAAAAACAGGTGGATCTTGTCGTAGCGCGCCACGCATTCGCCCGTGGGCGAGTACGCCAGTGACGTGTTGAACACGTGCTGCGGGTCGCCACTGTCCATCGGCAAGGTGCCCGCAACGATCCACAAGCCCAGCTCCCGGGCGGTGCTGGCCAAAAACTCCTGCACCGGGCCGGCGCCAGGCGTCTCGCGCAGCGCCAGCTTGTCGGTGTCGCGCTGCGCCATCACGCAGAAATACTCGGGCAACACGGCCAGCTCGGCGCCCTGCGTCGCCGCCTCACCCAACAGTGCGCGGGCGCGCGCGAGATTGACCTCGGGATCGGGAGCTGAAACCATCTGCAGCGCTGCAACTTTCACGGCGTGACCTTTTTTTCATGGGGGCCGTCATTCACGGCGGATGCATCCGGCAACGCCGGCGCGCCGTGTCGCGGCACCTTGGTAATTTTCGGGTCGGTCCAGCTGCCGTCAATGTCGAATTCCTGCGTGGCCGCCGCAATCAAGGGCTTGCTCAGGATCGCCTGCGCCAGAAACGCGCCCAGGCCAATCACCGGATTGATGGCTGTCGCCACCAGCGCGGCAGTGCCCGCATTGATTTCGGGCACCACGACCACGTGCATGTTCTGTGTCTCGTGCACAATGTCGGCCGAACCGTCCAGCAGCGCCGCGCCGCTGACGCCCTTCATCTGCAAGTTGTTGGTGGTCGCCACGCCGTCACTGATCTTCGCGTCGCCGCGGACAAAGTCGAAAGCGAAACCCTGACTGAAGAGGTCCCGGAAATCCAGCGTCAGGCGACGCGGCAATGCTTGCAAACTGAGGACGCCCAGCAGCTTCGCCAGTCCGGGCTCGGCCTTCAGGAACTGGCCAGACGCCACATCGACATGCAGGAGTCCGTTCAGGCTCGGGTAGTCCAGAGAAAACGGCGAGCCGCGCCACGCTAGCTCACCGTCCAGCTGCCCGTGGCCGCGTCGCACCACGTCCTTCATGCCCAGGCGCGCCAGCAGGGCGCCGGCGTCCTTGATGTCCAGCTTGAAGTTCATCGCGGTGCGACGCTGCACCGCGCGACCATCGGCCGGGCCGCTGCCCGCCAGCGCAGCCCAGGACCCCTCCGCCGAAAAACTCGCCTCGGGCATCGTGAACTTGAGCGTGTTGAGCCGCCATTCGCGCTGCGCGCCACCGCGATTGACAGCATCGATCTCCGCGCGGCCGAGGCGCTTGCCCAGCAGCTCGAAATCGTTGACGACGATATCGAGCGCCGGCAGCGTGGTGGGTTGCTCGTCGAGCAGGGAGGCCACCTCGTTGGCCTCGCTCGGCGCGATCTTCAGGCGCGCCAGCCGCGCATACAGACGGCCGGCCTGCGACTGCCGGTACTCGACGTAGCCGTTGAGCTCGTCGGCATCGACGTTGAAGCGCCACAGCGCATCGTCGTGCGTGCCGCCCAGCACCACGTTGTGCAGCCGGCGTCCCGCCAGGCGCAGCACTTTGGCCTGCACTGCGAGCACATGGGGCAGGTAGGGCGACATCCCGGAGGCGGCGTCCGCGGGCGTCGAGCCGGCCGGCGCGCCGTTGCTGCCCATGGCACCTGCGAGCAGCGACTGCCAGGTGTCTATATCAAAGTTCGCCAGATTGATATTGGCGCCAACCCCGCGCTCGGGCGTCGGCGCCGATTCACCTGGCGCGAGCCCGATGGCGATGCTGCCGCGCAGCACCCGCGGCTCGCTGCCTGAAAGGTCACGCACATAGTGGGCGGACGCTTCACGACCGAGCGACGCAGAGATCTCGTCGCGGGGTGTTGTCGCACCCGAGCCCGACCCGGCTTGGCGCAGCAGCTTCTTTTCAAACCGCAGCGGCATCGTGTCCTCGGCCGACTTGGCCAACGGTGCTGGCAGGCGCAGCGCCAGGCCTTGCAGGCTGCTGGTCAGCAAAAACTCAGGCACGCCGCCCCGCAGGGACAGGGCCGCCGAATACGATGCGCTGCCGCTGGCCTGTTGGGCCAGGCGCGCCAGCCCGTCCACGCCGGGCAGACCCTGCAGGCCTTGCGCCGTGGCGCTGCCCTGCACACGAAAGCTCAGATCGGGTTGGCCGCCGACGTAGCGACCACTGCCCTCGATCCTGGCTTCGCCACCGACCAGGCGGGCCTGGCCGCCCGCGAGCGAAAAACCACTCTCCGTGAAACTGAGCGTGCCACGCAATTGCGTCAGCGGCGGCAGGTCCGGGGCGAGGTGCAAGTCATTGCCGGCGAACGTCACGGCGGCCTGCACCTTGACCTTGTTCAAGTCTTCGATTGGGAGTTCAAGGTGCAGCCGATAGTCGGCGTTGCCCGCGGCGCTGGCCTGCGACACCGCCTGGCTGGCCGGGCCCAGCAACGGGGCGGCCAGCTTCAGCACTTCACCGAGTGGCCCCTTGGCTTGCGCATCGACCGTCAGCGGCGCCCCATGATGCGACATGTCGACCATCTCTGCGCTGGCCTTGGCAATCTGGAGGCCCGGCGCGCCCGCAACGCCGCCACGCGCGTTGCGCACGCGCATGCCGGCGCGTTCGAACACCAGTTCTCCGGCCAGGCCGGTCAGTGCCGGCCAGTGTGGCGCGGCCCCCGCGCCGCCCGGAACCGGGTGCTCGGGCGGAACATAGGCATAAGTGACGCCCGCCACTTGCGCGGCGATACGGAATTCGCCCTGGCGCGGATCCCTGAACGGCATGTCGTTCAGGTCCCCCCTGACCCGGAAGTCGACGGAACTGGCGCTGCCCTGAGTGACCGAATCGCGCACGTACTGGCGCGTGGGTTTGGGAATCTCCAGCGGCAGGTAGCGAAATACCCGACTGCCATCGGCACGCGTGAGCTTGCCCTGCAGATCGAGCACGCCGGGAAAGCGCCCGCGGCTGGAGGAGGTGGCCGGGTCGCTGGTGCGCCAGCTCGCCTGCGCCTGCCCTTGTGCATCGGCGTTTGCGAAGCGCAAGTCCGACACCTGCAGCTGCGCCTTCGCACCCTCCAGGGTCCACCGCAGTTGCGCCGAGAGCTGATCGATCGGCAGCACCGGCTCCTCGAAGATGCCCGGCAAGTCGAGTGCGCCCTGGGCGAGGGTCAGCAGCGCGCTGCCTCCCGCCTGGTTCGCATCAAAGTCAACGCTGGCGCCGCGCACGCCCGGCCGACCGACCGGCGGGGCGCTCGCGACGGTGCGCGACGGCATCGCCGCGACGCCTGCCGCAGACACCGCCGCAGACACCGCCGCAGCCGGCTGCGCGGCCAGCGCGAGCCCGCTGACGCGTCCTTGCACCCGATAGCTCCGGGGCTGATCAAGGGGGCCTTGCCAGCTGCCATTGAGGCCCTCGACCAGCCCACGAGGCGCATAGGTGGCGAGCGCCTGGTGCGTCACTTCGCCCAGCGGCAGCCGGTTCGCAATCAAGGCCAGCACGGCGAGGTCGAGCCGGTCCGCGCGCAGCGCACCGCGCTCGGGCCGCGCGCCCTTCGCCGGCGTGCTCTCGAAGACCAGGTTGCCGCCCGGCCAGCGCACGCCGTCGGCGGTGTCGAACTGGAGGTTGCGGGTCGAAAACTGGAAAGTGTCGCCGACCCATTGCGCGGCCAGACGCCCGGTGACGGCATGCAGCAGCAGAGGCTCGATGCGCGCACCGAGCACGACATCGATACGGGCCAGACCGAGGTCGGCGCTGCCACCCGAGAGCTTGCCGTCCTTCACATCGGCCCATAACCGCAGCGCGCCGTCGCCCTGGCGCACGCTGGCGTCGAGCGTCACGTAGCGACCGAGCTGACTGATGTCGATGCGTGGCAATTGCGCATACATCTGGCCGTCCCAGCTTTGCCAGTTGCCGCTGCGCACCGACAGCAGGGGCTGGCGAAACTGGCCGCGCACAGAAAAGCGCTCGCCCCATCCGGCCGGCGGCGTGGCATCGAGCCGCAGCGCGTGGCGCCGCGCACTGTTGCGCGCGATGAAGCGCACGTCGGTCAGCAGCAATGCCGGGGCATCCCGGCGCTCGTCGATCCAGCGTACCGTGCCGTGCTCGATCACCAGTTCGCGCTGAGAGAAAAACCAGTCGGCGCCGAGTGTCCCGCCGCTGGTGTCGGTCGCCACGTCGAGCCCCGCCACGTGCAGCTTGCCGGCGGCATCGATCCGCACATCCACCTCGGGGCGCTCGATGTACAGCTGCTCGAAGCTCAAGCGCCAAAGTGAGCGTGGCGACACGCTGACGACCAGCCGCGCCAGCCGCAACGCCTCGCGCTGCTGGCCGTCGAGCAACACCACGTCGCGCAGCTCGAACGCGGGGAATAACCCGCTCGATTGAGCGGTGATGGCGCCGATGCGCACCGGTACGCCCACCACGCGGCTGGCCTGAGCTTGCAGCGCACTGCGGTATTCGCCGATTCGCGGCACAATCCACGCGTGTAGGACGATGACTGACAGCGCAAACAAAAGCCACGCGGCGACCAGCAGTCCCAGCAGCCAGCGCGCTGTCACGGCCGTGATTTTGAGTAGCCGTGAAGGGGATAACGTCGTGGCGTTCATTGAGGATCAAGCGGTGTCTGGAATTATGACCGTGCACCTACAGAACGGTTCCGTGAAGGGCGCTGATGCGCCCGCCACCAAGGCCTACTTCGACGACGCCATGCCAACCCCCGACAACCCCACCGTGCAACCCCGCCAAGCCCTGCCACTGTCGGGGCATTCTCGCTTCGCACAGCGGGTGCGACGACGCTACGCCAGCGAGCTTCACTTGTTGCCTTGTGGCGTGCCCACACGCGAGCAGATGGCCCACACCTTCGACACTCTGCGCGAACGCGGCCACGGCACGGGCGATGCCCTGCGCATGGTGCGCCAGTTGGTGCTCGAGCGGCTGCTGAGCCTCGACTGCGACCAGCAGGCGCCGCTTTCGGATGTCACCGGCCCGATCACAGATCTGGCTGAATTCGCGCTCGATATCGCCTGCATCGACGCCTTCAGCGAACTCGACGTGCTGCACGGCGCGCCATGCGCGCCGGACGGCCAGCGTGCGCAACTGTGGGTCGTCGGCATGGGCAAGCTCGGCGCGCGCGAACTCAACGTGTCGAGCGATATCGACCTGATCTACCTGTACGACCACGACGGTGAAACAGCAGGCAACGCCCAGGGTTTCGGGCGCACGTCGAACCACGAATATTTCGCCCGCGCCGTCAAGCGCATTTACGCGCTGGTGGGCGACACCACCGAACACGGTTTCGTGTTTCGCGTCGACCTCATGCTTCGGCCGAACGGCAATTCGGGGCCGAGCGTGGTCTCGCTCGATGCACTTGAAGAGTATTTGCAGTCGCAGGGCCGCGAATGGGAGCGCTTTGCCTGGCTCAAGAGCCGGGTGGTCGCGCCGCGCGCCAGCATCCTGGACGGCTCGGCCCAGGCGCTGCGCGGCGTGGTGCTTCCGTTCGTGTTCCGGCGCTACCTTGACTACGCGGTGTTCGATGCCCTGCGCGTGCTGCATCGGCAAATCCGCGATCAGGCTGCCAGGCGCAGCGCTGGTCGCCCCGAGCGCGCCAACGACGTCAAGTTATCGCGCGGCGGTATCCGCGAAATCGAATTCATCGTGCAATTGCTTCAGGTGGTGCGCGCCGGCCAGTTCCCCGAACTGCGCACCCGGCCCACGCTAGACGCGTTGCAACGCGTGGCGCGCGCCGGCTTGATGTCGCAAGAGACGGCCGACGCGCTGACTGCGGCTTATATTTTCCTGCGCCAGGTCGAGCACCGCATCCAGTATCTGGACGACCAGCAGACCCACGCCGTGCCGGTCGACGACGACGACCTGCGCTGGATCGCCGCCACGCTCGACTATGCCGACTGCTGCGCCTTCCTGCGCCAGCTCGACGCCCATCGCGAACTGGTGGCGCACGAATTCGACACCTTGCTGGGCGGCGACAAGAAATGCACGCGCTGCGGCGGCGCGGGCAACGCCGAGTCGACCACTGCCGAACTGGGCGACCTACTGGCCGATCTGCCACCCGCATTTGCCGATCGAGTCGCGCAGTGGTGCCAGCACCCGCGCGTGCTGGCGCTGCGCGACGATGCTCGCCTGCGCCTGCGCCAACTGATACAGCGCACCGGCCAATGGCTGCGAGAACCCGACGGCGAAGCGCCCGGATCCACCGCACGCCCGGTCGAAGCCGCGCTGCGCTGGGCCGACTGGATCGAACCCCTGCTGCGCCGCGAGAGCTACCTGGCCCTGCTGGTCGAGCGCCCGGCGGTGCAACGGCGTCTGCTGCGCCTGCTGGGCGCCGCCAGATGGCCGGCGCGCTACCTGCTGCAACATCCCGGCGTGATCGACGAACTGGCGAGCGACGAGATGCTGACGGGTCGCTTCTTGGCCGACGATTTCGACCGGGAACTCGAAGCGCGCCACACGGCGCTGCAGCGCAGCGGCGAAGCCGACGAGGAGAACGTGCTCAACCTGCTGCGACGCGCCCATCACGCAGAGCTTTTTCGCACGCTGGCACGCGACGTCGACGGCCGCATCACGGTCGAGCAGGTGGCCGACGACTTGAGCGCGCTGGCCGACACGGTGCTGCGCGTCACAGCGCGCTGGTGCTGGCCGCAAGTGCGCCAGCGCCACCGCGAGCAGCCGCAGTTCGCCGTGATCGGCTACGGCAAGCTCGGCGGCAAGGAACTGGGCTACGGCAGCGACCTCGACATCGTGTTCGTCTACGATGACGATCATGAGCTCGCCGGCGAGGTCTACGCCGCCTACGTGCGCAAGCTCATCAACTGGCTGTCGGTCAAGACCTCGGAGGGTGATCTGTTCGAGGTCGACACCGCGTTGCGTCCCAACGGCAGCTCGGGCCTGCTCACCACCCGCCTGGACGCCTACGAAAAATACCAGCTGGGCCGCGGCAGCAACACGGCGTGGACCTGGGAGCATCAAGCCATGACGCGCGCGCGCTGCGTGCTCGGCGACGCCACGCAACGCGCGCGCTTCGACCAGATTCGCCAGGCCGTGATCACCGCGCCACGCGACGCCAGCGCACTTCGCGTTGAGATCATCGCGATGCGCGACAAGGTGCGTGCCGCCCACCCGATCAAAGCCGACCGCTTCGACGTCAAGCACAGTCCCGGTGGCATGGTCGATGCCGAGTTTGCCGTGCAGTTTCTGGTGCTGTCGGCGGCGGCGACGTACCCGGTGCTGATCGCCAACGTCGGCAACATCGCACTGTTGCTGCGCGCCGAGCAAGCCGGCTTGCTGCCCTCAGGCGTCGGGCAACAGGCGGCGGCGGCCTACCGTGAGTTGCGCAGAGTGCAGCACACCGCGCGCCTGAACGAGGAGCCGACGCAAGTGCCGCTCACCGCGCTCGCGCCCGAACGCGCCGCCATGCTGGCGCTCTGGAAGTCGGTGTTTGAGTAATTGGGCTCGCCTCCAGGCTGCGTGCACTGCGCGCCGGCCACTGGAATGGGCCGTCTTCGACCGCTCGAAGGGTGTGTTGGCGGTGTTCGCGCTGGCCGCCTCGGCACTGCTCGCCGGCTGCGCCAGCGGCCCGCGTGGCGGGGTCGGCCGCGACGGTGCCGAGGCCAACCCGCCCGCTAACCTCGCGAGCATCCCCGACGCCGAGCCGCGAGTCGAAGCCATTCGCAGCAGCGGCGGCACCAGCATGCCCTATACCGTGCTGGGGCGCTCCTACACGCCGGTCACCGATGACCAGCCGCTGCGCGAGGCCGGCCTCGCCTCCTGGTATGGCCGCAAGTTTCACAGCCAGTCGACCGCCAGCGGCGAGCCCTACGACATGTACGCCATGACGGCGGCGCACAAGACGCTGCCGCTGCCGAGCTACGTGCAGGTACGCAACCCGGCCAATGGCCGCGAGGTGATCGTGCGCGTGAACGACCGCGGCCCCTTTGTGGACGGCCGCGTCATCGACCTGAGCTACACGGCCGCGCTCAAGCTCGACTTGCTGCGCGGCGTGGCCCCGGTCGAGATCGAGCGCATCACCAACGAGGACATCCGCACCGGGGCGTGGCGCCAGCGCAGCCCCACCCAGTTCGCGGCAACAAGCCCTGTGGCGCCCCCGCCTTCGCCCAGCGTGTTGGTCCCCTCGGCCTGGATCGTGCCGGTGGCGAGCCCGCCGTCCCCGTCCCCGTCCCCGTCTTCGCCTTCGCAGTCGCCGTCGCCTTCGCCTTCAGCATCCGGCGACGCACCCCGGGACATGGTCGTCGCCGACCTGCCGCGCCTGCCTGCGTTGACCGGGGCGCCGCCACGGGCACGGCTCGAAACTTCGTCCGAAGCCCCCGCAGCGCCCGCCCTTTCAGGGGCACCCGCCGGCGCGCCGCTCTCGGGCTTCTGGGTCCAACTCGGCGCATTCCGCGAGCGCAACGGCGCCGAGCGGCTGCTGGCTCAGACGACGCGCGAGCTGCCGTCGCTGGCCGGTCAGTTGCAGGTGTTCAGCGAAGGCGGCACGCACCGGGTGCAATGCGGTCCCTACGCTTCGCGCGAGGCCGCCGCCGAGGCCGTGGGCCGGGTGCAGCAGGGCCTGCGCATCTCGGCATTGGTGCTGAAACGGCCATAACGAGCGCGTTTCCCGGTGCGTGGTGCGCGCGACGCGCTGCCGCTTCGTTGGCAGACTGGGGTGGCGCAAGCAGCGCCAGAAGACGATGATAGCGACACGCCCGCGGCCGCTGGCACGCAGGATGCCGGCATTTCGCGGTTGCGCCCGCTTTCATCTCGTCGTCTCGCCGGAGAACCGCCATGCGAAATCCTGCTCCCACGTCCCTCCTGGTCAGCATGGCAGCCCTTGTGTTGTCCCTGTTCACGCCCTACGCCAGCGCCCAGGCCGCATCGCCGGCCTGCCCGGCCATCCTGCAGCACACCTTCGCCCGACTGCAGGACGAAAAACCCCAGTCGTTGTGCCAGTACCGCGGCAAGGTGCTGCTGGTCGTCAATACCGCCAGCTTTTGCGGCTTTACGCCGCAGTACCAGGGCCTGGAAGCACTGGCCAGCAAATACGAAGGGCGCGGCTTGGTGGTGCTTGGATTTCCGTCCAACGACTTCGCCCAGGAGTCGGGCAGCAACAAGCAGATTGCCGATTTCTGCGAGAGCACTTTCGGCGTCAGGTTTCCGATGTTCGTGAAATCGCCGGTCCGCGGCAGCAACGCCAATCCGCTGTTCAAGCAACTAGCGAAGGCCTCGGGCACTACGCCGAAATGGAATTTCTACAAATACCTGGTCGGGCGCGACGGCCGCGTGGTCGAGGCCTATTCGAGCATGACCAAACCGGACAACCCCGGCTTCTTGCGGGAGCTGGAGCAACAACTCGCTTCGCGCTAGCACAGAACCGACCATCTGTTCACAAACCTTTACGAATCGCCCGGGAACCCGTTCGCGAGCCGTCCGCTCATAACGATTCAGGGCTGCGTAAGTCCGAAAGTTTATATGTTGCGAGGTCTTCCAGGCACTTGATGTCAGGCTGCAATCCCGAGGCGTTTCTTCTCCTCCCTCCCTCCTCCTTCGCGTCGGGCCGCCTCGCAACATTTTTATATCCCCGCTCGGTGGTGTTCGCTGCCGCAGCCGTGCTGCCAGAGGCATCTGGGCACGATCAAGACAATAGCTTCAATAGGGCGACGGGTGGACGCTGGAGGGGTTTTTGACGTCACTGTCCAGCTGGCGCGAGGCTAGACCGGCTGGGTGTCGGAGAAGCTCGCCCGCAGCATCAGCTTGTCGTACAGCCGGGCAAGGTTGATGTGTTCGCCGCGCCAGTCCACTTGGGGGTGCCGAAAGCCGATCCAGCCGAGCGCGCAGCCGACCGCGACATCCGACAGGCTCAGGTGGATGCCACTGCAAAATGGCTTGTCGGCCAGACCCTTGGCCATGGCCGCGACGCCGGCCGTGACCTTGGCGCGCTGGCGCGCGATCCAGGCGGCACTGCGCTCGCCGTCGGCGCGGCCCGGCCAGGCGGCTTCGAGCCGCCACAGCACGCCCGCGTCCATGACGCCATCGGCCAGCGCCTCCCAAGTCTTGACTTCGGCGCGCTCACGCCCCGGCGGCGGAATCAGTTTGCCGACGGGCGACAGGGTGTCGAGGTATTCGACGATCACGCGCGAATCGAACATGGCTTCCCCGCCTTCCATCACGAGGCAGGGCACCTTGCCCAGCGGGTTGGAGCTGGCAATGGTGCTGGCGGCAGCCCACACGTCCTCGGCGACGAACTGATAGTCGAGCCGCTTTTCGGCCATGACCACACGCACTTTGCGCACGTAGGGGCTGCTGGCGGATCCGATCAATTTCATGCGGTCTGTTTTCCTGAGCTATCGTCCAAACGGACGGGGCAATGATGTGGGCAATTCTAGGGGAAGCGCCTGCGCAACGGTCGCCCTGAGCGGCGCTGGCGCGCCTCGCGGGCGGGTGCCACCACCGCCTAAAATCGCCCGATGAGTTCACCTGCGATTTCCGCCCTGTCCCCCCTCGACGGCCGCTATGCGGCCAAGCTCGCTGCGCTGCGCCCCCTGATGAGCGAGCAGGGCTACATGCACCGCCGTGTGCAGGTCGAGGTGGCCTGGTTCATCAACCTGTCGGACGCGGGCCTTGCCGAGTTCAAGCCGTTGTCGCCCGGTGCGCGCACTTACTTACTCGCGCTGGTGAAGAACTTTTCGGAAGCCGACGCGCTGGCCATCAAGGCCATCGAGAAAACCACCAACCACGACGTCAAGGCGGTGGAGTACTGGATCAAGTCGAAATTCGAGTCTCGGCCCGAGTTGTTGGCGGCCGCCGAGCTGGTGCACTTTGCGTGCACCAGCGAGGACATCAATAACACCAGCCACGCGTTGCAGATCAAGGCGGCGCGCGAGCAGGTCATGCTGCCCGCGCTCGATGACCTGATCGCCAAGCTGCGCGCCATGGCGCACCAGTTTGCCGACGTCGCCATGCTGTCGCGCACCCATGGACAAACCGCCAGCCCGACGACCGTGGGCAAGGAGATCGCCAACGTCGCGGTGCGCCTGGTCAAGGCGCGCGACCAGGTGGCGGCCGTCGCACTGCTGGGCAAAATGAACGGTGCCGTCGGCAACTACAACGCGCATGTCGCGGCCTGGCCGGCCTTCGACTGGGAAGCCTTCAGCCGCAAGGTGATCGAGACGCCGGCACCGCTCGGCCTGGGCCTCACGTTCCAGCCCTACAGCATCCAGATCGAGCCGCACGACTACATGGCCGAGTTGTTCGATGCGCTGGCACGCGCCAACACGATCCTGATCGACTTGGCGCGCGACATCTGGGGTTACGTCAGCCTGGGCTACTTCAAGCAGCGCCTGAAAGAGGGCGAAATCGGCTCCAGCACGATGCCGCACAAGGTCAACCCGATCGACTTCGAGAACGCCGAAGGCAACCTCGGGCTGGCCAACGCCGTGCTGCGCCACCTGAGCGAAAAGCTCCCCATCAGCCGCTGGCAGCGCGACCTGACCGACAGCACCGTGCTGCGCAACATCGGCGTTGGGTTCGGCTACAGCGCGCTGGCCTACAGCTCGCTCGCCGCCGGCCTGGGCAAGCTCGAACTGAACCAGCAAGCGCTGGCCGACGACCTCGATGCCGCCTGGGAAGTGCTGGCCGAACCCATTCAAACCGTGATGCGCCGCTTCGGCGTGAAAGGTGCCTACGAGCAGTTGAAGGAAGCGACGCGCGGCAAGGTGGTGACGGCCGAGGCGCTGCACGCGTTGATCCGCTCGCTGGCCATTCCCGAGGCCGAAAAAGAACGCCTGCTCGCCCTGACGCCGGCCAGCTACATCGGCAAGGCGTGCGAACTCGCCCGTCGCACCTGATGGCGCTCAAATCCACCATTTTCAGGGCCACCCTGGCGGTCGCCGACATCGACCACGGCTACTACGCCGACCATGCGCTGACGCTGGCGCGCCATCCGAGCGAAAGCGACGAACGCATGATGATCCGGCTCATCGCGCTGGCGCTCAACGCCTACAAGCTGCACAGCGTGTGCGACGGCGACGGTGTGCTGGGCTTTGGCGCGGGCCTGTCCAACCCGGACGACCCCGACGTGGCGCTGCGCGATTTCACCGGCCGCATCCGCGTCTGGATCGAGGTCGGACAGCCCGAGGACAAGCCCCTGATCAAGGCCTGCGGCAAGGCCGACGAGGTGCTGCTGTACTGCTTCAGCCACGCCGCCGAGATCTGGTGGCGCGGCATGGAGAGCAAGCTCACGCGCGCTAAAAACCTCAGCGTATGGCGCGTGCCGAGCGCCGCCTCGCAAGCGCTGGCCGCGCTGGCGCAGCGCAGCATGCAACTTCAGGCCACCGTGCAGGAAGGCGCGCTGATGCTGGGCGATGGCCGGACCAGCATCGACATCGAACTGCTGCGCTGGAAATAGGGCGGCGCTCAGGCCGTGCGACAACTCGGCCTCGCGCTGGGATACGGCGGCACGCTTCCTTCCAGTGCGAGGAAGCCGGCGACACTGAGCATCAATTCGATGTTCACCTGCTCGCCAGCGCGCGGAACCACGTCGTAGTGGCAGAGCGTACCGAGCACGTGGCCGGCGTGGTCCAGCAACGGGGACGCTGCACTACGTCTGCGCTTGCCCGCGCGCCGGATGCTGCACCAGCCCGTCATCACCGCAACGCGCGCGTCGGCGGTTTTGAACGGCCGATCCGTTTTGTGGACGTGGCAGCAATAGGTGGCGTCGACCGCGACCTCTTGCGCACAAAGACCTTCCGGACTTTCTTGGTCGAAGTGCACGACCGCATTGGCTTTGCCATTCTGAAACCGCCACCGCCCGATGAAGCGGTCATCGGTAGGCTGAAGTCACCTTGCCCAGGCGAGTCGCAGGCCGGCGGTGTGCAGCGTCGCGACGAAAGTCTCGAAGGCTCGTCGAGGTCGGTGGGCACGCTCGGATTATCGGATCAGTTTTCGCCCTTCGGCATCATCGCGCCGCAGCGCCAGCACTGTTCGAAACCGCCCTCGACCAGTTCGCCGCAAACGCAGTGCCAGCGCCGCTGCGGTCGGCGCTGCAGGTCGTGCAACAGGCGCGCGGCCAGTTCGAACTGCGCGTCGTCGTCGACCCAGACCTCGGGCAGGCACTGGTCGGGTGGCAACTGGCCAGCCGCACCGAGCAGGTATTCACGCTGCACGCGGGCGGCCACGCCGTCCTGGCTCAGCGCATCGACCCATAGGGTTGCGATCACCAGATTGGGGGCTTGCGCCAGGCGACGCATGGCTCAGGTCTGGCCGGGCGCAACGAGCGCCGGCGTCGACGGGACCTCGCGCGCGCGCTCCGCGTATTTGTTGAAACGCCAGGCCGAGTCTTCCATCGTGATGCGCCGCCAGGTGGCGCGTTTTTGCGCTGCGGTCATGGCGGTCCATTGCTGCACTTCGCCGAAACTGCGTCCGCAGCCCTTGCATTCGTCGTCACCCTGGCTGGTCGAGCAAATGGCGATGCAGGGCGTGTCGGGCGTCGTCTGGTACCAGGCCAGCCAGGCGACCCATGCTTCTTCGGCAAAGCAGGCTTCATCGACTTCATCCCGGTGCGCGACAACCATCAGCGCGTAGACCTCCGCCAGCGCGCGGATTTCAGGCGCCAGCGTGATGCCATCGGGCGAGGGCCTCTTGTCGCGCCAGAAGTTGATGGCGGCCTCGATGTCGATGATGTGAATGGCGGCCATGAGTGACAAAATTACCTGCTTCGATCATAAGACCGACCCGATCCGGCCGCCTTTTCGTTCATCAAGCGCTATTGGAATAATAGTTACGTTCGAACGTCTGACGGGCGTTACGGGCACGTTTCTCTTGAACCCTGGTCATCGCCCTGATGGCAGATGGGCCGCGGTGTGCTGTAATTCGCCCTTCGAAGGGGAGTAGCTCCCGCCGGTCGCACCGCTGCCGGCATCGTCAGGTCGTCAACACGAAGCCTCAAGCTTCCGGCCTGCCGGGCACGCGCCAGCCGCACGTTGCCGAGCAAGACCTTCGATCCGAACCTGCGTCAGGTTGGGATCGAAGCGTCCGCAAGCTCTCGGCTGACCCCTGTCATGCCGGACTTTCATTCAGGTGCTTCGCTCCTTGGCGCGGGCTGAACCGAAACAAACCGGAGTCTCCTGTCCATGGAATTCTTGTCTGCCCCCTGGTGGTCCGCGTTGCTGGCCATTGTGTTGATCGACCTCGTACTGGCTGGGGACAACGCGATCGTGATCGCGCTGGCCGCGCGCAGCCTGCCGCGCGAACTGCAAACCAAAGCCATTGTGTGGGGCACCGTCGGTGCCATCGTGGTGCGCTCGGCCATGACCCTGGCCGTAGTCTGGCTGCTTGGAATTCCGGGCCTGCTGCTGGTCGGTGGCCTGGGCCTGCTTTGGATCGGCTACAAGCTGGTGGCAGACCAGGACGGCCACGAAGATTCGCACGGGCCCGTCGCCACCACCTTCTGGGGTGCCATCAAGACCATCGTCATCGCCGACATGTTGATGGGCATCGACAACGTGCTCGGCGTGGCAGGCGCAGCGCATGGCGCCTTCGACCTGGTGGTGATCGGCCTGTTGGTCAGCATTCCGATCGTGGTGTTCGGCAGCACGCTGGTGCTCAAGCTGGTAGAGCGCTTCCCGGCCATCATCTACATCGGCGCCGCGGTAATTGCCTACACCGCGGCCAAGATGATCGTCAGCGAACCGTTCCTGGTCGACGTGTTCGGCACCCGCGAAGCGCCCGTGCGACCCCTGCGCTACGCCGTCGAGGCCGCCTGCGTGGCGCTGGTGCTGGGCGCGGCGTGGCTCAAGACGCGGCGCCGGTCAACTCCCGCGGCCTGAGATTCCAGTCGCGCCCCGGCAATGGCGCCAAGGGCCTGCCGGGTGACCGCCGCATCGCCTTGCGTTATCCTGAAACGCATGCGACTTCTCTTCAAATGGCTGCTCAGCGCCTGCGCGCTGCTTCTCGTGACCTTCCTGTACAGCAGCGGCGTGCAGGTCGCCAGCTTCGGCTCGGCCTTGATCGCCGCCGCGGTGATCGGGTTGCTCAACGCGATCGTGCGACCCGTGCTGGTGATCCTGACGCTGCCCGTCACCATCGTCACGCTCGGCCTCTTCCTGTTCGTCATCAATGCGCTCATGTTCTGGGCCGCCTCGGGCCTGCTGGGCGGCTTTCACGTCACGGGTTTCGTGGCGGCGCTGATCGGCTCGCTGCTCTATTCGGTGCTGGGACTGCTCATTGAGGGTGCACTGGGCGGGTTGTTCGCGCGCGCACCGCGCTAGGCAGGCCGGGCGGCACCTTAGCCGCCAATACCGTGCGGCGCATCGGTCAGGTTGTCCGCATTGGCCAGTTGCGCCAGCGTCTCGAAGATAAAGCGCGGCGGATCGATCCGCCAGCCGATGCGCTCGCGAATCAGCGCGACCGCCCGCATCGCCAACAGCGAGTGGCCGCCGAGGTCGAAAAAATTGTCGATCAACCCGACCTCATCGACCTCCAGCACTTCGGCCCAGATCGCCGCAATGGCCCGTTGGTCAGACGATTGCGGGGCGACGAAACCGCCGGCACCGATGGCCGCCGACTCGGGTTGCGGCGCCGGCAACGCGGAACGGTCGACCTTGCCATTGGGCAGGCGCGGCAGCGCGACCAGCGTGACGAAATGTTGCGGAATCATGTAGTGCGGCAAGCGTGCGCGCAACTGCTCGCGCAGCACCGGCCACACCGGTGCTGCGCCCGCCGCCACCAGGTACGCCACCAGCCGCACGTCGTCCTGGCTCTCAGCGCGGGTGACGACGACGCAATCGCCAACGCCCGGTTGCTCAAGCAGCGCCGACTCGATCTCGCCCAGTTCGATGCGAAAGCCGCCCAACTTGACCTGATGGTCGAGCCGGCCAAGGTGTTCCAGCGTGCCATCGTGACGCCAGCGCCCCAAGTCGCCGCTGCGGTACATGCGTGCTCCCGCGCTATCGCCCCACGGATCGGGGACGAAGCGGTCGGCGGTCAGCCCGTCCAGACCGTGGTAGCCCAGCGTGACGCCGGCGCCGCCGATGCACAATTCGCCCGCCACCCCTATCTGGCACGGCTGGCCGTGTTCGTCGAGTGCCCACACCGTGGTATTGGCAATCGGACGGCCAATCGAGATCGCTGTGCGCGGAGATTGGGCGCGCCAGGCGGTGGTCCAGACCGTGGTTTCGGTCGGACCATAGATGTTCCAGAGCTCACCGCAACGCGCCATGAGCCGCTCGGCCAGCCCGGGTGGCAAGGGTTCGCCGCCGATCAGCGCGCGAAACGAGGGGTGGCCCTTCCAGCCGGCGTCCATCACCATGCGCCAGGCCGACGGCGTGGCCTGCATGAGGGTGACGCGATGGCGCTCCAGCAACTGGCGCAACAGGGCCGGATCGTGCGTCTGCCGGTGCGAAGCGATCACCACCCGCGCGCCCACGGCCAGCGGAAGCAACAGATCAAGCACCGACGGGTCGAACGATGGGCTGGTAATGGCCAGCAGGCAGTCGTCGGCGTGCAAACCCGGCGTCTTGAGCATGCCGGCGAGAAAGTTCACCACCGCGCCATGCTGCACGCGCACGCCCTTGGGCTGGCCGGTCGAGCCCGAGGTGTAGACGACGTAGGCCTCGTCGAGCGGCCCGGCATCGCGCAATGGATCGGGTTCGAGCGCGCCGTTGGTACGGCCGGCGTGCAACTCGGCATCGTCCATCGCCAACTGCGGCACGTCCTCATCATCGAACAGCCCGTCCGGCGCGCCCAGCAAGAGCAGCGCCGACACTCCGGCATCGCGCGCCATGTAGCGCAGACGCTCGGCCGGATACGCTGGATCAAGCGGCACATAGGCGGCGCCGGCCTGGAACACGGCCAGTTGGGCAACCAGCATCTCGGGGCCGCGCTCGATGCACAGGCCCACCCGTTGACCGCGCCCGATCCCGCGCTCGCGCAGCGCCTGCGCCAGCGCGTTGGAGCGCGAAGCGAGTTCGCCGTAGCGAATTTCGCGGCCCTGCGCGTCGATGACGGCGACACGCTGACCGTGCTCGGGGCGCCCGATGTCCAGGTAGCGGTGCACCACGCGTTCAAGCGGTTGCGGCGACGGGTCCGGGTTCCAGACGTGGCGCAGCAAACTCAGCTGGGCGGGCGCGAGCATGGCAAAGGTAGCGAGCGATCGAGCCGGCTGCGCGAGAAGCGCCTCGACCAGCGCCAGGTAGTTGTCCAGCAGCCGCTGGGCACTCACGCGTGCGTAGAGGTCGGTGGCGTATTCGAGGTGTATGCGGCGCCCGAACTCGGTGTCAATGTGCATTGAGACATCGAACTGCGCGGCGCAGCGTTCGAAGTCGAATTCGTCGATCTCCAGGCCGGGCAGGTCGAGCCGGCCGACCGGGGCATTGAGTACGTTGAACAGCACCCGCACCAGCCCTTCGGGGTGCGCCGAGCGATCATGACCGAGTGCTTCGATCAGCTCGTCGAACGGTGCGTCCTGGTGTGCATAGGCTTCCAGTGCGGTGGCGCGCACGCGTTGCACCAGATCGGTGAAACTCGGGTCGCCCGACAGATCGGTGCGCATCACCAGCGTATTGACCAGCGTTCCCACCAGGTGTTCGGTCGCCAGGTAATGTCGATTGGCAATGGGCGTGCCGATGGCGATGTCGGTGCTGTGCGCCTGGCGCGACAGCAGCAACGCAAAGGCCGAGAAAAACACCATGAACGGCGTCACCGCCTGGCCACCGCAGAAGGTATGCAGCGCCTCGCGCAAGCGCGGCGGGATGGCCGCGCTTGCGCGGGCCCCGCGAAAACTGGCGCGCGCCGGGCGCGGGAAGTCGCTTGGCAGTTCCAGTACCGGCAGGCCTTGCAAACGCCGCACCCAATAGTCCAGATGGGGTTGGCGCGCGGCCACAGCGGCGGGCCCACGTTGCCAGGCGGCGTAGTCGGCGTACGCGATGTCGATCGGCGCCAGGCTGGGCGAGCGTCCCGCGGCTAACGCGCCGTACAGCGCGAGGCCTTCGCGCACCAGCAGTGCGGTCGACCAGTTGTCGGTGATGGCGTGGTGGATCAGCCAGAATAAAACATGCTCGCGCTCGCCCAGGCGAAGCAGCGTCGGGCGATGCAGCGGCGCCTTGGCAAGGTCGAACGGCTCGGCCAGCCGCTGCGCCAGCAGCGCACGCGCCTGCGCCAGACGCTCGGCGCCCGGCAGATGACTCAGGTCGATCTGCTCGACCAGCACCTAGAGTGCAGGCTCGATCCACTGCGTCGGGCCATCGGCATCGGCGATGAGACAGGTACGAAGAGCTTCGTGGCGCGCGACCAGAAGGTCAACCGAGCGCTGCAACAGGACGGGATCGAAAAAACCGCGCAAATGCATCGGCACCGCAACGTTGTAGGCCGTCGACCGCGGATCGAATTGCTGGATCACCCACATGCGCCGCTGCGACAGCGACACCGGCAGCGCGCGGCCGCGCCGCACGCGCACCATCGGCGGCAGGGCGTCCAGAGGGAGTGCGTCCGCCGGGCGTGCCAACGCAGCAGTAGCCTGTTCAGCCAGGGCGGCGATGCTTTCGTGCTCGAACAATGCCGCCATTGGCAACTCGACGCCGAGCCGATCGGTGATGCGCGACATCACCCGCGTGACCATGAGCGAATTGCCACCGAGTTCAAAGAAGCCTTCATGCACGCCAAAGGCGCGGGTATCAAGCACTTCGCGCCAGATATCCCAGAGCGCCTGTTCGATCGCATTGCGCGGCATCACATGGCCGGCACGCACCGGCGCCAGGCCTGCCGCGGCGGGTGCCTCGCCGTCGGCGGGCTCCTGTCCGCACAGGCGGTCCGAAATGGCCAGCGCGTCGAGTTCGCCATCGAGCCACGCCGTGCGGCAGCGTTGGCGCTGGATTTTGCCGCTGGAGGTTCGCGGCAGTGCGCCTGAACGCATCAACACCACGGTCTGCACGGGCAGCGCATGCGCCCGGCCAATCGCGCGTCGCACTGCGCGGGCGATGGCCGGCGCCTCGGTCAGACTGGCGCGACGCTCCATTTCGAGTGCGAGCACCAGGCCCTCACCGTCCTCGGTGTCGACCGCGAACGCGGCGCCGTGGCCCACGCGCAAGGCGGCGTGGGCGTGCTCGGCGGTCCATTCAAGGTCTTGCGGATAGTGATTCTCCCCATGCACGATGACCAGGTCCTTGCGCCGGCCGGTAATGAACAACTCGCCCCGGTGCAAAAAGCCCAAATCGCCGGTGCGCAGGAACGGCTCCGAGTCCTCCGTGGGGCTTGCGGCCAGTCGGGCCTGGAAGTTGTCCGCGGAGGCGTCGGATTGCCTCCAGTAGCCGCCCCCCACACTGGGCGAGCGAACCCAGATTTCGCCCACGGCGTCGGTCGCGCAGGCAGGACAGGTCCCGGGATCGACGATCACCACTTCGGTGCTCGCGAGGGGGTGCACCGCACCCGACCAGGCGGCGCGCACCGGCAGCGTCGGTAGCGCGCCAATCAATGCGGTTGGCCCGCAGCGCCGCGGCGTCCACGGCGACGAACTGCGGCGGCTGGTCGAGCGGCGCAATGCTGACACCCAGCACCGCTTCCGCCAGCCCGTAGGCGGGCGCGAACGCGGTGGCACGCAGGCCGGCGGGGCCGAGCGCGGCCAGCACCCGCTCAACCGTGGCGGCGCGGATCGGCTCGGCACCGCAACTGAGCATTTCGAGACTGCGCAAATCACCGCCATAAGGCTCGCCATCCAGCGCGCGCAAGCAGGCCACGAGCGCCGACTCGGGCGCCGCCGTGTGGGTAATGCCGAAAGTTTCGATCGCATCGAGCCAGCGCAGCGGCCGGCGAAGAAAACTCACCGGCGACATCAGGCAGCTGGTCGCTCCAGCCGAAAAGCTCACCAGCAAGCCGCCGACCAGGCCGTAGTCGTGGAAGTGGGGTAGCCAGCACAGGGTACGACTGGCGGGCCCGACTCGCGCCGCACTGGCCAGCGCACGAATGTTTGCGAGCACGTTCGCGTGACTGAGGCGAACCCCCCGCGGCGCGGATGTGGAACCGGAGGTGTACTGAAGGTAAGCGAGCGAAGCGGGTGTTGGCGCACCGTTCGGCGATGATGTCACCGGTGGTTGCGCAATCGCGTCAAATTCGGGCATCGCTTCCCAGCGCACCGCTGTGAAGGTGGCGGGATCGAGCACCCTCGCGGCCGTTTCGAGCAACGATGCAGAGGTCAGCACCAGGGCAGCACGCGCGTCTTGCACGATGCCGCGCAAGCGCGGCGCGGCAGTCAGCAAGCGCAGCGCGTCGGGCGCCGGCACAGGCACCGCAACACGGCCGCTGAGCATGCAGGCCCAGAACAGGCGCACGAAATCAAGCCCCGCCGGCAGCGCCAGCAGGACCCGGTCACCCGGCTGGGTGCGCTGGCTCAGCCAGGCAGCCAATACGCGGCAGTCTTGCGCCAGACGGCCATAGCTCAACTGCTCCACCACCGAGAGGTCGTCCCGAACGAAGGCATAGGCAAGGCGGCTTTCGAAAACGCTGCATTGCACTTCGAACAGCGTGCGCAGCGTATCGGCACGCCGATCGCACGCAGTTAGAGCCGGGCTGCTCTCCGACGGACTCAAAAACATGAAATTACTCTCCTCACCAAACGAGTCTTCAGGCCTTCTAGGGTGGCTCTGTGCGGCGTTTGTGTTCAGTGGCCAACGGACCATCGATCTGCCGCCAGATGCGACATTATGTTTCAAGCGTCCGGGCGGACCGGAAACCCGCGGCGACGGCCCGTTCGCACCGTCAGTGCGGCAGTGTCTCGGCCGCCTGCTGCTTGACCAGCGCCTCCACTTCGCGCGCGCGCGCGTCGATGATTGAGGCCTCGAAGTGATCGACAGGCACCACGCCAGGTCCGCCCCTGGCACTCTGGCGCACCAGCTCCTGTGCCGCCTTGAAGCGGTCGCGCGCTGCCGGGTAGTCAAGGATTGCAACGTTGGCTTCGGCATCGGCCCTAACCGCGCGCACGGGCTCGCCCTGTTCGCTATACAAGGTGGCGAGCGTGCGCCACGCGGTGGCATCGCGCCGATGCATGGCCACCCAGTCACGCAGCGTCGGGACCATCGGCGCCGGCCGATGGTCTGCAATGGCGGCCTGGGCCGCCAGCAGCATTTCGGGCCGCGCGGTGGCCTTGGCGTCAAGCATCCCGGCGGCGCGCGACGCGTCGCCGGCGGCCAGCGCGATTTCGGCCGCCAACAGCCGGGCCAGCCGGCGCGCCCTGAGAATTGGGGCCCCCACGCTTGCCCCTTCGTGTGCTGCGCTGCCGCCCCTGGGGGCGTTGGGATCGCCGCCGGTGCGGGCGACCAGCCGCGCGGCCAGCGCCTGCGCGGCCTTGAAGTCACGCAGCCGGCTGGCTGCGAGGGCGGCCGCGTACAGCACGCCGGCCTGTTGCGCCGGGCTGCTTTTATCGAACTCGCCCCCACTGGCCGCATCGACCCGCAGTCGCAGCACGTCGACGCCCGGACGCGTCAGCACGCCGGCCCGGGCCGAAATCATGGCCTGGTCCATCGCCAACGGCAGGACGCCGGTGCCAGCTGGCACCGGCGCCGCAGCATTCATCTGAAAGCGGCTCCTCATGTCGGCAATGCGCTCGCCGGTCATCGGATGGCTGCGTAGATAGGGAAAAGTGCCGTTGTCACTCAGGCGGCTGGCGTACTGGAGCTTCTCGAACATCTCGGCGGCGCCTTGCGGCGCAAAACCGGCCTGCGTCATGACGCCGAAGCCAATGCGATCGGCCTCGCGCTCCATGTCGCGTGAAAACTTGAGCTGGTTTTGCATGGCCAGCGCCTGGCCGCCCATCATGATGGCCTGGCCGGCATCGCCGGTGCGGCTCTTGGCGACGGCCAGCAGACCCAGAACCATGGCAGCCACCAGCAAGGGCGTTTGCTGCTTCTCGCGCGCCAACATGCGCGCGATGTGGCGCTGCGTGACGTGCGACAACTCGTGGCCGAGCACGGTGGCCAACTCGTCGCGGCTGCCGACGATGGCAATCAGGCCCAAGTTCAGACCGAGGTAGCCGCCCGGCAGCGCAAAGGCATTGATGTCGGCGTCGCGCCCCAACAACACCTGCCAGGCAAAGCGCTCGTCCAACTCAGGCGTGAGCTCGCCGCGCTGGCGCGCCGCGGTCAGCAGCCGCTGCCAGATGCCCTGCACGTACTCGACCAGCACCGGGTCGTCGAGGTAGTCGGGGTCGCGGTAGAGCTCGCGCGCCACGCTGTCGCCCAGTTGGCGCTCGGCGCTGGCGGTCATGTCGCCCTCGCCGCCCATGCCGGGCAGCAGCTGGGCCTGCGCGGCGCTTGACGTCAGGATCTGACTTGCTATCAGAAACGTCGTGCATAGCGCCCGCAGGACGGGCGCTATAGGCCCATTTGGCTGGAAAATAACTGACAGGGACGACATTCCTCGACAAGGATCATGGGGTGGACCGGCCTCGTATGATGCGTCACGTCGACGAACGTTCATGCGGGCCCGCGGCAGCCCGTCGCTTCAGGAGCCCGGGCGCTTCGCGGCGCCTCGCAACTCACACAGATCTGCGACGCGGAAGGCTCCCTTATGACATTGCTGACCCACTTCGACGCTCATGGCCAGGCTCACATGGTCGACGTTGCCGCCAAGCCTCCGACGCACCGCGTGGCGGTCGCCAGCGGCCACATCGAGATGCTGGCCGACACGCTGGCACTCATTGAATCGGGCAGCGCCAGCAAGGGCGACGTGCTCGGCATCGCGCGCATTGCCGGCATTCAGGCACCGCGACCGTCGAAACCGTCGGCCCGACCGGCGTCGAAATGGAAGCCCTCACCGCCGTGCAGGTCGCCCTGTTGACCATCTACGACATGTGCAAGGCGGTCGATCGGGGTATGACCATCAGCGGGGTGCGCGTGCTGGAGAAGCACGGCGGCAAATCGGGCAGCTACGTGGCGGGCTGATCGCCATGTAAGTGAGCGCAAACCTTATATTGAGGTCAGCGCCGCAAATTGACCGCTTGGAAAGGCTGAAAACTCTTTCTTGTCCCACTCCTGTCCCATTGAAGGCAAGAGATGGCATCGATACGAGAGCGTTCCGGCACATGGCAAGCGCGTGTTCGGAGAGACGGTTATCCAGCTGAAGCGAAGAGCTTCGACACCCGCTTGGAGGCTCTGAAATGGGCGCGGCACATGGAGACATCCATGGACGCAGGAAACTACACATCGCGCAGCGACACAAATAAGGCCTTGTTAAGCGACGTACTGCAGCGGTATGCCGATGAGGTTTCCCCTACAAAACGCGGGCACCTCGACGAGGTCATTCGCATCAAGGCGCTCAAACGCTCCAAGATGGCAGCGTACAGCTTGGAAAAGTTGACCCCTACTGTAGTCGCCAACTTCCGAGACGAGCGCCTAAGGGGAATGGCACTTACTTTAGCGTCCCTGCCATGGTGACCGCGCTTAAGTGCGTGAAAACTTAGGGAGGAGGCTGACCTTGGATCGACAGGATGGTTGGTTACGAAACATCCAAACCATCTTTCCGAAGGCCAGCCAGCATGGATCGTAAAGCGCGAAGCGATTTGCATCAACGCCGC
>CAJDTV010000012.1_pt1 | contig 43623 bp, 36 predicted proteins | sample 7389921 | NCBI WGS metagenome assembly CAJDTV01 (sample SAMEA7055654, study PRJEB34461) | soil metagenome | biome: terrestrial ecosystem; feature: Peninsula; material: soil | place: Antarctica | collected 2016 | reverse complement strand
CGTGACGACGCGCCGGGCGTGGCAGGCCGCGCATCGGCGCCGGGCGCCACCACCACGGGCTCGGGCGCCGTGCCGGGTGCGTTGAGCGGGCCGACCGATGCCGGGGCCACGCTCCCCTCGGCACTCGGCGCCCTGGCCGCGCCCGACTTGCCCGCCAGCGCGGCGTTGGGATCCCAGTCGCGGTTCTTGCGCGCTTCGGCTTCATCCTGCCCGGGGCCACCTTGCACGGTCTTGTTGGTGAACGGGATCGGCACCTTGGTCACGTAGACCGCAATGCCGAGCGCCACGCCGAGACCGACCACCAGGCCGATGATCAATCCGATGGCCGTGTTGCCGCGTTGTCTTGTTTTCATGGTGAGGGGAGAAATCACATCTTGCGCGGCGCACTGACGCCGAGAATTTCGAGGCCATTGTGCAGCACCTGCGCGGTGGCCGCGACCAGCGCCAGGCGCGCCCGCTTCACCGCTTCGTCGTCGACCAGAATGCGCTCGGCGTCGTAGTAGCTGTGGTAGCAGGCGGCCAGTTCGCGCAGGTAGAAAGTGACGTCGTGCGGCGCAAAATCCTGCGCGGCCGCCGTCAGCATGTCGGGGTACCGGGCCAGCAGCAGCATGAGGGCCTGGGCGGCAGGGCTGTCGAGCGGGGCGAGATCGGCGCTGGCCAGCGTCGCCACCTCGCCACCGTCCTTTTCTTTCCAGGCCGCCAGCACCGAGCAGATGCGGGCATGGGCGTATTGCACGTAATACACCGGGTTGTCGTTGTTCTTCGCCACCGCCAGGTCGACGTCGAACGTGTATTCGGTGTCGGGCTTGCGGCTGAGCAAAAAGAAACGCACCGCATCGGTGCTGGTCCACTCGATCAGGTCGCGCAGCGTCACGTAGCTGCCGGCGCGCTTGCTGATCTTGACCTCCTGGCCGCCCTTCATCACACGCACCATGGTGTGCAGCACGTAGTGGGGGTAGCCCTCGGGAATGCCGATGTTCGAGGCCTGGTGCCCTGGATATTGACCACCTTGTGATAGCCGCGCTCCCACTTGGCGATGTGATAGGCCACGTCGGGCACGAAGTAGGTGTAGGTGCCGTCCTTTTTGCGCATGACGCGGTCCTTGTCGTCACCGTAGTCGGTCGAGCGCAGCCACAGCGCACCGTCGGCGTCGTAGGTCTTGCCGTTGGCCACCAGACGGTTCACGGTCTGCTCGACGCGCCCGCTGGTATAGAGGCTCGACTCCAGGTAGTACTCGTCGAAACTGAGGTTGAAGGCCTGCAGGTCCCTGTCCTGCTCGTGACGCAGGTAGGCCACGGCGAAGTCGCGGATGGCGGCGCAGTCATCCAGGTCGCCGTTGGCAGTGAAGCTGCGGTCACTGGCCTGCACGGTCTTTTTGGCAAGGAAGTCGTTGGCAATGTCCTGGATGTAGTCGCCGTTGTAGAACGCCTTGCTGGCTGGGTCTTGTGGATCGGTCGGCCAGCAGTCGTCGCCCGGCTTGAAGCCCTTGGCGCGCAACTGCGTGCTGTGCATCAGCGTCTGGATCTGCACGCCCGCATCGTTGTAGTAGTACTCGCGGTGCACCTTCCAGCCTTGCGCGGCGAAGAGGTTGCACAGGGCGTCGCCCAGCGCCGCCTGGCGAGCGTGGCCGACGTGCAGCGGGCCGGTCGGGTTGGCCGAGACGAATTCCACCAGCACGCGCCGGTCGTGCGTGCCGGCCACACCGGCCGCCGTCGACCCGGCCGGCAGGCGCCCGAACGCCACGCCTGCGGCCAGCACCTCGCGCACGGTCTCCTGCTTGGCCGCGGTCGTGAGGCGGATGTTCAGAAACCCCGGGCCGGCGATCTCGATCGCCTCGACCCACTGTTGATAGACCGGCGTGGCAAGCAGCGCCGCACGCAGTTCCTGGCCGAGCTGGCGCGGATTCTTCCCGAGCGGCTTGGCCAGTTGCATGGCCGCCGTACTGGCGAAGTCGCCATGCGCCGCCACCTTGGGCGATTCGAAAGCGGCCTTGCGGCCGGCGCCCGGCTCGATGGCATCAAGCGCGTCGGCCAGTGCCGCCAGCAGCTTCTGTTTGACTGAAATCATCGCGCGATTTTACGGGGCGGCGCCACCCCGGCTGGACCGCCGGGGCGAGTCGCGCCACGGCAGGTTGCGATGCTCTTGGTTGCAGCGGCGCATCTCGCGCGCCTGCGTACAGCCTGGTGATGGCGCAATTTCGACGCCATGCATGGCGCGCTGACGCACAGGCTCGCTCTCAGGCCCGTTCTCCGGCTGCACGCGTCGGCTGGGCCAGGCGCGACAGGCGCGACAGGCGCGACAATGCGCTGCGCACGCGCCGGAGCCGGTGCCGGCTCCCTCACCAGCGGCGCATCGTCGCACTGGGCGCGCGAGCGGGACGCGTTGCGTCGGCGCGCGGCCTGCGCCGCTTCGGCCGCCGGGGCGCGACGCGCGCTGGCCGGTGCGCGTTCGCCTTGGCTGGCGGCAGCGGACTTGGCCGGCGGCGATGCCAATTCCAGCGCAGCTTCGGCGCCGCGGGGCGGGGCGGACTTTTTCGACCGCCTCCTGCGGCGTCGGGAGCGGTTCAGGGGCAGGCGCCGACGCTGCGGGCGTGTCTGCCGGCACGGGCACCGCTACGGCCGGGCGCGGCGGCTGCGCCGGCACAGCCCGCACGGCTGCCGGCGCCACCGTCGGCTTGTCCAATGCTCACCAGAGCGCGTCCGCGACCCCTAGCCGCACGATGACAGCCAGCGCGGCCCATCCTCCACCGCGCCCGCGCTTGGCGGGAGGGGCCGGTGCCGGCGCACGTGCCCCAGCGGGCGGCCCCGGTATTTTTGCCGCAGCGCCAGCCTCGACGCGGGCCGGCGCGGCGGCCGGAAAAAGCCGCGCCCGGCGCGGGCTCGGTGACAGCGAAGTTGTCAGGCGGCGGCCAGCCGGCCGGCATGGCAAGCGGTTGGGCGCAGCCGTTGCAAAACTTCGCGCGGTCGCGGTTGGCCGTGCCGCAGACAAGTCCGGGTCATGGCTGGCCGGCCCAAAATGATGCCTCGCGCGCGATGTCGCGTGATGTAACAAATAAATCGAACCATGTCGCACCGGGCCCCAGGAGGCCGGCACGCAGGATGGGTCGCAAGCCTGTTGCGTCGGTGCCATGTCAGCGAGTTGCCCGTCCAGCGCGTTAGCATCATCAGTCCCGTATCGGGGCTGCCGTCATGCCAACACACTCGAGGACATCTACATCATGAAAAAGCTTCTTTCCCTGATCGCGCTGGGCGCCTGTCTTTCGTTCGGTGCCGCACAGGCCCAGGACAAGGCTGCCGCGCCGGCCGCCCCCAAGGCGCAGACCGCGCAGCAAAGCAAGATGGGCGCCTGCAACACCCAGGCGGCGGACAAGAAGGGCGACGAGCGCAAGGCCTTCATGAAAAGTTGCCTCAGCAACAAGCCAGTAGCGGCCACCAACGCTAAAACCACCCAGCAAGAAAAAATGAAAACCTGCAATGCCGATGCCAAGACCAAGGCGCTCAAGGGCGACGAGCGCAAGGCCTTCATGAAGGATTGCCTGAGCAACAAGCCGGCCTGAGCGCGGGCCCCGTAGAACACAGCCCCGCTGCCCACGCCGCGGGGCTTTGTTTATTGGCCGAAGCCGCGGAAGCCGCGCGCCATGAACACCGCCGCCAACGGGATCAGGGCGATCAGGTGGGCCTGGATCATCACCAGCCGGCGGGTCTTCTTGATGTCGGCCTCGGCCGGCAGCGCGCCGGTGGCACGCAGCGCCCTGCGCCAGCGCAGGTAGTTCAGGGTCGGGAAAATCGAGAGCAAGCCGACGATGATGAAGAGCGTCAGCTTCAGGTGCAGCAGCGGGTTGGTCCAATACCAGGCCGTGCCCTTGATGCCCCACCAGGTGCGCGCGATGCCGGTGGCAAGTACGGTGAGTGCCGACACGCCGTAGATCAAGATCGCGGCTTCGCTGGCGATGAAGGTGACCATCATCAGGATGGCCAGGATATGCAGGTAGGCGAGGATGGCTTCGAGCGTCATCGGGGGCTTTCTTCAAAATGCAATGTGGCGCCCGCCCGGGCGCGGTGCGATGGTGCCGCGAGACCGGTACATACTATTTATTTGATAGCTTCCAGCGCTTGAAGGGCGGGTTTTATAGCCATTTTCCGTCCGAAATCGGGAGGCTGGAGAACCCTGCCACGCCGGCTCCGCCCGGCACTCTACGCGTTCCAGAACTCGGCTCGGCCGTACTGGTCTTTGAGGAAATCGAGCCACAGCCGCACCCGCAGTGGCAAATGCTTGGCGCCCGGGAACACTGCGTAGATGCCGTTGGGCGGTGCCGCGAACTCGTCCAGCACCGCCACCAGCAGGCCTGCGTCGATCTCGGCCTCGACCTCCCAGGTACTGCGCCAGGCAATGCCGTGGCCCGCCAGGCACCAGGCGTGCAGCACCTGGCCGTCGGTGCAGTCCAGCGGACCGGTCGGCTTGAGGTGGATCACCTCGAATTCGTCGCCGCCGTTGCCAGGGCTGCCATGGCCATCATGACTACGGCGCACCCGGAACGCCCAGCCGCGCGTTTGCGAGGCGTCGCTCGACAGGCTCAGGCAGTCGAACTGCGCCAGCTCATGCGGATGCTGGGGCGTGCCGTGCCGGCCCAAATACGCCGGCGTGGCGACACAGCGGCGCCGGTTGTCGGCCAGCCGCAGGCTGACCAGCGACGAATCGGGCATGTCGCCCACCCGCACCGCGCAATCGAAGCCTTCAATGGCCACGTCGACCAGTCGGTCGCTCAGGTTGAGTGAAATCGTGACCTCCGGGTGCAGCGCATGAAACCGGGGCACCAGCGGCGCGACATGACGGCGCCCGAAGCCGGCCGGCGCCGTGACGCGCAAATGGCCGCTGGCCTTGACGCCTCCGGCGCTGACGCTGGCTTCGGCATTGGCCAGCTCGGTCAGCAGGCGCTGGCAGTCTTCGAGGAATGCACTGCCCTCGTGCGTGAGCGTGATGCGCCGCGTGGTGCGCACCAGCAGTTTGACGCCCAGCCGCTCCTCCAGCGCGTCGAGCCGGCGCCCCATGACCGCCGGCGCGACACCCTCGGCCTTGGCGGCCGCCGTCAGGCTGCCACGCGTGGCAATCGACGCGAACGATTCGAGTTGTTTGAGCTTGTCCACGGCCGCGCTCAGTCGCCGGCCGCGACGTGCTGGCCCTTGAGCGCCTCGATCTGCGCCGCGCTATAGCCCACTTCAGACAGCAGCGCGTTGGTGTGCTCGCCGATGGTCGGCGGCTGCAGCCGGATGCCGGGGCGCGCACCGCCGAGCATGAGCGGCAGCAACGGAACCTTCGACGTGCTGCCATCATTCATGCGGATCGGCGCCAGGCCACCCGTGGCATTCAGGTGCGGATCGTCGAACAGGTCGTGCGGCTTGCTGATGGGCGCGAACGGCAACTCGCTCTGCTCGAACAGGGCACTGAGTTCGCCCGCACTGCGCCCGGCCAGGCGCTCGCGCAGCAGCGGCAGCAGCCAGTCGCGCGCCAGCACGCGGTCGTTGTTGGTGGCCAGGCGCGCATCGGCACGCAGATCGCCAAAATCGAAGATGCGGCAAAAAATGGCCCACTGCTTGTCGCTCACCACCGCCAGGAAAATCTGCTCGCCATCTTTCACGGTGAACACGTCGTAGATCCCCCAGGGCGAGATGCGGCTGGGCATCGGGTCGGCAGCGAGCCCGGTGGCGGCGAACTGCAGCATGTGCTGCGCGACCAGGAAGATGTTGTTCTCGTACAGCGCCGACTGCACCTCGCAGCCGTGGCCGCTGGTGGCGCGCTGCATCAGCGCCGCCATGGCGCCGATGGCGCCGAACATGCCGCCCATGATGTCGTTGACGCTGGTGCCCGCGCGCAGCGGATCGCCCGAACGCCCGGTCATGTAGGCGAGGCCACCCATCATCTGCACCACCTCGTCAAGCGCGGTGCGCTGCTCGTAGGGGCCAGGCAGAAAGCCCTTGTGGCTCACGTAGACCAGGCGTGGATGCAGGCTTTTGAGGGTCGCGTAATCGAGCCCCAGCTTCTTCATGGTGCCTGGCTTGAAGTTTTCGCTCACCACGTCGGCGCTGGCAACCAGGCGCAGCGCCGCCTCGACGCCCTGCGGCTGCTTCAAGTCGAGTGCGATGCTTTTCTTGTTGCGATTGAAAGCCGGGTAAAACCCGGCCCCGGCGCCGAGTAACCGGCGCGTCGCGTCGCCCTCGATTGGCTCGACCTTGATGACCTCGGCGCCCAGATCGCCCAGCACCATGCCGCAGGTCGGGCCCATCACCATGTGCGTGAACTCGACCACGCGGATGCTGGCCAACGGCAACCGGCCGATCGTTTCATCTGACGCCCTCGACGAAGGATTCATCAAAACCCGCCTTTCATTACCTGCCATTTAGTCACGAATAAAGCAATCTAATACGACTTAATGATGATACGAGTATCAAATACAGTATGGGGTGCGCAACTCGCGAGCATGCCACTGGCGCGCCCCGGCCGCTCGGGTGACTGCCCGCGGCTTTTACTCCCCCTTTGGAGGTCTCCCCTTGACTGAACGTACTCCCCGCCACGGCCTGCAGGTCGCCACCGAACTCGACCGCTTTATCGAACAGCAAGTGCTGCCCGCCACCGGTGTCGCCAGCGACACCTTCTGGAGCGGTTTTGCTGCCATCGTGCGCGACCTCGCGCCGAAAAACACCGCGCTGCTGGTGGAGCGCGAGCGCCTGCAAGGCGAGCTCGACACCTGGCACGGCGCCAATCCCGGCCCGATCCGCGACATGGTGGCCTACCGCACGTTCCTGGAGACCATTGGCTACCTGGTGCCGCCACCGGCCGGCGCACGCGTCAGCACCGAAAACGTCGATGCCGAACTGGCCAGCCAGGCCGGCCCGCAACTCGTGGTGCCGATCCTGAACGCGCGCTATGCGCTCAATGCAGCCAACGCGCGCTGGGGCTCGCTCTACGACGCGCTGTACGGCACCGATGCGATCGCCGAGACCGGCGGCGCGGAAAAGGGCAACGGCTACAACCCGGTACGCGGCGCCAAGGTCATCGCCTTTGCGCGCAACCTGCTCGACCAGGCCGCGCCGCTGGCCGGTGCCTCGCACACCGACGCCACCGGCTACAGCGTGACCGGCGGCAAGCTGGTGATCTCGCTGGCGGGCGGCAAGACGACTGGCCTGGCCGACCCGGCCCAGTTCGTCGGCTACCAGGGCGAAGCTGCGAGCCCCTCGGCGGTGCTGCTCAAGCACAATGGCCTGCACATCGATATCCGCATCGATCGCGGCACCGAGATCGGCCGCGCCGATGCCGCTGGCATCGCCGACGTGGTGCTGGAGGCTGCACTGTCGACCATCATGGATCTGGAAGACTCGATCGCCGCGGTGGATGCACAGGACAAGCTGCTTGCCTACGCCAACTGGCTTGGCATCATGCAAGGCAGCCTCACCGAACAGGTGACCAAGGGCGGCAAGACCTTCACACGCGGCCTCAATCCCGACCGCGAGTACATCGGCGGCTTCGGCGCCGATGGCGGCTATGGCCATGCCGTGGGCCAGCCGGTGCGCCGGCACGGGCGCTCGCTGATGTTCCTGCGCAATGTGGGGCATCTGATGACCAACCCGGCCATCCTTTATGACGACGGCAAGGAGATTCCCGAAGGCATCCTGGACGCGGTCATCACCACCGCGATCGCGATGGTCGACCTCAAGCGCCAGGGCGACTGGAACGCGCTGCGCAACTCGCGCATGGGCAGTGTCTATATCGTCAAGCCCAAGATGCACGGGCCGAAGGAAGTGGCCTTCGCGGCCGAGCTGTTCAGCCGCGTCGAGGCGCTGCTGGGCCTGCCGGCCAACACCGTCAAGCTGGGCATCATGGACGAGGAACGCCGTACCAGCGTCAACCTGCAGGCGTGCATTGCCGCGGCAGCCAGCCGCGTGGCCTTCATCAACACCGGCTTCCTGGACCGCACTGGCGACGAGATGCACAGTGCCATGCGCGCCGGCCCGATGATCCGCAAGGGCGACATGAAGGCCAGCGCCTGGATCCAGGCCTACGAGAAGAACAACGTGCAGGTCGGACTGGCCTGCGGCCTGCGCGGCAAGGCCCAGATCGGCAAGGGCATGTGGGCCATGCCTGACCTGATGGCCGCCATGCTGGAACAAAAGATCGCGCAGCCGCGCGCCGGCGCCAACACCGCCTGGGTCCCTTCACCCACGGCGGCCACGCTGCACGCGCTGCACTACCACCAGGTCAACGTGGCGGCGGTCCAAAAGGAAATGGAACAAGCCGGTGAACAGATCGACCCGGTGGCCGCACACGACGCACTCCTGGGTGGCCTGCTGCAGATCCCGGTCACCGCGACGCCGAACTGGACCGCCGCCGAGCGCCAGCAGGAACTCGACAACAACGCTCAGGGCATCCTGGGCTACGTTGTGCGCTGGGTGGACCAGGGCGTGGGCTGCTCCAAGGTGCCCGACATCCACAACGTCGCCCTGATGGAAGACCGTGCCACGCTGCGCATCAGCAGCCAGCACATCGCCAACTGGCTGCTGCACGGCGTGGTGACCCCAGCCGAGGTGAAGGCAAGCTTCGAGCGCATGGCCGCCGTGGTGGATGGCCAGAACGCGGGCGACCCGCTGTACAAGAACATGGCCGGGCATTTCGACACCTCCATTGCCTACCAGGCAGCGTGCGATCTGGTCTTCAAGGGCCTGGAGCAGCCCAGCGGCTACACCGAGCCGCTGCTGCACGCGGCGCGCTTGAAGGTGAAAGCCGCAGCCTGAATCATGTTTCGCTATTGAATTGACCGCGGCCCGCGCCCGTCCCCCAGGCGTTCCAGGCCGGTTTCCCTCGAACGGCGCCTGCGGGCGCCGTTTTCCTGGGCCCATCGACGCTGCCACGCGCCTGCAGCGCACCCGGACTGTGGAGCTGGCGTCAGTGCCTGCGCCCTCGCCCGTGCGCCATGAAGAAGCGCAGCATCTCGCGGCTGGCGCCGGGCCCGCGCAGATCGGTGTAGGTGCCGGCTCGGGTGCCACCCGGCCAGGCATGGCCGGCGCCGTGCAGTTGCCAGTGTGCTGCCGTCACGACGCCGCCAGCGTCGGTGTGCATCTGCCGCGGGTAGCGCCTGCCCAGCGGCGGCGTGCCTTGTCGCATCGACGGCTGGGCACTGCCGGCGGCCAGCAGGTGGCCGCCGTGATCGCGGTGGTCGGTGGGGTCGGCACTGCCCGCGAGCCGGCTGGCGCGGCGCCATGCGCATCGGTCGCATCGAGGGCGGGGCCGGCGCCCGACTTCATGGCCGTCATGGCCGCCATCGCATCGCCGGCCGTCCCGCGTGCCAGGCCGGAATGCACGCCCGCGGCGCTGTCGATGTCCGGATGCGCGTGCGCCACGATGGCGGCCACGGCACCGCCCGCCGACAGGCCGGCAATGAACACCCGACCCCGATCGACGGCGTGCTCGCGCATGACCTGTTGCGTGAGCGCCGCCAACAGCGCGGGTTCGCCGCGATTCGATACTTGCGAGGCTGCGCCAGGTTCTTGGTCATCTGCGGCTAATGTTGGGCATGCGGCCAAACGCGAATTCCGGATATTGCCGTCCCAGCCGGCAGTGCGTGGTCATTGCCCTGGCCACCCCCGATTACCTGGAATAGACCTCGTCGTAAGGCGAAAGCGGCCCCCAGATCGACATCGGCACGTTGCCGATTTTCTTGTTTGTCGCCGTGTAGTACGGCACCTGATTGATGATATATACGGGCAGTTCGTCGCTGACGATTTTCTGGAACGCCGCATAGTAGGCTTTGCGCTTGGTCGGGTCGAGCACGCTGCCGGCGTCATTGAGCAGTTCGTCCACCTTGGGGTTGCGGTAGGACTGGGTGTTGGTCCAGACGATCGGCTTGATGTTGGTCGACATGTAGGTGCGTGCGACGCCGATGACCGGGTCGCCCCAGTTGAAGCCGGCATCCATCGACATGTCGAAGTCGTGCTCCGCCATGCGCTTGGCCCATGAAGGGAAATCGGCCGAGGTCCGCACCGCCACGTCGATCCCGACCTTCTTCAACTGGGGACGCAGGTATTCGGCGACGTTCTTCTGCTGCGTATCGGAACCGGGATAAAAGTCCAGCGTCACCTTGAATCGCACGCCATTGGCCTCGGGCGGGTAGCCTGCGGCGTCGAGCATTGCAGCGGCCTTTTTCAAATCGTATGGATATTTCACGACGTCGGATGTGGCGAACGGGCTGCTGCTGGCGATCGGCCCATCGGCAGGAATGCCGTATCCGCCCATCAATGCCTTCACGATGAAATTCTTGTCGATCGCGGTGGCGATCGCCTTGCGCACCCGCAGGTCGGACATCGGCTTGCGCGTCAGATTGAACGCCAACCAGTTCATCGAGCCGATACCCTCGTAGCCCTTAGAGGTGAGGTTGATATCCGGATTTTTCTTCAGGCGGTTTAGATCAGTTGAGCTAGTGATAAAGGAGGTCATCTGCAGATCGCCACGCTCGAGGCTCAACATCAGGCTGGAGGAGTCAGAAATGATGCTGATGATCACCTTGTCCAGGTAGGGCTTGCCTGGCAGAAAGAACTTGTCGAAACGCTCCATCACGATGCGCTGACCTGGCTGGAACTCGACCAGTTTGAAGGGTCCCGAGCCGACCACGTTGACCGAGTTACGCGGATGGCTCTTCAGGTCCTGGCCGTCGTCGTAGATGTGCTTGGGCAGGATCGGGCACAGCGCGGGCGACATCGCCAGCACGATGGCCGGGTGCGGCGTGCTCATGCGGATGATGGCGATGTGGGGGTCGGGTGTGTCGACCTTCTCCACCGGGCCCATCATGGTTGTGAACGGGTGGTTGGCCTTGATCGCCATAACAGAGAACGCGAAGCTTCCATGATTCGGCCAGGTAGGGTTGCGCATTCCACTTGTCATCGAAGCGCAGCGGACTGGCGAACAGTTGGGTCGATGGCATGGCAGTGGCAGCGCCGGACTGCGCGGCGCCATTCAGATGGCGCGGTGCTTGCGAGCCGCCCACGATCAGCGTGCCCCCGCGCTTGGGCTCCTCGGCCCACGCCGGCAACGAAAGCAGGGGGGTAGCGGTCAACAGCGCGCCCGACACCACGGCGTGGCGTCGAGTGATACCTAGATTTGACATTGAAAGTCTCCCAATCGAAGGGGCGCAGCCGAGCGACCCGGTTAAGAAAAAAATTCGCGCTGCGGGCTGGCTCGATGGCGCCACGCAGCAGTTTCGAAGCGAACCAACAGACCGCTTTTACCGCGCTTCAATAGCTTTTTTGGCCGACAGTCGCCAACCCCATGCGCGCCTTTCTGTAGGCGTTCTTGCGCTGGATCTTTCCGTCCTTGAAGGTGAAAACGTCGACCCCGTCCACATCGATCCGGCTGCCATCGGCATTCGTTCCGGTGAAGCGCCATTGGGAAATGCCGACGTCGCCCTTCACAAGATAGCGGCCATCGCCCCAGCGAGCATCGGGAACGGCCTCCCACACCGCCGCAAACGCCTTGCGCACAAGCTCGTGCCCGACATGACGGCTGCCGCAGGCCTCGGGGCCCGACGGCGTCTCGAACACACAGTCGTCGCTCATGAACGACATGATTGCGGCAATGTCGTGACGATTCCAGGCTTCGCTGAATGCCTCCAGGGTAGCTTCGGTGACAACGGTGGGGTGCATATTCATGCTGGCTCCTGATGACATAGGTTGGTGATGGAAGGTCGGACGCCACATCGGTCAGATCAGCGCCACGTTCGATCAGGCAGGCGGTGACGCTCGATCAATCCAGCGCGGCCAGGACATATGACGGGGTGACAACAAAGGCATTGATCCAGCTCGCCTCCAGTGGCCGCTCTACGATTCTGGTGGCATCACCTCACAGGTACCATGCATTTTGTGCCGCCCGATTGTTGATTGCTGCCATGCAGGCCACATTACGTTCCCATGTCCGCCCCAACTCCCGTCTTTGCCCGACCCTCGCTCCCCGGCCCCATCGGCTTTGTGCTGATCCCGCAGTTCGCGGTGATGGCACTGGCATCAGCGATCGAGCCTCTGCGCATCGCCAACCGCTACCTCCAAACGCCCTATGGCTGGCGGCTGCTGTCCTTGGACGGCGCAGCGGTGGCCGACGACAACGGCATCCTGATGCAGCCACATGGCTCAATCCACGACGCGCAAACGTTCGGCACGGTCATCCTGTGCGCCGATATCCAACCCGAGCGCTATTACTCGCGTGAACTACGCGGCTGGTTGCATCGGGCAAACGCCGCGGGCGCTTCCCTCGGAGCCCTCGACACGGGGTGTTTTCTATTGGCCCGTGCCGGACTGCTCGATGGCTGCCGCGTCACGATGCACTGGGAGGTGGTCGAGGCCTTCCGCGAGCGCTTTCCGAAGATTGTGGTCGCGCAGACGCTGTTCGAGATCGGCGCGCGGCGCCTGACCTGCGCCGGCGGCACCGCGGCAATCGACATGATGCTCAGCGCCATAGCAATCGACCACGGGGCAGAACTCGCAAACCGGGTCGCCGAGCATTGCCTGCATGACAGCATTCGCGCGGGCGACGCGGCCCAGCGCATGGCGCTGGCGACGCGCAGTCGCATCCACCACCCGGCTCTGGCCGGCGCAATGCAACTGCTCGAAGGTACGCCCGAGCGCACGATCGGGACTGCCGAACTCGCGGACCATGTCGGCTTGTCGACGCGCCAATTGCTGCGCCTGTTCGCGCAGATCGTGGGCGAAGGGCCGGCCCGCTACCACCGGCGCCTGCGACTCGAACATGCGCGCAGCCTGTTGCGCTACACCGCGATCACGGTGACCGAAGCGTCGGTGGCGGTGGGCTTCGAATCACTGGCGCACTTTTGCCGCGCCTACCGGCAGCAGTACGGCAAGACACCCGGTGCGGACCGTGGCAGCGAGGCCAAGAGGCAGCCCCTGCTACGCGACCGAAGCCGTTAGTCGCGTTGCTTGCCATGACGCAATTCTGCAGATGAATGGCGTTTTTTGGCAAGAGCGATCGCCATGCGCGCCGTAACGTAGGCCTATGCAACTTGCAGCGGGCTGTAATGAAAGACCACCATGAGCAAATTCGTCCCTCCACCCACCCAGGCTCCAATCAGGATCTTCATCGCGCGACTCATCCATACGATGGATGAGTCGTTGCCACACGCGACCGCGGTCGGCGTGATCGGCGAGCGCATCGTTGCAGTGGGCGATCTGGACTCGATGGCACCATGGCGCGAAGGGCGCGAGGTCTTCATTGACGAGAGCTTGCGCGACAAGGTGCTGTTGCCCGGCTTCATCGACAACCACGTGCATCCTTTTCTGGGCGCGCTGCTCACGCCGATGGAAATCATCGCACCGGAGGCATGGCGCATGGAGGGCGGGCGGGTCGCACCGGCCGCGAACACGCCCGCGCGCTACCTCGAACTGCTCAAGGCCCGCCTGGAGGCGAGGACGGATCACGGCGAACTGTTCATCTCCTTTGGCTACCAGCCGTCCGAGCACGGCCGCTTGTACCGCGCCGAACTCGATCGCCTGTGCCCTGAGCGCCCCGTCATCCTCTGGCAGCGCTCGTTTCACGAGACCTACCTGAACACCGCTGCCATCGAGCGGCTCGGCCTCACCGAAGACCTGGTGGGTGCTCATCGGCAAGTGAATCTGGCCGAAGGTCATTTCTTCGAGACTGGCAACAAGCTGGTGGTGGCCAAGCTGCTGCCCATGTTCCTGCGTCCCGAGTGGTATCACCGCGGCCTAGACACGACAGCCGAGCTGATGCACCAGGGTGGCATTACGACGGCGGGTGACATGCTTTTCGGTGCGATCGACCCCGAGTACGAACTCACGGCGCTGGAGGCCTGCATCGAACGAAAGAACCGGCCGCTGCGGGTCGTCAACATTGCGGACGCACGAGGGTTCTCCAACCGCGCCATCGATCGCAATGTGATGGGAACACCCGAGGAATGCCCACCTTTCGAAGCAGGTCTGGCGGCGATCGAGTCCATGCGGCCACGCGAAAGCCGGCGCGTGCGCTTCTCGAAGGCCGTCAAGCTGTTTGCAGACGGGGCCATGTTCTCGCAGCTGATGCAGATGAATCCACCCGGCTACATTGATGGTCACCATGGCGAGTGGCTGATGAGCCCCGCCGTGCTCGCCGAAGGCGTGCGGGTTTTCTGGAATGCGGGTTACCAGCTGCACGTGCACGTGAACGGCGATGGTGGAATGGATTCGGTCCTCGCGGCTCTCGAGGCGGCCCAGGAGCGAAAGCCGCGCTTCGACCATCGGTTTATCGCGCATCACGTGGGGTTTCACACCAACGCGCAATCGCGTCGGCTCGCGGCATTGGGCGCGCACGCATCGGTCAATCCTTATTACATCCATGCATTGGCCGACAATTACAGTCTGCTCGGTCTTGGCCCCGAGCGGGCGGCCCAGATCGTGCGGGCCGGCTCGATGCTGCGCAACGGACTGCGTGTGTCGTTCCACTCCGACTTCATGATGGCGCCGATGGAGCCGCTCCTGCTTGCGTGGTGCGCGGCGACCCGCACCACCAAGTCGGGACGCCAGGTGGCGCCGGAAGAACGCCTGACGCTGGAGCAGGCGCTGCGCGGCATCACGATCGATGCGGCTTTTGCGCTGCACCTCGATCACGAGATCGGCTCGATCGTGGCTGGCAAGAAGGCCGACTTCACGGTGCTGGAAGACGACCCGTTCGCGTTCGGTGTCGACCGGCTGAAAGATGTGCGCATCGCCGGCACGGTGTTCGAGGGCGAGGTGCACCTGCTGGCCCAACCCGTTGCGAGCGTGCTGTTCGCCGCTGGAGCGCGCGCCACGCCAGGCACGCAACCTGTGGCCCAGACACATGACCGCGCGTTGCGCAGCGTCAACGGGCCGCGCAGCCGCTATCGGCCGATCCGGCAGGGCTGCTGCGCAACCGATGGAGACCCCTGTGTCTTCGTGCGCCAGTTGGCTGCGTGGGTGCGGGAGCCAAATTGGTCCCCGGCGCGGCCGGCCAAACGTACTTGATCCAGCCCGGCTCCTTGCACGGCGCCTGCCGCCAAAAAACGGACCCATCGACCGCCGGCAGCAGGCCAAGAAGGCCGCTCGAGGCTCTACTAAATTGAGCGTAGACAGGCCGAAACCGCTGTCCGCCAGCGCAGTGGGCCAGGCCAGGTCGCCCCGCAGTACCAGCTGACGGCAGCATCGCGGCGCATCACTCACTTTTCAGCAAAACCGATGCACTGCTACGGCTCGGCAAAGCTGTCCCTCTTCACGCCTCGCGCAGCTACAAAGCTGTGTCAGGTACCAGCTTCCAGAAAGCCTAGCGGCGCTGACAGGCGAGGTCAGCGCTCTGGCTGATCCGTCGCCTCGATGAAGGACGCCGCTGCCGCGCGAATCCACCGGGCGCTTGGCTGCGTATCCGTCCCAGGCGTTCTGCGCTTGGTGCAGCGGGCGGGCTAATCCGACCGGCTGCGGATTCATCGATTCAACAGGAGATCACCGTGAAGAAATTACTACTTGCCGCCAGCGTCGCCACCTTGCTCAGCGCGTGCGCCGGCATGGGCGGCATGGACCACGACGGGATGCACGACAGCCCGATGACCAATGGCGGCACCGGCGTCACCGCCCCGGGCAACATGCAGGGCACGACGCCGAACGGCGCCATGCCATCGTCCAGCCGAATGTCCGGGATGTCCGGCATGGCAAACCCGATGGTCGGTGGCGCTACCATGTACCGGACACGCGACATCATCGACAACGCCGTCAACTCGAAGGACCACACCACGCTGGTCGCCGCCGTCAAGGCGGCAGGCCTGGTCGACACGCTCAAGGGCGCCGGGCCGTTCACGGTGTTCGCGCCGACCAACGGGGCCTTTGCCGCGCTGCCCGCCGGCACCCTCGACACGCTGCTCAAGCCCGAGAACAAGGCTACCCTCACCCAAATCCTGACCTACCACGTGGTGGCCGGCAAGCTGGACGGCCCGGTGCTGATGCGCATGATCCGCGATGGCGGCGGTCGGGCGACACTCAACACCGTCAGCGGCGCGACGCTCACGGCCACGGCGAACGGCCCGAACGTGATGCTGACCGACACCAAGGGCGGCACCGCCAGGGTGATGATCGCCGACGTTTACCAGTCCAACGGCGTGATTCACGTGGTCGACAGGGTCATGCTGCCGGGTTGAGCACAGGCCATTGCGGCTGTCAGATCCATAGCTGCGACCGCAGACCCAGCCGGCGTTTGAGTCCGATTTCGTTTAACACTCCGGCACTCAGGCGGGCTGCGCCGCCTCGGCCTCGGCGCGCAGCCAGCGCACAAAATCCTGCGCATCGGCGTTGCCGGCGGCGCGGCGCGCCATCTCGATGAAGTAGCCGCGCCGCGACGCCGCCCCTTCGCCGAACGGCGCCACCAGTGGGGCGGCCTGCACCAGTTCGCGCAGCAGCGGCAGGCGGCCGATCACCAGACCCTGGCCGGCCACGGCGGCCGCCACCGCGTCGGTGTACAGGGTGAAGCGCAGCGTGTTCTTCATGCGCACGCCGGACAAGCCCATGAGCTCAAGCCAGGGCTCCCAGTCGGCGGTCGGCGCCTCGTTGTGATCCGGGTAATCGACCGCCAGCAGGGTCTGGCCGGCCAGGTCGGCCGGCGTGTCGAGCGCACGCGCCAGATCGGGTGCGCACAGCGGCAGCACCGATTCCTCGAATAGCGCCGTGCCGATGCCGCGGCTGATCGGCACGAAACGCACCGCGACGTCGAGCCGACCGCGCTCCAGCTCGAGCACCTCCAGCGTGGCCGACACGCGCACGTCGACCTGCGGATGGTCGGCCGTGAAGCGCGCCAGCCGCGGGATCAGCCAGAACGAGGCGAAGCCGGGCGTAGTGGTGAGCGCGACCTGGCGCGGCGGCGCGGCGCGCACCCGCGCGGTGGCATCGCGCAGCCGCTCCAGGCTGTCGACCACGGCGCGCTGCAGCACCGCGCCGGCCTCGGTCAGCGCCAGCGCCCGGTGGCGGCGCTCGAACAGCAGCACGCCCAGGTGGGTCTCGAGCTGCTGGATCTGCCGGCTCACCGCCGACTGCGTGAGAAACAGTTCGGCCGCCGCCCGCGTGAAGCTCAGGCTGCGGGCGGCCGCCTCGAAGCTGCGCAGCAATTCAAGCGGCGGCAGGTCAGCGACGGCTTTCACATTCCCCATACGCATGCAACGAGTTCCGAATCACCGGTTGAGGCTGGCTTATCTACCCCCTATATTCATTCATACAAAGAATGTGAAGGAACGGACCATGAACACCCCACTGCAACGCCTGCAGGTGAATCTGCCGGACAACTCGATCTTCGAACTGGTGGACGCCGCCGGCCTCGATGTCGAATGCCGCAGCGGCTCGGTCTGGGTCACGCAGGACGGCGAACTGCGCGACCTCGTGCTGGCGCCGGGAGAGCACTTCCACGGCGACTCGCGCCGTCGCGCGCTGGTGTCGGCGCTCGAGGCTTCGTGCATCGCGGTCTCGGCGCCCAGGCTCTCGGTCGCCACCACGCCGGTGCATCGATCGCCTTGGCGGCTCGCGCTGCCCGAGTTGTCGCCCGCTTGAGCCTCGTCGCCTGAGCGTCGAGGCGTTGGCGCCGGCAACCACAGCCGGAGAGATGGGCTGCGAAGCAGATGGCCGCGCGCTTGTCGGCTGAGCTGTCCCCTTTCGCTGATTGGGAAAGAGGCCGGCGACCCGCTTCAGCTTGAGTCAGGTTGAGAAAAGCACCTTGAGCGCCAGCAAAAATACGACCACGACCAGCGTAAACAAACCATTGCGGCGCCAGCCCGCCGCGTGTCGTTCGTTCTCGAGGGCCGCGCAGGACGAGGTCACCTCCATGACAAGTGAACGATCGACGCCCTGGTCCGACCAGTAGCGGTGCTGTGTGTTGCTTGTGTTTGTCATGTAGTCAATTGTGTTAGGTCGATGCCTGGAAACCAAGGGAATAATTTGCACTTTGGTACTCATTTCGAGCGGGCGATCAACGCATCGTCTAAGCCGACCGGTCCGGCGCGGCCCTGCACGTCGCAACAGGCCATCCCGGCTGCCCGCTGACTGAGCACCACCGGCCAGCCCGGTGGCGGCGCCACGCAGCCGGGTTGTTGCAACAGATATCCACCGCGCAGGCCACAGGATCTGGGGGTCACTCCCGGCGAAACGTCGACGATCTCGGCGGCCCGGCATTCAGAATGCCGTGGCGCGGAAAACCGGATGGATGGATCCATGGCGTCGCAGCCGACGGCGTTTTGTCGTTAGGCTCAAGCTCCTGACCGACAACAAACCAAGGAACACCCATGGGCGAGGCATACATCGTGGCCACGGCGCGCACCGCCGGCGGTCGGCGCGGCGGCAAGCTGGCCAGCTGGCACCCGGCCGATCTGGCGGCGCAGGTGCTCGACGCACTGGTGGCGCGCAGTGGCATCGACCCGGCGGCGGTGGAGGACGTGATCCTCGGCTGCGTCAGCCAGGTCGGCCAGCAGGCGACCAACGTGGCGCGCAACGCGGTGCTGGCGTCGAAGCTGCCCGAATCGGTGCCGGGCACTTCGCTCGACCGCCAGTGCGGCTCGTCTCAGCAGGCGCTGCACTTCGCGGCGCAGGCCGTGATGGCCGGCAGCATGGACGCGGTGATCGCCGGCGGCGTGGAGAGCATGACGCGGGTGCCAATGTTCACGCCCAATGCGCTGCCGGCCAGGGCGGGCCTTGGCACCTACATGAGCCCGGCCATGCAAAAGCGCTATCCCGGCATCGAGTTCAGCCAGTTCACCGGCGCCGAAATGATGGCCGTGAACTACGGGCTGTCGAAGGACGCACTGGACCGCTTTGCCTTGCAGAGCCATCAGCGCGCCATCGAGGCCAGCCGGGTCGGCCGCTTCACTGACGAAGTGGTGCCGATCGAGATCCGCGACGCCCAAGGATCGGGCACTGGCGGGTGGCACACGGTCGACGAAGGTATCCGTTTCGACGTTACGCCCGACGCCATCGCAGGCGTGAAGCTGATCCGCGAAGGCGGCCGCTGCACGGCGGCGAGCGCAAGCCAGATCTGCGACGGTGCCAGCGGCGTGCTGGTGGTCAACGAGCGCGGCCTGAAGGCGCTGGGCGTCGCGCCGCTGGCGCGCATCCACCACATGAGCGTGCTGGGGCACGACCCGGTGATCATGCTGGAGGCGCCGATTCCGGCCACCCAGCGGGCGCTGAAGAAAGCTGGAATGACCATCGACGAGATTGACCTGTACGAAGTCAACGAGGCCTTTGCACCGGTGCCGCTGGCCTGGCTGCAGGCGCTGGGCGCCGACCCGGCGCGGCTCAACGTGAACGGCGGCGCCATTGCGCTGGGCCATCCGCTGGGCGCCTCGGGCACCAAGCTGATGACCACGCTGGTGCATGCTCTTGGCCAGCGCGGCAAGCGCTACGGGCTGCAGACCATGTGCGAAGGCGGCGGCATGGCCAACGTGACGATCATCGAGAGGTTGTGAAACACATTCAAAGAAATGACTGACATGCCGCATGTTCTGTATCAATCCGAAAACGGCGTTGCCACGTTGACGCTCAACCTGCCCGCCAAGATGAATCCGATTGCGCTCGACTTGCAGGCCCAGTTGCGCGCAGCGCTGGCACGCGTGCGCGATGACACCACGGTGCGCGCGGTGGTGCTGACGGGCGCCGGCAAGGCGTTCTGTGTCGGCGCCGACCTGGGCGCCATGAGCGGCGGCGACGCTGCCAAGTCGCTCGGTGCGCACACGGCCGAGTGGATGCAGTCGCTCAGCAACCCGCTCATCAACGACCTGCGCACGCTACCGGTGCCGGTGGTGGCCGCCGTCAACGGGCCCGCAGCCGGCGCCGGTGTCGGTCTGGCGCTGGCCGCCGATGTGGTGGTGGCGGCGCGCAGCAGCTATTTCTACCTGTCGTTCGCGCCCAAGCTCGGCATCGTGCCCGACCTCGGCTGCACCTGGGTGCTGCCGCGCCTGGTGGGGCGCGCCCGCGCGATGGGCATGAGCCTGCTGGACGAGCGGCTGTCGGCCGAGCAGGCCGCGCAATGGGGGCTGATCTGGGCCTGCGTCGACGACGCGGCGCTGGCCGGCGAAGCGGCGCGCATCGCCGGCCGGCTGGCGAAGCTGCCAGCGCACGCGGTCACCGAGTTGCGCCATGCGTTGGACGCCTCGGAGCGCCACACGCTGGCCGAGCAACTGCACTATGAGAGCGAGCGCCAGCGCGAGCTGATCGACCGACCCAGTTTCAGAGAAGGCGTGGCCGCGTTTTTGCAAAAGCGGCCACCGGTCTTCAAGGGCCGCTGAACCGCGCGCACTGCCGGGCGCGAGCCGGGCGACGATCGCGCCCGCCGCACAGCCACCTACCCGCACTCTCGCACCCTCGCACCCTCGCACCCTCGCACCGCCATGATCGAACGCACCCTTTTCAGCCCCGAGCACGAAGCCTTCCGAGACAGTTTCCGCCGCTTCATGGACCAGGAAATCGCACCTTTCCATGACGCATGGGAGGAGCAGGGCCATGTCGAGCGCGAAGTCTGGCGCAAGGCCGGCGCCAACGGCTTCCTGTGCATGGCGCTGCCCGAGGACTATGGCGGCGCCGGTGCTGACCGGCTTTATTCGGTGATCCAGTTCGAGGAGCTGTGGGCGCGCGGCTTCACCGGCATCGGCTTCGGGTTGCACAGCGAGATCGTCGCGCCCTACATCCTGCGCTACGGTACCCAGGCGCAAAAGAAACACTATCTGCCCAAGCTGGCGAGCGGTGAAATGATCGGCGCCATCGCCATGAGCGAGCCGGCCGCCGGCAGCGATCTGCAGGGCCTGCGCAGCACCGCGATCCAGCAGCCCGATGGCAGCTATGTGCTGAGCGGCAGCAAGACCTTCATCACCAACGGCTGGCTCGCCGACCTGGTGATCGTGGTGGCCAAGACCGACCCCGACCCCGCCGCCGGCGCCAAGGGCACGAGCCTGCTGCTGGTCGAGCGCGGCACGCCCGGCTTCGAGAAGGGCCAGCGGCTGAAAAAGCTCGGCCTCAAGGCGCAGGACACCGCGGAGCTGTTCTTCAACGACGTGCGGCTGCCGCCCGAGGCGGTGCTGGGCGGCGCGCCCATGCTGAACCGCGGCTTCGTCTGCCTGATGGAACAGCTCCCCTGGGAGCGGCTGCAGATCGCCCTGAGCGCCGTGGCCGCCTCGCAGGCCGCAATCGACACCACCGTGGCCTACGTGAAGGAGCGCAAGGTGTTTGGCCAACCGGTCGCTGCGTACCAAAACACGCGCTACAAGCTGGCCGAGCTGCAGACCGAGGTGCAGGTGGCGCAGGTATTTGTCGACAAATGCATCGAGCTCTTGATGGCCGGCAAGCTCGAGCCGGCCACCGCCAGCATGGCCAAGTACTGGACCACCGACCTGCAGTGCAAGGTGATGGATGAATGCGTCCAGCTGCACGGCGGCTACGGCTACATGTGGGAATACCCGATCACCCGCGCCTACGCCGACGCCCGCGTGCAGCGCATCTACGGCGGCACCAACGAGATCATGAAAGAGGTCATCGCGCGGGCCATGGGGCTGGGCGGAAAATGAGGCTCGCCCAAGGGCCCCGTGCACACGGCGTGTCGCGAGCCCCGGCCCGACCCCTCCAAAGGCACGAACCATGAAGAAGATGTTGCTGGCGCTCGTTGTGCTGCTTGCCCTGCCAGCGATGGCGGCCCCCCTGGGCGTCGCGGACATCAACATCGCGACGCGCAGCTGGGCGCGCTACGCCTGCGACGGCGCCCAGAAAATCACGGCGAGCTACCTGAACGCGAGCAGCGGCCAGAGCTTCGCGCTGCTGCGCATCGAGGGCAAGACGATGCTGTTGGTCAACACGCTGTCCGCCTCGGGCGCGAAGTACGTCGCCGGCTCCTACGTCTGGTGGACCAAGGGCGCACACGCCACGCTGTACGATCAGAGGGCCGCAGAAAACGCCCCGCCGATGCTTGCCAATTGTCACTCGACGCCGCTCTCGAAACAATAGCCGCCTGCGCCCGGGCCACGGGCGTTTAAAGTCTTTTTCGTTCAAATTACTGGCCGCCCGACCGTCTCGCCATGAGCCCCGTCAACCCGCCCGATCCGACCCGCTGCCCGCTGTGCGGGCAAGCCAACCTGTGTCCGATGACGCCCCAAAACGGCTCTGGCGAGAGCGGCCACGCACCGCCGCCGTGCTGGTGCCTGCAGGCCTCGTTCACCGATTCGGCCCGCGCCGCGCTCGCCACTTCGAAGCCGTTCGAGGCGCACGCACTGGCCTGCATCTGCGCACGCTGCGCGGCCCAACCCTGACCCCAACCTGCGATTGACCATGCCCGTCCTGAATGCCTTCTACGCCCAGTCCGGCGGCGTCACCGCCGTCATCAACGCCTCGGCCTGCGGCATCATCGAAACCGCGCGCCGCCACGCCGGGCGCATCGGCAAGGTCTACGCCGGGCGCAACGGCATCGTCGGCGCGCTCACCGAAGACCTGATCGACACCAGCGCCGAGTCGGGCGAGGCGATTGCCGCGCTGCGTTCGACGCCGTCGGGCGCCTTCGGCTCGTGCCGCTTCAAGCTGAAATCGCTGGAGGCCAACCGGCGCGAATACGAGCGCCTGATCGCCGTTTTCAAGGCGCACGACATCGGCTATTTCTTCTACAACGGCGGCGGCGATTCGGCCGACACCTGCTTCAAGATGAGCCAGCTGTCACAGGCGATGGGCTATCCGCTGCAAGCCATTCATGTGCCCAAGACGATCGACAACGACCTTCCCCTGACCGACTGCTGCCCCGGCTTCGGCTCGGTCGCCAAGTACGTCGCCATCTCCACGCTCGAAGCCTCGTTGGACGTGCGCTCGATGGCCGCCACTTCGACCAAGGTGTTCGTGCTCGAAGTCATGGGCCGCCACGCCGGCTGGATCGCGGCCGCCGGCGGGCTGGTCGCCGACCAGGGCATCCCGGTGCTGATCCTGTTTCCCGAGATCGCGTTCGACCCGCCCGCGTTCCTGGCGCGCGTCGATGCGCTGGTCCGCCAGCACGGCTATTGCACGGTGGTCGTGTCCGAGGGCTGCCACCACGCCGACGGCACGTTCCTGGCCGAACAGGGCTCGCGCGACGCCTTCGGACACGCCCAGCTCGGCGGCGCCGCGCCGGTGGTGGCACAGATGGTCAAGCAGGCGCTGGGCCACAAGTTCCATTGGGCCGTGGCCGATTACCTGCAGCGCGCGGCGCGCCACATCGCCTCGGCCACCGATGTGCGCCAGGCCTACGAGCTCGGCCAGCGCGCGGTCGAGCTGGCGCTGCAAGGGCGCAATGCGGTGATGCCCGCGATCGAGCGCCTGTCCGATGTGCCGTACACCTACCGCATCGGCGCCGCACCGCTCGAAGCGGTGGCCAATGTCGAGAAGACCCTGCCGCGCGAGTTCATTTCGCCCGACGGCTTTGGCATCACCGAGGCCTGCCGGCGCTACCTGCTGCCGCTGATCGAAGGCGAGGACTATCCCGCGTATCGGGGCGGCCTGCCGGTCTATGTGACGCTGCAAAACCTGGCGCTGCCCAAAAAGCTGCCGGCCTTCACACTGGCTTAGTCGGCGCCCCCTGAAAGGTCGATATCCTTGCGAGGCAGCGCATCCGACGTTGCTCCCCAGGCTGCTCCATGACCGAACCCACCGACCCCGACATCGCCGCCGCTTCGTCCCTGCACGCATTGTCGAGCCGTTACGGTGAGCGCTACCGCTGGCTGCTGCTGGTGTCGGTGATGGTCGGCACCATGGCCTCGATCATGGCCTCGACCACCATCAACGTCGCCATTCCCGATATGAGTCGCTACTTCGACATCGACCAGGGGCGCGCGCAGTGGGTCAGTTCGGGCTTCATGCTCGCCACGACGGTGTCCATGCTGACCACGCCCTGGCTACTGGGGCGCTACGGCTACCGCAATACCTACATCGGCACCATGGCGTTGCTGCTGGTGGGGGGCATCGCTGGCGGGTTGGCGAGCGGTTTCGAGCTGGTGCTGGTGGCGCGCGTGGCGCAGGGTCTGGCCGCCGGCGCGGTGCAGCCGATCCCTGCCGTCATCATCCTGCGCGCCTTCCAGCCCCAGGAGCAGGGCCGCGCCAGCGGCGTGTTCGGCATGGGCGTGGTGCTGGCGCCGGCCATCGGCCCGAGCATCGGCGGTGTGCTGGTCGACCTGTTCGGCTGGCGTTCGATCTTTTTCATGGTGGTGCCGTTTTGCCTGGCGACCTTCTGGCTGGCCTGGAAATTCGTGCCCAACGTGGCGCCCGGTGGCACCGCCGCCAGCCGCGAACACGCCATCGACTGGCGCGGCCTGCTGCTGGGCACGCTGGGCACGCTGTGCCTGCTGAACGGTCTGGTCGAGCTGCGCGGCCCATCGCCGTTACAGGCCTGGGGCTTGCTCGCCGCGGCAGGGATCGCGTTCTCGCTCTTCGTCTGGTGGCAGCGGCGCTTTGCCGCTGGCGGCGGCGAGCCGCTGATGGACCTGGCGCTGTTCAAATACCGGCAGTTCGCCATGGGCAGCGTGGTGGCGCTCATCTACGGCATGGCGCTGTTTGGCTCGACCTACCTGCTGCCGGTCTACATGCTGGTGGCGCTGCACCTGTCGGCCACGGCGGCCGGCGCCATCATGGTGCCGGCCGGCATTGCGCTGGCAATCTCGATTGGTGGTGTCGGGCGCCTGGCCGATACGCGCCCCACGCGCCTGCTGGTCAGCATCGGGCTGGCGCTGCTGGCGCTCTCGTTCGCCCTGATGCCGGTGCTGGGCCTGGCCAGCGCGGTGTGGCTACTGGTGCTGTTCATCACCGTCGGGCGCATCGGGCTCGGGTTCATCCTGCCGTCACTCAACCTGGGCGCGATGCGCCCGCTCGCCAAGCCGCTGATTTCGCACGGCGCCAGTGCCATCAACTTCGCGCGCATGCTGGGCGGAGCGGCCGGCGTCAGCGTGTGCGCGGTGGTGCTTGAATGGCGCATCGCCGCACATGGCGATTCGCTCACCAACCCGGTCAGCAGCATCGCCCGGCTGGCCGCCTTCAACGAGGTGTTCGCCCTGCTGGCGGCACTGTGCGTGCTGGCCATTTTCGCGGCCTGGCAGCTGCGTGAACCGGTGCCCGCGAAACCCCGCGAAACCCCCACCGCCTGAGGATCCACGCCATGTGCCAACTGCTCGGCATGAACTGCAACACGCCGACCGACGTGACCTTCAGCTTCACCGGCTTCGCCCAGCGCGGCGGCCACACCGGGGACCATACCGACGGCTGGGGCATCGCCTTCTTCGAGGACAAGGGCCTGCGATTGTTCGTCGACCACGACGCGGCCAGCCAGTCACCGCTGGCCGAGCTGATCCGGCGCTACCCGATCAAGAGCCGCAACGTGATTGCCCACATCCGCAAGGCGACCCAGGGCGTGGTCAGTTTGCAGAACTGCCATCCGTTCGTGCGCGAGCTGTGGGGCCGCTACTGGGTGTTTGCGCACAACGGCGACCTGAAGGATTTCCGCCCGCGCCTGCACGGCGGCTTTCATCCGGTCGGCAGCACCGACAGCGAGCACGCGTTCTGCTGGCTCATGCAAGAGCTGGCCAAGTCACACGCGGGCGTGCCCAGCATCGACGAGCTGACGCTCACGCTGCGCGAGCTGATGCCGCGTTTTTCGCGCCACGGCACCTTCAATTTCATGCTGTCCAACGGCCAGGCGCTGTGGGCCCACGCCACCACGCACCTGTGCTACGTCGAGCGCCGCTACCCTTTCGTCAGCGCGCAGTTGTCGGACGAAGACCTCGCCATCGACTTCGCCCAGCACACGAGCCCGAGCGACCGGGTGGCTATCGTCGTTACGGCGCCGCTCACCACGAACGAAAAATGGACGGTCTTTGCGCCGGGCGAGCTGGCCGTGTTTGTCGACGGGCAGCGAAAAAGCTGACTCAGCCGGCCGGTTTGCCGGCCGGCGTTTCACGCTTTTGCGTCTCGATGTCGACCGCGTTCCTGGACGCTTTCACTTCGGGTGCTGGCGCGGGCGAGAAGTAGATCGCCGTCCAGTCGGCCGCCAGCCTGACGCGCTGCTCTGGCGAATAAATGCGCAGCGCCCCTTCGGGCGACACGGCGCCCAGCAGCAGCCAGTGCTTGCCGCGCTCACCCAGTCGCTCGGCCAGTTCGTCATAGCCGCGGTCCTTCTTGAAGCGGGTCGTGTTCACCGTCCAGCCCTCGGCCAGCCGCGCGTTCAGCAGGTCAAAGGTGGCCGTGGTGTCGAAGGCAAAGTAGCCGCGCTGCTGCAGCGTCAGTTGCTTGATCTCGGGCGCCGTGGCTTGATAGGTGGCCAGCTGGAAGGTGCGGTGTTGTCCAAACTGCCGGCCCTTGGCCTTGCACACCAGCGCGTTGTAGAAATCGTTGTCGGTCGCGCACAGCAGGTGATTCAGGTGCTGCAGCTCCAGGTTGTGCTCGGCGTGATCGGACAGCATTTCGCCGTAGTACACCTGCAGGCCCGCCATGCGAGCGTCCTTCAGGCGCCCGTACGCGCCGTCGACCAGCAGCACGTCAATTTGCAGGCGCTTGAGCGTCTGTGCAAACGAGGTGGCCCACGGCGAACCGCCAACGATCAACAGCCCGTTCTCGTCCTTGGCTGCGAGCCCCAGCCGGCGCGCCAGCCAGCCGAGCGAAAAGCCATGCACGAGCACCGTGACCATGATCACCAGAAAGGTCAGCGGCAGCAGCTTGTTCGCATCGGCATAGCCCGCGGCGACCAGCGCGGGCCCGAACAGGCCCGCCGTGGCCGCCGCAACGATGCCGCGCGGCGCAATCCAGCCCAGCAGCAGCTTGTCGTTCTTGCGCATCGGCGCGCCCAGGGTGGCCAGCGCGATCGAAGCGGGGCGCACAACAAAGAGTACCGCCAGCACGAACAGGCCCATGCGCCAGTCGATCAACGCCAGCTGGCTCGGCTGCAACTGCGCCGGGATCACGATGAACAGCACCGACAGCAGCACGACCGTCAGGTTCTCCATCGAATGCTGCAGCGCCTCGCGCTCGACCAGCTTCATGTTGCCCATCACCAAGCCCATCACCGTCACGCTGAGCAGGCCCGCCTCGTGCTGCACCAGGTTGCTGACCCAGTAGATGGCCGGCACCAGCACGATCAGCAGCGGCGCCTTCAGATGCTCCGGCGCCGCGCCGCGCCGGTACAGCCAGCCCACCGCGTAGCCGCCCAGCCCGCCCAGCACGGCAGCGGCCGCAATCGCCGCGCCGAGCGCGGTCAGGATCGTGACCCAGTCGCCCTCCACCGTCAGGTACTGGAAGGTCAGCACCGCCAGCAACACGCCCACCGGGTCATTGACGATGCCCTCCCACTTCAGGAGCGACGCGGCCTCCTTGTCCAGCCGCGCCTGGCGCAGCAGCGGCAGGATCACCGTCGGCCCGGTCACCACCAGAATGGCGCCCAGCACGATGGCCACCGGCCAACTCAAGCCCGCCAGCCAATGCGCCGCCACGGCGCCAAACAGCCACGCCAGCGGCGGCCCGAGGATCGTCAGCCGTCTCACGCCATACTCGACGCGCCCGTACTCCGCCAGTTTCAGGTTCATGCTGCTCTCGAACAGGATCACCGCGACCCCGAGCCCGATCAGCTGCGTCAGCTCCTTCGCTTCCATCCCCATCGACACCACATGCGTCAGCGGCCCCAGCACCAGCCCGGTGGCGATCAAGACCACGATCGCCGGCACCCCGACGCGCCACGACACCCACTGGCTGGCCAGGCCGGCGGCAAGGATCAGGAGGAACAACGGGGCGGCGGTCATGGGCGTGTGGTGTTGGAGTGCGGGCCATCAACAGGAACGCGCCGTAGCGGCGACGCGGCGTTGCCGGGAGCTGACAGTATCCATGCGGCGCCAGCGCATGCAAAATGCCGGGCCCACCGCCTGGCGCGTGGCCAGGGCGCTGTGGCCGGGACCGGATCCTGGCAGGCCGGCGCGCGGCCTGCTTCGTGCCGGCGCAGCCTCGAGCCGGAATTCAGGACGAAAGAGGCTGCAAGACCCACTCTTGCTGCGTGGGTAGCTATTTTTGTCGTGCCATGCCTGTCCACCCTGCGCTCACCCGTGTGTTGACGGCTGCGACGCGGGCGCCGTCTCGGCCTGCTCCAGCAGCAGCGACTGTGAATCGTCGTCGTACTCGTACAGCTCGGCGTAGCGGCCCCATTCGATCGCCGTGTCGAGCGTTTCGCGTGCGTACTGTTCGCTCAGGTGGTCCTCGAGTTCGGCCTCGAAGCGAACCCGTGGCGCCCGGCTCTGCGGCCGGGCCTGGAGCACGCCGCGGATGTGGGCCACCAGCGCGACGTTGCGCAGCGCGTGCACACGGAAGATGGCCTTGCGGGGCTGCACGCCGGCGTCGGCATATTCGAGCCCGGCCGCTGTCAGCTCGATATCGCCGCGCGCGACCTCGGCCAGGCCGAGCAGTTGCAGGCCCTCGGCGGCGGACAGCAGCTCGTCGAGCTCGAGTTGCAGCGCATGGGCTACCACCGGCAGGTCACCGTGGCCGCGATAAGGCGCCGCGGCCACTGTTTCGAGCAGGCCGGCCATCACGTTGACCGACACGTGGCGCAGGTGACGGGCAAATGCCGGCGCGGCGGCCCGTGCCGGCGCGGCCGGCCGGGCGGTGAGGATGGCGTAGACCTGTTCGACCACCTGGCTGAACGGTGCCGACAGCCGATCGCGCGGATGGGGCAGTTCGATCGCGATATCGGCCTGCACGCGCCCCGGATCGGCTGCCAGCACGATGATGCGATCGCAAAGGAACACGGCCTCCTCGATGTTGTGGGTCACCAGAACGACGCTGCGGATCCGGGTGCGCCCTTCGATCCACAGGTCGAGGAAGTCGGTGCGCAGGGTTTCCGCGGTCAGCACATCCAGCGCCGAGAACGGCTCGTCCATCAGCATCAGCAGCGGGTCGACCACCAGCGCGCGGGCGAAGCCGACGCGCTGCTGCATGCCGCCAGAGAGCTCGCGCGGGTACGCGCTCTCGAAGCCGTCGAGCCCGATCAGGTCGATCGCCGCCAGCGAGCGGCGTTGCGCCTGGTCCTCCCCGACGCCCTTGGCGCGCAAGCCGAGCGAGACGTTCTCGAGCACGGTCAGCCATGGAAACAGCGCAAAGCTCTGGAACACCAGCGCGATGCCTTCGGCCGGGCCGTCGATCGGCTTGCCCTGGAACAGCACCTCGCCGCTGCTGGGTGCCAGCAGGCCGGCAATGATGCGCAGCAGCGTGGATTTGCCCGATCCCGATCGACCGAGCAGACCGACGATTTCGCCACGCCGGATCCGCAGGTCGACCCCGTCGAGTACCAGCAATTGGCCGGCGGCCTTGGAAAAAGTCTTGTGGACCTTGGAGACCTGCAAAAGGGTGTCGGCGTCCATCACGGTGTCCTAGTCAAAACGAAAGCGCCGTTCGGCCGCGTCGTACAAGGGCCGCCAGAGCAACCGGTTGAAGACGACGACGTACACGCACATCACGGCCACGCCGAGCGCGATGCGCGCAAAGTCGCCGGCCTCGGTGTTGAGCGCGATGTACGCGCCCAGGCCGTGCGCGACCAGCCGCTGATCGCCCCAATACACGACTTCGGCCACGATCGTCGCGTTCCAGGCGCCGCCCCAGGCGGTGAGCGCGCCGGTGATCGCAAACGGGGCGATGCCCGGCAGCAGCACCTTGCGCCAGCGCAGCCAGCCTTTGACCTGCAGGTTGCGCGAGATTTCGAGCAGGTCCTGCGGAATCGTGCTCGCGCCGGCGATCACGTTGAACAGGATGTACCACTGGGCGCCCAGTACCACGAGCGGGCTGAGCCAGATATCGGGGTTCAGGCGCAGCTGGACGATCGCATACACCACCAGCGGAAAAAGCAGGTTCACCGGGATCGCGGCCAGGAACTGGACCACGGGTTGCACCCGCGCCGTCCAGCGCGGTCGCAGGCCGATCACGACGCCCACCGGCACCCAGACCAGCAAAGCCAGTGCCGTGACGGCGAGCACGCGCACCAGCGTCACCGCGCCGAGCGCGAGCACGTGCAGCCATTCCGTCAGGTCGATGGCGGCCAGGAAGTGCAGCGCATACCAGACGCCGCCTGCGGCGAGCGCCGCCAGGCTGGCGAAGTAGGCCAAATCTTCGGCGCGGCTGCGTAGCCGCGACACGGCGCCGTGATCCGCCGACCTTGGCGCCGGCCGCAGCGTCAGCTTGCGCAGTGCGCGCCGCAGCATGGCGCCGGCCTGGCGCAGCAGGCGGGTGCGGCGCCAGACGGTCAGCGTCCAGCTCCTGGGCGCCGCGGCCGTGCGCGAGCTGCCGAGCCGGAACTGGTCCGACCACGCCACCAGCGGCCTGAAGACGAACACGTCGAACAGGCCGATGACGGCCAGCATCGCCACCAGTGCCCAGCCGATCGCGCCGAGATCGCGCTTGGCAATCGCAAGTGCCACATAAGAGCCGATGCCTGGCAAGGGGATGGTGTGCGCACCGACCGCGATCGCTTCGGAGGCGACGACGAAGAACCAGCCGCCGGAGATCGAGACCATCGCGTTCCAGACCAGGCCCGGGATGGCGAACGGAACGTCCAGGTGCCAGAAGCGCTGCCAGGGCGACAGGCGAAGCGAACTCGCCACGTCGTTGAGGTCGGCCGGAACCGTTCTGAGCGACTGGTAGAAGCTGAAGGTCATGTTCCAGACCTGGCTGGTGAAGATCGCGAAGATCGCCGCCAGTTCTGCGCCCAACACGGACCCGGGAAACAGCGTCAGGAACAGCACCACCGTAAAGGACAGGTAGCCCAGCACCGGGACCGACTGCAGCACGTCGAGCAACGGCAGCAGGATCGCCCGTGCCCGCCGGTTGCGCGCTGCCAGCGTGCCGACGACGAAGGTAAACAGGAGCGAAAAGCCCATCGCCACGATCATCCGTACCGCCGTGCGCAACGCATAGTCCGGCAGCTGCCGCGGGTCGAGCGATATCGGCGTCGCCTCGAGCACGGCCATCGGCGCGCGCATCTGCTGGCCCGCGATCACGAACAGCGCCATCGCGCCCAGCACCAGGCCGCCGGCCAGGAGGTCCCATCGATTCGCGCGGATGCGCGGCGGAAGCAGAAGTTGAAAGCGCCGGATCATGGAGCGGTGCATTATCGTCGCGCCCGTGTGGCGTCGCGCTCAAGCCGTGATGCGATCGTTTGCGGGCCATACTCGCCGTTCGCCAAGGTCGAAGGAGCAGCCACCATGACACGACGAGTCCGCATTGCCATCCTGGGGGCCGGCACCGCCGGCTTGAGCGCACTCAAGGAGGCCCAGCGCCATACCGAGGACGTGCTTCTGGTCAACCATGGCCCCTACGGCACCACTTGCGCGCGCGTTGGTTGCATGCCGTCCAAGGCACTGATCGAGGTCGCGCATGCCTACGCGCGGCGCGAGTGGCTCGCCGGGCTTGGCATCGGCGCAGCCGCAGGACTCGAGAGCGACCTCGCCGCCGTCATGGCCCATGTACGCGCGTTGCGTGACCGCTTCACCGCCGGATCGATCCGGCTGGCCGAAGAGCTCGGCGAGCGTAGCATCCAGGGGCGGCCGCGCTTTCTCGATGCGCAGACGCTGGAGGTCAACGGCGAGCGGATTCACGCCGATGTCGTGATCATCGCCACTGGCACGCGCCCGGTCCTGCCCGAGGCGTGGCGCAAGCTGGGCCAGCGGCTGGTGACCTCTGACGATGTTTTCGAGATGACCTCGCCGGGCCGGCGCGTCGGCGTCGTCGGTCTCGGGCCGATCGGCGTCGAACTGGGTCAGGCCTTCGCCCAGCTCGGCTGCGAGGTCCACGCCTTCACCCGCGGCAGCAGCGTCGCCGCACTCAGCGACCCCGCCGTCAATGCGAGCCTGCTCCAGGCGCTGGCAAAGCAGATGTCGATCACCACCGAGGCCTCGGTCGAGGTGCGCCCGGGCGACGGCGGCGTGGTGCTGGACGATGGCAGCGGTCCGGTGACCGTGGACTGGGTACTGGCGTCGCTCGGGCGGCGACCCAATATCGAGGGGCTCGGCCTGGAAGGCCTGGGTGTCGCGCTGGACGAGCACGGCATGCCGGCGTTCGATCCGGCGACGCTGCGCCTGGGCGATCTGCCAATCTACATCGCCGGCGATGTCAGTGGGCAGCGCCCGCTGATGCACGAGGCGGCCGACGAAGGCCGGATCGCCGTCCACCACGCCCTGCACCCCGAAGCCGAATGCCTTGCGCGGCGCGTGCCGCTGGCCATCGTCTTCACCGAGCCCGGCGCCGGCCGGGTCGGGCTGTCGCATCGGGAGCTGCCGGCGACCGGGGTGGTGGTCGGCGCCAGCGACTTCTCGCGCCAGGCGCGCGCCTTGATGGCCGGGCGCAACGCGGGCCTGCTGCACCTCTATGCGGATGCCAACGACGGTCGCGTGCTCGGTGGCGAACTGGTGACGCCGGACGCCGAGCACCTGCTGCACCTGCTGGCCTGGTCGATCCAGCAGGGCCAGACGGTAGAGGCGATGCTGCAGCTGCCGTTCTATCACCCGACCGTCGAGGAAGGACTGCGCGGCGCGCTGCAAGCGGCCCGGCGGGCGCTGGGCGAACGGCGCCGCCAGCCTGACCTGCCGCTGTGCCGCGAGGCGATCGACTGGGCGCTGGGCTGACCGGTCGGGGATGCGCGGATGCCGTCACCACCGAGCACGGCCCCGGCGGCAGTCGCGCCTGCTCCGATCGAATGGAGCCCGGGGCCTTGCCGCCAGACTATCGGGTCGCCGCCCTGGTCAGCATCGCCTTGATAGCTGGTTGCCCGCTGGTCGGGCGTCAGCGGCCTTTTTCGCTTAAATCGGCTTCCAGCGCATCAACGAACATGGCCGGCACGTCGAAGCCAGTCTGCTCCTTGATCTCCTGAAAGCAGGTCGGGCTCGTGACGTTGATCTCGGTCAGCGAGCCGCCGATCACGTCCAGCCCGATCAACAGCAACCCGCGCGCGGCCAGCACCGGACCGAGCGCAGCGGCGATCTTGCGGTCGTCTTCGGTCAGCGGCTGCGCCACGCCCTTGCCGCCGGCGGCCAGGTTGCCGCGCACCTCGGTGCCTTGCGGGATGCGCGCCAGGCTGAACGGCACCGGCTCGCCGCCGATGACCAGGATGCGCTTGTCGCCGGCACTGATCTCGGGCACGAAACGCTGCACCATGATCGTTTCGGCGCCGTCCTTGTTGAGCGTCTCGATGATGGAGCCGAGGTTGAGCGCGTCCTGCTTGACCCGAAAAATCCCCATGCCGCCCATGCCGTCGAGCGGCTTCAGGATGATGTCGTGGTGCTCGGCGTGGAAGGCGCGCACCGCGTCGGCGCTGCGCGTGACCAGCGTCGGCGTGGTGTAGTGGGCGAACTCCATGATGGCCAGCTTCTCGGGGTGGTCGCGCAGCGCGCGCGGGCTGTTGCGCACGTACGCGCCCTCGCGCTCGGCCTGTTCGAGCAGGTGGGTCGCATAGATGTACTCGGCGTCGAACGGCGGGTCCTTGCGCATCAGCACGACGTCGAATTCATGCAGCGCGCGGTGCGCCGGCGTCTGGCTAAACCACGCCAGCGCATCGCCCGTCAGCGTAAGTTGGCGGACCGGCGCGCTCACCTTCTGGCCGCGCTGCCAGCCGAGATCGCGTGGCTCGCAGGCGGCGATGCTGTGGCCGCGCCGCACGGCCTCGCGCATCATCGAAAAGGTGGTGTCCTTGTAGATCTTGAAATGCTCGAGCGGATCGGCAACGAAGAGGATGTTCATGGTTGGATTTTGTCAGTGACCGGGGCGGCAAGCTTGGCGGGCGCCGCGCCAGGCTGCAGCGGCGTGCCGCTCGGCGGCATGCCAGGGGCTCCGATCCGGTCGGCCGGCGCGTCATCGGCGCGCCGGCCGAGCCGCTGGATAGCGAGCGCGATGGCGCCTGCCACCACGCCCCAGAAGGCCGATCCGATGCCCGCCAGCGTGACCCCCGAGAGCGTGACCAAAAAGGTGATCAGTGCCGCCTCGCGGTGAGACTCCTCGCGCAGCGACGCGGCCAGCCCGGCGCCGATGGTGCCCAGCAACGCCAGCCCCGCAATGGCCGCGATCAGCTCCTTGGGAAAGGCTACCAGCAGCCCCGTGACGGCTGCGCCGAACAAGCCGATCACCACGTACAGCACGCCGCAACTGACGGCGGCCGTGTAGCGCCGTGCCGGGTCTTCATGCGCCTCGCGGCCCATGCAGATGGCCGCCGTGATGGCGCTCAGGTTGAGCGCAAAGGCGCCGAACGGCGCCAGCAGCAGCGTGGCCACGCCGCTCAGCGTGATTAACTTGCTGATCGGCATGTCGTAGCCGCTGGCCCGAATCACCGCCACGCCCGGCAGGTTCTGCGACGCCATCGTCACCACGAACAGCGGCAGCGCCAGGCTCATGGCGGCCTGCCAGCTGAACACCGGCATCGTGAACACCGGCAGCGCGAGCTCGAACTGCACCGTGCTCCAGGCCAGCTGGCCGCGCGCCGCGACGTAAACGATCGACACCAGCAGCGTCAGCGGCACCGCGTAGCGCGGCACCAGTCGCCGCGCCACCAGGTAGGCGCCCAGCATCAGCAGCACCAGCGCCAGCGCGGTCTGCGCCGCCTCGAAGGCCTGCAGGCCAAAGCGCGCCAGCACGCCAGCCAGCAGCGCGGCGGCGAGTGCCATCGGAATCCTGTTCATGACGCGCTCGAACCAGCCGGTCGCACCGGCCAGCGTCATCAGCACGGCGCAGACGATGAAAGCGCCGATCGCCTCGTTCATGCTGAAGCCGCCGCCGGCCACCGCCAGCACCGCCGCGCCGGGCGTGCTCCAGGCGATCATCACCGGCTGCCTGAGCCACAGCGACGGCAGCGCCGAGCACAGGCCCATGCCCAGACCGAGCGCCCACATCCACGAGGTGATCATCTCCGGTGTGGCGCCGAAAGCCTGCGCTGCCTGGAACACGATCGCCACCGAGCTGGTAAAGCCCACCAGCACCGCGACGAAGCCCGCCGTGACGCCCGACAGGCTCAGGTCCCTGAAAAAACGCATGGCTCAGATCTCGACCTTGGCACCGAGCTCAACCACCGCGTTGTTGGGCAGGTTCAGGAACGCCGCGGCGCCGCTGGCGTTGTGGTGCATCTGGGCAAACAGCTTTTCGCGCCAGGGCGCCATGCCGCTGCCCAGGGTCGAGATGACAACGTCGCGCGACAGGAAGTAGCTGGTCGTCATGGCGTCGGTCTGGCAGCCCCGGGCGCGCGTTTGCTCCAGCGCGCGCGGCAGGTCGATGTCGTTCTTGAAGCCGTAGTTCACGATCACCTGCCAGCAATGGCGCCCGAGCGGTTCCATCTGGATGCGCTTGTCCATCGGAATCCACGGCACCTCGTGGTTGCGCACCGTGACGAACAGGTTCTGCTCGTGCAGCACCTTGTTGTGCTTGAGGTTGTGCAGCAGCGCGGTGGGCACCTTGCCCGGCTCGACGCACATGAACACCGCCGTGCCTTCGACGCGCGCCGGCGGGTTGACGAACACCGCATCGAGAAAACTGCGCAGGTCGATGGCGTCGTCGCTCTGCGCCTTGACCATCAGCCGGCGCCCTTCTTTCCAGGTCACCATCAGCGTGAAGACGCCGCCGCCGATCAGGAGCGGAAACCAGCCGCCGTCCGGAATCTTGAGCAGGTTCGAGGCAAAGAACATGGCGTCGATCGCAAAGAAAACGCCGGTCGCCAAGATGCACAGCGCCAGCGGGTACTTCCACGCGTAGCGGATCACAAAGAAGGTCAGCATCGTGGTGATCAGCATGTCGGTGGTGACGGCCACGCCATAGGCGCCGGCCAGGTTGTCGGAGCTGCGGAACATCACCACCGCCAGCACGATGGCGACGAACAGGCTCCAGTTGACGAACGGAATGTAGATCTGCCCGGTGGCGCGCACGCTGGTGTGCTCGGTGCGCAGGCGCGGCAGGTAGCCCAGCTGGATCACCTGGCGCGTCACGCTGAAGGCGCCGGTAATAAGTGCCTGCGAGGCGATCACCGTGGCCACCGTGGCCAGCAGCACCAGCGGGATCAGCGCCCACTCGGGCGCCATCATGAAGAACGGGTTTTTGACGGCGGCCGGGTCCTGCAGCAGCAGCGCGCCCTGGCCGAAGTAGTTGAGCGTCAGCGCCGGCATCACGATGGCAAACCAGGCCAGGCGGATCGGCGCCTTGCCAAAGTGTCCGAGGTCGGCGTACAGCGCCTCGGCGCCGGTCACGCACAGCACGACGGCGCCCAGCACGATGAAGCTGGTGACCGGGTTGTTCCAGATAAAGCGCAGCGCAAAGTGCGGGCTGACGGCCTTGAGGATTTCGGGGTGATGGACGATGTGCGACACGCCCAGCACCGCAATGACCAGGAACCAGACCACCATCACCGGCCCGAAGTAGCGTCCGATGCCTGCGGTGCCATGCTTTTGCATCACGAACAGCACGAACAGCACCACCAGCGTGATCGGGATGATGTAGTGCTGCAGCTGCGGCGACACCACTTCCAGGCCCTCGACCGCCGACAGCACGGAGATCGCCGGCGTGATGACGCCATCGCCGAAGAACAGCGAGGTGCCGAAGATGCCGATGATCAGCAGCACGCTGCGCAGGCGCGGCTTGTCGATCATGGCCTGCGAGGCCAGCGCCAGCATGGCGACCAGGCCACCCTCGCCCTCGTTGTCGGCGCGCAGCACCAGCACCACGTACTTGAGCGAGACGATGATCGACAGCGTCCAGAAGAACATCGACAGGATGCCGTAGACGTTGTCGATAGTGAACGGCACGTGGCCGTGGCGAAACACCTCCTTGATCGAATACAGGACGCTGGTACCGATGTCGCCGTACACGACGCCGATGGCGCCGACGATGAGTGCGGCGGCAGGGGTTTTGGAAGGGGTGGTGGTCACGGGCGTCGCTTGAGTCAACGGGTTACGGGGTCGAGCCCTTCAGACGCTGACTGCGCTCGTGCGGGTCATTCGTAGACCTCGGCGTCCGGATCGGTTGCCTCCAGCTCGTAGCTGGCGGCCACCATGGCCAGGCGTCCAATCACGCCGTACATGTAGAAGCGGTTGGGCGCACTGGCGCCCAGCTTGGCGCCCGGCTGTGCCAGGTGCGAGCTTTCCGAGAACGCCAGCGGCACGAAGCTCGCGCCGGGCAGGTTCAGTGTCTCGTCGCTGCCGCGATCGGCATGCACGCGGTAGAAGCCGCCGACCACGTAGCGGTCCATCATGTAGACCACCGGCTCGGCCACGCCGGCGTGCACCCGCTCGTTGGTCAGCACGCCTTCCTGGAAAATCAGCTCGGACGGTCCCTCATCGCCCGCGGCGGCGTGCAGCGTGCCCAGCGTGCTGCGGTGCAGTGCCTCGAACTCCTTGGTGTCGCGTACCGTCACGGCGGCCAGCCCTTCGATGTCGGTGCCACCCTTGATGACCACGAACGCCTTTTCGTTGATGCCGTATTCCTTGTACTTGCGGCGCACCTTGGCCAGCAGCGCATCCACATGACCGGCCATCAGGTCGAGCCCCGCCGCGCCGCTGAAGTCAGCCCCCTCGGCCGTCGAATACATCGGGTTGATCAGCCACGGGTCGACCCCCAGCAGCTTGCCAAAGCGCTTGGACACTTCCTCGTAGCTGTGCAGGTGGTTGCCCTTGCGGCGCACCGAGCGGCCTGCGTGCAGCGGCGGCAGCAGGTACTGCTCGTGCAGGTCCTCCAGAATGCCCGGCGTGCCGGCCGCCAGGTCGTTGTTGAGCAGGATGGTGCAGGGGTCGAAGTTCTTCAGGCCGAGGCGCCGCTTGCTGCGCACCACTGGCTCCAGCGTCACCGTGTCGCCGTCGGGCAGCTCGATTTTTTGGGGCGACTTGAGAGCGGGGTCGATCGAGCCGACGCGCACGTTGAGCCCGGCCATGTGGAAGATGCGCACCAGCTGCACCACGTTGGCCAGGTAGAAGGTGCTGCTCGAATGGTTCTCCGGGATGACCAGCAGGTTGCGCGCCTCGGGACAGATCTTCTCGATGGCGGCCTGCGCGGCCTGCACCGCCAGCGGCAGCATCTCGGACGTCAGGTTGTTCCAGCCGCTCGGAAACAGGTTGGTGTCGACCGGCGCCAGCTTGAAGCCCGCGTTGCGGATATCGACCGAGCTGTAGAAAGGCGGCGTGTGCTCCATCCATTCGAGCCGGAACCAGCGCTCGATGGCGGGTCTGGAGTCGAGCACGCGCTGCTCGAGCTCATTGATCGGGCCGGTCAGGGCGGTGACGAGATGGGGAACCATGCGGCGGCCTTGTGGTGCAGGAGCGTGAGAGCAGAAGCGGATTGTAAGAGTGGGGGTCCAGGCCGCGCGAAAGACGGCGCCCGTCACAGACCCTCTCGACCCGAAACAGCGCGGAAGCGGCTTTGCCGGGCCGCGGGTGTCGTCCGCGGGAAGGGGGATGGTGGCTACGCCAAGCGAGCAAGCCCGGGGGTTATCGCCTGATCTCGCCCTGTCCCAGGACGACCCACTTGAGCGAGGTCAGCCCCTCGATGCCCACCGGCCCGCGGGCGTGGAACTTGTCGGTGCTGATGCCGATTTCGGCGCCCAGCCCGAACTCGAAGCCGTCCGCAAAGCGGGTGCTGGCGTTGACCATCACGCTGGCCGAATCGACCTCGCGCAAAAAGCGTTGCGCGTGCATGTGATCGCGCGTGACGATGGCGTCGGTGTGGTGGCTCGAATAGCGGTTGATGTGCGCAATCGCCTCGTCGAGGCCGGCCACCACCTTGATGCTGATCACCGCCGCCAGGTATTCCTCGGACCAGTCGGCCTCCACCGCGTCGACCACCAGTGCGCGCGCTGCGATAGTGTCCTGCGCCCGCTGGCCGGGCGTTACACCCTCACTTTGCTTGAGGATTTGCGCCGCCACCGGGTCGCAGCGCATCTGGACGCCCTTGGCGGCGAAGATGGCGCCGATGCGCGGCAAAAACGGCTGCGCCACGCCGGCGGCCACCAGCAGCCCTTCGGCCGCATTGCACGGGCTGTACTTCTGCGTCTTGGCGTTGTCGGCAATCGTCACCGCCATGGCCAGGTCGCACGGGTCGTCCACATAGACATGGCAGTTGCCGTCCAGGTGCTTGATGACCGGCACCCTGGCGTCGCGGCTGACGCGCTCGATCAGGCTCTTGCCGCCGCGCGGAATGATGACGTCGACGTACTCGGGCATGGCGATCAGCCGGCCGACGGCGGCGCGGTCGGTGGTCTGCACCAGCTGCACCGCGTCCACCGGCAGGCCGGCTTCAGCCAGCGCGCCCCGCACCAGTTGCGCCAGCGCCTTGTTCGATTCGATGGCCTCCGAGCCGCCGCGCAGGATCGCCGCGTTGCCGCTCTTGATCGCCAGGCTGGCGGCCTCGATCGTCACGTTGGGCCGGCTCTCGTAGATCATGCCGAAGACGCCCAGCGGCACCCGCATCTGGCCGACCCGGATGCCGCTTGGCTGCTGGCGCAGGGCAGTCATTTCGCCGATCAGCTCGGGCATGGCGGCGAGCTGCTCGCAGCCCTGGGCCACGGTCTCGATCACTTTGGGGGTGAGCTTGAGCCGGTCGACCATCGGCGCGGCCAGGCCAGCGGCCACGGCCCGCTCCAGATCGAGCGCATTGGCCGCCGCCAATGGCGGACCGGCAGCGCGCAAGCGCCGCGCCAGCGCCTTCAGCGCCCGCATTTTGGTGGCTGCATCAGCCCGCGCCATCAGCGCAGCGGCCGCCTTGGCCTGCATTCCCAGGGTTTGCAGGTGCTCGTCGACATTGAACGCATTCATCATTTCATTTTCCCATGCCGGAGCGCCGGCACGGCCGGGGCAATAATCGACCGACCCATTACGCGATGCATCACCCGAGGCATCACCCGAGGCATCACCCGAGGCATTGACCAAGGCATTACCCGAGGCACTACCCGGCGCGTCCGCCGCCACGTCCCCCGAACATCGATCTTCTCCTGCATATCCTCTTGCATGTCCTCCTGCATATCCTCCCGCCTAGCCGTCACCATGAACAGCCTGAACCCCAAAACCTACGACGCCGCACCTTCCCTCCAGCTCGCCTTTCTCGGCCTGGGCGTCATGGGCTATCCCATGGCGGGCCACCTGGCCCTGTCCGGTCACAGCGTCACGGTCTACAACCGCACGACGGCCAGATCGGTCGCCTGGTGCGCCGAACTGGCGGGCACGGCGCCGCGCGGCGCGCAGCTACGCCACGCAGCGACGCCGCGCGAAGCGGCGACCGGCGCCGACCTGGTGCTGGTGTGCGTCGGCAACGACGACGACCTGCGCTCGGTGGTGCTGGGCGAAGGCGGCGCCCTGGCCGGCATGCCGACCGGTAGCGTGCTGGTCGACCACACCACGGCCTCGGCCAACGTGGCGCGCGAGCTGGCGGGTCTGGCGCTGCAGCGCGGCGTGCAGTTCATCGACGCACCGGTATCGGGCGGCCAGGCCGGCGCGCAAAACGGCCTGCTGACGGTGATGTGCGGCGGCGATGCGGCGGCCTTCGAGCGCGCCCGGCCGGTGCTGGCAACCTATGGCCGCGCCGTCACGCGCCTGGGCGAAAGCGGCGCCGGCCAGCTCGCCAAGATGGTCAACCAGATCGCCATTGCCGGGATGGTGCAGGGCCTGAGCGAAGCCATCGCGTTCGGCCAGCGCGCCGGCCTCGACATGGGGCGAGTGCTCGAGGTCATTGGCAAGGGCGCGGCGCAAAGCTGGCAGATGGACAACCGCGGCAAGACCATGATCGCCGGCAAGTTCGACTACGGTTTTGCGGTCGACTGGATGCGCAAGGACCTCGGCCTGGTGCTTGAGGAGGCCAAGCGCAATGGCGCCCGGCTGCCGGTGACGGCGCTGGTCGACCAGTTCTACGCCGACGTGCAGCAAGCCGGTGGCTGGCGCTGGGATACCTCCAGCCTCATCACGAGGCTGAAGTAGACGCGCCCAAAAAACCACGCCACGAAGCGCTGGCGGCGAAGGTTCCGCGCCTGTTTTGATGGCTGTTCGCGACCGCCCAACGGGCGTTTCGGGCTATTCTTATCGTTAGCGCACCGGCATGGTCACGACACCGCTGCTGGCCGGCGGCGGGGTCGCCGGCAAGGGTGCCATGGGCGGCAGGGGCACGTGGGCGCCGGAGGCGGGGGCCGCGCCGGTGCCCCCCGCGGCGGCGCCGGCTGGCGTGTTCGCGTTGGCGAGTTGCGCATCGGTGACGACTTCGACCACCCGCACCACCTTCCTGACGCCCGACACGCCGCGTGCGATGTCGGTGGCGCGGTCGGTTTCGCGGCGCGTGGCAATGCCCATCAGGTACACCACGCCGCCCTCGGTCACAACCTTGAAGGCGTTGGCCGACACATCCTTGGCGTCGAGCAGCGAGGCCTTCACCTTGGTGGTGAGGTAGGTGTCGTTGGAGCGCTCGGGCAGCGTGCTGCCGGGCCCGACCGTCACTTCGTCAACCACCGAACGCACGTTCTCGACGCCGCGCACTTCCTGCTCGGCGCGCTGGCGGTCGGCTGCGGCGCCTACCGTGCCGAGCATCAACACCTGGCGGTTGTAGCTGATCACGGTGATGTTCATCCGGTCATTGGCAATGTCGCGAATGCGCGCAGCCGCCCGCAACTCGATGCCCTGGTCGTCCAGCTGTGCGCCCGAACTGCGCCGGTCGGCGGCCATCAACCCGACGCCGGCGGCCGCTGCGCCGCCCGCCACCACCAGCGGCACGCAGCCGGGAAGTGCGACCACCAGCGCGGCACCCGCGACCAGTGCCAGCGCCGTGCGTTGAAGGGATGTCGTCATAGAAAAAGTGCCTTCCTGGAGTTCGTTCGCCGCGCGAGAGTTCGGGGCTCGGCAAGTTTAGCCCAGCGGTTTCAGCCGCCTGTTACCTCTTGTCACCCAGCGCCCGCCCCGCTGGCCCGCTGGACCGGTGGCCGGGTCAGCCAGGCTGCGACGCGGCGTCGCCCTCCTGCTCGCCCAGCAACTGCGCGTCCACGCCGTCGCACAGGCAGTGCAGCGCCAGCAGGTGGATTTCGTGAATGCGGGCGGCGCGCACGTGCGGCACGCACACCTGAACATCGGTCTCGCGCAGCGCCCGGCCAACCGCGCCGCCGCTGCCGGGGTCATTGCCGCTGCCGCTGCCGCTGCTATTGCCGTTGCCGTTGCCGTCGCCATGGGGACCACCGGCCGCGTTGCCCAGTAGCGCCACCACCGTCATCTCGCGTGCATGGGCGGCCGCCACGGCCGCCAGCACCGCCGCCGAGGCGCCGCTGGCGCTCAGCACCAGCAGCACATCGCCGACCTGCCCGAGGGCGCGCACCTGGCGCGCCAGGCCGTCGACATCGGCGGCCTCGGGCGTGTCGGCGGCCGGGTCGGTCGGCTCGCCCGCCAGCGCGAGTGCCGCCAGGCCGGGCCGATCGCGCTCGAAATAGCCGACGAACTGCGCCGCGAAGTGCGCCGCCAGCAGGCCCGAGACACCCGAGCCGCACGCCAGCACCTTGCCGCCGCTGGTCACGCACGCCAGCAGCGCCTGCGTGGCCTGCGAAATCGGTTTGCCCAGCAGCGGGCCAACCTGGTATTGAAGATCGGCGCTGTCGATGAAATGCTGCTGAATACGTAGTTCAAGCATGGGCGGGGATGATAGCGGCGCTCACCCGGCGTCGAAGGCGCCCGGCGGCCACTCGACGCGCTCCTGCATCGGCACCACGTCGAAGCAGCACGGCGGCGGCGTGCGCAGGCGGCTCGAGTCATGGCGCGCCGCGAACACGATGCGCCGCTGCTTCAGCCCCGTGATGCTGGCGCCGGTTCCGGCCCCGCCGTGGCTGGCACTTGTGCGCTGGCGCACCTCGAGCAACACCACGGCGCCGTCGCGCGGGTCGCGCAGGATCAGGCCGATGTCGCCGCCGGCGCGCCCCGGCGATCGATAATTGCGCGCCAGCAGCAGCAGGCCGGCGTGCTGCAAGCTGGCGGTCGTGGTCTTGTTCTGGAGAAACCCCATTGAATTCACTGGCTCCCGCAACGTTTGGCGCCGCCCTTGCCGCCGCGCGCGATGCCGCAGGCGCGCAGCATTATCCGCAGGCCACGCTCTACGTCGTCGCCACGCCGATTGGCAACCTGGCCGACATCACGCTGCGCGCGCTGCACGTGTTGCAGTTGGTTGACGCCATTGCCTGCGAGGACACGCGCCACACCCAGAGCCTGCTGCGCGCCTACGGCATCGAGCGCCCCGGCGGCCAGCTGCTGGCCGTGCACCAGCACAACGAGGCCGAGGCCGCGCAGGGCGTGGTGGCGCGCCTCGCCCGCGGCGAGCGCATTGCCTACGTGAGCGACGCCGGCACGCCGGGCGTGAGCGACCCCGGCGCGCGACTGGCGGCCGCCGTGCGCGCGGCCGGTCAGCGCGTGCTGCCGCTGCCCGGCGCCAGCGCCGTGACCACGCTGCTGAGCGCCGCCGGGCTGGCGGCGGCGGGCGCCGGCGCCGAGGGCTTTGTCTTTACCGGGTTTCTGCCGACCAAGGCCGGCGAACGCGACGCCGCCGTGCAACGGCTGGCCGCCGAGCCGCGCGCCGTGGTGCTGCTCGAAGCGCCGCACCGCATCGAAGCCCTGGCGCG